>Ga0326597_10004914_pt1 | contig 18685 bp, 12 predicted proteins | sample RVTome_12_FD_203789 | JGI IMG/M metagenome (GOLD analysis project Ga0326597, IMG submission 203789) | Soil microbial communities from uranium-contaminated site in the Upper Colorado River Basin, Wyoming, United States - RVT100D185 | ecosystem: Environmental > Terrestrial > Soil > Contaminated >... | reverse complement strand
CCTTGTGCCCCATGCTGGTCAGCGCCCAGCAGCAGGCCGCGGCCGTGGTGCTCTTGCCGCAATTCATCGAGGTGCCCACGTTCAGGATCATCTTCGCGCGCTTGCCCTTCTTCTCGGACCGGCGCGGTTCGATGCCGGAGAAGTTGCGCGTGTTCAGGATCTCGCCCGACGCGTCGCAGACGTACCCTTCCAGGTTGATCTGCGTCGGATCCTTGACCATCGAATTCTTGCATTGGACGGTCCCGACGATTCCGGATCGCGACATCAGGTCGGTCGTGCGCGGAAAGTGATCGGGCAGCGAGCCCTCGTAGTAGTCAGGCGCGTAGCGGTTGCCGAACACGAACACCGACTTGGTCTTGTCGTTGACCTGATGAATCCGCCCCTGCTTGTTCTCCAGCGTGGAGTGCTGGCCCAGGTAGGCGATCGAACCGTAGACGAGATCCCCGACCTGCGGCGGCTTGGGGTCGCCGCGAAAATGCCGGATCCGCGCGCGCGGCACGGTGTAGGCGGCGCTGGGGAGGATGAACCCTTCACGGATCTTTTTCATGGTCAGTCACCAGACGGGTCGCCCCTCGCTGCTCTGGAGGGGGAGCCCTTCTACTGCCGAACTGCTGAAAAAGGCAAAGGAAAAGCGCCGGGCCGCCGGCCGCAAGGGCCGCACCCGCACGGCGAATGATCGGCCTCGCTTCTTGGACCCTCAGCGCCCCAGGAACCAGTGGACGACCGCCCTCAGGTCGGCGCCGATCCCCCGATAGGCGGCCGCGAAGAGCCCTCCGGCCACGCGGAGCGGATTACGGGTGGCAACCGCATCCCGCAGGGCGGGCTGGCTCTCCCGCGCGTTGATGATCAGCCGGTCCAGGAGCGTGGTCTGGCCCTGCCAGCGGGCGGGATCGGTGTCCACGAAGCCCTTGACCACATTTTCCACCGCGCTGGTCACCAACTGGCCGGTGACGAAACCTCCGGCCGCGGCGCGCGCGCCGGTGACACCGGAAGCGCGGGCCAGCGCCGTGCCGGCCGCGGTCTCGGCCCCACCGCCGCTGAGGGCCCATTCGGAGACCTGGGTCAAGAGGCCCATCTGGGCGCGATTCGCCTCGCCGGTCGCTGGTGCGGCCGGCGCATTGGGTGGGTGTCGATCCGAGACGTCTGTCGCCAGGCCTTGCCTCGGAAGCGTGGCCGGCGGGGCGGGCCGTTGGGTCAGGGGGGCGCAAGGGTGGATGTCCGACATTTCAGGTCTCCTATTGTTCGACAACCTGCCCCGGTGATCGGCGGGTCGGCCGGTTCGTTGCACACGATCCGCGCCTCACCCAGCTCGGCGGGAGACTGTGCGTGCTCCTCGGCGGCGAGCAGGCGAAGGTGGACGCCGGGCCGCGTGACAGACGACTCACCTTTTATTGCAGCTTCCGTCGTTCGTTCTCCGCCCGGGCTCCGCCTACGTCCTCTGGAGAAGTCAACCACCAAGAGGAGTGCCCTCCATGTTCTGTTACAAAAGCCGCCGATCCACGGGATTCGTCACCTTCGCCGCCCTGCTGGTCTCGAGCCTGCTGCCCCGAGCCTCGCTCCAGGCCCAGGAGAGTTCCGCTTCCCTCCCGCCGCGCCCGACGACCACCGCACAGGTGGAGCGGGTGCTGGCCTTCGCCTCGGTAAAGGAGATCCTGGCCGTGATGGGCGAGACCCCGAACTCGGTGCGTTCGTTGCTGGCCGAGTTGCCGGACGAGTCGGCGGACGCCGTGCGACGGGATCTCCTCGCGATCTCGCCCGAGCGCATCCTCGAGGACCAGCTCGTGGCCAACGGCTACACTCCGGAACAGGCCCGCGAGACCGTGCGCGTGCTGACTCCCGCCGAGATCGACGAGGTGGTGCAGTTCGACTCGATGAGCGGCGGGTACATCGTCGTCGTGCCGGTCTTCATGATGATGTTCGTGATGGTCAGCGTCGCGGTCGTCGCCGTGGCCGGCGTGCTGATCTGGGACCACGCCCGCAAGGCCAATGAGGCCCGCCTGCAACAGCAGATGGTCTCGCCGACGCCGGTGGCGCCGGCCAATGAGCAGATCGGCGACCTCAACAAGCGGCTGGATCGCGCGCGCGAGGAACACGACGTCGCGCGGGCGCCCCGTGACACGTCCCACTACTGAGCCATGCGGCCGCAACTGAGTCGGTTGACCCCCGTGAAGCTCCTGCTGCTAGCTCTCATCTGTCTGCCGGTCTTCGCCTGTTCGTCCGTGGACCGCCAGGCGGCCCTTCAACGGGGTCCCCTGCAACTCCCGGAGCGCGTCTGTCTCCCGCTTCCCGCGGACAATCCGTTTCCCGAACCGGGCGACTGCGGACTGAACGCCCTCTGGAAGGTCCTCCACCTGCTGGACCCCGCATGGACGGCCGGCGCGCTCGAGCCGTTCCGCAACCCCGCGGGCGCAGCGGGAACCACCGACTTCGAGCTGGCCGCCATGGCCCGCCGGGCCGGATTCAACGCCCAGTTCGGCGCGCTGGAGCGCGAGCGGCTGGACGCCCTGCTGCGCCAGGGCACGCCCGTGATCCTGCTCATCCAGCGGGATCTCGAATACCTGCTGGGCCGCGGCCACCACTGGGTCGTCGTCTACGGCTACGACCGTGACGAGGACGAGTACCGAGTGGACTGGGGCCAGGAGGACCTGGACGAATTCGTGGAAGCCGACGAGTTGATCAAGAACTGGACCCGCACCGGGCAACGCGCGGTGGTGGTTCAAAACACCGGAGTGAACGAAGACCAAGGAGAGAGACCATGAAGTCCTGGAACCAGACAGCAGTCCTGAGTGCGATCGCCCTGCTGACGGCGGCTTGCGCCGGCCTTCCCGAGACGAGCGGCTACCTGGATCGGCCCTTGACGCCGGACACGACCGTGGACCTCTCGTGGACCGCTCCGGAGGCGCGCGGCGAGCGGATCGAGAAGCTCGTGATCGTGGCCCCGGACAGCTCCCGCATCGCCGGCCAGAAGAACCTCGGTTCGATCCAGCCGAACGGCATGGCCATCAACTTCGCCAGACTGCTGGAGCAGGAGCTGACCCCGGACTTCCAGCTCATCTACCAATCTCCTCCCGACGACGCGCGCCTCGGCAATCCCACCGGAGATCGGACCGTCGCCGTGCTCGAGACCCGCCTGGTGACGGTCGATCCGGGCAACTTCTGGCTGCGCGCGCTGGTCAGCTGCGGCCTCGGCACCACCAAGCTGCAGATCGACGGAAGGCTGCACGTCCTAGGCGACGACCAGTCCTCCATGCAGTGGGCGGCTCGCACCGGGAGCTGGATTCCGATGTCCGCGAAAGCCTTGCTGCTGAACGACCTGAAGGAACTGGCGGCCGATACGGCCAACCATCTCCGGGCCCGCCTGGGCCGCGCCAACGCGTTGCCCGCGGCTACAGCCTCTTCGCCACCCGAAAACCGATGAACGGCCGGGCGACCCGGAAGTCGCGGTACGTCCGGGTCGCCGGCGCGCTCTCGAAGCTCGGATCCGTCCAGGAGGTGCCCCGCACGATCTGGAATCGCCCGCCCGGCAGGATCGGCGCCTTCGTCTTCCAGGACGATCCCGGATACGGCTCCGCCGGGCTGCTCGTCCATTCGCTCACGTTCCCGGCCAGATCAAAGAGCCCCAGCGGGCTCGGCGCGAACGTGCCGGCCGGGGCGGTCAGCGCGTAGCGATCGGTGAAGGGCGACATCTCGTCCGGCTCGCCGACCAGCGGGTGGTCCCGGTCGAGGAAGTTCCCCTTGCCGTCCGCGTCCGCCGCCGCGTCCCCCCACCAATAGGTTCGGCCCACCGTCTGCGCGTTCCTGCTGGCGTACTCCCACATCGCCTCCGAGGGGAGTTCCAGGCCGAAGTGCTCGCAGAACATGCGCGCGTCGTTCCAGGTCACGAGGGTCACCGGGTGGTTCTCGGAGCGCGCGCCGAGGTCGTCGAACCGTCCGGCGTCCAGACTCCGCAGCAGTTCGTCCGGGAAGGGATGCTCCCAGTTCGCGCCGTCGCTCTCGAGCCACTCGGACTGCTCGGCTCCCCGTACCAGCGTCCTGGCCAACGCCTTCCCTCGCTCCGCATCCGAAAGGTAGCCGGTCTCCTGGACGAACCGCCGCCACTGCAAGACGGTCACTTCCGTCGCCCCCAGGTAGAACGGACGGTCGATCACCACCTCATGCCGAGGATGTTCTGCGTCCTGCCCCCGGCCCTCCGGAGAGCCCATCAGGAACGAACCCGGTTCGATCAGCACCAGCTCGATGCCGGCACCGAGGTGTTCCACGCGCCGCGCCCATCCCTCGGCACCCCGTTCGTCGCCAAGCGCCCGGAAGGCCTCCGGCACGCGCGGGCCGGCCAGGGCGTAGTCCAGGAAACCGCTGGCCTGATTGCCGGCCCGATCCCGGGCGGTCCACTGGAGCTGGTCCGCGAGGTCGATCAACCCGGGCGCCAGCAGCACCCTTCCTTGCGCCTCATCCGGCCGTTCGGAATCGACCGTCAAAGTTCTCCGGGCGAGACTCACGAAGGAGACCGGCTCATCGAATCGCAAGCGGACCTCGAACGGGCTCTCCTCCAGATCGTGCCGGCCGTTCTCGGGATCGGCGGCCATCAGCCTCGGCCCCTCGGTGTCCTTCAGCACCCGGACGCAGACCTCCGCCCGCTGCCCGTCCCGCGAGCGCGCCACGATCGCGAGCAGGTTCTCGCCCTCCTGCTCGAGCGGGATCGCTTCCGCCACGAACCGGTCTCCCCGGCGCGTCAGCTCGACCCCGCCGCAGACCACCTGTTCGGGTTCACCCGAGCTGATCCGCACCCTGAGCGAAATCGTGCCCTCCCGGGTCACCGTTCCCTCGACCGGCGCTTCGATGCCGAGTTCGAGCGGCACGGCGGGGACCTCGACCTCAGGCGCGGGCGCCACTTCGGAAGGCGCTCGTGCCGGCGGCTCCGCCTCCGGCTGCGCCGCCTCGACCGGAGCGGCCAGCGTGGGCGCGGGCAACGAGTCGTCCCGGAACAGCCCGTAGAGCAGCGCCGAGCCGGCGATCAAGAGCGCCGGGACCAGCGGCCGCCGGCGGCGGCTCCGCACCGACCGCTCCAACTGCTCGAGGAAGGCGGCCATCTTTGGCGGCCGATTGTGCGGCAGCTCCGACAGGCAGGCAGTGACCAGCGCGCGGAACAGGCGCGGCATGCGCGAGATGTCGACCACCGTGGGATCTCCACCGGTGGCGGCGAAGTAGAGCGTCTTGCCGAACGCGTACAGATCGGTGCGAGCGTCCACGTCGGTCGAATCGACCCGTTGCTCCGGCGCCATGTAGAGCGGCGTGCCGGCACCCACCCGGGAGCTGGACAGGGTCTGGTCCTCCACGAAGCGCGCCAACCCGAAGTCGGCCAGCTTCGGTTCACCGGCGCCGCTGTAGAGGATGTTGTGCGGCTTCACGTCCCGGTGGATCATGCCGTGTTCATGGGCGTAAGCGAGCGCCGAGCCGATCCTCCGCGCCAGCTCGATCAGTTCCGCCAACGCGAACGGCCCGTGTTCCTTGATGCGCTGCTGCAGCGAGCCGCCCGGCGCCCACTCCAGCACCAGGTAATCCCCGCGCTCGTCGCGGGCCGGCTGGATCAAGGCCAGGATGTTCCGATGCGAGAGTCGGGCGACGTGCTGCGCCTCGCGGTGAAAGCGCTCGCCGGCCGCCGAACCGGCGCAGGCCGTCCGCAGCAGGCGCTTGATCGCCACGCGCCGGCCGGTCGCGATCTCGATCGCCTCTTCCACCGAGCCCATGCCGCCCTTGCCCGCGCGCCCCACCGTGCGGTAGAGGTTCTCGGCGCGCATCCATGGAAAGGGGGAAAACGGAGGAGACGGGGAAAGCGGAGGCGGCGAAAGAAGCGAGCCGGCCGGTTCGTTCGGACCACCGCCCTCGGTCGTCCGCCCGGGACCCGGGACGGCGATCGGCGCCGTGGGATCGTCGAAGAACTCCGGCGGCCGTTCCTCGGGAGTCGCGGCGGGCGAGAGACCGGCCACACCCTGTTCCAGAGCCGCGAGCAGGTCATCGATCGACCGGAAGCCCTCCTCACCGCCCGGGTCGAGCGTCCTCCGGACCACTTCGTGAAGCCAGGCCGGCAGGAGGCCCATGGAAATCGTTTCCGGCGGCTCGCCGGTCGCGAGGTGATAGAGCAGCCGTCCGAAGTCGAAGAGGTCCAGCTCGACGCCGTCGACGGGGCCGGCCTCCGGCAGCCGATACGACTGCGCCACCGCCTCCTCCGATGGCTCCTCTTGAGGATCGTCGACCGGCCGCGCCAGCGCCCGGCGCGCGCAAAGCAACCCAAAGCCAGTGAGCCGCACTCGCTCCAGGTCATCGAGCTGCACGCTGCTCGGGTGCACATTGCCGTGCGTGAGACCTTGCCGGTGGCAGCAGGCCAGCGCGGCGCCCACCGCGCGCGCAATCCGCAGGACGTCCGCGCCGCGCAGGCCGCCCTGGGCCAGCCGGGCCGAGAGGATCGGCACCGCCGGGAGGTCCAGGACGCAGTACGCGCCCTCGGAGTCGCGCGCCGCGGAGTGGATCCTCGCCAGATGCTCGTGCCGCAGGCGCAGGGCAGCGAGCAAGCCGGCCTCGAATCCACTCCGGGCGGCGGCATCCTGGGCGCACACCTCGGCCAACCGCTGGAGCACCACCTTCCGGCCGGTCTCCCGCTCCACCGCGCCGCTTTGCACGGTGAGCCTTCCCGCCACCTCGACCGCGCCGACCAGGAACCGCCGGGACGCGGGAATCGAGGGGAGGCGCTCGGGTGCGTTGGACATCAGCGGAATCCTCACCGGCCCGCGGCACGGGCCGATTTCAGAAGTGGATCGGAATCAGATGAAAGAGCCGCAACGTCCGCTGCTCCCCATTGTCGGCGTAGTTATAGAGAAAGGCCAGGCTCGACTCGTAGCTCTCGCCCTTGCGTTCGCTGCGATAGATCGGACCCAGGAACTGGAATCGGCTCCAACCGGGTTCACCGTCCCGCGCCTGCTGGCCCTGCTCGGAGGCCAGCGACAGTTCGTCGGTCCGAAACAGGCTCAGGAAGCGCCAGTCGTAGTTGCCGCGCTCCGACTGCTCGTATTCCTCGAGCGCGAAGGCGCCCGCCAGGAGCTTGAGGGCCGAGTGCGACTCCTGGGTTCCCACGAGCACCCGCTGCTCGGAGGCCGTGGAGTAGACCGGGACCCGCTCCGACTGATACAGGTGGAAGCCCTTGCCCCAAAGCGCCGAGAGCACTTCGCGGGACTGCTCGGGCAGCTCACCCGATTCGCCGGCGCGACTCGACTCACGGTAGACGTTGAACACGCGCCCGAGCAGGTCGAAAATCTCGAACTCCTCCGAGGTCGGCTGGCCCTCCTGTTCCTCGGAGGCATAGTGTTTCGTTCCGCTGACCAGCGAGACGATGTTCAAGGCACTCAGCACCTCCAGCTCGGACGTCCGGGGGTTCGAACTCTGCCGGTAGAGCGGCAGCAGCTCGCTCGCTCCGATCGTCAACTCCGACCCGTGCGGGCCGGTCTGCCGCTCGAACAACGGAAAGAACCGGAACTCGCCGCTGGACTCGCTCTCCTCGGCGTGGATCAGGGTGAGCAGCCCGTCGAGGCGGTAGCCGTCGCCTTCCTTGGCCGCGTCGTAGCGGGCCACCGGCCAGAAATTGACCTTGGTCTCGTAGGGACTCTCGGTCGGCAGGGCACAGCCGGCGGTCAGCGCGGCCGCCATCGCGGTGCTTGCAATCCATGCAGTCTTCATACAGTCCTCCGGTAGGAGGGTCCGGGAAGCCGCGCTCCCCGGACCCGAAACAGATGTGTGTGCCCCATCGGGCTTTCAGTGGGGAAACGACGTGCTCTTGACCCAGCCGGTCCGTCCGTCCGCGAGCCGCACTTCGACCCAGTCACCCTGCTGGTCGATGAACTCGACCTGGTCACCCTTCGCGAGGGTCACCAGGGCGATGGCGTTCTCGTTCGGCTGGACCTTGAACTTGGCCTCGTCGATGGTCACCTCGATCATCACCCGGGCATTTTCCGGAGCGTCGCCGGCGACCCCGGGCGCCTCATGGCTGCGATACCAGTCGCTGCCCTGGATCGACTGGACGATGCGCTCCACGGCCTGGATCATGCAGCTGCGAATCGCCGACTGCATCGGGACGCTGTAGTGTCCTCCCGCGTTCACGTTGAACGCTCCGAGCAGGGACCCGACGCTCGACCCCAGCGCTGCCTCGTAGTTGTTGGCCCCGCCCGTGACCGAGTAGCTGCCGACGAGTCCTCCCGTCCGGCCGTCGACCACGCGCAGGTCGATGGCCACGTGGTCCTTGGAGAACCCCGCGCCCGCTTGGATTGCACCGGCGGCGATCTGCCACGGACTCGGATGCAAGAGGTTGATCCCGCCGCCGGCCGCCGCCTGGCTCTCCTGGATCTCGGTCACCGACCCGATGACCAGGAAGTCGGCGCCTTCCAGCCCTCCGGCGCGGGTCGCGGTGCTCGCGCGGAACCCCGCACCATTATTGAGCTCGATCTCCTTCTGGATGTCCGCCAGCATCTCCCGCTCGACCAGACTGAAGGCGTCGGTCGATCCGAGCGCGGTCAGCAACTGATCCTGCATGCCCTGACCCACGTGCTTGCCGTTGCGGAACGCCTGCACGCCGCTGCGATTGTCCATGCGGATCACGGCCACCCGCGGCTTCCTGCCCTCGAACAGGTCGCGCTGCTGCTGTCCGACACTCTCCTGGCTCTGGCTGGTGACTCTCGGCTGGCCGCTGAAGAATTCCTGGAAGGGACTCGGCTGGCCCGCGCAGGCGGCAAGGCTGAAAACCGGCAACGCGGCGAGCCAGGCGGCGCACTTCACGATCCTCGGGGTTCTGGTGGAGCATCGATTCGGGAACATGTTGGTTTCCTCCGCGGCTTGTCGGACGAGGTTCGACGGGGTCCGCCGGCGTGGCGCCCCGCTGACCTGGGCGCTGTTTGCGACCGATCCGAACGCCCGTTTTCGAGAACTCCGGATCTCTCCTGATTGGCCCGTTCGCCAAGTGGTCACCGGCCGGCCCTTGGATCCGGACCGAGCTGCAATCGACTGACCTTGCCCTGGGAATGCTGCCTCAACCGCGCACGGCGCCGGCCTTCTCCAGCGCGCGCCGGACGAGCCGGTTGCGCTCCTGCTCCGCCAGCATCTGGATCTTCTGCTTGGCGGAGGGAAGATACTGGGGCATCTGATCCCAGGTCTCCACGGCCGCCGCGCGAACGCGCGGGGAACGATCCGAGAGGAAGAAGCAGAGCGCCTCGTCCGCCTGTCCACCGAGCTCGGGGAGGCCGCGCACGAACTGATCGCGCACCACTTCCTTGCTCTTGCCGAGCGACTTGAAGACCAACTCGGAGCGCCCGTGGGACAGCAAGGCATGCAGCGTTTCCAACGCGGGGTCGCCGCAGCACGAGCGTTTGCGGCCCATCGAGCCCAGCAGCTTGTCGATCCGCCGCCGCTCGAACAGCTCCACCTTGCGCGGATCACGCGGCCGCTCCAGGATCTCGTCGACCATGGCGCAGAGTTCCCGCGCACCGAGTTCGAACTTGCGCAAGGACAGCGCCCGGCCCTCCGGGTCGGCGAGGATGTGCTGCGGCGACACGATCTCGTTGATCCCGGCGAACCAGTGTTCGCGCAGGGCGCGCTCGACGGCGATGTGTTCGTCGCAGGTCACGACCCCAAAGCGCGGACAGGGTTGCCGGTTGGATGCGCCGGCCGTCGCCTCGCGCGCGTCGTGCCGGAAGGCGCTGGCAATCAGCGGAACGAGGTCGCGCGTGCGCCGAACGAGATCGGGAGCGCGATAGGTCTCAAGCGCCAGCTCGTCGTTGGCCGCCTCTCCGTCCATGTTGAGGCAGATCAGGAGCGGCCGCCCGCTCTCTTGCGCCTCTTGCAGCGCCAGCTCATACGCTCCGATCCAGGCAATCTGGCGCTCTGGATCGGGTCCGGAGCACCGGGCCTCTGGAGCGGAGCTTCCGATCAACGTCAACGCGGTCAGGATCATCACTTGCAGCTTCATCTCGAGACTCCCGGAATGTGGATGGGTCGACACCCCACCAGGCGGAGCGCCGGGAAAAAGCGAACGGATCGGCGGGATTTCTGGTGCTCCCGGCGTCGAGCCCCTGCAATGGCTGGCCGGGCAAGCGCCCCTTCGCGACGCCGTCGACCGCGGATTTTCCAGTTCGTATCGGGCCCTTGTTCCGCCTGCTCTGTAAGTTGGTCTCCGGAGTCCACTTCTTCAGCGCGCGGCCCCGGAGGTGACGATCAACGCACGCGGCTGCTCCGGGAGCCGCACAGGCGATGGACAGAAGGAGAGCCAACGTGGGAATCTTGACAATCATCGTGACCGCCGCGCTCCTGGCCGGCCCGCAGGACGTTCGCTTCAACACGGGCAAGCACCTGGAAGGGTACGAGCAGGTCTTCGTCTCCGAGTGGTACGACCTGTACCTCTTGGATCCATTCGAGGATCTGGACGGCAAGGCGGTCAGCAGGGAGCGCCTCGCGCGGCTCCAGTCCGACTGGAAGGCGGAGAAGGAACGGGTCGAGACCTTGATCCGGGAGATTCGCTCCGACCCGAGGAAGCTCTTTCGCCGTCATCTCGACACGATCTTCCGGCGCGACCGATTCCTCCAGAGCGCCACCTTCAACGACCGGGCGGGAGAAGGTTTCCTCCTGCTGGTGCAGGAGCCGCTCGACGCAGGTCGGGTGGACGTGCTCTTTCGACCGCATCTCGAGACGTTGATCCGGCAGTTCGGGAAGGAATACGTCGAACCGCTGCAGCTCGAACGCAACCCCCGCATGCCGTACCTGGCGATCTTGGTGCTGAAGAGCCGCGGCGCCTATGACGACTACGCCCGCGCCAAGCCGGGCGGACACGCGATGGACTGGGCGCTGGCGCACTACGAACCCAGCCAGCAGATTTCCGTCACCTACGAGCCGGGTACCGCTCGCGACGCACCGAGCACGATCGAGCGCAAGCGGCGGCTGGCTCACGAGGCGATTCACGCCCTGATGCATGCCCATTCGGCTTCGCCCGACACGCCGCTGAGCATCTGGTTCAATGAAGGCCTGGCGGAGTACTGGTCGTATTCGCTCGGGGTCGCTCGCAGCGGATCGCTCGAATTCCATACCACGCCCGTTGACAGCCTGCGGAGCTGGTTCAGTCTGCGTTCGACGGGGTTCGGGGAGATCCTGCACCCGCTCGAGGACCTGCTCTCGGCCAGGAACTACGGCGACGCCATCCAGCGCGCCCGCGCTCGCTGTCAGAAGGCCGGCGTGGCGGTGCCCGATGAAGTCTCCCTGACCGCCTTCTACGTTAAGGCCTGCCTGGTCGCCGCCTACCTTCACGACGGCGCGGCGCCGGAGATCCGCGCGGGGTTCCAGGCCTACATCAAGGATGAACTGCAGGGCCACGGCGGGCGGGAGTCGTTCCAGCGGCGCACCGGAGTCACCGATCTGACCGCGCTCGATCAGGACTTCGTAAAATGGGCCGATGAGACCGCGGGAATCTGCTGGGGCTCTCCCGATCCGTCCGTGGCCGAGTCGCCGGCCGAAGCGGAGGCCGCGCCGGTGCCTCCGCCGGAACCCGCCCCGGCCGGCGCCGACGAACTGCGCGGCGAGGTGCTGCTCTCGGCCAGAAGCGGCGCGCTCCAGGCGGCCGCGACGCGGGCCGCCGAAATCGGCTTCGCCGCCGAGGACACGGAGCTGCTGCACGCGATGGCGAGCTTCTCCGAGGAAGTGCTCGGCGCCGCCAAGAAATCCGGAAGGAACCTGGTCCTCGAAGGAAGCAGCAAGGTCATCGGCAAGTTGATCCGCTTCGACGAACGGGAGATCGTCCTGCAACCGTTCCGCGGCGAACCACAGGCGTTGCCGCGCTCGGCCTTTGCGCCGGATGCGATGCTGAGCGTCGCCCGCAAGTTGAACGTCCATTCGCCGCGCGCCGAGGCCGGCCTGTACCTGCTGATGGGCCTGGCGCCCGACGAGGCGGCCAACAGGACGGATCTGCCGGAGGGTGAGCAGCGAGACGCATTCGCGGAACTGGCCGTGCGCTGGACGCACCTGATGAAGACGGCGGACGAGCGGAACCGGCTGCTGACGATCGTGCAGGCGGCCAAGGAGCCGCCCTCCGATCTCGAGCCGGCCCTGGAGGAACTGCGCGCCCTGCTGAAGAGCAGCGGGGAGGAAAGCGACAGCTCGCGCGTCGCAAGGCAGGCGGGGACGATTCTGCTGGCCGAGCAGTTCGACCGCACCGGGCAGATCGCGCACCAGTTTGCCGCAAAACCGCGCGTGCTGAAGGACGGCATGCTCGAGTTCCACTACTCGTTCGATTCGCCCGAGGAGCTGACGGACTTCCAGTCCGGAGCGAAGCTGAACGAGATCGCCAACCAGCTGCTCCCGCTGACCGCGAGCCAGGGCGGTTTCCGACTCTCCGGCCAGGCGCTGTCCGGAACCGGCGACGCGGAGCTCTGCCACAAGGTCCAGTTCGCGGCTCCGCTCTCCATGGAGTACACGGTTCGGTATCAAGTCCCCCCCGAGGGCGTCCAGCCCCGCTCCCTGCTGGCCATCGTCACCGGCCGGGGCGACGAATTCGCCGCCGCGGTCGACCTGAACGTGCTGACCTGTCGGAAGCGCAACATGCGCCAGAACAGCATCGTCGAGGCCAACCCCCCGCTGCAGATCACCTATGGAGTGGACTACAAGGTCAAGCTGGAACATGGCGAGCAGGATCTGGTGCTGACGGTCTCCGACCGGGAGATCGCGCGCCAGCAGATCGCCGGCATCCCCCCCGGCAACCTGGTGTTCGTCCACCGCGGCCCCGAGACCGCCCGGATCGAGGACCTCACGCTGCGCGGCAAACCCGACCCGGACTACATGAAGCGTGTGCGCGACGAATGGGTGCAGGCGAAGCTCGCGACCTGGTCGGCGCGCTGATCCGGACCGCGGCGCGGCGTTGAGCGCATTGGCGCACCGTGCGTCGCAATCGCTTGCCTCCGCCTGAATGGGAGGCCGGAGCCTATGTGAGCGAGCTGCCGTCGCGGGTCAGGATGGGTAGATGTAATCGTCGTCGACGGGTGGGTGTCATTGTTGCTGAGCAGCCGCCTCTCCGTCCATGTTGAGGCAGATCAGGAGCGGCCGCCCGCTCTCCCGGGCCTCCTGGACCGCGCAAGAGCCGGACAGGCTCCCGGTCGGGCTCTCCGGCGAGATGCGATCAGGCTGACCGCCACGCCCAAGGCCAAGGGTCGCGCCGGTCGTCTCACTGACGATGTCGCGATTTCTGCCGTTCGGCATTCCGATCGACACCGCTTGGTCCAGTGCCGGGACCCGTGGGATGGACGGCGCCATCGAGCCCACCTCCCGGCAGAGTTCATGCCATCACTTTCCCGTTGGAGAGTTCGAGAAACCCCGAAGGTGGAGATCCCAGGATGAAGACAGCGAGCTGGACTGGTGCACTCTCGTTTTTGATCAGCGTCTGTCTCATGGAAGTGCCGGCGAGTGGTCAATCGGCTGGAGGGGATACGCCCCTCGATGCCCCGCTGCGGGTCGCCCGCAGCGGTCCGATGACCGCACCATTGACCTCGAACCATGCCTCGGATGAAGTATTCGGAACCTACGTGGGCGAGGATCTCGATCAGTACCTGTTCGATTCCTCCAGTCCGCTCGAGTTCACCATCGATGTCGATCGGGTGTTCACGCGGCAGAGTCCGGCCCTCACCGACTGGAACCGGCTGCTGATCAGTCAACCGGAGCTGGTGTTGAGGGTGTACGACGTCGACGAGAGCCCCTGCGGGAGGAGCTGCTGCGAGGTGGACAAGGTGTACCTGAACGACCACTATCTCGGGGACCTGACCGGAGCGAACAATACCTGGAGCGTGGTCCGCTTCGAGATTCCCGTGCAGTGGTTCGAACTTGGTTGGGTGCGCACGGCCACTTACGTAGGGCCAGGGGAGGCACCCGTCCCTGGAACCAACAGAGTCCGGATCGACATCGATACGGCCTGCGACCACGATTGGGCAGTGGAGTGCGATTTCGGCGAGCTGAAGATGCAGGCCATGCGGCCGGCGCTCCTGCTGCACGGCATTCTCTCCAATGGGGAGACCTGGGAGGACTTCCAGAGTGTCTTCCTGGGCGGTCTCACGGAAGTGGACGTGCCCTACCCCCTCGACCGCGCACCAAACCTGGGCCCGAACGCGTTCAATGCGGGCCTGGATCTGATGGAAGCGCTGCGGGGATTCGGCGTGGACCGCATCAACCTGGTGGGGCATTCCAATGGAGGACTGGTGGCCCACTTGGTGGCCTGGACCCATGCGGAATTCATCGAGAGCATTGTGACGCTTGGTTCTCCCCTGCAGGGAACGGAACTGGCCGATCACCTGTTGCGGTTCCATCCTCTCGAATCGTTCATGCTGGGAGGGATCCTACGCTCTTCGACCTTTAGCTACCCGGAGCTGACCACCTGGTTCCGGGAGGAACACTACCGGAACTTCCCCCATGCGCCACCCGGAATCGGGTACTCGTTCATGGCTGGTAATCCTCGCAAGTTCCTGGTGTGCCCATTCGATTATCCTCTGCCCAGCGTTATCTTTACCAAGGAGCACGACTGGGTTGTGCCGGTCAGTCGCGCCACCCCGCCGTGGGCCGCCGGCGCCGATCGCATCCAGAGCCTCAACCACCTTCGCATGACGGGCAGTGCCGCTCTGGCGGACTGGGTTGCCGACCGGCTGATCGCCGGAACGAACTGTCTGAGCGCTTCGACGGACGGAGGAGGAGGAGACGCTTCGGGCGGTTCCGCGGCCGCGGCAACGATCGACTCGGGACTGACGTCGCCCTCGGAGGCGCCGGCGCTCTCGCACCGAGGAATCGTGCCGTCCTCCGGCCGGCTGGAACTCCCCATTGTGGTGGACAGGACCGTGAAGAGTCTCAGCGCGCTGGGACTCTCCGATGCCGGAGCCAACGGACTTTCGCTCATCTCACCCACCGGAGAGACCTATACGGGATCACCGCTGACCGTGGATTCGGTCTGGGAAGGCACCGATGCCCTGTCTGCCCGAGTGAATTCTCCCGAGCGCGGCACGTGGCAGCTGATCTTGACCGCTCCAGTCGCAAGTGAGTCATCCGTCGAAGTTCACTTCGACTCGAAGCTGCAGCTGGTGCTGTCCATTGATGACGCCGCTCCGCAGCGCGGCCAGGCCATCGAGGTCCGTGCGCATCTCAGGGGCAAGGAGCGAATCTCCAATGTCGAGGTCACCGCGGAGGTACTCGATCTTGACGGCGGCCTCGTTGACTCGCTGGTCTTCGAGAAGACCGGTGCGAGACGTTACCGGGCAGACTGGCTCCCATCGGTCGACGGACCGGTTCTATTCCGGGCGCTGGCCGCCGGCGCAGTTGGCAAGAATCGGCGGAAGACACCCTTCCAGCGGGAGGCTGGCCTACCGTTGACGATCGTGCCTGCGGCGGCTGCCGCGCCTTCGGTGGTTGCGGAGGCGGTCACTGACGACAACTTCAATGGTCTGATCGATGCTCTACAGCTCACGGTCCAGTACCAGGCGCCCCAGCTCGGCGACTACTGGCTTTCAGGAACCCTCGCTGGTCCGAGCAGTGTAGCCGTCGTCACCGCGTCACGCACCCTGGCTGGGGTGTCGGGCAACGGGCAGGCCACGCTTGAATTCAGCGGCAGGACATTGCGCGCCTCGGGCGTGGACGGGCCCTACGATCTGCTCGAGCTGCGCCTCATCGACGTGGGAACCGCCACCGTCTGCTCGCAACCTCCAACCCCCTATCAGACGGACGACTACCAGGCCATCGACTTCGAAGGACCCTTCGTGGTGCTCGCAGATCACGCGGTGGACCGTCCCGAGGACCTCGACGGGGATGGAGATTACGACCGGTTGGTGGTACGGATCGGCGCTCGCGTGGCGGACACCTACTCGGGGTGGTACTCCTATAACGCGCTCCTCGTGGCGGGCGACGGCAGCGAGGTCCAGTGGGTGGCGGGCAACACTTCGCTCGACTCCGAGCTGACCGAACTCGTGTTGACGTACGACGGCACGCTCATCGCCGAAGCAGATGGACCCTACCGCGTCATCAACTTCTCGATCCATCCCACTTACGACCAGGAGACGGTCTTTCAGCAGCCTGAGATTCACGTCACCAGGCCGTACCGCCGCTGTTGGTTCGAAGGCGCGCAAGTCGGCTGTCCGATCGCCTCGCCCGCCTTCTCGCTCGAGAAAGGAACCGTCGTCCACCGCAAGCGGGGACCGGGGAAGGACCGGTTCACGCTGAAGGGGCGGATTGATGGGCTGGCCGATCTCGAGCAGGCTGACATCAGCGTGCGGCTGAACGACTGGTTCGAACTGCTGCCGGCCGGCTCGCTGGTGCGGAAGAACAACAAAGGGCGACCCTACTGGATCTACAAGAGCAGCGAGGGAGAGATCAGGAAGCTCAAGATCTGGCCTCGTCGCTCCGGTTCGTTCCAGTACGTAGTCGAGGCCGCCGGCATCGATCTGGCGGCATTCGAGAACCCGGCGCTGTTCGGGCTCGAGCTGGGCAATACGAGTGGAGTGCGGTACTTCGAGTTCAAGAGGAAGGAAACGCGATCCCTCGTGAAGTACGTCCTGAAGTAAACGGTCGGCAAGCGATCCGTGTTCTTCCACTTGATTCGCCGGGCAATTCCTCTCCGGTCTGCGTGGGGCAGCCCTGCAGCTCTCACCCAGAAGCAGGACGAAGCGTGTCTCGCCGAGCCGTCGGATAACGGTGCTCGAGCACGACCGCACGTCCTGCTTCTTCCGGGCCGAAGCTCTTTGAGCTGATGCTTCGTTCCTCGGAATCGTCGGGGGGATCCGGGGCTGGCTGCGGATCGGTTGGATGTCCTTTCACTGGACCATGGTCTTGTCGCCGGTGGCACGCACCACGACGAGACCACCGATCCGGATGCAGGGGACCGAGTAGGAGTTGCTGTCGTACGCGACGTTTCCCTCGACATCAGCGACCTTGCCGTGCCGGTTGGGAAGTGGGAGGGGGAACTTCAGCTCGCGGCGATGCCGGTCGATCGGCCGCTCCTTCGTCTCGCGGTGCTGCCGCACATCGACGCGCTCCCTGCCGTTGAGCCCCTTCCTCCTCTCCCCATGAAACGGCTTGAGCAGGCAGCCGCGGCGCTGTGCGTTTTGGCGCACCGTGCGTCGCGATCGGCCGTGAGATGGTCCTCCCCCACCCCCCCTGTTTCCGGAGTCCGCGCTATTGATCGCCCGCGGGCGCCGTCTGTTGCACGAAAAGTCCTGCGCGGCCGGATTCCGCGGAGGCGCTCACTGGCCGAGGTAGTCCGGGAGCCGCTCCAACCATTCCTCGAGCAACGCGTGCTCGGGAACCTCCGGCGGGGACTCGTCGAGGTACTGCCGCAGCATCGTGAGAGCCTCTTGCCCGCGGCCGAGAGCCACGAGAGCGCGGGCTTCCTGGATCGCGCGCTTCGGCGTCGGAGGGTCGGACAGGCTTCGCTGAAGTCGCAAGAGTGCCAGGCCATAGCGCGCGAGATGCGGCTCCGGGAACTCCTCGCTCAGACATTCATCGATGCTCTCGTACAGCAGCATGAATTCATCGAGGGGCCGATGCACCGCAAACTCCCGCGCGGGAGTGCGTTCGAAGGCGGCCACCAGAGCCTCGACGGTCGAGGATTCGAAATCGCCGAGCAGCGGGGCCCGGCGCTCCCGGACCGATTCGAGCAACAGGCGGTTGACCTTCAGCAGGAACAGGGCCCGAGCGCGGCGCGATTCGTCCTCCTTCGACCTCAGATCATCGGTGAAGATCGCCAGCACGTGCCGGAGCCGCTCCTGCCCGCCCGGCCCCTCCCAGCGCTGATGCGGCAGCCGCTCCAGGAGCTGCTCGCAGACATCCATGTCTGCCGCCGCCAGCAGCGCCACGGCCTGAGGGATGGTGCGGAAGTCGCTCGCGGCCAACGCGAGCGTGGCCGCTCTCTGGGCCAGGGGATCGTCGTGAGCCAACAACACTCGAAGCACGCCCTCGAGTTCCTCGGAAATCGGGGTGCGCTGATCGATGGCGGCGACGCACTCCAGGACCTGGTGGCGCTGCGTGACGGTCAGGGCCTCCAAGGTGTCGAGCGACTCCAAGAGTGATCGCTCGATGAGCGGGAAGCGATCCGGTTCGGCGAGGGCACTGAAGAGCCGTCGAGCGCGGCGGTTCTCAGCGCGGAGGTTCTCATCGATGATGCCGCTGCGAAGACACAGCCGAAACGTCTCCAGGGTGCCGGTCAGGTCGCCGGCCCGGCCGCGAGTCGCCAGCACATCCGCGAGTGCAGCATTCCTCCAACCGTCACTGGCTGCCCTGGCATCGGCTTCGCGTCGCCGAGAGGGGTCGTTATGGTTCGCATTGCAGAGGTTCGGAATGGATTCGACCAGCAGCTCGAAGCCGGGCACCTCGCGCGCGGATCTGCGATCGAGGAGCGCTCTCTGGACCAGCACCCACAACTCCAGATCCTCCAGCTCGATGGCCAGGCCGGACGCCCGACACTCTTGCGCCCTCGCGAACATCGCCTGCTGCAGGTCATCGAGCGCGCGCCCCGCGCGCTCGGCGGCGCTTCGCTGAAGGATTTGCACTGCGATCCTCGGGTGGTCCGCTGCCAGCCGTAATGACCAGCTCAGGGCCTCTTCCTGGTCCACTTGCCAGAGGGTGCAGAGAAGGAGATCCAGATCCG
>Ga0326597_10004913_pt1 | contig 18687 bp, 16 predicted proteins | sample RVTome_12_FD_203789 | JGI IMG/M metagenome (GOLD analysis project Ga0326597, IMG submission 203789) | Soil microbial communities from uranium-contaminated site in the Upper Colorado River Basin, Wyoming, United States - RVT100D185 | ecosystem: Environmental > Terrestrial > Soil > Contaminated >... | reverse complement strand
ACGGCCGGGACGACGACCTCCTCGAGGCCGTGGTCGGGCGCCTCCTCCTGGAGCGGGGGTGGACCGTCTCGGTCGCCGAGTCGTGCACGGGCGGACTCCTCGGCCACCGGCTGACCAATATCGCGGGATCGTCGCGCTACGTCGAGCGCGGGGTCATCGTCTACTCCAACCGCGCCAAGGAGGATCTCCTGGGCGTCCCCGAGCCCCTCCTGCGCGCCCACGGCGCCGTCAGCGCGCCCGTTGCCCAGGCGATGGCGGCCGGCGTCTGCCGCATCTCGGGCTCGCCCTGCGGCCTGGCAGTCACGGGCATCGCAGGCCCGGACGGTGGCAGCGCGGAGAAGCCGGTCGGCACGGTCTACATCGGCTGCGCGACGCCGGCCGGCGTCGAGACGCATCGCTGCTTCTTCGCCGGCGACCGCGTGGCGATCAAGTGGCAGTCCTCCCAGGCGGCACTCGACATGCTTCGCCGCCGGCTTCAGCCCTGATGCCGCGCGCCTTCGTCGCCGTGCTGCTGGACGGGGAGACCAGGCGGATCGTCGCTGCGCAGATCGACCGCCTGCGCCCGCTCTCCAAGGCCGTGGCCTGGGTGCCGCCACACAACCTCCATTTGACGCTCCGATTCCTCGGCGACCAGACGGAGGAGCAGCTGGCGGAGGTGGTACCGGCTCTCGAGGAGGCAGCCTCGGGTGTGCCGATCTTCACGCTGACGCTCAAGGGGCTCGGCGCCTTCCCCGGCCTCGACCACCCGCGCACCCTCTGGGTGGGCGTCTCCGAGGGCGTGCAGGAGGTGCAGCGGCTGCAGGCCCGCGTGGCGGAGGCGCTCGAGAGACGGGGCATACCGATCGAAGCGCGCGCCTGGCAGGCGCACGTCACCATCGGCCGCATCACCGACGAGAGGCGCTGGCGGCGCGAGGGCATGCCGGAGCTCCGCTCGGCGCTGATGCGCGGGGCGAGCATGCCCTTCGGCTCGATCTCCGTCGCCTCGATCGCGCTCATGCGGAGCGATCTCTACACTTCGGGGGCTCGCTACACGGGTATCGCCTCCGTGCCGCTGTCCTCCGAGTACGACGTCTGAGTCCCCGCCGCGTATCGCTTTCGGGACATTGACACGCCTGAGGAGCGCGTCAGGATGGATGCGTCGGACGCGTTGATTGACTTTGGGGTCAACGGGCCCCTACAATGATGAAACTGCTCGTCGAATTGGGCGTTTACGCGCCTCGGAGGAGAACTCATGGCTGAAGTAGGGAAGAGCGATCGGCGTCAGGCCCTCGACCTGGCCATCTCATCCATCGACCGCCAGTTCGGCAAGGGTGCCATCATGCGCCTGGGCCAGGGCGGGGTGTTCGACGAGATCTCGGTCATCCCGACGGGGGCGCTTTCCCTCGACGTCGCGCTCGGCATCGGCGGCATCCCGCGCGGCCGCGTGACCGAGATCTACGGCCCGGAGTCCTCCGGCAAGACGACCCTGGCGCTGCACATCATTGCGGAAGCCCAGCACATGGGCGGCACGGCCGCCTTCATCGACGCCGAGCACGCCCTCGACCCGATCTATGCCAAGAACCTCGGCGTCAATACGGACGAGCTCCTGATCTCGCAGCCGGACACCGGAGAGCAGGCGCTCGAGATCGCCGAGACGCTCGTGCGCTCGAATGCCGTCGACGTGATCGTGATCGACTCGGTGGCGGCACTCGTGCCGCGTGCCGAGCTCGACGGGGACATGGGCGACTCGCTGCCGGGCCTGCAGGCGCGGCTCATGTCGCAGGCGCTGCGCAAGCTCACGGCGGCGATCTCGCGCTCGGGCGGGGCCGTCATCTTCATCAACCAGATCCGCGAGAAGATAGGCGTCATGTTCGGCTCGCCCGAGATCACGACGGGAGGCCGGGCCCTCAAGTTCTACTCGTCCATCCGTCTCGACATCCGCCGGCAGGACGCGATCAAGAACGGCACCGAGTCGATCGGCGTGCACACCAAGGTCAAGGTGGTGAAGAACAAGCTCGCGCCGCCGTTCCGCGAGGCCGAGTTCGACGTCATCTACGGCGAGGGCATCTCGAAGGAAGGCTCCGTCCTCGATGCCGCGGTCGAGCAGAACCTCGTGGAGAAGTCCGGCACCTGGCACACGTACAAGAGCGAGCGGATCGGCCAGGGCCGCGAGAACGCCAAGAAGTACCTGAAGGAAAACCCCAAGATCCTGGCGGACCTCGAGGTCAGGGTGCGCGCGGCGCTGGGTCTCAAGCCGGCCGGCGGCGGGCCGGCGCCGGTGCCCGCCGAGCCGCAGAAAGCGGCCAAGTAGGAGCGACCATGGATTTCCACCAGCTCCTGACCGAGTGCGCAAAACGAAGCGCCTCCGACCTGCACCTCAAGTCCGGGTCGCGCCCCATCGTGCGGGTGCACGGCCACCTCGAGGCGCAGGACGACCTTCCGGCGGTGACGCGCGACTTCATGCGCAAGACGGCCATGACGCTGCTGGGCGAGATCCGCTACAACGCGTTGATGGAAGGCGAGGAGATGGACCTCGCCCACACGGTGCCGAGCGTCGGACGTTTCCGCATCAACGTCTTCCTCTGCCAGGGCGACGTGCGCGCCGTGCTCCGCCACATCCCCGAGCGCATCCCGGCCTTCGAGGAGCTGCACCTGCCCAAGGTGCTGGAGCGCCTCTGCCTCGAGCGCCGCGGCATGGTGCTGGTCACCGGGATCACCGGTTCCGGCAAGACCACGACGCTCGCGGCCATGCTGGACTTCATGAACCGGACGCGCAACGACCATATCGTCACCATCGAGGACCCGGTCGAGTTCGTCCACGAGGACAAGAAGTGCGTCATCAGCCAGCGCGAGATCGGGCAGGACTCGACGAGCTTCGCGCAGGCCCTGCGCGCCGCCCTCCGCCAGGACCCGGACATCATCCTCGTCGGCGAGATGCGCGACGCCGAGACGATGGAAGTGGCGCTGCATGCCGCGGAGACGGGCCACCTCGTGCTCTCGACCCTCCACACGCTGAACGCGACCGAGACGATCAACCGCATCATCTCGATCTTCCCGCCGCACCAGGAAGACCAGATCCGTGCCCAGCTCTCCGCCGTCATCCAGGGCGTCGTCTCCCAGCGCCTGGTGGTCCGCGCCGACGGCAAGGGGCGCGTGCCGGCGGTCGAGGTGATGATGATGACCGGCCTCATCCGCGAGTCGATCCGCGAGAGGGTCAAGACGGCCCAGATCCCCACCGTCATCGCCTCGGGGCAGACGCAGTACGGCATGCAGACCTTCGACCAGTCGCTGCTCGGCCTCTACCGCCAGGAGCTCGTGACCTACGAGACGGCGCGGGATGCCGCGACGAACCCCGATGACTTCGACCTCAAGATCAAGGGCATCTTCTCGACCGGTGAGATGACCTGGGACTCGAGCAGCCCCGGCTTCGTGGGCGCGCCGAGCATGGGCAGAAAGCCGGGCCCCGCCAAGCGGGCCTGAGACCATGCCGCCGCGGGGCCGCCGCCGGGAGCGCGGGCCCCGGGAGCGGCGGGTGCTGGACGCGAAGGCTGCCAAGCTGGCGGCCTTCGACCTTCTCAGCCGCAAGTCCTGGAGCGCCCGCGACCTGACCGGGCGGCTCCGGCGCCGCGGGGCGCCCGATGAGATCGCCCGCGCGGTCGTCGCCGAGCTCGCCTCCCGGGGCTACGTGGACGACGCCTCCTTCGCTCGCTTCTGGGCCGAGTCGCGCGCGCGCGCCCGCCGCGTCGGCAGCCGCCGGCTCCGCCAGGAGCTCCTCCAGAAGGGCATTCCCCGCGACCTGGCCGCCGCGGCGGTCGCCGCCGCCTTCGAGGAGGCGCCCGAGGCCGAGCGCTGTCTCGAGGCCGGTCGCCGCCGGCTGCCGGCCCTGCTGCGGGCCGGCCTCCCGCGGGCGGCGCCCCGACTGCGCGACTACCTCGTGCGCCGCGGGTACCCCCTCGCGATCGTGATGCGGACGGTCGCTGCGCTCACGGGAACGCGCCCTGACGGGGACGCACCGACCGACTGACCCCCAGTATAATGACGCCATGATCATGACGGGCAGCGAGCTCCGCCGGCGCTTTCTGGAATACTTCCGCCGCCACGGGCACACCGTGGTGCGTTCGTCGCCGCTCGTGCCCGCCCACGACCCGACGCTGCTCTTCACCAACGCGGGCATGGTCCAGTTCAAGGGGGTGTTCCTGGGCGAGGAGCGGCGTGAGTACAAACGCGCGGCTACGGCGCAGAAGTGCGTGCGGGCGGGCGGCAAGCACAACGACCTCGAGAACGTCGGCCGCACGGCCCGGCATCACACCTTCTTCGAGATGCTCGGCAATTTTTCCTTCATGGACTACTTCAAGCAGGAGGCCGTGGCCTTCTGCTGGGAGCTCCTCACGGTGGAGCTGGGGCTGCCGAAGGACCGGCTCAAGGCGACCGTCTTCACGGACGACGACGACGCGTTCGCGCTGTGGAAGAAGGTCGCCGGCATGGGCGACGAGCGCATCCTGCGCCTGGGCGAGAAGGACAATTTCTGGGCCATGGGCGACACCGGCCCCTGCGGTCCCTGCTCGGAGGTGCACTTTCACCAGGGCGAGCACCTGCCGTGCGAAGAGGAGCGAGCCGGCCGCCGGTGCCTCGGGCCCGCCTGCGACTGCGACCGCTGGCTCGAGATCTGGAACCTCGTCTTCATGCAGTTCAACCGGGACGCGTCGGGGAAGATGACGCCCCTGCCCAAGCCCTCGATCGACACGGGGCTGGGCCTCGAGCGCGTTGCGGCGGTCATGCAGGGTAAGCAGTCCAACTTCGACACCGATCTCCTGCGCCCGCTGATCACCCGCGTCGAGCGGCTCACCTCGAAGCGCTACGGCGGGGATGCCGAACACGACGTCTCGATGCGGGTCATCGCCGACCATGCGCGCGCGGCCACCTTCCTCATCACCGACGGCGTGACGCCGTCGAACGAGTGGCGCGGCTACGTGCTGCGCCGGATCATGCGGCGGGCCATGCGCCACGGCCGCATGCTCGGGCTCGAACGGCCCTTCCTCTGGGACGTGACCGCGACCGTGGTCGAGATCCTGGGCAAAGCGTACCCGGAGATCGTCGAAGCCCGCGGGAGGGTCGCCGACGCCGTGAAGCAGGAGGAGGAGCGCTTCAGCGAGACGCTCGGCCTCGGCACGGCCAAGATCCGCGAGTACCTCGAGGCCCATGCAAACGACCCGCGAAAAGTCGCCGACGGGAAGTTTCTCTTCACGCTCTACGACACCCACGGTTTTCCGACCGATCTCGCGCAGGAGGTCTTCGAGGACGCCGGCTGGTCGGTGCCGCCGGAGGCCATGCAGCAGTTCGAGGCCGAGATGGGGGTACAGCGCGAGCGCGCGCGGGCGGGCGCCTCGTTCGGCACGCGGCTCACGCCTGGCTCGGGGTCGTTGTCGATTACGGGCTACGAGCCGTCGCTCGTCGCCAGCACGATTGAGATCTACCGCCAGCTCTCCGCGCAGATCGCCAAGCCCGAGTTCGTCGGCTACACGCAGCTGGCGACGCCCGCGCGGATCCTGGCCCTGGTCGGCGAGGGACGGCGGCTCACCGAGGCGGGGCAGGGCAGGGTTGTCGAGGTGATCCTCGACCGCACGCCCGCCTATGCCGAGTCGGGCGGCCAGCAGGGCGATACCGGCGCGCTCATGGGGCGCGAGGGGCAGGGGTCCATCGAGGACACCTACTACCGCGGCGGCCATCTGATCGTCCACCGCGTCCGCGTCATCCAGGGGAGGTTGAGGGAGAATGAAGAGGTGGCCGTGTCCGTCGAGTCGGCCCGGCGACAGGGGTTGAGGCTCCACCACACGGGGACCCACCTGCTCCACGCGGCCCTCAGGAGTATTCTTGGCACCCACGTGACGCAGGCGGGCTCGCTGGTCGCGCCCGACCACCTGCGCTTCGACTTCTCCCATGGCGGGTCGCTCAAGGAGGCGGAGGTCGAGAAGGTCGAGGACCTGGTCAACGAGCACGTCCAGGCCAACATCGTGGTCACGCCCGACGAGATGGATCTCCAGTCCGCGCTCAAGAGCGGGGCCATGGCGTTGTTCGGCGAGAAGTACGGCGACCGCGTGCGCGTCATCCGCATCGGGGATTTCTCCACCGAGCTCTGCGGCGGCACGCACCTCGACGCCACCGGCCAGATCGGCCTCTTCAAGGTCGTCTCCGAGGGCGCCGTCGCCTCCGGCGTCCGCCGCATCGAGGCGGTGACGGGCGAGGCCGCGCTCCGGCACGTGGGGCAGGAGGAGGCGGCCCTGCGCGAGTCGGCGGGCCTCCTCAAGATCCCGCCGCTCGAGCTGCCGCGGCGTCTCCAGAAGCTCCTCGACGAGCAGAAGCAGCTCGAGAAGCAGGTGCAGCAGCTCGAGGCGCGCCTCGCGAAGAACCGGGCGCACGAGCTGGCTGCCGCCGCGAAGACCGTCGCGGGCGTGGCCGTGCTGGCGGCGCGCATCGACGGCCTCGACGCCGAAGGGCTGCGCTCGGTGATGGACACCTTGCGCGAGCGGATGGGCCCCGGCGTGATCTGCCTCGGCTCGGCCGTGGACGGCAAGGTCAACCTGGTCGCGTCCGTCTCAAAGGACCTCAGCAAGCGCCTGCAGGCCGGCAAGCTCGTCCAGGAAATGGCGCAGGCCGTGGGCGGCAAGGGTGGCGGGCGCCCGGACCTGGCGCAGGGCGGCGGCCCCGACGCCTCACGCCTGGACGCGGCGCTCGCCGGCGTCGCGGCGTGGGTCGAGCGCGCGGCGGCAGGCTAGCGCCGAGGCGGCTGGGCGTCCGTTGGGGCTGTCCGAGCGCCCCGGCACGTGTCACCGCCCATCCCGACTGGAGAGGACCTCGTGGATTCCGCCGTGCTATTTGACTTCGGGGGCACGCTCGACGCCGACGGCCTGACCTGGAGAGAGCGCTTCCACCGCCTCTTCGGGGCCGAGGGCATCGCCGTCGAGCCCGCGCGCTTCGATCCCGTCTTCTACGCGGCGGACGATGCCCTCGTCGGCTCCGTGCCCGAGACCTTCTCGCTCCAGGAGACCGTTCGCCGCGTCGCCGACGGTGTGGCGAGGGCGCTTCTGCCGGACGACCCGGCGCTCGGTTCTCGGGTGGCGGCGCGCTTCCTTGCCGACGCCCGGGTCTGCTTCGAGGCGAACGCGCCGATCCTGGAGCGGCTCGCACGCCGCTACAGCCTCGGCATCGTGTCCAACTTCTATGGCAATCTCGCGACGGTGTGCGATAATGCGCAGGTTCGGCGCTACTTTGGCGTCATCGTAGACTCGGCGCGGGTGGGGCTCAGCAAGCCGGACCCGCGCATTTTCGTGACGGCCGTCGAGGCGCTCGGGATCGAGCCGGGCCGCGCGGTCATGGTTGGCGACTCACTGGCCCGCGACATGGCGGGAGCGCGCGCGGCCGGCATGGCCCACATCTGGCTCACGCCGGCCCCGGAGCGGCAGGGACAGCCGTGCTGCCCGGGCGACCGCGTGATCGGGTCGCTGCGCGACCTGGAGGAACTACTGCCGTGATGTTGGAGCCGGGCCTCTCGGGCGGCATCATCGCCGCGGGCGAAGGCAGCCGCCTGAGGCAGGCCGGCTGGGCAGTGCCGAAGCCCATGGTGCCGGTGGCGGGCGTGCCGCTGATCGAGTCGGCGATCCGGAACTTCGTCGCCGCTGGCATCACGCGGTTGTCGATCATCGTCAACGAGCAGGAGCGCGATTGCGCGGCGTGGGTCCGCGGGCGCTTTCCCGAGCTCGACCTCCGCCTGACCGTGAAGACGACCGCCTCGTCGCTCGAAAGCTTCCGCGAGGTCGTGGGCGGCCCCGGCGGGGGACGCATGCTGGTCTCGACGGTGGATGCCTGGTGCCGCGCGGCGGACTTCAGGCGCTTCGTGGAGGCCGCGCTGCGCCGGCCGCGCGAGGCGACGGTGTTGGCCGTGACGCCGCTCGTCGCCGATGAGAAGCCGCTGGGAGCGGTCGTGGACGCCCTGGGCCGCATCACCGCGCTCGGCGTCGAGTCGCCCGCGCTCGTGACGGCGGGCGTGTACCTCCTGTCGGAGCGGGTGCGGCGCATCGAGCCGCCCGCCGGCCTCGGCAGGCTGCGGGAGCACCTGGCCTGGCTGTTGGAGTCCGGCGAGCCGATGTACGGGGACGTGATCGAGACCGTCGTGGACGTTGATCGAGCCGAAGACGTGGCGCTGGCGGAAGCGTTGGCCGCCCGCGCCTCGTGAGCGGACCGGGAGGGAATGTGTGAACGATTCGTACTGCTGGGGCGTCTTTCGCGAGGAGGCTCACTCGCCGGGCCGCGAGAGCGACGACGCTGAGATTCTGCGCCTGACCGCGAAGGGCCTCGAGGCCAAGGGCTTCCAGGTCGACATCAAGAGGCCCGATGAGCTGGGTGTCGTCACCGACGCCAGGCCGCGCGGCATCTTCCTCATGTGCGAACAGCCCGGCGCGCTCCAGGCGCTCGGAGCCTGGGAGGCGGCGGGCGTTCGCGCGGTCAACAGTCCGGCCGCCGTGCTCAACACCTATCGCGACCGCATGATCGCGCAGTTCGCGGAAGCGCGCGTGCCGTTCATCCCGAGCCGGATCCTGGCGACCTCCGGCGAGCGCGTCGACGCGCCGCGGCCGCTGTGGGTCAAGCGGGCCGACGTCCACAACACCCGGGAGGGCGACGTCGTCTACGCCGCGGACGCGGCGGCCGCCGCGCGCGCGCTCGATGGGCTCGCGGCGCGCGGCATCCCGCGCGCCGTCCTCCAGTCCCACGTGGACGGCGACTTGATCAAGTTCTACGGCATCGGTCCTGGCGGCGGCGCCCACGGGGAGCCGCCCTGGTTCCGGTGGTTCTACCACAAGGACCAGCAGCTCCGCGGCCACGCCTTCGACGAGCGGACGCTCGCGCGCCTCGTGCGGCGGGCCGCCGGCGCGCTCGGCCTCGAGATCTACGGCGGCGACTGCATCGCGACCGCCTCGGGCGAGCTCGTGCTGATCGACCTCAACGCGTGGCCGAGCTTCGCGCTCTTCCGCGACGAGGCGGCCTCGGCCATCGCCGCGTACCTCTCGGTGCGCTTCCGGGGGGGGCCGAGGTGAGCGGGATGCGCGAGCCCGGGCCGCGGTCCAGGGAGATCGTCGAGCGCGAGCGGCGCCACGCCGCCGCCGGCGGGCAGGGTTTCGCGCTGTACGCGGGGCTGGCCATGGCGCGCGGGCAGGGATGCACCCTCGTGGACGAGGACGGCCAGGAGTACATCGACTTCATCGCGGGCATCGCCGTCGGCTCCGTCGGCCACTGCCACCCCCATTATGTCGAGGCGCTCAAGCGGCAGGTCGAGAACCTGACATTCGGCAGCTTCACCACCGAGGCGCGCGCTCGATTCCTGGAGCTGGTCGCCTCGGTGACGCCCGAGGGGCTGACGCGCATCCAGATGTTCTCGGGCGGCGCGGAGGCCGTGGAAGCGGCGCTGAGACTTGCGAAGGCCGCGACGGGCAAGAACGAGTTCATAGGCTTCTGGGGCGGCTTCCACGGCAAGACCGGCGGGGTGCTTGGTCTCCTCGGCAGCGACTTCAAGCACCACCTGGGTCCTTTCATGCCCGGCCAGTACTCGACGCCGTATGCCGACTGCTACCGCTGCCCGCTCCGACTGACGTACCCCGACTGCGGCATCGCCTGCGCCGACTACGTGCGCGACGTGATCCGAGTCCAGACGGGCGGGGAGATCGCGGCCATCATCGTCGAGCCCATGCAGGGCACGGCGGGCAACGTCATCCCCCCCGACGGCTTCCTCCGCGCGATCCAGTCGATCGCCAAGGAGGCGGGGGCGCTCCTGATCTGCGACGAGATGATCACCGGCTTCGGGCGCACGGGCGCGATGTGGGGCTCGGATCACGACCGCGTGGTGCCCGACGTCATGACCGTCGGCAAGGGTGTGGGTGGCGGCTTCCCGCTCTCGGCCGTGATCTCGACGGACGATCTCACCAGCCGCAAGCCCTGGTCCAACCCTTCCGCCAGCTCGTCCTCGTACGGTGGCAGCCCGCTCGCCTCGGCGGCGGGGCTCGCGGCGCTCGAGATCATCCTCAAGGAAGACCTGGTCAAGAACGCCGAGCGGGTGGGCGCCGTCATGCTCACGCGGCTCGAGGCGTTGAAGGAGAAGTACCGGTGCGTGGGCGAGGTGCGCGGCCGCGGCCTGATGCTGGGCATGGAGCTGGTCAAGGACCGCCGCACCAAGGAGCCGCTCGGCAAGGACGTGACGCAGGCGCTCTACAAGGAGTGCCTCAGGCGCGGGCTCGCCGCGATGACGTATTCGCCGACGGTGCGCATCAACCCGCCGCTGATCATCCGCGAAGAGACCGCGCTCAACGGGCTCGCCATCCTCGACGAGGCCCTGGGGACCATGGTCAGGGAGCACCGGCTCCAGTAGCATGCTGCGCGGCGCCGTCATCGGGCTCGGCAATGTCGCCATCCACGGGCATCTGCCCGGGTGGCTCGGCCGTCCGGGCGTCCGGATCGCCGCCGCTGCCGACGCCCGCCCCGCCCAGCGCGCCTTGTGCGAGGAGCGGCTTCCCGGCGCGCGCTGGTACGATTCGCCCGAAGAACTCCTGGCCGGCGAGCCCCTCGATTTCGTGGACATCTGCACGCCCCCCTCGAGCCACGCCGAGCTCATCCTCCGCGCCCTGGGTCGGGGGTTGCACGTGCTGTGCGAGAAGCCGCTCGTGAGCTCGCCCGGGGACCTCCGCCGCGTCACCGAGGCGGCCGCCTCGTCCGGCCGGGTGCTGCACACCGTGCACAACTGGCACCACGCGCCCATCCTCTCGCTGACCGCCGATCTCATCCGTGAGGGTGAGATCGGTCGGGTGCGGCACATTCTCTGGGAGACGCTGCGGGTGAAGCCGGCCGCGGCGGCGGACGGCAGCGACCGCAACTGGCGAGTGGACCCGGCGGTGGCCGGCGGGGGCGTGCTCACCGACCACGGCTGGCACGTCTTCTACGTCCTGCCGGCCTGGGTCGGCGCGCGGCCGACGAGCGTCGGCGCGCGGCTCGAGACGCGGCGCCACACGGCCTTCGCCGTCGAGGACACGGCCTCGGTGCGCCTCGGGTTCGCCCACGCGAACGCCGAGATCCTCCTGACCTGGGCCGCGGAGGAGCGGCGCAACCGGGTCGAGGTGGACGGCACGGAGGGGCGCATCGAGCTCCGCGACGACACGCTCGTGCTCACAGGCAAGGGTGGCGAGCGGCGCTGGCCGGGGCTGCCGGCGCTGTCGGACGGCTCGCATCACCCCGATTGGTTCCACAAGGTGGCGGACCGGTTCCTGGCGGCCGCCGCCGGGAAATCCCGCGCAGAGGCCAACCTCGCCGAGGCGGCGCTCTGCTGCGAGATCGAGCACCTGGCTCGCGAGTCGAGCAGGCGCGGCGGCGTGCGGTTACCGCTCGACGCGGCGCCGCTCGCGGGGTCGCGCCAGTGACGAAGGGCCTTCTCGTGGTGGTGACGGCCGGCGCGGCGCCGGAGGTCACCCCCGAGACCATGGTGGCGGGGCTGCCTCTCGGGCGGCGTCTCGCGCTGGCCGGGGAGCGTGCAGGGCTCGACTCGGCCCCGTCGTCTGAGCCGGGCCGCCGGCGGCTGATCCTCGTGCCGTGCAACGTCATCCCGCAGCCGCGGTGGCTGCGGGCCCTGGCCGCCATGCCGCTTCAGCCCGAGACACTCTGGGTGGATCCCGCGCAGGTCGCCGTGGTGGACACCGACGATCCCAAGCCGGTGCTCGACGCTGCCGGCCGTGCGGCCAGCGGCGCCGAGTGCGTCGCCGCGCTGAGGGAGCGGTTCACGGCGGTCGAGGGGAGCGCGGATGACATGGGCCGCTTCGCCGTTCGTACGGCCGGCGATCTGCGCGGGGCCGAGTCGTGGCTGCTGCGCGGCCTGATCAAGGACACGGAGGGGTTCATGTCCCGCCACGTCGAGCGGCTGATGTCGCTCGCGCTGACGCGTCACCTCGTCCGGACTTCGATCACCCCGAACGCGATGACGGGCGTCTCCCTCGCCATCGGCCTGGCCGGGGCGCCGTTCTTTCTCTCCTCGGCCCCCGGCTGGCAGCTCGCAGGGGCGCTCCTCTTCCTCCTGCACTCGATCCTGGACGGCTGCGACGGCGAGATCGCGCGGCTGAAGTTCCTCGAATCCCAGGGCGGGGCGGCACTGGACTTCTGGGGTGACAATACCGTCCACGTGGCGGTCTTCGGCTGCATGGGCGTCGGCTGGAGCCTCTCCGCGCATTCGGCGTGGCCACTTGCCGTGGCGGCGCTCGCCGTCGCCAGCACGCTCGCCGCCGCGTTCGTCCTGGCGCCCCGCGTGGCCTCGTCGTCTGCGGCGGCGGCGCCGCGCTCGGCCGGGGCCAAGGCGGCCGACGCGCTCGCCAACCGCGACTTCATCTACGTGATCGTGGCGCTGTCGGCCTTCGGCAAGGCGGGGTGGTTCATCGTTATTGTCGCGATCGGCACCCCGATCTTCGTGCTCCTGCGGCTCTGGGTCGACCGGCCGCAGCGGAGAGGCTAGACCGTGGCCGGGTTCGTCGACGTCCTGCTCCGGGGGCTGGCCCTCTCCGGCCAGGCCGCCGCCATCGGGGGCGTGCTCTTCGCTCTCGTCGTGCTCAAGCCCGCCCTTCGCCGGCGCCCCGACCTCGCCCCCCTGCTGGCCCGTCTCCTGATCCTCGTCGCCGCGGGCGCCGCCGCCGTGACGGTCGGCCAGCTCCTCGCGCTGACGGTGCAGCAGATCGTGCTCGCGGGCGGGCAGAGCTGGCCCGTTCGGGAGGTGCTCGCCACCGCCTATTTCCAGGCGAGCGCGCTGCGCGTGCTCACCTGCGCGGCGCTCGTCGTCGGTGCGCTCACGCTGCGCCGGCGACCCGACGCGCCGGGCTGGTGGCGCGCCATGGTGGCGCTGACGGTGGTGCTGGCCGCGTCCGCGGCGGGCATCAGCCACGCGACGGCGCGGCTCGAGCACGGCGGCGTGCTGCTCGTCCTGGACGCCGTGCACCAGTACGCCGCCTCGGTCTGGGTGGGCGGCCTCATGCATCTCGCGACCGCGGCCTACGGGCGCACCGGGGACGCCTGGCCGGCGCTCCTGCTCAAGCGGTTCTCATCCATGGCGCTTTGCTCGGTCGCGGCGCTCGTGGCGGCGGGAGTGGGGTTGACCTTCTACTACGTGGACGGCCTCTCAGCCTTCACCGGCACGGCCTACGGGATGATGGTCGGCACCAAGATGACCGTGCTGGCGCTCATCCTGGTGCTGGGCGCGCTCAACTTCTTCGTCGTGCGGCGGCTGCCGTCCGCCGACCCCGTCTCGCTGCTGCGCCTGCGCCGCTTCGTCGAGGTCGAGCTGGGGCTCGGCATCACCGTGCTCTTCGCCGCGGCGTCCCTGACCTCGCTGCCGCCCGCCGTGGACGTGGTCGCCGACCGCGCGACGATCTCGGAGGTGGCGCTCATCTTCACGCCCCGCGTGCCGGCATTCACCTCGCCACGGCTCGAGGACATGCCGCTCGACGACCGCGACGCCCCGCGCACCGACGCCGACCGGCAGTGGAGCGAGTTCAACCACAACGTCGCGGGAGTGTTCGTTCTCGTCATGGGCCTGCTCGCCATCCTCCACCGCACCGGCTGGGCGCCGTGGGCGCGCCACTGGCCGCTCATATTCTTCGTGATGTCGGTCTTCCTCTTTATCCGCAACGACCCCGGCTCCTGGCCCCTCGGCCCCATGGGCTTCTGGGAGAGTCTTACGTACCCGGGTGAGCTCCAGCACAAGCTCTTCGTCGCGCTGGTGCTGGGCTTCGGCACCTTCGAGTGGATGGTGCGCACCGGACGGATACGCTTCCCGCGCGCGGCGCTGGTCTTTCCCATTCTCTGCTCCGTGGGCGGCGCGCTGCTTCTGACCCATTCTCACGCCGCGCTCAACCTCAAGGCCGAGTACCTCGTCGAAGTGACGCACGCGCCCTTGGGCGTGATCGCCATGCTCGTGGGCTGGGGGCGCTGGCTCGAGTTGCGGCTCCCGCCCGGCGAGACGGCCCTGCCGGGGCGCGTTTGGTCCATCGGCCTCGCGATGGTCGGCGTCCTTCTGTTGCTCTACCGAGAGAGCTAACAGGGCGTCGAGAAGGGCCAGATGCGAGGTGGCGCCCCGTTGTTCGAGTTGAGCGACGGCGTATGCCGTCGTGAGACGAGGGCTGAGTTGATTCCGCACGCGAGGCGTATGACAGACTCAGCCCTCGCCTCGGGGCTCCGCCCCTCAGCTCGAACGGCCACGAGCGTGCGGCCGAGGGCGCCCCAAGAGTCTTTGCTAAATGGCGCAGATGGGCCCTTATTGGCGCCCTGCCGGTCAAACGGCCTCTAGGAGCAGTCCAGTCAGGTAGCGCGATTCGGGGACGGCGAGGAGCACAGGGTGATCGCGGCTCTGGGAAAGCGTCCGCAGCACGCGCACGCTGACGCCCGCGTCGCCGGCGGCCTCGCGGCAGATCTCCTCGAAGAGCCCCGGCGTGATGTGGTGTGAGCAGGAGAAGGTCGCCAGCACGCCGGCCGGCTCGAGCAGTCTGAGCCCCCGGATGTTGATCTCCTTGTAGCCCCGCGCCGCCGCCTCGATCGCATCCTTCCGGCGCGTGAAGGGCGGGGGATCGAGGACGACCACGCCGAAGCGCTCGCCTGCCGCCTCCAGACCCCGCAGAAGGTCGAAGGCGTTGCCCTCCCTGAGCTCCGCCAGGGCAGTGGTACCGTTCAGCTCCAGATTCCGGCGCGCCAGCGCGAGCGCGTCGGCCGACGAGTCGAGCAGGAGCGCCTGGATCGCGCCCGACCCGAGCGCGTGGCAGGCGAAGCCTCCCGAGAAGCAGAAGGCGTCGAGCACCCGGCGCCCGGCGGCGCGCCGGGCCACAAGGGCGCGGTTCTCGGCCTGATCGAGGTAGAGGCCGGTCTTGTGGCCCGCGCCGGGTGTGACGCTGAAGCGGCAGTCACCCTCGATCACCACGAGCTCCTGCCCCGGGGGGTCCTGGCGGGCGTCGAAGCCCTCGAGGCGTGCCGCCGTCGGCTCGTCGAGCCGGTGGATGCTGCCGTCGGGAAACTGCCGCGCGAGGGCTGCCGTGATCCAGTCCGCCGCCTTGAACATCCCGAGCGTCAGGCACTGGACCACGCTCACGGGGCCGTATCGGTCCACGACGAGACCGGGCAGCCCGTCCGCCTCGCTCCAGCAGAGGCGATAGGCGTCGGAGATCAGGCCGGCCGTCCGGCGGTACTCCCAGGCGGCCTCGAGCCGGCGACTGAAGAACGAAGCGTCAATGGCCTCGTCACGCCGTGTGAGGAGGCGGCAGCACAGCGACGGGCGGGGGTTGTAGAAGCCTTGGCCCAGGTACCGGCCGCCGGCATCCACCACCTCGACGGCCAGGCCGGCCTCGGAGAAGCCCTTGAGGTCGGCGACCTGCGTCCGGTAGATCCAGGGGTGCCCGGCGCTGACTCGCTGCTCGGCACCGCGCTTGAGGACGAGCCTGGCCATCGCCCCTCTAGTGGCCTCCTGACAGACTCGCAGGCTGGCGAGAAGGGTCCAGATGCGAGGCGGCGAGCGCCGCGGCACCCCGAGGCGTACTCTCCGTACGTTGAGGGGTGCCGCAAGCTCGCCAACGAAGCAGATGGGCCCTTATCACCAGCCTGCTAGCGCTTCCGGAGGACGACGACCATCAAGAGCGGGTGGTGGGCCCGGTCGAGCTTGAGGTGGGGCTTGAAGCCGTAGAACCACTCGACCAGGTCAAAGGCCCCGGCCAACTCGACCAACGCCCGGAGCTCTTGCGGGAAGACCATGCGGGAGGCGTGGCGCTGGCGGTAGACGTGCCGCCGGCCGTCCTCGTGGGCCTCGAGCTCCATGTCCTCGTAGAAGGTCTGGGTCACCGGGTTGAGATCCTTGAGGGCCTCGAACGTCGCGCGCACCATCGCCCGCCCGCGTCGCCTCGTCCAGGACCAGCGCCGTGCCGGGTCGGTCCACGAGGAGCACATGTAGCGGTCGAATACGTAGAGCCCACCCTTGCGGACGGCCGTGGCCACGCAGCGGAGGTGGGCCAGGATGGCCTCGTTCGTGAGCAGGTGCCCTTGCGAGTCCTGCATGCAGATGGCGGCGTCAACGGGGGTGGGCAGCTTGAAGCGCGTCATGTCCGCCACGTGGAGACCTACGTCGAGACCCTCCGCCACGGCGCGCTCCCGGAGGAAGGCGATGTTCTCGGGCGACAGGTCGAGGCCCGACATGCGGTAGCCGCGCCGGCCGAGCCTGATCAAGTGCGGGCCCGTGCCGCAGGCGATGTCGAGCACCTTTTTCACGGGGCGCTTCGCGTAGCGGCGGAAGCAGTGGTCGAGGAAGTCCACCTCCTGCTTCCGGTTCATGTCGAAGGCGATCTCGTAGTAGCGCGGCGCCGAATACTGGCCCTTCTGGCTCACGTGCTCATTTTCCCCACCAGGTCAGCATCGCCTCGCGGAGGATCCAGGAGGCGGTGATGCCCGTCCGGCCCGACGGGTCGAAGGCGTGGGCGACTTCTGTGAGATCCGTGCCCACGACCCTGCAGGGCTCGAGCAGCCGGACGATCTCGACCAGCTCCGAGGCTCTGAGCCCGCACGGCTCGGGAGCGCCCGTCCCCGGCGCCTCCGACGGGTCGAGCACGTCCACGTCTATCGTGACGTAGAGCGGGTGCCGGCTGAGCTCGGGCAAGAGGCTTCGGACGGCCTCGACCGGGTGGGCGGCGTGCGCCGGGTAGAGGTGCGGCGCCTTCCGCCGATACTCCTCCCGGGCGCCCGTCCGCATGCCCACCTGGTAGACGCGCTCGGGCGCGACCACGTCCATGACCCGGGCCATGGCCGAGGCATAGTTGTAGCGCTCGCCGAGGAACTCCTCTCTCAGATCCGGATGGGCGTCCAGCTGGAGGATGCGGAGATCGGGGATGGCGGGCGCCAGGACCTCGATGACGGGCAGCGTCGCCGTGTGGTCGCCACCCAGCATGACGGTCAGGAGACCGGGCCGCCAGAAGCCGCGGACCTCCTCGCGGGCCCGGGCCAGCTGCTCGCGGGGGCTGCCTCCGCCCAGCTCGCAATCGCCCAGGTCGGCCATATGGAGATCCTCCAGATCCCGATCGAGGGCGGGCGAGTAGGTCTCGATCGAGTCCGAGGCGATCCTGATGTCCCGGGGGCCGTGGTCGGCGCCGGTGCGGAGGTTGACGGAACCTTCGAACGGGATGCCGAAGAGGATGATGCGGGCGTCCGGAGAGGGCACCCGGCACGCGATAAAGCGTGGGTCGGCTGGCGTCACGTGGATAGCTCGCCTCGGACGGCGGGGCCCCAGCCCCGCGACGTCCTGCAGCTCGGACTATCGGGTAACTCGCCTCGGACGGCGGGGCCCCAGCCCCGCGACGTCCTGCGGCTCGCACTTCCGGAACTAGACGACGTCGTCGTCGGAGAGCAGTGTCACGGCCGCCAGGGCGCAGCCGGTGCGCTCGACGCGATGCTCGACGGCGCAGACCTTCATGTCGCGGATCGTCCAGCCGCGCGCCTTGAAGGACTCCTTCAGCATGTGGACGATGGCCATCTCGGCTTCTTCCCGGGTGGCCTTGTCGTGAAACTCCATGATCACGCCGTTGGCCTTGGGGTCGGCGGGCCGGGCCCAGCCGACGGCGGCAGCCACCACTTCGCCGGGCACCTCGCTGGTCATGGCGGCGTAGGCCGTCGGCACGACGGCGCCGGGCCGGAGCCGGGGCAGGTCTACGATCGTGGCCTCGGGCGGCAGGATGGAGGAAACCTTCACGAGGTTGATGTTGCCGATGCCGGCCGCCAGAAGGGCGTTGTCGAAGGCGTTGAGCGGGGTCGTACCCTCAGCGTTTCCGGACGTGGTGGCTACCTTGGTCACCGGTTTCCAGCCCATTCGCTCCTCCTCGCCTCCTTCGGTCGAGTTGAAAGGCCGATGAAAATTTTCTTCGCTCATGTTAGCGGCTCGCGAGTGGAACGCAAGAGAAAAGTGGTCTCCGGCGGGTTTCTGATCGTCTGCGCGGAGGTTCCACAGCGGCTCCTCGGCGGCTCATCCCGCCGCTCGACGACCATCGATCGGGCCCGCGGCTAGCGCCTCGGCCCTGTCGAGAACCTCCGGAGGGGCATTTTTTCCTTGCAATGCCAAAAACATGGCCATACATTCAGAAAAATCGCACTCGCGAATTTTCGCGAGCGAGAAACGAACGGAGAGGAGGGAAAGAGTGCAAGCACTGGGGCGACACCTGCTGCTCGAGCTGTTCGACTGCGACGCGGAAGCGCTCAACAGCCTTGAGACCGTGAAGGCGTCCATGGTGGAGGCGGCCAAGCGCGCCCAGGCCACCATCGTCGACGTCGTCTTTCACGAGTTCAACCCGTTCGGCATCAGCGGAGTCGTCGTCATCGCCGAGTCGCACCTCGCCATCCACACGTGGCCCGAGTACCGCTACGCCGCGGTGGACGTCTTCTCCTGCGGCGACGTGCTCCAGCCCCAGACGGCCGCCAACTACCTGGTCGAGCAGCTCGGGGCTTGCCGGGCCTCCGTCGTCGAGCTCCAGCGCGGCATCTTCCTCCAGGCCGCACCCATGCCCCACAAGCCGTCCGGCGCCAAGGCGGCGATCGCCAAGGTGCCGGTCACCAAGGTGCCGGTCGCCAAGGTGCCGGTCGCCAGGGCGCCGGTCGCCAGGGCGCCGGTCGCCAGGG
>Ga0326597_10004912_pt1 | contig 18687 bp, 17 predicted proteins | sample RVTome_12_FD_203789 | JGI IMG/M metagenome (GOLD analysis project Ga0326597, IMG submission 203789) | Soil microbial communities from uranium-contaminated site in the Upper Colorado River Basin, Wyoming, United States - RVT100D185 | ecosystem: Environmental > Terrestrial > Soil > Contaminated >... | reverse complement strand
AGATCAAATCGTCAGTGGTCAAACGGTGTTCACGCATCAGGCGTCGCGAGAACTCGTCATGCCGGTTGCGGCGCATTCTGCGCTGCGGAAAGCTGCCGAGAATATCCATAATTGGTTGGGCAAGTTGTTGAAATGGCGAGCATATCTTATTTTGCGCAGGGGAGGGAACTAATTACCCGAAGACTCGTCTTAACTTTCAGACGGTGTTTAATCGTCTCCCGCCTCTCCTCCCTGAGCGGGTGCCTTAATCTTTATTAAGGCTTCCCCCCGGTTTTACTCCCCTTTAACCGGGGGTTTTTATTTCTGTCGTCGCCAAGCCATTCCCGGACCTTGGCGGCGGCCTCCGCGATACCGGTCTTGTGCGTACTCGAAAAGAGTTGCACGCTGCAGTTCATGTACTCCCGCTGCAGCGCCGCTTCGACACTGCACAGCGTCGCATTCGCGGCTTGCCGGTTCAACTTGTCTGACTTGCTCAGCAGCACGTGCACCGGTCTGCCGGTCGGCGTGAGCCAGGCGATGAGCTTCCGGTCGAGTTCGGTGAGCGGATGGCGCGCGTCCATGATCAGCACCACGCCGCGCAAACAGGAGCGCGTTTGCAGGTAGCCGCCGATCAGTTCGTTCCAGTAAGCGCGTGCCGCGGCCGGCACTGCGGCATAGCCGTAGCCCGGCAGGTCGACCAGATAACGGTCATTCCCGACGCGGAAAAAATTGATGTGCTGGGTGCGGCCGGGGGTCTTGCTGACGAAAGCGATGCGTTTGCGCTGGGCGAGCGCGTTGAGCGCACTCGACTTGCCGGCATTGGAGCGCCCGACGAACGCAACCTCTGCGCCGCGCGCAGGCGGCAGCGCGTGCGTCTCGGCGACGGTGGTCACGAATTCGATGTTGTGAAAAGAGGGCATTGTTGCTGAACCTAGCCGGTAAGTTGGGATTTCGATAAAATACGGCGTTTTCCTCCGGTTGCAATGTTGTTCCCGGGCTTTACGCAAATGGCCGACATCGCCCGGTCGCTTACCCCTTCTCCCAAGGAGGGGGAGGGAGACGTCGAGCGGAAATGGCCTGTCAGCCATTTCCGGAATATTGTAGGAGAACGCATGAGATTCCGTTTGGCGCTGATGGCTGTGCTTTGTACCGCGACCGCCCCGCTCGCATTTGCGCAGCCGGCGGCCAAGACCGATCCGGCGCAGGCCCAGCCGATTGTCACCAGAGTCTGCGCTGCCTGCCATGCGGCCGACGGCAATAGCGCGACCCCCGCCAACCCGGTGCTCGCCGGTCAACACGCCGACTATACCGCCAAGCAGCTTGCGGATTACAAGTCGGGCGAGCGCGAGAACCCGGTGATGCTGAGCATGACAGCGGCGTTATTGCCGCAGGACATGAAGAATCTGGGTGCCTATTTCGAGGGCCAGAAACCCAAAACACGTGCCGCCAAAGACGTCGAGCTAGTCAAACTGGGCCGGCAAATCTATCGCGGCGGCATCATGGCCAAGGGCGTTGCGGCATGTGCTTCCTGCCATGGGCCAACGGGCGCCGGCATCCCCGCGGAGTTTCCGCGTGTTGCCGGCCAGTTCGTGGAGTATACAATTGCACAGCTGCAAGCATTCCGGCTTGGCGAACGCGCCAATGACCCGAATAAAATGATGCGCGTGATATCCGCGCGACTGTCGGATCTGGAAATCAAGGCGGTGTCGGAATACATCACCGGCCTGCGCTGACCGCGCCACGCCGCCTTTCATTTCATAGCCGCAAAGCAGTGCCTTGCCGCGGCGAGCGTTTGCTCGATTTCGGCGGCGCCATGCGCGGCCGACATGAATCCCGCTTCGAAGGCGGAGGGCGCGAAGTAGATGCCTTCGGCGAGCATGGCGTGGAAAAAACGCTTGAACGCCGCGACATCACATTGCATTACTTCAGCGTAACTCTGCGGCGGAGTCGCGCGGAAGTAAATCCCGAACATGCCGCCGACCGACTGCGCTGAGAACACGACGCCATGTTCATGCGCCGCCGCCGCGAGACCGTCGGTCAGCGCGCGCGTGGATGCCGCAAGCCGGTCGAAGAATCCGGGCACTGCGATCAGCTTAAGTGTCGCGAGGCCGGCCGCCACCGCAACCGGATTGCCGGACAGGGTGCCCGCCTGATAAACCGGGCCGAGCGGCGCAATGCTCGCCATCACGTCGCGACGGCCGCCGAAAGCACCGAGCGGCATACCGCCCCCGACCACTTTGCCGAGCGTCACCACGTCCGCGGTAATGCCGTAGAGGCCTTGTGCTCCCTGCGGGCCAACGCGAAATCCCGTCATCACTTCGTCGAAAATCAGCAGTGCGCCGTGACGCGTGCACGATGCGCGCAACGCCTTGAGGAAGTCGCGGTGCGGCGCCACCAGATTCATATTGCCAGCGACCGGCTCAACGATCACGCACGCGATAGCCGCGCCGTCGCGCCCGAACGCCGCCTCGAGCGCCTCGACATTGTTGTATTCGAGCACCAGCGTGTGCGCCGCAATCGCGTCGGGTACGCCGGCCGAACTCGGATTGCCGAGGGTTAGCGCACCGGACCCAGCTTTCACCAGCAGCGCGTCGGCGTGGCCATGATAGCAACCCTCAAATTTGACGATTTTCGATCTGCCGGTATACCCGCGGGCGAGCCGGATTGCGCTCATCGTTGCCTCGGTGCCCGAGCTGACCAATCGCACCTGGTCGAGGCCCGGCACGCGCAGACACAACATTTCCGCGAGCTCGACTTCGGCGGCGGTCGGTGCACCGAAGCTCAATCCTTGCGCCGCCGCTTGTCGTACCGCTTGCACCACGGTGGGATGTGCGTGGCCGAGGATCAGCGGGCCCCATGAGCCGACGTAATCGATGTACGCTTTACCGTCGGCGTCCCACACGCGCGCGCCGTCGCCTCGCGCGAAGAAACACGGCGTGCCGCCGACGGCGCGAAACGCGCGCACCGGCGAATTGACCCCGCCCGGGATCACGCGCTGCGCCGCGGCAAATAACTCTTCATTGCGTGACCTCATAGCGCCTTCATACGCAATAACTGACAGAACTTGCGAACTGCGGTCTCGACATCAAACTTCATCGGCGGGTTCATCCTCGCGCGCCCAGAACAGGCGGTCGGGAATATGCTGGCCCATGCCAGGATGGAACGCCGCCTTCAGCGTCTGCCACGTGTATTCCTGCGCGTCCTGCACCGCATCACCGATGCTCAGGCCGTTGGCGATGGTCGCCGCGATGGCCGAGGCCAGCGTGCAACCGGAGCCGTGATAGCTGCCGGGCAGGCGCTCCCAGCTGTCGCTACGCGCCACGCCGTCCTGTCCGTAGAGCGTATTGGTCACCTGCGGGGTGTTCTCGTGGGTGCCGGTGATTAGCACGTATTCGCAGCCGGTCGCCAGAAGCCGGCGTGCGCACTCGGCGAGATCGATGTCTTCCTCGCCCTCTTCCTGCGCCAGGCGCCGCGCCTCGATGCTGTTGGGCGTGATGATGGTGCTCTGCGGCACCAGCAATTCGCGCAAAGCCGATACCATCTCGTCCGTCACGAGTTCATCGCCGCGGCCCGACGCCAGCACCGGGTCGAGGATCAGCGGGATCTCGGGATAATCGGACACGACCTCGGCGATTGCGGCAATGTTTTCGATGCTGCCGACTATCCCGACCTTGAACGCCGCGACCGGCATGTCCTCGAGTACGCAGCGCGCCTGGTCAGCGACCCATTCTGCATCGATCGCCATTACCTCTTCGACGCCCATGGTGTCCTGTATCGTCACCGCAGTGACCACCGACAATGGATGACAGCCCATGCTCGCGAGGGCCAGCACGTCGGCCTGCAAGCCGGCGCCGCCGCTCGGATCGGTCGCAGCGAAGGCGAGCACCAGCGGTGGCAATTGAGATGGCGCGGAAGGATCCGTCACGGTCGGGATTTGTTGTTCAGATGCGGAGTGTATCGGTAAAATAGTATTTTAGCTTAATTTGCAAGCCATTATGACAGCAACCGACGCGACCGTTTGCAACACCTACATGTGCCTAATCTGCGGCTTCATCTATGATGAGGCCGCCGGTTTGCCGGGCGAGGGGATCGCGCCCGGCACACGCTGGGAAGATGTGCCGATGAATTGGACCTGCCCCGAATGCGGCGCGCGCAAGGAAGATTTTGAAATGGTCCGGATTTAGACGACGGAGGATACGCGATGAGAATTCTGCACACCATGCTGCGCGTCGGCGACCTGGACCGCGCACTGAGTTTCTACGTTGAAGTGCTGGGCATGCGGGAGTTGCGACGCAAGGATTATCCGGGCGGGCGCTTCACCAACGTCTTCGTCGGCTATGGCGACGAAGCGAGCACGGCCGTGCTCGAGTTGACGCATAACTGGGACACCAGGACCTACGATCTCGGCAGCGGCTATGGCCACGTCGCGATCGAAGTCGACGATGCGTACAAGGCATGCGAGGAAGTCAAAAAACGCGGTGGCAAGGTCACGCGCGAAGCCGGACCGATGAAGCACGGCACCACTGTCATCGCGTTCGTCGAAGATCCCGACGGCTACAAGGTTGAGTTTGTGCAGAAAAAGCCGGGCTAGTCAGCTTATGCCGCGACAGCTGATGTAGTCCGCAATCGCGACGAATTGCGCGACCGACAGCTGCTGCGCTCGCGCTATCGGCGCAATTGCGAGTACTCGCAAATCGGCTTCGGCCAAGAATGCACTGAGCGAGTTGCGCAGCGTCTTGCGCCGCTGCGAGAACGCGGTCTTGACGATGCGCGCGAACAACGCTTCGTCGCGCGCGGCGAAGGGCGGCGGCCGCAGCGGCGTCAGGCGTACTACCGCCGACTCGACCTTGGGTGCGGGATTGAAGGCCGCCGCCGGCACGTCGATCAGCTTTTCCAGTTCGAAGCGGTACTGCAGCATCACCGACAGCCGTCCATAGCTGCTGTCCGAGGGCGCGGCCACCATGCGCGCGACGATTTCTTTTTGCAGCATGACGTGAATGTCGTTGACCTGCGCGCAATACCTGGCGATATGGAACAGCAGCGGGGTCGATATATTGTAGGGCAGGTTGCCGACAACGCGCAGCCCGTTGCCGAGCGTGGCGAAGTCGAACCCGAGCACATCGGCGGCGTGCACGGTCAGGCGCGGGGCGAACTCATGCCTGAGCGCGGCGGCGAGATCACGGTCGATTTCGATTGCATGCATTTGCTCCACTGCGGCGAGCAGCGGGCGTGTCAGCGCACCCAGACCGGGTCCGATTTCGACGATGCAGTCGGCGCGCGCCGGACCTATCGCAGCGACGATCGCGGCGATGACGCCGGCGTCGACCAGGAAGTTCTGGCCGAAGCGTTTGCGCGGCCGGTGCTTCACGAGGCGGCGCGAGAGCGGGCGTGCCGCGTTCAGGTTTTGCCGCGCGCGAGCGCCGCGGCCATGTTGATTGCGGCGCACAGGCTGCCCGCGTCCGCCCTGCCGCTGGCGGCCAGCTCGAGCGCAGTGCCGTGGTCGACCGAGGTGCGAACGATCGGCAGTCCAAGCGTGACGTTCACGCCGCTGCCGAAGCTTGCATATTTGAGCACCGGCAACCCCTGGTCGTGATACATCGCGAGCACGCAGTCAAAATCGCGCAGGCGCTCGCGACTGAAAAGCGTATCGGCTGGCAGCGGCCCGGTCACCTGCATGCCTTCGCGGCGCAGGCGCTCGATGAGCGGCGCGATGATCTCGATTTCTTCATGTCCGAGATGCCCCGATTCGCCGGCGTGCGGATTCAGACCGGCCACCGCGATGCGCGGCGCCGCAATGCCGAATCGCGCGGCGAGATCGTGCTGCAGCACGCGCAGCGTTTGCTCGAGGCTGCCGCTGGTGATGCGAGGCGCGATGTCTTTCACCGCGACGTGCGTAGTGGCAAGCGCCACCCGCAGGCCGCCGCCGGCGAGCATCATCACGACGTGCGGGGCGCCGGTGCGCGCGGCCAGAAATTCGGTGTGGCCGGTAAATGCGATGCCGGCATCGTTGATGATGCCTTTGTGTACCGGCGCGGTGACCATCGCATCGAAGCGCCCGTCGCGGCAACCGTCGATCGCGATTTCAAGCGTGCGCAAAACGTAAGCCGCATTGGCGCGTTCGAGTTTGCCCGCAGTCACTGCGGCGGCAAGCGGCACATGCACCACCGGCAGTGCGCCGCGCTCGAACGCGGGCTTATCCGAGGGGTTGAAAGGCAGGCTGCGCCACGGCAATCCCAAGGATTGCGCGCGTTGCGCGAGCAGCTGGCGATCGGCGATCACCACCAGGTGTTCCGTTTGCGGCTGCTGCGCGAGCATCACGCACAGGTCGGGTCCGATTCCGGCGGGCTCTCCCGCGGTGATGGCAAGCGCCGGGTTCAACACTACTTTTCCTCGAGCCGGTAGTCGACGAAGGCTTTGTCGCGCAGCTGGCGCACCCACTCCAGGTACGCCTCGCCGGCTTTCTGCTCCCGCAGCGCCTGGCGCGCGCCCAGCCGCAGCTGCTGCTGCGACATGTCCTGATTGCGGCGTTCCAAGACCTGGATCAGGTGCCAGCCAAACGGCGAGCGCACCACCTCGCTGATCTGTCCCGGCTTCAAGGCGCCCATCGCTTTTTCGAATTCCGGAACCGTGTCCCCGGGCGACAGCCAGCCCAGGTCGCCGCCGCGCGCAGCACTGCTGTCCTCGGACTGCAGCCGCGCGAGTTCGGCAAAACTCGCGTTGTTATCGAGCCGTTCCTTGAGTTTGACCGCCCGGTCCTTCGCCTCGCTCTCCGAGACGAGCTCGCTGGTCTTGATCAGGATGTGGCGGGCGTGGGTCTGGGACACGATCAGCGGCGCACCATGGCCGCGCCGCTCGTTGACGCGCACAATATGAAAGCCGTTGGGGCTGCGCAATATGCCACTGACCTCTCCGGCCTTGAGTTCCTTCACGGCATCGACAAAAAGCGCCGGCAGACGCGTGTTTTCGCGCCAACCGAGGGCCCCGCCCTGCACAGCCTCGGGTGCATCGGAAAAGCTGGCGGCAACCTGGCGGAAGTCGGCGCCGCCCTTGATTTGCGCCAGCGCTTGCTCGGCGCGCGCGCGCCGCTCCTGCAATCGCTCCGGGCTGGCCTGTTCCGGCACGCTGACCAGGATGTGCGACAGATTGTATTCGTCCGTCTTGCCCTCCTGAATCTGCTGCGTGCTGAGGAAGTTATCGACTTCGCTGTCGGCTATCGTAATCTTGTTATCGACCTCGCGCTCGCGCAGACGGGCAATGGTGATTTCTTCACGAATATCCTCGCGAAACTTGTTGAAGCTGACGCCGTCTTTTTCGAGGGCCGCGCGCAGTTGTGCCGGCGTGAGCTTGCTGTCTTCGGCGATGCGACTCAGGGTTCTTTCAAGGGTCGCATCGTCGACACGGAGCCCGGTTTCCTTGGCGTATTGGAGCTGCACTTGATTGAAGATCATGCGCTCCATCACTTGTTTTTCGAGCGCATCCCGCGGCGGCAGCGGGGTACCCTGGCGGTGCAGCTGGGTCAGCACGGTCGTGACCCGTTCATCCAGATCGCGGCGAGTGATGACCTGATCGTTGACGATGGCGACGATACGGTCGAGCAGCACGATGCGGCTGGCAGGAGGCTTTTGGGCGAAGGCGTGCGGGGCAGCGGCCAGTGCGAGCAAGGCAAAGGCGGCCGCTGCCGCCGCGCGTGAACTGAGTGCTTTCATAATGGGCGTGCCATGTGGGTGTCAGCGTCCCGGAAACAGGTCGTCGGGTCGCGTGGATTGCTATTCCTGCCGATCGTAGCCGGCGATATTCCGCCGCAGCAGCTCCAGGGGATTAGAACCGATTCTTGACACTCCGTTCAATTCGAGTTGCATGAATATGGAACTGACCTGGTTCTGGGTTGCGGTCACGAAGTGGTGGCCGACGACGCGAAACATCCAACACCCGCCATTATATTCAAGCCCGGCGAGCCCTTCGATCATCCTGCGGTCCCGCATTGAATAGTTCCAGCGTGCGACCCCGCTCAAACGGCCGGTCAGCGGCCATTGGCTCGAGAGGTCGACTTGGTGCAACGCGTTGAGAGTGAAGCGATAGCCGAAATTCACGACTTTCCCGGGACCCGGCTGATAGCGCACGGCGCTCGAGATTTTCTGCGTCTGCGAGAAGTCGGTGTTGTACTGCCACCCCGCGTCGGCTGTCCAGTGCGGCGCGACCGTCCCGCTGAGCGCGGCGAGCAGATCCGAGCTGGTGCTCGAGCGCGCCGGGACTCCCGGCAGCGTGACTTCCTGCGACTTGAAGTAATACCGCTGCGCCAAACCGACCCGCAGCCGCTCGATCCCCGTGTCCTGGTGCAGCAGCCGGGAGGTCACGCCCATGGTTACCTGGTTGGCATCGTTGATGCGGTCGTTGCCGCTGAATTGATTTTCGGAGTAGAGCGTGGCGAAGTTGATGTCCTGCAAAGCGCTGTCGAAATTGGGTATCAGATTCTGGCCGCGGGTCGGAATGTAGACATAATTGATCTTGGGCTCGAGCGTCTGCAGCAGTTTCTGGCCGTACCAAGCGGTGTTGCGTTCGAACACGATACCGCTTTCGGCTGAAAAAAGCGGCACCGCCCGATTCGAATTCGATGCGGCAGCCGTCGACGGGTTCAGATCGTAGTGGGTAAGGTGCATGCCTACCTTGGGCGTCAGATAGGCAAATGACGTTTGCAGCGGCACGCTGACGCTGGGATACGCGACAACCCGCCTGCCGGTGGTCAACAGCGGGTGGGTGAAATCGACCGCACTGCTGAAGAACTCGAGATCCGCGCGTCCGGCGTTCTGTTTGGCGGCGGACAGGGCGACTTGCGAACGGTTGTAGGGCGGAACCAGTGGATTGAGCGGATCGGTTTGCAGCGTCTGCCAGCGCTGCACCAGCGTCGAGAGGCCCCAGGTGCCGCCGTTCCACCAAGTGCCGTTTTTCGTCAGCGAGCCTTCGCGCGGCAACACGGATTGCGAGGTCGCCGCGATTTGCGTCGAGAGATCGGTGAAATACCTGTCGTCCGAGACTTTTTGAATATTCAGGCTCCCGTTCCAGCCGTTGTCCCAGCGCTGGTAGTGACGTAGATTCAGGGCAAAGCGATCGGCGTTGTTCTTGACGCGGTCCGTGGGGATGACTTCGTAGCGCGCCTCACCGGAGTATCTTGAGTCCATATAACGGAACTCGTTGCTAAGCATCACGCCGCGTTTCGACATGGTGCGCGGCGTGATCGTGGCGTCGCGGTTGGGCGCGATGTTCCAGTAGTAGGGGATCGAGAATTCGTAACCGGAATTGCCGGTGGTGCCGAAATTCGGCGCCAGAAATCCCGACTTGCGCCGGCGGTCGAGCGAGAAGCTCAAGTACGGCGCATATAATATGGGCTGCCCAAGGAATACGACGCTGGCATTGCGCGCGGTGCCGATCTGGCGGTCCTTGTCGATTTCGAGATCGCCGGCGCGCACGAACCAGTCATCAGTGCCGACATCGCACGAAGTGTAACTGGCGCCCAACACGCGGTACTTGTTTTGCCCCTCCAGCACGAGCCGATCTCCCTCGCCGCGGCCATGGGTGGCGTTGATCTGGACCTGATACTTCGGTTTCTCGATCGCACCGCGCGCGGTGCCGAGATTGAGGCGCATTTTGGTGCCTTCGAGCACATCGCCGCGTTGCTCGAGGCGGACATTGCCCTGCGCGTTGACTTCATCCTCGGGCTTGTCATAGCGCAGCCAGTCGGCGTGGATTGCCTGGCCGCGCCGGCGCAGGCGCACCGTACCCTCGGCCTCGATTTCTTGGTCCTGATGGCCCTGCACCCGGTCCGCGTCGACGAACAGCGGCACCGTATCCTGGTTGTCCGGCGCGATTTGGATAAACGACGGTTGGAGCTTGAGCCTGAGCCCGCCCGCGCCGGGCTTGAGGCCGATCGCGGTATCCTCTGCGGCGCCCGCACAGGTCCAGGCGAACGACAGCAGCAACGCAAGCGGTTTGACGCAGACAATTCGCATTATCGGTAGCATCGGAAGGAAATGATAAAATCGCACAGTTTTCCGAATAAGGCAATGCGTCGCGTGGATCGACGGAGCCAACTTCAGCGTTGGATCGAAACCCGGTTGAACACGTCTCCGCTCGCGCTCGAGCCGGCAAGCGCGGATGCGAGCTTCCGGCGCTATTTCCGCGTGCGCGCGGCGGGAGGCTCGCTGATCGCGATGGACGCGCCGCCCGGGCAGGAGGATTGCCGGCCGTTCGTGCGCGTCGCCCGCCTGCTGGCGGCTGCGGGCGTGCACGTGCCGCGCATAATCGCCGAGGATCTCGAGCAGGGGTTTTTGCTGCTGTCGGACCTCGGCACCGCGAGCTATCTGCAGGCCCTCAACGACGCGAGCGCCGATGAGCTGTTTCGCGACGCGACCGACGCACTTCTGCGCTGGCAGCTCGCCAGCCGGCCGGACGTGCTGCCGCCCTATGACGAGGCGCTGCTCACGCGTGAGCTGCGACTTTTCCCCGAGTGGTATTTGCAGCGTCATTTAAGTTTCACGCTTAACCCCGCACAACGGCGGACACTCGACGCGGTGTTCGCACTGATACTCGCGAATAATCTCGCGCAGCCCGCTGTTTACGTACACCGCGACTATATGCCGCGCAATCTGATGGTATGCGAACCGAATCCCGGCGTGCTCGATTTTCAGGACGCGGTCTACGGCCCGATCACTTATGATGTCGCGTCGCTGTTCAGGGATGCGTTCGTCAGCTGGGACGAGGAGCGCGTACTCGACTGGACGGCGCGCTACTGGGAAAAAGCCAGACGCGCTAGGCTGCCGGTCGACAGGGACTTCGGCAGGTTCTACCGCGACGTCGAATGGATGGGACTGCAGCGCCATCTGAAAGTGCTGGGTATCTTCGCGCGGCTGTATTACCGCGACGGCAAGCGCGGCTATCTCGAAGACACGGCGCGCTTCGTCGGTTACGTGCGCGCCGTCGCCGGCCGTTATAATGCGCTTGAGCCCTTGCTCACGCTGCTCGACGCGGTCGAGCGCAAACCGCAGGCCCGCGCCGGGCACGCGTTTTGAAAGCGGTCATCCTCGCAGCAGGTCGCGGTGAGCGCATGCGCCCCCTTACCGACCGCGTGCCCAAGCCTTTGCTTGAAGCCGGCGGCAAGCCGCTGATTGTCTGGCATATCGAAAAACTAGCCGCCGCCGGCTTCACGCAGGTGGTGATCAACCACGCGCATCTCGGCGCGCTGATCGAGCGCGCGCTCGGCGACGGCAGCCGCTTCGGCATCCCGATCGCCTATTCGCGCGAAGCCGAAGCGCTCGAAACTGCCGGCGGCATTGCCAATGCGCTGCCGCTGCTCGGAACCGCGCCGTTCGCCGCGGTCAATGCCGATGTGTTCAGCGCTTACGACTACGCCGAGCTGGCACGCTCGGTTGCCTGCCTCGCGCCGCCGAAGCGTCTCGCGCACCTGGTCCTCGTAGACAATCCCGGTCATCACCCGGGAGGCGATTTCGCGTTGCGCGGCGGGCAGGTCGTGCGCGATGGCGCGCGGTTCACCTTCAGCGGCATCGCCGCCTATCACCCGGTGCTTTTCGCCGGCATTGCGCGCGGGGCGAAAGCGCAGCTCGCGCCGCTGCTGCGAAGGGTTATCGCGGCGCGGCGCGTGAGCGGCGAGCATTATCGTGGACGCTGGCTCGATATCGGCACTCCCGAGCGGCTGGCCGGGCTCGATCGCGAACTCGCCGCGCTCAACCGCGGTGAGACCTCGAACGACGCATAACGGCCGCGCCCGCGGTGCAAGGTCTATAATTCCCGCATGACCCAACCCGAGCGCGCGAGCGGAATTCCTGCGGTGTATGCCGGGCGGCGCGCGCGGCTCGCGCAACTGATGCAGCGCGGCATCGCAGTGGTTCCCACTGCGCCGGAGCGCTCGCGCAACCGGGACTCGCATTATCCGTATCGCTACGACAGCTATTTTTACTATCTGACCGGTTTTCCCGAGCCGGAAGCGGTGCTGGTGCTGGTTGCGGGTGAACCCGGCAGGAGCATACTGTTCTGTCGCGACAAGGACGCCGAACGCGAAATCTGGGACGGTTTTCGCTACGGACTCGATCAGGCGCGCGCCGAATTTCATTTCGACGAAAGCCATTCGATCACCGAGTTTGATACCGTGCTGCCGAAACTGCTCGCTGATCAGCCTGCGCTGCATTGCCATCTCGGCAGTGACGGGCGCTGGGATGAGCGCGTGCTGAGAGCCTTGAATTCGGTGCGCGCGCAGGCCCGCACCGGGGTCGCGGCGCCAGCCGCGATTTGCGACGTGCGCGCGCTGCTCGACGAAATGCGGTTGCTCAAGGACGCACACGAGTTGGACATCATGCGGCGCGCGGCACAGATCTCGACGGATGCTCACCGGCGCGCGATGTGCGCCGTGAAACCCGGTCGCGCCGAGTATGAAATCGAGGCCGAACTGCTGCACGAGTTTCGCCGCCGCGGCGCGCAGGCGCCGGCCTACATGTCGATCGTTGCCGGCGGCGCCAACGCCTGCGTGCTGCATTACGTGAGCAACGACGCGGTGCTCAACGCCGGCGAGCTGCTGCTGATCGACGCGGGTTGTGAACTCGACGGCTATGCTGCGGACATCACGCGTACTTATCCGGTAAGCGGCAGGTTCGCCCCGGCGCAGCGCGATCTCTATCAGATGGTGCTCGCTGCGCAGGCTGCGGCGATCGCGGCAGTGCTGCCGGGCGCGGCGTGGACCGCGCCGCACGACGCCGCGCTGCGGGTGCTGGCGCAGGGCTTGATCGACTTTGGCCTGTGCGAGGGCAGCGTCGACAAGGTGCTCGAGTCGGGCGATTACAAACGGTTCTACATGCACCGCACCGGACACTGGCTCGGGCTCGATGTGCACGATGCCGGCGACTACAAGCGCGACGGCCAGTGGCGCGAACTCAAGCCGGGCATGGTGCTGACCGTGGAGCCAGGCTGCTACATTCGCGGCGGCGACGTGCCACCGCAGTTCGCCAACATCGGCATACGCATCGAAGACGACGTGCTGGTGACGGCGTCGGGCAATGAGGTGCTCACGCACGCCGCGCCGAAGACGGTCGAAGACGTTGAAGCATTGATGCGTGGCTGAGCATTCAGATATTGTAATCGCCGGCGGCGGGCCGGTCGGCGCCGCGCTTGCGCTGGGCTTGCGCGACAGCGGCTTGAGCGTGACGCTCATCGAGGCGCGGGTGCCCGGCGCGGCCGTTGACGATACGCGCACCATTGCGTTGTCGCACGGCAGCCGGCTGATCCTCGAGCGGCTCGGCGTGTGGCCGGGGCTGGCGGCAGAGACGATCCCGATTCATCGCATCAGCATTTCGCAGCAGCGCCGCTTCGGCCGCACCGAATTGAGCGCCGATGAGGCCAACGTGCCCGCGCTCGGTTACGTCATCGGCTATGCCGCGTTGCAGCGCGCGCTGGCGAGCGCGCTCGAGCAGACCACCGTGCGCGTGCGTGCGGGCTGTGCGGTGCTGGCGGTCAGTGGTGACGCGGAGGGCGCCGTGGCCAGCATCGACGCGGCCGGCACGCGGCAGGAGTTGGCCGCGCGACTGATCGCGATTGCGGATGGTGGCGCGCAGCTGGATATCGCGCACGTCAAAACTCATGATTACCGCCAATCGGCGCTGGTGTGCGATGTGGCGAGTGAACAGTTGCACCAAAACCGTGCATTCGAGCGCTTCACGCCTGATGGGCCGCTTGCGCTGCTGCCGACGGCGCGCGGCTGGTCGCTGGTATGGACGGTTCAGCCGGAGCGCGCGCAACAACTCGGGACGCTGGTTGACGCCGAATTCTGCCGGCGGCTACATGCCGCGTTCGGCGGCGCGGTCGGCGCTTTTACCAAAGCCGGAAGGCGCCAGATATTTCCGCTGGTGCTCAAGTGTGCGGGGCCGCCGGTTGCGCCGCGCACGCTGCTGATCGGCAATGCGGCGCAAACGCTGCATCCGGTTGCCGGCCAGGGATTCAACCTTGGCCTGCGTGATGCATGGGAACTGGCGCGCGCAGTCCTCGCGCGCGGCGAGAGCGACCCCGGCGGCCGCGAGTTGCTGAATGAATATTTTTCGCAACGGCGTTTCGATCGAATCGCCACCATTTTGTTCACTGATACGCTGATCCGTTTGTTTTGCAAAGACATCCCATTGCTCAACGGCGCGCGCGGTCTCGGCCTTGCCGTGCTCGGCGCCGTTCCCCCCGCGAAAAATTTTCTGGCGCGGCGTATGATGTTCGGCGCGCGCGGCTGAGCCGAAAAATAATTGATCGCGTTGCTTTTCTTGTCGCGGCGCTAAGACTACAATTACGCCCTTTCCCGGAACGTTCCGCCACGACGACGCTTGATTTCGCGCGATGCATATCGGCCCGTATCAACTCAAGAACAACCTGGTTGTCGCGCCGATGGCCGGCGTCACGGACCGTCCTTTCCGTCAGTTGTGCAAGCGCATGGGCGCGGGCATGGCGGTCTCGGAGATGGTCGCCAGCAACTCGCTGCTGTGGGGTTCCGAGAAAACGCGCCGCCGCGCGAATCACGAGGGCGAAGTCGCCCCGATCTCGGTGCAGATCGCGGGCGCCGACCCGGCGATGATGGCGCGGGCCGCGCAATATAACGTTGATCAGGGCGCGCAGATCATCGACATCAACATGGGCTGCCCCGCCAAGAAAATATGCAACGTGATGGCGGGTTCCGCGCTCTTGCAGGATGAACCGCTGGTCAAGCGTATCGTCGAGGCGGTGGTTCGGGCAGTGCAAGTGCCGGTGACGCTCAAGATCCGCACCGGCTGGGACCGCAATCACCGCAACGCGGTGCGCGTGGCCAAGCTTGCCGAAGATTCCGGCATTCAAGCGCTGGCGGTCCATGGCCGCACCCGCGCCTGCGGCTATAGCGGAGAAGCGGAATACGAAACCATCGCCGCGGTCAAATCCGCAGTGAACATCCCGGTGATCGCCAACGGCGACATCAGCACGCCCGAAAAGGTGAAATACGTGCTCGCCTGCACCGGGGCCGACGCGGTCATGATTGGGCGCGCCGCGCAGGGCCGGCCGTGGATTTTTCGCGAGATCGGGCACTACCTCGCGACCGGCGCGCACCTGCCGCCGCCGGAAGTCGAGGAAATCCGTTGCGTGCTGCTGGCGCACGTGCACGACCTGTACTCGTTCTACGGCGAGGCGACCGGCGTGCGGGTCGCGCGCAAGCACATCTCGTGGTACACGAAGGGGCTCGCCGGATCGGCGGCATTTCGTCGCGCGATGAACCAGTTGCAGACCTGCGGCGAGCAGCTTGCGGCGGTCAACGAATTTTTCGGGGCGCTGGCAGGCTACGGCCGGCGACTGACCTATGTTGAGGAACTGGCGGCATGATGACGACGAACGAAAATGAAATGGCCCGCTTCGTGCGCAGGGCGATCGACGGGTACTTCAAGGATCTCGACGGGGAGAAAGCACGCGGCATCTATGGCATGGTGATCAATTGTGTCGAGAAACCGCTGCTCGAGACGGTATTGCACCGCCTTCAGGGCAATCAGTCGCACGCGGCGCAGGTGCTTGGCATTAATCGCAATACGCTGCGCAAGAAAATGAAGGCGCATGGCATCAAAGGATGATTCGTAATTCGTAATTGGTGATTAGTAAAAGCAGATTTGCCTAGTTACCAGTCACCAGTCACCAGTTACCAGTAATTCGTAATTGGTGATTAGTAAAAGCGGGTTTGCCTAGTCACCAGTCACCAGTCACCAATCACCAGTCACGAATACCGGCCATGCGCCGATCACCCTTTACGATTCTTCGCAGATGACCGTCATCAAGACCGCGCTGATCAGCGCGTCCGACAAGAGTGGACTCGTCGAGTTCGCACGCGGCCTCGCCGGTTTCGGCGTCGCACTGCTCTCCACCGGCGGCACTGCCAGGCTGCTCGGCGAGCACGGCATCAAGGTCACCGAGGTGTCCGATCACACCGGCTTTCCCGAAATGCTCGACGGCCGGGTCAAAACACTGCATCCGAAAGTCCACGGCGGCATCCTGGCGCGGCGCGATGTACCATCGCACGTGAGTGCGCTCGACGCCGCCGGCATCGCACCGATCGACCTGGTGGTAGTCAACCTGTATCCGTTCAGCCAGACCGTCGCGCGCGCCGGTTGCACGCTGCAGGAGGCGATCGAGAACATCGACATCGGTGGACCGGCGATGGTGCGCAGCGCCGCGAAAAACCACCAGCACGTCGCGGTCGTCACCGACCCCGCCGATTACGCGGCGATCCTCAGGGAGATGCAGGAGGCGAGGGGCGCGATTGGCCTGCCGACGCGTTTCAAGCTCGCCCGAAAGGCGTTTTCACACACCGCCGCCTATGACGGCGCGATCAGCAATTACCTGACCGCGCTCGATGCGAGCGGCGTGCGCGCCGCGTTTCCGGCGCGGCTCAATCTCAATTTCGAGATCGTGCAGCGGCTACGCTACGGCGAAAACCCGCACCAGGACGCGGCGTTCTACCGCGACCTCGCACCAGTGCCGGGCAGCCTCGCGGGCTATCACCAGTTGCAGGGCAAGGAACTGTCGTACAACAACATTGCGGACTGCGACGCGGCATGGGAGTGCGTCAAGACGTTCGATGCGCCGGCATGCGTGATCATCAAGCACGCCAACCCCTGCGGCGTGGCGATTGCAGCGAGTGCGCTTGCCGCTTACGGGCTCGCGTTCGCGACTGATCCGACCTCCGCCTTCGGCGGCATCATCGCTTTCAACCGCGAACTCGACGCGGCGACTGCAGCGGCGGTGTCTGGGAAATTCGTCGAAGTGCTGATCGCGCCCGCCGTGTCGGCGGGAGCCACAGAGGTGCTGGCGAAGAAAGAAAACGTAAGAGTCCTCGAAGTGCAGCTGCCCTCACCCCCGACCCCTCTCCCGGGGGGAGAGGGGAGCGCCGAGAAGCCTGAGGCTTGGAGTACGATGGAATACAAACGCGTCGGCGGCGGCCTGCTGGTGCAGACATCCGACAGCTGCAATGTGGGCGCGGCGCAGCTCAAGGCGGTGACCAAGGCCAAACCGACGCCGCTGCAACTGGATGACCTGCTGTTTGCGTGGCGCGTCGCCAAGTACGTCAAATCCAACGCCATCGTGTTCGCCGGCAATGGCCGGACGCTCGGTGTCGGCGCCGGCCAGATGAGCCGCGTGGACTCGGCGCGTATCGCCGCGATGAAGGCCAAGAGCGCGGGCCTGCCGCTTGCCGGCTCGGTGGCGGCCTCAGACGCGTTCTTTCCGTTCCGCGACGGGCTCGACGTCGTTGCCGACGCCGGGGCGGTCGCGGTGATCCAGCCCGGCGGCAGCCTGCGCGACGAGGAAGTGATCACCGCCGCCGACGAGCGCGGCATCGCGATGGTTTTTACTGGCTATCGCCACTTCAGGCATTGACTGCGTGAGGCGAGGGCCGTTAGGCGTGAGGCGAAACGCTGCATCATGAAGCTTCTCGTCATCGGCGGCGGAGGGCGCGAGCACGCGCTGGCATGGAAGCTCGCGCAATCGCCGCGCATGTCCAGGGTATTCGTCGCGCCCGGCAATGCCGGCACCGCGCTCGAAGCAGGGCTCGATAACGTTGCCATCACCGATTGCGCGCAGCTCATCGAGTTCGCCAGGAACGAACAAATCGCGCTGACCGTGGTCGGGCCCGAGGCGCCGCTGGCCGCAGGCTTAGTCGACGCGTTCCAGGCCGCGGGGCTCAAAATATTCGGGCCGACGCAGCGCGCCGCACAACTCGAAAGCTCCAAGGATTTTGCGAAGAGCTTTATGGCGCGCCATCACATCCCGACCGCCGACTACCGGACTTTCAACGACGCGCTGTCGGCGCACCAATACATCGAGACGCGAGGAGCGGCGGTCGTGATCAAGGCAGACGGCTTGGCCGCGGGCAAGGGCGTGGTGGTCGCGACCGACCTCAGGCAAGCGCACGACGCGGTCGACATGATGCTGGTCGATAACAAAATGGGCGCTGCGGGCAGCCGTGTCGTGATCGAGGACTGCCTCGACGGCGAGGAAGCCAGCTTCATCGCGATGGTAGACGGCAGGCATGCGCTGGCGCTTGCGACCAGCCAGGACCATAAGCGGTTGAGGGACCGCGACGAGGGCCCCAATACCGGTGGCATGGGCGCGTACTCGCCAGCGCTGGTGGTGACGCCGAGCATCCACGCCAAAGTGATGCGCGAAGTGATCCAGCCGGTGATTGCCGGCATGGAGCAGGAAGGGATGCCGTTCGTCGGCTTTCTCTACGCCGGGCTGATGATAGGCAACGACGGCCAGGTCAGGGTGCTCGAATTCAATTGCCGCCTGGGGGATCCCGAAACGCAGCCCATCATCCTGCGCCTGAAAAGCGACCTGGTCATGCTGCTCGAGCACGCGCTTGCCGGCACGCTCGACAAAATCGAATCCGAGTGGGACCCCCGCACGGCACTCGGTGTCGTGCTCGCGGCGCGCGGCTATCCCGATGCGCCGGGCCAAGGGGAGGTGATCAGCGGACTGGCGCGGCCGGGCGCGACCTCGGGAGACGATTATCACGTGTTCCACTCCGGCACCGCTTTGCACGGGGAGCAGGTCGTGGCGAGCGGCGGCCGCGTGCTGTGCGTGACAGCGCTCGGCCATAATGTCAAAGTGGCGCAGCACCGCGCCTATGAAATCGCCGCGCAAATCCGCTTTGACGGCATG
>Ga0326597_10004911_pt1 | contig 18693 bp, 16 predicted proteins | sample RVTome_12_FD_203789 | JGI IMG/M metagenome (GOLD analysis project Ga0326597, IMG submission 203789) | Soil microbial communities from uranium-contaminated site in the Upper Colorado River Basin, Wyoming, United States - RVT100D185 | ecosystem: Environmental > Terrestrial > Soil > Contaminated >... | reverse complement strand
CGGGCTGACGGTTATCGAGGCGGCGGCCGCGGATCTCCTGTGGTCGCCGGAGGGAGGCGTTTGCGGCATCACAACGGGCGATAGCCGCGACCTGCGGGCCGGCGCGGTGGTTCTCACCACGGGAACGTTTCTTGCCGGCATGATCCATATCGGCGAAAGGCGCATCCCGGCCGGACGTTTCGGGGAAGCGCCGGCGCTCGGTCTGTCGGCGGGTCTCAAGCGGGCGGGGCTGGCGCTGGGCCGCCTCAAGACCGGCACGCCGCCCCGACTCGATGGCCGCAGCATCGACTGGGCAAGCCTCGAGGTGCAGGAAGGCGACGATCCGCCGGTGCCGTTTTCCTTCCTGACCGAAGCCATCACCACGCCGCAGATCGCTTGCCATATCACCCGCACCAGCCCGGCCAGCCATGCGATCATCGCCGCCAATGTCCATCGCTCGCCGGTCTATTCCGGGCAGATCGGCGGCACGGGGCCGCGCTATTGTCCCTCGATCGAGGACAAGATCGTGCGCTTCAGGGAAAAGACGGCCCATCAGATCTTTCTCGAGCCGGAAGGCCTCGATGACCCGACGGTCTATCCCAACGGCATCTCGACGGCACTGCCCGAGGAGGTGCAACTGGCGCTCATCGCCTCTATACCGGGGCTGGAGCGGGCGGTGATGCTGCGGCCCGGCTACGCTATCGAGTATGACTTTGTCGATCCGCGCGGGCTGGATCGTGGACTTCACGTGAAACGGGCCCCGGGACTGTTCCTGGCCGGACAGATCAACGGCACCACCGGCTATGAGGAGGCGGCCGCCCAGGGGCTGGTGGCCGGGCTCAATGCAACCCGCCATGCGGCCGGTATGGACGTTCATGCCTTCGGTCGCGACCAGGGCTATGTCGGGGTGATGATCGACGATCTGATGACGCGGGGGGTGAGCGAGCCCTACCGCATGTTCACCTCCAGAGCCGAGTACCGGCTGACGCTCAGGGCCGACAATGCCGACCAGCGCCTGACGGCAGCGGGCGAGGACCTGGGCCTGGTGGGGCGCGAGCGGGCGGCGGCCTTTGCCCAGCGCCGCGCCACGCTCGAATCCTTGCGCACCTGTGCCCGAAGCCTCCAATTGACGCCACCCGAGGCCGCACGGCACGGCTTGCAGGTCAACCAGGACGGACAGCGGCGCTCGGCCCTGGCCCTGCTTGGCCTGCCGGGGGTGACGGCGGAGCGCCTGGCGGGCATCTGGCCGGAGCTGGCGGGCTTTCCGGCCTGGGCGCGCGAGCAACTGGAAATCGATGCGCTTTATGCCGGCTACCTGGAGCGCCAGCGCGCCGATATCGAACGCGGCCGCCGCGATGAGGGCCTGTGCCTGCCGGCGAGCCTCGACTACGCGGTCATACCGGGACTTTCCAGCGAGGTCAGGCAGAAGCTTGAGCGCATCCGGCCGGCAACCCTGGGACAGGCCGGGCGCATCGACGGCATGACCCCGGTGGCGCTGACGCTGGTGCTGGCGCATGTGAAAAAGCAGCGGCTGGACAAGTCGGCATGAACGCGGCCACGCAGGCGGCCTGGCAGCGGTTGGCCGGGGTCGATGTTTCACGTGAATCACTGGCCAGGCTGGCGGCCTATGTGAACCTGCTGCGGCGCTGGCAGGCGCGCGTCAACCTCATCGGGCCGGGTACCGTCGACGATATCTGGACCCGGCATATTGCCGATGCCTTGCAGCTCATCGCGCTGGTGGAGGGCGATCCCGGCGCCATCGTCGATCTCGGGGCGGGGGCCGGGATCCCCGGCCTGGCGCTGGCCATCGCGTGGCCGACAGAGCCGCCGGTGTTCGTGCATCTCATCGAGAGCAACGGCAAGAAGGCGGCCTTCCTGCGCGAGGCGGTGCGCGTCACCGGCGCCCGTGGGCAGGTGCATCAGGCCCGCATCGAGGCGCTGGCGCCCGCCGGCCTGGCGCCCAGACCGCGGGTGGTGGTGGCCAGGGCCCTGGCGCCGCTCACCAGATTGCTCGGCCTGGCCAAGCCTTACGTGGATAACGGGGCGTTTTGTCTCTTTCACAAGGGACAAGATGTGGACGATGAATTGACCGAGTCCACAAAATGCTGGAGAATCTCCCATCGCTTGCATCCGAGTCGCCTCCCAGGCGGCGGCTCGATCGTCGAGGTCAGGGAGATTGCCCGTGTCGCACCATCATAGCCAGTCCGCGCTGCCCGCGGGCCCGCGCATTCTGGCCATCGCCAACCAGAAGGGCGGCGTGGGCAAGACAACCACCGCCATCAATCTCGGTACGGCGCTGGCCGCCGTCGGGGAGCGGGTGCTGATCATCGATCTCGATCCGCAGGGCAACGCCAGCACCGGGCTCGGCATCTCGCGACAGGCAGCACAACGCTCGAGCTATCATGTGCTGATCGGCGAGGCCGCGCTCGGCGCGGTCATCGTCGAGTCAGGGATCCCGCGGCTCGACTGCGCGCCCTCGACACTCGATCTGCTGGGGGCCGAACTGGAGCTGGCAGCCTTCGAGCCCAAGACCCATCGCCTGCACGACGCCATCGGGGCGCTCGGCCAGGATTCGATTCGGGGACGGAATTATACCTATATCCTGCTCGACTGCCCGCCTTCGCTCAATCTCCTCACCATCAACGCGCTGACCGCGGCCGATGCCATCCTGGTGCCCTTGCAGTGCGAGTTCTTCGCCCTGGAAGGGCTCAGCCAGCTGCTCAAGACGGTGGAGCGGGTGCGCACCACCCTCAATCCGCGGCTGACCATCCAGGGGGTGGTGCTGACCATGTTCGACCGGCGCAACTCGCTGTCGGAACAGGTGGCGCAGGACGTGCGCAGCGTCCTCGGCGACAAGGTCTACCAGACGGTCATACCGCGCAATGTGCGGGTGTCGGAGGCGCCGTCCTACGGCAAGCCGGTGCTGCTCTACGACAGCCAGTGCGCCGGCAGCCAGGCCTATATCCGCCTCGCCTCGGAAATCATCCGGCGCGAGCGCCACTTGCGGGCGGCATGATCGATTCGCGACCGAAATGAACGATTCACTACCGAAACGATTCGACCGGACGGGACGGGCCAGATGACACAGATACAAAAACGACGGCTGGGCCGCGGACTTGCCGCGCTGATCGGCGACGATACCTCCGAAGACAGCGTGGTGATGGATGCGCGCCATCTGCGCCACGTGCCGATTGAGCTACTGCACCCCAATCCCCACAATCCGCGCAAGATCTTCCGTGAGGACGATCTGGAAGACCTCGCCCGCTCGATCCGCGACAAGGGCTTGTTGCAGCCCCTGGTGGTCAGGCCGCGCGGCGATGGCCGGTCCTATGAGATCGTGGCGGGCGAGCGGCGCTGGCGGGCCGCCCAGCGGGCCGGCGTGCACGACCTGCCGGTGCTCATCCGCGAACTCTCCGACGGCGAGAGCCTGGAAATCGCCCTCATCGAGAACATCCAGCGCAGCGATCTCAATGCCATCGAGGAGGCGCGCGGCTATGCCCAGCTCATCAACCAGTTCGCGTATACCCAGCAGCAACTCGCCGCGGCAGTGGGCAAGAGCCGCAGCCACATCGCCAACACCATGCGTCTGCTCGCCCTGCCGGAAGCCGCCCGCGCCAAGGTCGAGGAAGGGGTGATCTCGGCCGGCCATGCCCGGGCGCTGATCGCCACCGACAATGCCGACGATCTTGCCGAGCAGATCATCAAGCTGGGCATGACGGTGCGCGAGGCCGAGCAATTGGCCAGGCAGGCGCAGGCGGGCACGCTTTCCGGGCGGGGGACGGTGCGAAAGGCCGAAAAGTCCGCCGATATCAGGGCGCTGGAGGGCGATCTCGCCGCCGCCCTGGGGCTGAAGGTGGAAGTTGCCGACAAAGGCCGGGCCGGCGGCCAGGTCATCATCCGCTACAAGACCCTCGACCAGCTTGACCTGGTCTGCAAGCGCCTGAGCCGCAACGGGTGACCGGCGGCCCTACCTGGCCCTACCAGCGGCGCAAGCAAGGCTTCACGCCGCCCGCATGCGCTGGGCTCGCATGGCCAGGGCAAGCACGGCACGCTCGGCGATGACCCGGTCGAGCTGGGCAAAGCGGCGGGTCTGAAGTATGGCCTCGAAGACAGTAGCGGCAGCGGCATCGAGGCGATCGGAGGGCCACAGACGCAACTGGCGCAGATGCGAAGGCTGGCGCTTGTAAAAGACCGGCGGGCGGGCAGAACGCATGGCGGCCTCGGGACCGACTTGCGCGGCCGCCGCCTGCAAAGTGCCCAGTCGCGCGATATGTCCTGCCAGCGCCGACAGCAGCGCTGCCGGATAGGCACCGGCATCATTCAGTTCGTCCATGCTGCGGGCGGCCAGGCCGGTGTCGCCTTCCATGGCCGCATCCAGCAGGCGATCGATGGTGCCGGTCTGGCCATCGCTGCATACCGCTTCCACATCCTCGAGATCGATTGAGGTGCCGCCATGGCAGTAGGTCAACAGCTTGACGATTTCCGAACGGGTCTGGGAGCGATCGCTGCCCAGTCGGGCGCACAGGAACTCCATGGCGCCGGGATCGATGCCGAAACCCTCGCGCTTGACCATCTCGGCGATGACGCCACGCAGATCGCCAACCTCATCCTCGTAGCAGGCGATGGCCAAGCCACGGGGCGATTTTTCGACCAAGGTGCGCAAGGGGCTCGATTTCGCCAGGACGCCGGCCTCGGCGATCACCGTTCCGGCGATCGCCTCGCCGACGAGCAGCGTCGCCAGAGCCTTGAGCGTGGCGGGCCCGGCGTCCTTCACCCATACGGTGCGGGTGCCGCCGGTGAAGGAGATGGCGTTGACCTCGTCGGCCAGACGGCCGGGATCGCCGGCCAGATCGTCCTCACCGAGATGGGTAACCCCGAAGGGGTCGTCGGCGCTGCCAGCCAACGCCGCGACGATGGCGCGGGCGGCCTCGCGAATGCGTCCGGCATCGGGGCCATGAATGAGGAAGGCGCGGGTGGAGGGATCGGGCGAACGCAGATATGCCGGCAAGCGGTCGAGTTTCAGGGTGCCCATGAGCTCGGCCGACGGCTCCCTCAGTTGGTCGCGAAATAGGCTGCCAGACGGGTGCGAATGTCGAGGCCGGCCTCCCGGGCCGCCCGCTCCTCGGCATTGGTGCGGGCCTGCAGGTTGGCAAAGGGGGCGCCGGTGCGATCATAGGAGACATAGGAAAAGGTCTTGCCGGTGTAGACCCGCTTGCCGCTTGCCGACTCGACCAGATCGAAGCTGACGTTCAGCCGGTAGCTGCGCCGCAGGACGTCGGTGTTCTGCGCCTCGACGGCGGTGTCGTCATTGCTCTGGGGCGTCATGTCGAGCCGGTAGGCGGCAGCCGCACTGGTGCCGGCAGGAGAAATGGCAGCGAGGATTTCATTGCGGATCAGCTGACCCACCCGACTCGTCTGCTCGGGCACCGCCACGCTCGCCAGCCTGGCCGACACCGAAGCGCTGTCCAGTCCCGAAGTGCCATAGAGCGGCTGGAATCCGCACCCCGCCAGCGCCACCAGCACGAAGAGGCAAACCAGTCCTTGCAGCAGCCTCGGCATGATCATCCCGCGACAATGTTGACAATGCGATCAGGCACCACGATGACCTTGCGCACCCTGAGACCCGACAGGGCACGCATCACATTATCGACCTTGAGCGCGGCGGCTTCAACGTCTTCTTTCGCAGCCCCCGGCAGCATCGCCACCTCCCCGCGGCGCTTGCCGTTGACCTGGATGGCGAGCACCACCCTGTCGTCGCGCACCAGGTCGGGATCGGCCGCCGGCCAAGGCGTTACGGCAACCATGGCGTCCATGCCGAGAAGTACGCCGCATTCCTCGGCCAGATGCGGCATCATGGGCGCAAACAGGTAAACCAGGACCTCGGCCGCCTCACGAAGGGCACAGTCCATGCCGGCGCCGTCCGCGCCATGGGCAAGGCCGGCCGCCAGCCCGTTGGCCAGCTCGTAGATGCGGGCGATGGCCCGGTTGAAGCGCAAGTCCTCAAGGTCGTCGCTGACGGCGGCGATGGTGCGATGGGTAAGGCGGCGCAGGTCCCGGGCCGGCGGCGGCAGGTCCGCGGCCGCGGGCAGCGCCGCCGGGCGCGGCAGTCGAGCCACCTCACCGATGAGCCGCCACAGTTTCTGGGTGAAGCGCCAGGCGCCCTCGACGCCGGCCTCGGTCCACTCGATGTCGCGCTCGGGCGGGGTGTCGGAGAGCATGAACCAGCGCGCGGTATCGGCGCCGTACTGGGCAATGATGGCTTCGGGATCGATGACGTTCTTGCGCGATTTCGACATCTTCTCGGCGCTGCCCACGGTCAGCGGCTCACCGGTGGCGGCGTGCACCCAGCCGCCGTCGCGACTGGCGGCGTCGGCGGGCAGGACCCAGTCACCCCGGGGCGAACGGTAGGTCTCGTGGATGACCATGCCTTGGGTGAACAGGCTGGCAAACGGCTCGTCGATGCCGAGATGGCCGGTCTTTTTCATGGCGCGACAGAAAAAGCGCGAATAGAGCAGATGCAGGATGGCATGCTCGATGCCGCCAATATACTGGTCGACCGGCATCCAGTAGGTGGCAGCGGCCGCATCGACCGGCGTGTCGGCGTGGGGCGAGCAAAAGCGCGCGAAGTACCACGAGGAATCGACGAAGGTATCGAAGGTGTCGGTCTCGCGGCGGGCGGGCTTGCCACAACCGGGGCAGGCGACGTGCTTCCAGGTCGGGTGGCGGTCGAGCGGATTGCCGGGCTGATCGAAGGTGACGTCGTCGGGCAATTCGACCGGCAGGTCGGCGTGGGGCACCGGCACCACGCCGCAAGCCTCGCAATGGATGACCGGAATGGGGCAGCCCCAGTAGCGCTGGCGCGATACGCCCCAGTCGCGCAGGCGGTAGTTCACCTTGCGCTGGCCGGTGCCCATGGCCTCGAAACGGCGGGAAATCTCCTCCTTGGCGGCCTCGACGTCCAGTCCGTCGAGGAAGTCGGAATTGATCATGCGCACGGCTTCGCCGGCCTTTTCCACGAAGGCCTCATCGTCCACCCGAAAGGTGGCCGGATCGGCCTCAGCCGGCGCCACCACCGGTATGACCGGCAGGCCATACTTGCGGGCAAAGTCGAGGTCGCGCTGGTCGTGGCCGGGGCAGCCGAAAATGGCTCCCTCGCCATAGGCCATGAGCACGAAGTTGGCGGCATAGACGGGCAGGCGCACGCCCTCACGAAAAGGATGGCGGGCATACAACCCGACAAACACGCCGCGCTTTTCTGCCCGCTCGATGGCTTCTTCGCTGGTGCCGAGGGAAGCGGCCTCGCGGCGGAAGGCGGCAATCGCGGGATCACCGGCGGCGCGCTCCAGCACCAGGGAATGATCGGGCGACAGGGCGCAGAAGCTGGCTCCGAATATGGTGTCGTGGCGGGTGGTGTAGACGGTCAGGCGTTCGTCCAGCAGATCGCCGGCCGCGTCCTCGAGGGCAAAGGAAAAGCGCAGGCCCTCGGAGCGGCCAATCCAGTTGCGCTGCATCAAGAGCACCTTTTCCGGCCAGCCGGTGAGGCCGTCGAGTGCGGCGAGAAGGTCTTCGGAGTATCTGGTGATCCTGAGGAACCACTGGGCCAGCTCGCGCTTTTCCACCAGGGCGCCGGAGCGCCAGCCGCGGCCGTCGATCACCTGCTCGTTGGCGAGCACCGTGTGGTCGACCGGATCCCAGTTGACCATGGAGGTGCGGCGCTCGACCAGATCGGCGGCGAGGAAGTCGAGGAACATCGCCTGTTCGTGGCGGTAGTAGGCGGGATCGCAGGTGGCCACCTCGCGCTGCCAGTCCAGCGACAGGCCCATCAGCTTGAGCTGGGCGCGCATGGCGGCGATGTTGTCGTAGGTCCATGCCCTGGGGTGCACGCCGCGCTCCATGGCAGCATTTTCGGCCGGCATGCCGAAGGCGTCCCAGCCCATGGGGTGCAGCACGTTGTAGCCGCGGGCGCGCCGGTAGCGGGCGATCACGTCGCCCATGGCGTAGTTGCGCACATGCCCCATGTGGATGCGCCCCGAGGGGTAGGGAAACATTTCCAGCACGTAGTACTTGGGCCGTGCGGCGTCCTCGCGGGCGGCAAAGCAGGCGGCCTCGTCCCACGCCTTGTGCCAGCGCGGCTCGGCAGTGCGCGGATTGTAGCGTTCCCTCGTCTCGGCAGTCTTGGCATCCATGGCGATCTTGTCCGGGGCAGAAAACCGCCCGTGCAGTACCAGCACTTGCATCGCCCTGCAAGCTCGGCCATATCGACCGCCATGATGCAGGAAGGGTTGATCCATGGCTGATGGGGCACCGGGACGATTGCGCGAGGTGCTGGCGCGTATCGCCGCGGCGGCGAAAGCGGCGGGGCGCGACCCCGCTGCGGTCACCCTGGTGGCCGTTTCCAAGACCTTTGCGGCGCCGGACATCGCGCCGGTGATCGCCGCCGGGCAGCGCGTGTTCGGCGAGAACCGGGTGCAGGAAGCGCTGGGCAAATGGCCCGGCCTCAAGGCACAGACACCCGGCCTCGAACTTCACCTCATCGGCCCGTTGCAAACCAACAAGGCCGCCGCGGCGGTCGGTCTGTTCGATGTCGTCGAAACCCTCGACCGGGAAAAGCTCGCCCGCGTGCTGGCCCAGGAAATGCAGCGCCAGCACCGCCACCCCCGGCTCTACGTCCAGGTCAACACCGGCGCCGAGGCGCAAAAGGCCGGCGTTCTGCCGGAGGAGACAGCCGCCTTCGTGGCGCGCTGTCGCGGCGAGCATGGGCTCGCCATCGCCGGTCTCATGTGCATCCCGCCGCTGGATGAGGAACCGGCGCTGCATTTCGCCCTGCTGGCCAAGCTGGCCCGGGCCAGCGGCCTCACCGACCTGTCCATGGGCATGAGCGCCGATTTCGAGACGGCGATCGGGCTGGGCGCCACCCATGTCCGGGTGGGTTCGGCGATCTTCGGGATGCGCGAGGCCGCGGCCTGAGCCTTCATACGATCAGGATGCGGGTATGGGGCCCGGCATGGGCGAGAAGGCGGACAAGATCGCCACGCGCCACCGCCACGCAGCCGGCGGTCGGGCCATAACCGGCCGCGGCGGCATGCAGAAAGATGGCGCTGCCACGGGCGCGCCGGATGGGGCCGTCATTGTAGCCGAGGACGACGAGGACATCGTAAAGGCCGTCGCTGCGCCAGAGCTGTTCGGCACTGCCGGCAAAGGGGTGACGCACGGCACGATTGTAGCGCGCCGAGCCGACATCGTCGCACCAGCCGTCATCGGGGCGCAGCGGCCGCAGCGACAAGCCCGTTCGGGGACGGACGATACGATCGGCCCGGTAGTAGGCGCAACGCAGCCGGTAGAGTCCGGCCGGACTGGCGCCGTCGCCCTCGCGCTTGTCGCGACGAATGCCGCCGGGGCCGAGGGCACAGGCAATCTCGATGCCGCCATAGCCGAGGCGGCCGCGGCTGTGGGCCGGCGACAGCGCGCGTACCGTGATGAGGTCAACAAAATGCGTGCGGGCCATGACGAATTTCGTTTTCCCGTCTAATGTAGTCATATGCAATGGCCGCGGCGAGACCTGCTGCAGAGAGGTTGAGATCGATGAGTGCCGTCAAGAAAATCCTGATCATCGACGACGACGAGATGTTGCGCGAGAGCCTGTGCGAACAGTTTTCGCTGCATGACGAGTTTGCGGTGAGCGCGCATGCCAGTGCCATCCAGGGCCTCAACCATCTCAAATCGGAACTGGTCGATCTGGTCATCCTCGACGTCAACATGCCCGACATGGATGGCCGCGAGGCCTGCAAGATCATGCGGCGCAACGGCTACAAGGGACCCGTCATCATGCTGACGGCCCAGGATTCCGACTCCGACACCATCCTCGGCCTCGATTCGGGCGCCAACGACTATATCGCCAAGCCGTTCCGTTTCGGGGTTCTGCTGGCCCGCATCCGCGCCCAGCTGCGCCAGCACGAGCAGAGCGAGGATGCGGTGTTCAAGGTTGCCTTCTATACTTTCCGGCCAAGTGCCAAAATGCTGATTCGCGAGGACAACCGCAAAGTCCGCCTGACGGACAAGGAGACGTCGATCCTTAAGTTTCTCTACAGGGCCGGAGAACAGGTGGTGGGCCGCGACGTGCTGCTGCACGAGGTGTGGGGCTACAATGCCGGGGTGACGACCCATACGCTGGAAACCCACATCTACCGGCTGCGCCAGAAGATCGAGCGGGATCCCTCGCATGCGGAGATCCTGGTGACCGAAACGGGGGGCTACAAGCTTGTGCCGTAAGGCCGGTCGGGGGCCGTGCCATATCGCCGTGCCGGCGGCAGGCACCGCCGAGCGGTTGCGGACCTGGATGGGGGCCTGGATGGGGGCTGGCGGCACAACGGCGTCGAGCGGCCAAGGGGGGATTGTCGATGGCCGTCAAATCCGAAGTTGATCTGCTGCGTCAGGTCCCGCTTTTCGCCGGCGTGGAGCCGGCCCAGTTGCAGCTTCTGGTGTTCAACTCGCGCAAGCGGCGCATCGCGGCGGGCGGCTTCCTGGCCAAGGTCGGCGAAACCACCGCTGCCGCGCAGTTGATCCTGTCGGGACAAGCCGAAGCGCTCGATACGCCCGGCGGCGACGGCAAGGTGATCGCCCGTCTCGAGCGTGGCGCCTTCATCGGTGAACTGAGCATGGTGGCCAGCCTGCCGGCCTCGGTGAGCGTCAGGGCCACAACACCGGTGGAGGTCATGCGGATCACCAGCGAGCTGTTCCAGCGGGTGTGCCGGGAATTTCCCGAAGACGGGGCGCGCATGCTGGCATCGCTGGGCGAACGGCTCGACGTGACACTCACCGACCTCATGGATGTACGCGACATCTTCGAGCATGCCCGCTCGTTTTCACGGCTCTAGTGTCCTGCCCCAACCAAACCGACCGGTTTGGTTGGGATAAGCAGGCCACTAAACTATTGAATCTAGGGCAATTTTGCTTCAATTGAAATGAATGCAAAGCTTTCATTTCAATTGAAGCGTTGCACTAGTGGTGCGATCCAGGCAGATGATACCCGTCTGTCCGGGTCAGCCCACCAGCCGCAGATTGGCGATTACGGGGACGTGGTCGGAGGGGCGCTTCCAGTCGCGGGCCTCGCGCACTATCTCGACGCTCGAACCGGCCGGCGACAGGCGCGGATCGACCCAGATATGGTCGAGCCGGCGACCGCGATCGGCGGCGGCCCAGCTCTTCGCCCGATAGCTCCACCAGGTGTAGACCTTCTCGTCGGGCGGCAGATGATAGCGGGTGATGTCGACCCAGCCGCGCGAGCGCCGGATGGCGTTGAGCTTGTCGGTCTCGGCCGGGGTGTGGGAGACGACCTTCAGCAATTGCCGATGCGACCAGACATCGTTGTCCAGGGGAGCGATGTTGAAATCGCCAGCGACGATGGCGGCCGGTCCGCCGCTGCCGGTCAGGTCGTCCATCCAAGCGTGCATCTCGTCGAGGAAAGCGAGCTTGTGGGCGAACTTGTCATTGAGTTCGGGATCGGGTTCGTCGCCACCGGCCGGAACGTAGAGGCTGTGGACGGCAAGCGGGGCGGGCAGGTCGATGACGGCTGACACGTGGCGGGCATCGCCGCGACCGCAAAAATCCAGGCTGGTGCCCGCCATGAGCGGCAGGCGCGAGACAATGGCAACGCCGTGATAGCCCGGCTGACCGTTGACCACCATGTGGCGATAGCCGCAGTCGCGGAACACCCGGGTGGGGAAATCGCCATTGCCGCACTTGATCTCCTGCAGGCAAAGCACGTCCGGGCGCCAGCCGGCGAGGAAATCGGCGACAAGTCCGGCCCGCAGCCGCACCGAGTTGATATTCCACGTGGCGATCGACAGATCCATGGTGGCGTCGATACGAGGCGCTGGCGCGGCAAGTCAATGGCAGGTGAAGGGGGCTGGCGAAACTAAAAGGGCGCCCGGTCGGGGGAACCGGGCGCCCTGGCGCGTTCAGACGCGCACGCCGGGAGGGGACTCCGGCGTGTGCCGATGCCTAACCAGCGCCGTGAGCGGGGGGAGGGTACGGCCCTGACCATAAAGCAGCATCGGCCACTGCCCTTCAATTAGGTAGACCAAGCAAGAGATTCAATATGTCAGGCGCACAAATTCGCGTGAGCCGCAGCGCGCCGTGACGCCCGGGCGGCGGCGTCAGCGGCTGGACTTGGGCTTGCGGGTGTCGGGGAGCTGGACGACGAACAGCTTGGGGTCCGGCCGCTTGCTCGCCTCGATGTTGCTCAGCGTAATGGTCGTGCGGCGGCCCTGGCCGTCGACGATCACCCATTGCTGCAGGGCGTTGCGCTGGCTGTCGAAAACCAGCACCAGTTGGCCCGGTACCAGCCCGTCCTTGTCCTCGAGCACCACCGTTGTGAGACCGTCAGCCACGTCGACCGACTTGATGTCGGCCTCTTGCATGAGGTCGACCTGGTCGGCCAGCACCAGCCGCAAGGGGGTGGCCGACAGAGGGTATTGATCGGCCTTGTTCTTGGCGTTGTTCTTGATAGTCACCCAGGTGCCGTCGGCGACCACGACGAAGGGATTGGGCGGTGCGTATTCGAAACGCATGCGGCCCGGCTTCGATATGTAGAAGACACCGGTCGAGACATGACCCTTGGGACCGATCTGGGTGAATTCGCCCCTGATGTCGCGGATGGCGTTGAAATAGCTGCCCAGCGTCTGCAGGGCGCTCACCTGTACGGGCGACAGGCTGGCGGCGGTGGCGGCCGCCTTTTCGGCCGCCGGCAGACCGGTCAGGGCCAGAGCGCCGGCGAGAGCCGATGTGATCAGGAATTGTCGGAGCCGATTGGCCATGGGGTGGTTTCCTTCAACTTGCCGTGCGGTTCATGCCCGAACTTCGGGGCGGTTTTGCGGCCGTCGCGGCACATGTCAGACATCGCCGGCATCGGGGTTTCCAACGAGGATATCGCGCTTGCCCGCATGATTGGGGCCCGAGATCAGGCCTTCGTTCTCCATGCGCTCGATGAGGCTGGCGGCCCGGTTGTAGCCGATCTGCAGGCGGCGCTGGACATAACTGGTGGAGACCTTCTTGTCGCGCAGTACCACGGCCACGGCGCGGTCGTAAAGATCGTCGCTGCCATCGTCGTCGGATGAATCCTCCATGCCGGGCAGCGCATAGGGTTCGTCGTCGGATTCCTCGGTGACGGCCTCCACATATTGCGGCGAGCCCTGGCCCTTGAGGAAAGCGACCACCTTTTCCACCTCGCCTTCGGCCACGAAGGCGCCATGCAGGCGCGAGATGCGGCCGCCGCCGGCCATGTAGAGCATGTCGCCCTGGCCGAGGAGCTGCTCGGCTCCCTGCTCGCCGAGGATGGTGCGGCTGTCGATCTTGGAGGTCACCTGGAAGCTGATGCGGGTGGGGAAATTGGCCTTGATGGTGCCGGTGATGACATCGACCGAGGGTCGCTGGGTGGCCATCACCACATGAATGCCGGCAGCCCGGGCCATCTGCGCCAGGCGCTGCACGGCGCCCTCGATTTCCTTGCCGGCGACCATCATCAGGTCGGCCATCTCGTCGATGATCACGACGATGTAGGGCAGCGGCGCAAGATCCATCTCCTCGCGCTCGAAGATGGGTTCGCCCGTCTCGGGATCGAAGCCGGTCTGCACCGTGCGGGTGACGATATCACCCTTGCCCAGGGCGTCTTCGGTTCTGGAATTGTAGCCGTCGATGTTGCGAACCCCGAGCTTGGACATCTTGCGGTAGCGATCCTCCATCTCGCGCACCGCCCATTTGAGTGCCACTACCGCCTTCTTGGGGTCGGTGACGACGGGCGACAGGAGATGCGGGATGCCCTCATAGGCCGACAATTCCAGCATCTTGGGGTCGATCATGATCAGCTTGCACCGGTCGGGTTCGAGTTTGTAGAGCAGCGACAGGATCATGGTGTTGATGCCCACCGACTTGCCCGAGCCGGTGGTGCCGGCGATCAGCAGATGGGGCATGCGGGCGAGATCGGCGAGAATGGGCTCGCCGCCGATGTTCTTGCCCAGCGCCAGGGCCAGCGACTGGCTGGTCTTCTCGTAGGCCTGGGAGGCGAGAAGCTCGCGCAGATAGACGGTCTCGCGCCGGGCATTGGGCAGTTCGATGCCGATGACGTTGCGTCCAGGCACCACCGCAACGCGGACCGAGACGGCGCTCATCGAGCGGGCGATGTCGTCGGCCAGACCGATGATCCGTGACGACTTGATGCCGGGGGCGGGCTCCAGTTCGTACAGGGTCACCACCGGGCCGGGGCGCACATGGATGATCTCGCCGCGTACCCCGAAATCCTCCAGCACGCCTTCCAGCATGCGGGCGTTCTGCTCCAGCATGTCGTCGCTGGGACCACTGGCCCGGCCGGGGTTCCTGGGTTCGGCGAGCAGGGTGAGGGGGGGAAGCTGGTAGCGCTCAGCCGTGTCCAGCGGCAAGGGCGGCGAGGCATCGGCGCGGCTGCGCTTGCCGGCGCGGATCGGCCGGGCCGTGCGTTCGATACGCGGCGCCGGGGGCGCGACGGGGCGGTGCTCGCCGGGCGCGGCGAAATCGAGGGCGTGCGGATCGCGGCGCGACGGTGTGCCGCTCGCCACCAGACGCGGCTCGATCTTGGCGTGAGCGGCGGGCGCGTGGATGAGCCGCTTGCGGGCGGGGGCGCGCCACGCTCCGCGCAAGACGCCAGCCAGTCGCGCCGTCCAGCCGGGAGCGGAGGCCGCGGGCTGCGTTTCGATGCGGACGCGGCGGACCGTGACCGGGCGTGAAGGTCGTTTCGACAGGACGTGGCGGTGCAACCAGCCACGGCCCGCAATCCACAGATGCCCGACGGCGCCGAAGGTGCGGGCGATGGCATCCTGGCCGGCCTCGCCAAAACTGGCCGAAAGCTCGACGATGTCGTCACCCGACAGGCCGGCCGCCGACACCGTCAGCACCAGGCCCACCAAAAAGAACACCAGACCGGCGACAATCTGGGCAGCGAAGGCCTTGAAGACGAAGGCCAGAACCGGAACCACGGCATGGGCGAGGATATCGCCGAAGGTGCCGCCCAGTCCCGAGCCAAGCACCCAGCCCGAGGCGTGGGGCATGAGGGCAAAAAAGCCGGCGATGGACAGAATGGCAATCAGCCAGGCGGCGATGCGGCGCAGCGGCCGGGCGATGCCGCGGTGGGCCAGCAGTGTCACCGTCCACACCACGGGAACGACGATGACGGCGAGTACCCCCAGACCCAGGCGCTGCATCAGTTCGTCGGCTACGATGGCGCCGGGCACCCCCAGCCAGTTGCGCGGCATTGCGTCGACGGCATTGTTGAGGGAGGGATCGGTAATGCTCCAGCTTGCCAGCGCCGCTGCCAGCAGTGCCGTGGCGGCCAGCAGCCCAAGTCCCGCCAGTTCCATCAGGCGATAGCGGAAAAAACGGCGCACCGCTGCCGGAATGGCATGATCGTCGGTGTCGATCGGATGGGAATGAGCCATGGCCTCACCAGTCAATTCGCTGCCGGGGCCCTGCCGTGTTCGCGGGCGCGCACTCGCCGCGTGAGCGCCTGACGTCGAGCCGACCTGCAAAGCTTTCCATTTGGTTAAAGCGATATTGCGGCGGCCGTGGTTAAGGAGCGGTTAAGCGGCGGGAGGGGACCGGAAAAGAACGAGCCCGGCCGGCGCGGTGCCAGCCGGAACCCGTGACGAGGAGGCTGTCGTGGCAGGCTACTGCACGACCTCGCCATGCAGATTGATGTCGAGCCCTTCGATCTCGGTCTCGCGGTTGACCCTGAGACCGATGGCGGCATCGATGAGCTTGAGCACGATGAAGCTCACCACGCCGGACCACACCACGGTCGCCGCGACACCCACGATCTGGGTGAACACCTGGCCGCCATTGCCTTCCAGGAGGCCGGAAGTCCCGCCCATCGCCTCGGCGGCGAAGACGCCGGTGAGGATGGCGCCGATGATGCCGCCGACGCCGTGGATGCCGAACACATCGAGCGAATCGTCGTAGCCGAGCCGGCGTTTCAGGCTGGTCGCGGCCCAGAAGCAGCCGGCACCGGCGATGAGGCCGATGGCCAGAGCGCCCGAGGGCGTGACGAAGCCGCAGGCCGGGGTGATGGCCACCAGGCCCGCCACCGCGCCCGAGAGGACACCCAGGACGCTGGGCTTCTTGTGGACGATCCATTCGACCAGCAGCCAGGCGATGCCGGCTGCCGCGGTAGCGATCTGGGTTGTAACCATGGCCATGGCGGCGCTGTCGTTGGCGCCGAGCGCCGAGCCGGCATTGAAGCCGAACCAGCCCACCCACAGGAGCGAGGCGCCGATGAGGCTGAGCACCAGATTGTGCGGCGGCATGGGCTCGGACGGGTAACCCAGACGCGGCCCCAGTACCAGGCAGGCAACGAGCGCTGCGACTCCGGAATTTATGTGCACCACGGTGCCGCCGGCAAAGTCGAGCACGCCGGCTCCCTGCAGGAAGCCGCCGCCCCACACCCAATGGGCGACAGGCGCATAGACGAGCAGCGACCAGGCGCCGAGGAACCACAACAGGGCGGAGAACTTCATGCGGTCGGCGAAGGCGCCGCAAATGAGGGCCGGCGTGATGATGGCAAAGGTCATCTGGAAAATCATGAACAGACTTTCCGGAATGGTGCCCGAAAGGGAACCCTTTTCCATGCCGGCCAGAAAAAATTTCGACAGGCCGCCGATATAGGCGTTGGCCGAGCCGCCGTCGCCGAAGGCGAGCGAATAGCCGGCGATCATCCACAACAGGGTGACGAGGCAGGCCGCCGAGAAGCTCTGCATGGCAGTGGACAGCACGTTTTTCTTGCGCACCAGGCCGCCATAAAAGAGTGCCAGGCCCGGAATGGTCATCAACAGGACGATGGCGGTGGAGGTCAGCATCCAGGCGGTGTCACCGGTATCGAGGGTTGCTTCCTGGGCCGAGGCCGGAAGGGTCAGACCCGGTAGGGCCAGGGCGAGAACCGCGGCCCGGCCGGGAATATGTCTGATGAGAGGCGTCATGATGGTCAAATCTCCTTGATAACTCTAAAGGGCCGCGGCGCCGGTCTCGCCGGTGCGGATGCGCACCACCTGGCTCAGGGGCAGCACGAAAATCTTGCCGTCGCCGATGGTTGAGGTGCGCGCGGAAGTCTGGATGGCCTCCAGCGCCTTATCGGTCTGGTCCTCGTCGACGGCCAGCTCCAGCCGCGTCTTGGGCAGAAAGTGCACCTGGTATTCGGCGCCGCGGTAGATCTCGGTATGGCCTTTCTGGCGGCCGTGGCCACGCACCTCGCTCACCGTAAGGCCCTCGATGCCGATCTGTTCGAGAGCGGCACGGACATGGTCGAGACGGTGCGGCTTGATGATCGCTATGATGAAATTCATCGCCTGCTCCCTGGTTCAACGCCGCAGAGGCCCGATGCCAGCGCGGTGTCCCGGGAATCTCATTACAAGTGCCGTGCCAACTGGCGATGAACCAGTAACACATTGATTTATATCAATTAAACAGAAAATCGCCGAATGCAGGGCAACAGGAAAATGCCTAAAATACAGGCATCAGACCGAATATGCGAAAAAATACGTCATTCACGCCGCAACCGAATCAGTCCCTCCTGGGTGACGGAGGCCACCAGGCGGCCGTCGCGGGTGAAGATGAGGCCGCGGGTGAAACCCAGGGCGCCCGACGCCGAGGGCGAGTCCTGGGCATACAGCAGCCATTCGTCGGCACGGAAGTCGCGGTGGAACCACAAGGCGTGATCGAGGCTGGCCAGCATCAGATCGGCATCGAAGAAGCTGCGCCGGTGGGCGACCAGCGCGGTGTCGAGGATGGTCATGTCGGAGGCGTAGGCGAGCACGCACTGGTGCAGGGCACGGTCGTCGGGCAAGGGGGCGGTAGCGCGGATCCACACATTCTGCAGCGGCGCCAGGCCGGCCTCGGGCTCGAGATAGTGCATGGGCCGGGTGGGCCTGAGTTCGATAGGCCGTTCGCGGCTGAAATAGCGCCTCATGTTGGCCGGCATGCGCTCGGCATGGCGCGCCAGCATCTCCTTTTCGCCGGGCAGGTCCTCGGGATCGGGTACCCGGGGCATAGGCAACTGGTGCTCGAAACCGGTCTCGCGGCGATGGAATGAGGCCGCCATGGTGAAGATGGGGGCACCGTGCTGGATGGCGCTCACCCGCCGGGTGACGAAGCTGCGGCCATCGCGGTCGCGCGCGACCTCATAGATGATGGGCACGGCGGGGTCGCCGGGGCGCATGAAATAGCCGTGCAGCGAATGGGCCAGCCATCCCTCCGGCACGGTGCGCGAGGCCGCCACCAGGGCCTGGCCGATCACCTGGCCGCCGAAGACCCGCTGCCATCCCACCTGCGGGCTGAGGCCGCGGAAAAGATTGACCTCGAGGCGTTCGAGGTCGAGCGTGGTGATGAGATTTTCAAGCTCGCTGGTCATGACACCTGGCGCTCCCGTTGCGTAGGGTTGTCGCGCGCGCCCGGCCGGGCGTTGAATGCCGGACCGCGAGCGCCTAGCCTCACGTGATGGTGCGGCCCCCTCCCGGTCCGATGACTAGTGCAACGCTTCAATTGAAATGAAAGCTTTGCATTCATTTCAATTGAAGCAAAGTTGCCCTAGATTCAATAGTTTAGTGGCCTGCTTATCCCAACCAAACCGGTCGGTTTGGTTGGGGCAGGACACTAGCAGTCGCCAAGGCATTACAAAAGGCCAGACATGCCCCAGTCCCA
>Ga0326597_10004910_pt1 | contig 18698 bp, 19 predicted proteins | sample RVTome_12_FD_203789 | JGI IMG/M metagenome (GOLD analysis project Ga0326597, IMG submission 203789) | Soil microbial communities from uranium-contaminated site in the Upper Colorado River Basin, Wyoming, United States - RVT100D185 | ecosystem: Environmental > Terrestrial > Soil > Contaminated >... | reverse complement strand
GATGTAGAAGAAGTCGGCGATGCCGCTCTGGGTCTGGATGTTGACGTTGCTGACGTTCGTAAGCGCTTCGCCGAGGACGCGGTCGAACTGCTCGCGCGCGAGAGGCTCGGTCACGAACCCTACGTTGGTCGGGGTAGAGCGGCGGTCGAGGGGAAGCTTGGTCACGATGGTGTTGGAGCTCGGTACGTAGGGAAGGGAACCCTCGACGAACACGTACTCGGTCACTGCAATCGGCGCCGCCTGGGACTGCGGGTCGGAGGGTTTCTTCTCTTCTTCCTGGGCCTCCTGAGAGTATGCCGGAGAGCCGAGAGTGGTTACGACGAGCGCGCTGCGGAGCACGCGGATAACTGGACGCATCGCAATTCGCATGAAACCCCCGTGTCTTTAGGCACGAAAGCATCTTAGTGGTTGACGAGAGGCGCCGCAAACCAAATTAGTGAATTCGGGGCAACAACGGCAGATTTGCAGCAATCTCGGTTTCGGCCCGGGCCAGCACCAAGAGCCGCTCCTCGACAGCCCCGAGCTCGTCGTAAACCGCGGCGAGCTCGCGGAACATGTCCGCATGGCGCTCCTCGGCCTCGGAGAGCTGCTGGTAGAAGCGGGCGAGGTCGGGATCGCGAAGGTTCTCGGCGAGAAGCTCGAGACGCTCCCGTGAGCGAGCTTCGATGAGCCCGAGGAGAAGGAGCCGGTCGGTGAGCCGACCGCGGTTCGGCCGGGCCAGCGAAAGGAGCTTCTTGGCGTAGGGATCGCCGTTGTCGCCCCCAAGGCTTCGGCCGCGGGCCAGGAGCCGCTCGTGGACCATACGAAAGTGCTGGAGCTCCTCGACCGCGAGGGCGCTCAGACGTCGCACGAGCTCGTCGTGCGCGGGATAGGCGACGATGAGCGAGAGCGCCGAGGCGGCGGCCTTCTTCTCACAGTGGGCGTGGTCGTCGAGGAGCGAGTCGAGGTCGGACATCGCGACCTCGACCCACCTTGCGTGGGTTTTTGAGAGCAGCACTCAGGACAGCTCCGGACGCTTCACGTGCCAGTCGGTGGCGCTCTCGTACGCGTGCGCCACCCGGAGGATCGTCGCCTCGTCGAAGGGCCTCCCGTAGAACTGGATAGCGATCGGAAGCTCGGGCGGCCCCTTCGAAAAGCCGCAGGGGATGGTGATCGCGGGGAGTCCCGTCATGTTCCCGAGAAACGTGTTTCCTCCTCGAAACGCGACCGACGTCGAGCCCGGCTTCACGTCGGTGCGAGCCGGATGTGCGCCGGATCGATTCCCGCCTCGAAGAGAGCCGCAGCCCGTTCGAGGATCGAAGTCGTCAGCTTCGCGTCCTCCTGCATCGCCGCCGCCGCGGCGGGCCCGAGAACCCCTCCGGCGACGAGGAGCTTCAATAAATCGCGTCTTTGATTCATGGCATTCATGGCGGTCATGGCCTGTTCCTCCGAAGGGTCACCCTTCCACCGCATCGCGCGCATCGTACGGCCTCGACTCCCGGGTTTCAATGGCGGTCGGCCGTCGATTGCGCTTCCCCGGCGCCGCGACTGAGAGTATGATCGGCTTGTCGGGCCGCGCAGGGCCTGGCGGTGGTGCCAAGAGGTAGCTGTTTGAAGCGTTTCCCGAGATCGCTGGTCCTCGTTCCTCTCTTGGCCGCGCTCCCCGTCGTCGGCTTCGCCGGGGCCCCCGACTCCGTCCTCGCGAAGAAGCTGGATTCGGTGCGACGGCGTTTCCGGCTGCAGAGCGCCATCGGCATGCTCGTGAAGAGCGTCGAGACCGGTGAAACGCTCTACGCCCACAACGAGAACCGCAGGTTCATTCCCGCCTCGGGGATGAAGCTCGTGACCATGGGCGCGAGCCTCCACTACCTGGGGCCGAACTACCGATTCGAAACTCGCTTTCTCGCCGACGGTCCCCTCGCGAACGGAGTCGTCGAGGGCAATCTCTATATCCATGGCACGGGCGACCCTTCGCTCACGCGGCACGAGATGGACTACATCGCGCGCTCGCTCTTCGAATCCGGGCTTCGCGAGGTGCGGGGGGACATCGTTCTCGATGACAGCTTCTTCGATGACCAGCTCCGGGGGCCGGCGTCCTACGGCGACATTCTGAAGAAGGGGCTCCCGATACAGTCGGCGCTCTCGTACAACTTCAACCTGGTGGAGCTCCGCGCCCGGCCGAGCGCTCCCGGGTCCAAGGCCGAGCTCCACGACGAAGGCTACGGCTACTTCGACGTCCTCAACCGGGTGACCACGGCGACCCGAGGCCGCCCCTGGGTTCGGGTCTCGAAGCTGCGCCAGGACCGGGTGCTGGTGAGCGGCCGCGTCATCCAGGGCGACGAGGAGGATCACGTCGGAACGTTCGTCGCCCCCGACCCCACCGCCTATTTCGCGTCGGCGTTTCTCGGGAAGCTCCGCGAGCGAGGAATCCTGGCGCTGGGGCAGGTGGTGAAGGGACGGGTCGAAGGCCGAAAGCTCGAGACCCTCTACCTCCACCGCTCCGACCGCTTGGTCGAGGCGCTCTCGGCGCTCGGCAAGTTCAGCAACAACTTTTCCGCCGAACAGATGCTGAAGACTCTAGGCGCCCATAGGTTCGGCCCCCCGGGAAGCTTCGTTTCGGGCGCGCGCGCGGTGAGCGAGTACCTGGTGGGGCTCGGCTTCAGCCGCGATGACTTTCGGATCGAGGACGGCTCGGGGCTCTCGTACGACAACCATCTCAGCTCCGCGATCCTCGTCCGGGTGCTGGAAGACCTCTATCGGGCCCCGGAGCTCCGGACGGATTTCATCTGCTCGCTCGCCGTCGCCGGCGTCGACGGAACGCTCCGGAGCCGTTTCTTGAACGACGAGCACCTCGGGCGTATCATGGCGAAGACTGGGAGCCTGGCTGGGGTCAGCTCGCTATCGGGTTTCGCGTTTTCCCGATCGCGCGGCCCGCTGGTTTTCTCGGTTTTGACCAACGGAATCGGCAGGCAGTACCGCGCAGATTTCGTGGAGGACGAGATCGCGCGCGTGCTCATGGAGGAATGATTCCGGGAGAGCGGCAGTCGGGAATGGACAAGAACCTCATCACCAGCACCTCGGTCCTCGACGACGAGAAGCAGGAAGTGGTGGTGCCGCGCCACTGCACCCTGGCCGGTTTCACCGAGGCCATGGCCGACCGGAAGGGGCTGAACGTCTCGCGGCTCGAGCCCTTGACCCGCCTCGAAGTGCGCACGCGGAACAGCCTCTACGAGATCACCGTGCTCCATCCGAACCACTGGAAGATCCTCGTCCGCGGCGGACGCTTTTTCCCTACGGAGACCGCGGCCTACCTCTGCGGCTCCGGTTACGGCGGAACCCTCCTGAAGGTCGCCTGGATCGGGGTCGGTCTCTGCTGCGAGCTCTCCTCCGAAGGGCTCCGGGTGGTGACGTCTCCGGTGGAGGACGTCCAGATTGTCGAGAAGGCGCTTCCCGGCCCCTTCTGAGAGGTGCTTTTGCAGCCGGCGAGCCCCGTTTTCCGGAGTCCCAACGCCGCCGCAGCCAATCGTACGGCGGTCGCTTTGAGTTGACTCCATGGGCATCAAGGCCGTTTCGGCAACAATTCTAAAACGGGGCTTGCGATTCGCGTGGCGCCGTAGGGCCAACAGACTTTGCCGAAGATACCGGGAACGGCGCTGAATTCGCGTCCAAGTGCGGAAAACGGGGCGAGCCCGGAGCGCTCCCAGACCCCGGTCGCGGATCTCGCGCTGCGGCCCGCCCGGCCGTCCGATCTCGACTTCATCATCGATCTCTGCCGAAAAGTATTTCTGGAGTTCGGGAGTTATGACCACTACATCCAGGAATGGTTCGGTGAGGAGATCGTGTCCACCTTCGTGGCCTCGGTCGAGGGCGCCCCGGCGGGTTTCTTCATGCTCGCGATTCATCCGGCGAGCCCGAAGCAGGAGGCGGTGGCGGAGCTCATTTCGATCGCCGTCGTGACCGAGGCCCGTTCGAGGGGAATCGGAGCGGCTCTCCTCGATCGGGCGATCGCTCTCGCGCGGGAGTCGAATCTCGACCTTCGGGAGATCCGTCTCTCGGTGGCCGAGGGCAACGCCCGCGCCCAACGGATGTTCGCGCGGCGCGCCTTTCGTATCGGCCACGTCATCGGCTTGTACCCCGCGGGGCAGCGCGCGTTGTTCATGACAAAGGCGTTGAAGAGGGAGGCGAAATCGTGAGGCTCGATCGGAGAGAGTTCATCGTGTCCGCGGCCGCGGGAGTAGCGGAGGCTCGGAGGATTTCGGAAGGAGTCGCTCTCGACGCGTCCGCGGCGCGAGCGGATTTTCCCGCCGCCGCCGGCTCCGCCTATTTGAACACCCCGTACATCGGTCCCATCCCGCGGTCGGTCGAGCAGGCGGGAGTCGATTTCGTCCGCTCCAAGGCGGAAAACCCGATCTCCCTGGGCGCGATGCTCGAGAAGGGAAACGAGGCTCGCGGGAAATTCGCCGGTCTCTTCGGGGCCGCTCCCAACGAGATCGGGTTCCTCTTCGCCACGAGCGAGGGAGAGAACCTCGTGACCTCCGCCCTCGACCTCGGTCCCGGGGACAACGTCGTGGTTGACGACCTCCACTACACGACGACCTACGTCCTCTACAAAACGCTCGAGAAGAAGAAGGGCATCGAGCTCCGAATCGCGCCCTCGGTCGAGGGCCGGGCCGACCGCGAGAATTTCGAGCCCTTCGTGGATTCCCGGACTCGCCTCCTGTCCGTCTCGTGGGTTTCTCACCAGAACGGGTTTCGGCACGACCTGAGGGAGCTCGCCGATCTCGCCCACGCTCACGGGGCGCTTCTCTACGCGGACGGGATTCAGGCGCTCGGGATGTTCCGAACCAACCTGCGGGAAGAGGGTGTCGATTTCGTCGCCAGCGGCACCTACAAGTGGCTCTTCGCGAGCTACGGGGTCGCCCCGTTCTTCATCCGAGAAGAGCACCTCGACCGTATTCCACCCGACCGGATGGGGGCGCTCTCGCTCGAATCCGAGGGGCCGAACCACGAGTTCCGCCTCTACCCGAGCGCGCGGAAGTACGAGTACGCAACCCTCGCCTTCGGACCTCTCTACCAGCTCGACGCCGCCCTCGACTATCTGGCGAACGCGGGGCTCGGGAACATCGAGGATCATACCGTGCCTCTCGCCCGCGAGATGAGGCGAGGTCTGGTCGATATGGGCTTTCGCGTGAGGACCCCGGAGAGGAACGGCTCCGCGATCGTCGCCTTCCTCCACGGGAAGCATCCGGAGAAGGCGCAAAGGGTCTTCGAGCGGAGAGAGGTCCGGGTGAGCTTCCGCGAGAGTGGAACCCAGATTCGGGCGGGCGCCGCCGTCTTTAATAATAAGGAAGACGTCGAACGGTTCCTGGAAGCGGCAGAGGAACTCCGCGGGTTATGAAAACCGGGAAAAGAACGCAAAGGCGCAAAGGCGCAAAGACGCAAAGGGGAATCGAAAGGGGTATGGGGAGACGAAGGAGATGGAACGAGAAATGCTGACTTTATCTCCTCATCCCCTCCTGTCCCCCCCCATCCCCCTTGGATTGGGTTTTGTTTTCTTTGCGTCTTTGCGTTCGATTCCCCGGATTGCGTTGAAATAGAATGAAACGCTATCCCGCGTTCGATCCTCCAGAGTACCGCGACTGGGTCCCCGATCCTCTGGTGATGGAGGAGTTTCGCTCCCGTTTCCTCTCGGACCCGAGCCGGAGGAGCGCCGTTGCCGCATTGACCCCGAAGCAGCACCTCGCCCTCTACAAAGGTCTCGTGAGGAACCGGCTCCACGACATCACCCTCAAGCGCTGGGTGCGCACCGGGGTTCTTTCCAAGGCATGGCTCGGGACCGGCGAGGAGGCGGTGACCGTCGGAGCGGTGCACGCGCTCCAGAAGGGGGATGTCGTCGGTCCCATGATACGAAACGCCGGCGCCGCCCACGAGATGGGAATGCCGCTCGCGGATCTGTTCCGCGCCTACCTCGCGACCGCGGACGCGCCGGGTGGGGGCAGAGACATCCACGTCGGCGACCTGTCCAAAGGCGTCGTCGCTCCCATCAGCATGGTGGGCTCGCTGGTGCCGGTGTGCGCCGGGCTCGCGTTGTCGTTCAAGCTGCTGAAGAAGGACAGTATCGCCCTCACCTGGGTGGGGGATGGTGCGACCCGCACGACCGCGTTTCACGAGGGCATGATGTGCGCGAAGGCCCTCGGTCTCCCGCTCCTGGTCTTCGTGCAGGACAACCAGATTGCCCTGGGGACACCCCGCTCCCTCCATAGCGCCGCCCCCATGAACATGGTGGCGACTCTCTATGCGGCGACCCGCTACGATTGCGACGGCAACAACGTGCTCGACGTGTACGCGGTAACCGCTCTTGCGGGCGAGCTCTGCCGCGCTGGCCGAGGCCCGGTGGTGGTGACCGCGAGGACGTTCCGTATGGGCGGCCACGCGACCCACGACGAGGGAGAGTCGCGCGCGATCCTCCCCGCCGCGGATTTCGCGCATTGGGGCAAACGCGATCCCATCGGGATGTACGAGAGCTATCTCCTCGAATCGCCGCTCGAGCTCGCGCCCTCGCGCTCGAACCGCGAAGCCCTGGAGAGGGCGGAGGCCGAAGTGGAGGCCGAGATCGCGGAAGCGGAGCGCGAGGCGCTCGAAAGCCGCGAGCGCTCGAAACCCGACCCAGCGACCCAGACTGTAGGAGTGTTCGCCTCGTGAGCTGGATCCAGGAGATCACCGACGACGACTTCCAGAAGGAAGTCGTCGTCCGCTCCCACGAGGTCCCGGTGCTCGTGGATTTCTGGGCCGCGTGGTGCGGTCCCTGTCGAGTTCTCGGGCCAACCCTCGAGCGGCTGGTGAACGAAGCACAAGGGAAGTTCGTCCTCGCCAAGATCGACGTTGACCGCTCGCCGCGCCACGCTCAAGCGTTCGGTGTGCGGGGGATCCCCACGGTGATCGCTTTCCGAAACGGCAAGCTCGTGGCGGAGTTCAGCGGCGCTCTTCCAGAGGAGTCGGTAAGGGAGTTTCTCAAGAGAGTCATCCCCTCCGAGGCCGACGCGAACGTGGCGCGGGCCGATGCGCGGAGGAAGGATGATCCGGACGCGGCGGAAGCCCTTTACCGCGAGGCTCTCTCGGCGGAAGCTTCTCATCGCGGCGCCGCGGTGGGGCTCGCCGAGATCCTCGTCACGCGGGGGGAGACCGCCGAGGCCTCGACCCTCGTCGATTCGCTCGTGCCCGCGGGATCGCTCGCGGATCGCATCGCCCATCTCCAATCGGAGATCAAGCTTCGCCGGCAAAAGCCCGAGATGAGCGAAGGCGAGCTCCGGAAGCGCATCGACGAGAGCGACAAGGCCGGTCCCTTGCTCCTGGACCTCGGGAAGCTCCTGGCCGCGGAGAAACGGTACCCCGAAGCTCTCGAAGTCCTTCTGCAGGCGGCGCAGGGGGATCGCAAGCTCGCGGAGGGAGAGGCCAAGGACCTCATGGTCGAGATCTTCCATGCCATCGGGGTCCGGAGCCCACTGGCGGACGAATACAGAACGAAGTTGACACGGTTGCTTTATTGACCGAGGTCCGACGCGACCGTCGTCGTTCTCTTGCAGAACCGCTCGCACTCGAGCTCGAGCCGCCTCTCGTCGAGCCGCACGTCGATCCTGCGGTGCTGCTTCAGGACCTTCTCACCGGTGTCGAGGGCCTTCGTGCTATGGGCTGTATGGATTCCCTCCGGACTCACTGCGAGCTTGGCGACGAAGGCTTCTCCTCCTTCGACGTACGCGCCTTCGACCCTCACCTGGATGAGCTCCGGCAGAAGCCGCTCGAGGTCAGGGTAGTAAGTGAACTGGAACACCCGCCGGGCCGGCATCGTGGAAACCGGCTGGCCGTCCTGATAGAGAACGGCCTTCTCCAGGTGCTCGCAGAGCACGAACTCGATCGGCATGTAGATGCTCCGGTTCAGGAGCCTGGGCTCCGTTTTCGCATGGGCCGCCAGAAGGCAAGCGGCCACACCGGCTGCGATACCGAGAATCCTTCGCGACTTCATATGTCCTCCTTAAAGTGCTCAGTGCCGTGGGGCCCCACCCCCACGGCTCGGCCTGCCCGGCGCTTCGCGCCGATCTCGCGGCAGATGTGAAGGGCTGCCGCTCGAGCAGGGTGCGGATGCTTTCTCAGCACCCCGCTTGGGGAAGTTCGGAAGGTTGTGAGTGCAGCCTTCGTGCCAGGACGTGAATCCTTGGAAATCGCTGATTCTATGGACGGACGCGGGGAGAAGGACTGTGATGAAGCCATCTACAGTTTTTCGACTTGACGCCGGGACGGGTCCAAAGGCACAATCAACGGCCAAGAGAAGGTCCATGGGCGCGAAATCGATTCCCTCCTGCGCCGCCGGGTACTTTTTCTATTTTGGCGCCTAGCGCCAAACTACCTTTTCACCCTCAACCCCACATTTCCCCGATTGCGATCTTTCTTTTCTTGATTCGAGGTAGAGACGATGAGCGAGACCGAGCAGAAACCAGACAGCGCGAAGGCGATACAGGACATTCGGCGCGAGATCGACGCCCTGGACCGCGAGGTCTTGAGGCTCCTGGGCGAGCGGCGGAAGAGGAGCGTCGAAGCCGCGAAAGCGAAGGAGATCGAGCCCGACTGGTTCCGGGACCGGGCCCGTGAAGACCAGCTTCTGTCCGACCGGATTGGAGTCGGGCGAAGCCTGGGCCTCGACACTCACTTCGTAGCGACACTGTTCGAGGAGATCGTCGAAGATTCGCTTCGCGTCCAGTTGGAGTACTTCCAGGATCGGGCGAACGACAACGTCCGGTCTCTGCTCGTCGCCTACCAGGGAATCGAAGGCTCTTACAGCCACCTCGCGGCGGAGAAGCACCTCGCGCGCCGCGGCGGCGCGGTCTCCTATCTGAGCTGCCACCAGTTCCAGGAGGTCGTGGAAGCGGTGGAGCAGGGGACCGCCGATCTCGGCGTGCTCCCCATCGAGAACACGACGTCGGGAGCCATCAACGAGGTGTACGACCTGCTGCTCCACGCGCAGCTCTCGATCGTGGGAGAAGTGAAACTGAAGGTCGACCACTGCCTTCTCGGCCTTCCGAAGGCGCGCCTCTCGGAGATCCGGACGATCTACTGCCACCCGCAGACGGTGCTGCAGTGCAGCCATTTCCTCGCCCGAATGCCTCACGCCAAGATCGAGTATTTCAGCGACACCGCTCTGTCGGGGCGCAAGATCAAGGACGACGGCGATCCGACGCAAGCGGCGATCGCGAGCGAGGAGGCAGCGCGTCTGTTCGGGCTCTCCATCATCGAGCGCGGCATCGCGAACCAGGAACAGAACTACACGCGGTTTCTCGTCGCCGCCCGCAAGCCGGTGCGGGTAGATAACCGCATTCCCTGCAAGACTTCGGTGGTGATGATGACGGGAAACGAGCCGGGCTCCCTCCTCGAGGCGTTGCTGGTGTTCCGCGACCACGGGATCAACCTCGCCAAGCTCGAGTCGCGCCCGGTGCTGCAGAACCCGTGGGAGGAGATGTTCTACGTCGACTTCGAAGGGAATCTCGAGACTGGGAACGTCCGTCTCGCGATCGACGAGCTGACCCGCAAGGCGCGGTTCATCAAAGTGCTCGGCTGCTATCCGTCGCAGGACCTCCCGGCCCCGCGCGCCTCGGTCGAAGCCGAGCCCGATGTCGAGACGGAGTCCGAATCCCCGGCCATGGCCTTCACCCCCGTCCCCGAGAAGAAGGCCCCGGCCGGCTACCGACTCGCGAGCCGCGAGTACAAGTCCGAGGACACCGTCATCGATGTCCGCGGCGTTCGCATCGGAGGCGAGCACCTCGTGGTGATCGCCGGCCCCTGCGCCGTCGAGTCCTTGGAGCAAATCCTCGCCTGCGCCCGCGAGGTGAAGGAGCAGGGAGCGCACATCTTGAGGGGCGGCTGTTTCAAGCCGCGCACCTCGCCCTACAGCTTTCAGGGTCTCGGCTATGAAGGGCTCGACATGCTGGTGGAGGCGGGGCGGAAGTACCGCCTGCCAGTCGTGACCGAAGTCCTCTCCCCGGAAGACGTCGGGCGGGTCGCCGAGAAAGCGGACGTCCTCCAGATTGGCGCCCGCAACATGCAGAACTTCACTCTGCTCTCGGAGGTGGGCCGCGCGAGACGGCCGGTGATGCTGAAGCGCGGCATGAGCTCCTCTCTCGACGAGCTCCTGCAGGCGGCGGAGTACATCCTCGCCGGAGGAAACCAGCAAGTGTTCCTGTGCGAGCGCGGGATTCGAACCTTCGAGACCGCGACCCGCAACACGCTCGATTTGAGCGCGGTGCCCGTCCTCCGCGGGCGCACCCATCTCCCGGTGATGGTCGACCCGTCTCATGCAGCGGGAAAGCGCGAGCTCGTAGCCCCGCTCGCGGTCGCGGGAAAGGCGGTGGGCGCTCACGCGATCATGGTCGAGATCCATCCCGATCCGGAGAAAGCCCTGAGCGATGGTCCGCAGGCGCTGCGGTTCCACGAGTTCTCGGCGCTCATGGGGAGGCTGCTGAATGGGAAGAGGAAGAGGGTGGAATCAGTAGTCACTGATCACTGATCACTGATCACTGATTGAGGCATTTTTTCCTTCCTCACACCATATCGCCACAGTAGTTTCTCTTCTGAGAATGCCGGCTCCCGCGTACGGCAATTCGCGGAGATTCTGACGAAAGAAAGACTTAGTGGCGGCTGACGGTCGCCGTTCTTATTGGCATGGCACTTGCAGTACCGCAAGTGCCATTTCATATACGCGGCGCCATAGTGGTGCTCGCATGGAGGTCATTAATGAAGATGTACAGAAAGTTAACCGTTGCGCTCGCCCTGACAGCTCTCGCACTGGTCGCGGCCTGCGCTAAGGCACCCCAGCCGGCGATCGACGCCGCCAACAGCGCTCTCGAAGCGGCCCGGACCGCCGAGGCCGCGGAGTACGCTCCGGAGGCCTGGACTCTGGCCCAGGATTCGTTGAACTCCGCGATGAACGAAGTCACGGCGCAGAACGAGAAGTTCGCGCTCCTTCGCTCCTACGACCAGGCGTCCCAGCTTCTCGACAAGGCCGCTCAGGCCGCGAACGCCGCCGCCACCGAGGCCGTCACCGCCAAGGAAGCCGCCAAGGGTAGAGCGGAGGCCGTTCTGACCGAGGCCCAAACCGCTCTCGACGCCGCGAAGACCGCGCTCTCGACCGCCCCCAAGGGGAAGGGAACCGAAGCGGACCTCATGGCGATGCAGGGTGAGCTCGACGCGGCGACCGCAAGCCTCGCGACCGCACAGCAGTCCTTCGCCGACGGGAAGTATCTCGTCGCGGAGTCCAGCGCGCAGTCGGTCCGCGATCAGGCCAATGCCATTGCCGCGGATATCGCCCAGGCGAAGACCAAGAAGCGCTCGACCTAGGGTCCCCGGTAAGACCAGCGGGGGTGGGCTCCGAAAGGGGTCCGCTCCCTTTTCTTTTGCGATAATCTTGATCTCGTGCGTCCACAGCTCCTTTGGGTCCTTCTCCCGTCGATGGTCAGCGCTTTTCTCGGCGGCTGCGGCACCGAAGAGCGCGAGCGCGCCCTCGGCGACATCGACGAGGCCAGGCGGCAGCTCGCGACCCTCACGCCTCATGCCCGAGCGGGTCTCGCCAATGACTCGATTCGTCTCGCGCGGGAGGGGCTTCTCGACGCCGAGAGTGTGGTCCGAAGGACGCGGGTCTGGCCCTTCGACGACTCGCCCGCCTGGGCGCCTCAGCTCGAGCGTGCCCTCGACAACGCTCGGATCGCGAGCTGGGTCGTGGAGCGGCAGCGGGCGGCGGAAAGAGAGGAAGCGAAGGCCTGGATGGTATCGGCCGGGGCGTCCCTCCGCCATGCGAGAGGAACCGGGCTCGACGGAGTGCATTTCGCCGTCGAGACCAGGCTGAGGCGATCCCAGGTAGCTCTCGACGCGGCCAATCGACTCTTCGACGCCGAGGAGTACGAGATGGCCACGGAGAAAGCGCGCGAGGCCGCGGATCTCGCGGGCGAGCTGCCTCCGGAGACCAAGGCCCTGTTCGCGCGGTTTCGCGACCCGGCGAACCTTCGGAAGTGGCGTGAGTGGACGCGCGCGGGAATCGACGAATCACGGCGCACGGGCAAGCCCGCGCTGGTCGTGGACAAGCGGGCTCAAATGGCGATCCTGTGGACGAAGGGCAAACCCACGCGCTGGTTCGACGTGGAGCTCGGCTACAACGGGCTCGAGCGAAAGCTGAAGTCGGGCGACGGCGCGACCCCCGAGGGTTTCTACCGCGTGCTGCGAAAAAAGGGCCGGGGGGAAACGAAGTACTACAAAGCGCTCCTTCTCGACTATCCTAACGCCGAGGACAAACGCCGATTCCGGGATGCCCGGCAGAACGGCGAAGTCCACAGGAGCTCCGCGATCGGGGGCCTGATCGAGGTCCACGGAGATGGAGGCCGGGGCACGAATTGGACCGACGGTTGCGTTGCGGTGACCAACGAGGAAATGGATTTCCTCTTCGAGAAGCTCGCCGTCGGAAGCCCGGTGGTGATCGTGGGAAGCGACGAGAGTATTCGCGTCGGGGGTGATGGGGAGGGGGGAAGCGATGGAAACGAGTGATGCGATGGGGGTGCCGACCGGAGCTCTGGACGGCGTTGAACCGGCGGCGGCCGCCGCCGAAGCCAAGCCTGCGAGCCCAAAGGTCGACCGCAACCGGTGGATCCTCAGCGGGGTTGGGGCGACTCTGCTGACGGTCCTGGTCCTGGTCTTCCTGTCGAGCCGCCTCTACGTCTACGAGGCGCTCGCGCCGATCGAGCCTGCGCCCTCAGCCGGGGTGACGCCCGAGGAAGCGGCGGCGGCCGAGAAAGAGATCAAGGACCTCGTGTCGAAGGCGAAGCGAGCCCAGAGGGGAGTCGCTGCATTCACCCCCGGATCGGTCTATATCGTCATCGATACCGCGCAGAACAAGCTCTACGTCAAGAAGGGCGGCAAAGTCCTTCACGAGGCGCTCTGCTCGACGGGCAGCGGAGGACTCCTCAAGGATCCCAACGATGACCGGCAGTGGATCTTCGAGACCCCTCGCGGGAACTTCCGAGTGATCCGAAAGGCAGAAGATCCCGTCTGGACCAAACCCGACTGGGCGTTCGTCGAGGAGGGGAAGTCCGTCCCCGACAACTGGTCGGAGAGACGGGATTACGACACCCTCGGCGAGTACGCGCTCTACCTCGGCGACGGCTACATGATTCATGGGACGCTCTACCAGCGGTACCTGGGTCAGGCGATCACCCACGGCTGCGTCCGCCTCGGGGACGAGGACCTCGAGCGCGTCTACCGGATGACGCCGGCGGGAAGTCAGGTCCTCATTTTCTGAGATGGCCGTGCGGGAGTTGCTCTTCGCCGCCCTGGTGCTCGGCCAGGGGGAGGCTACGCCCGACGTCGCTACCGCTCGCGAGGCCGAACGCGTCGCGCGTTTGGAGCTCGAGGCGGCTCGCTCGAAAGGGTTCTACCTGCTCGCCGACGCCGCGAGCCTGACGCTCGCATTGAAGCTCGGCGGAGTGCCGCTCACCACCTACAAGCTCGAGTCGATCGAGCTCGGCCTTCCCCTCGCCTCGGCGGACGAAACCGTCTCCCTCGACGAGCTCTATAGCTGCGCTTCCCCTCCTCGCGAGCCCGTCGAGATCGTCCCCGGCCCGCCTCCCGCTCCGTCGACTCCGGGAAAGGACGAGGAGAAGAAGCCGCCCGTGCCCCGGAGCGTCGTCCTGACCTGCGAGCCTCCGCTCGCCGTGCACCTGGTATCGGCTTCCAAGGTCTTCGGTTTGCGGGAACGGCTGCGCCTCTTCGGGGACCGGAAGGACGAACGTCGCGTGCGACTGGTGGTTGCCGAGGCGGATGCCGAGAGACTCTTCCCTTCGTTCCCCTCGAAGCCGCTGCTCCTGTTCTCGAGGGTGCCCAAGGCTGCGCCGGAGTCGACGGTGGAAGCTCGGTAGATGCTTGCGCCTACCCCCAGGCGCTGGGTACGCCTCCAGACCCGGCTCACGGGGATTACCGCTATTCTGGTGCTCGCGGCTGCGGGCGCCATCACCTACCTCTTTCATCGACTGAGCGTCGAGTCGGTGGAGTTGGGAAGATACATCGCCGCTTCCGACGTCGCCGAGTCGATCTCCCTGCGGCTCGCCGCCGGTCTTCCACCGCGCGCGATCCTGGACAGCGTGCTTTCGGAATACGTGCACGCCAACTCCGAGATCGTCGCCGCGACCGTTCTCGTCCGAAACGGCGCGGGCGAGAGCGAGATCCTTTCCGCCGCCGGCCGGAGCTGGAGTCGAACTCTGGAGCAGGAGGAGGCGCTGGCCACGGGAGCGCCCGTTGCCCGGATTCTCGAGGAGGGAGGCGAGCGTTTCTGGAGCGTCGCTCTTCCCATCGAGGGGGGAAAGCTGCCGCGCGGAGTCTCGGGAGCGGTGGGCGTTTCGTCGACTCTCCAGGCGGTCGAGATTCTCTCGCGCGAGACCCGGAGGCTCGCCCTCATCGTGCTTCCGATCTCTCTCGTTTCCCTGGTTCTGCTCTTGAGCCTCGTCTTCCGTCGCGAGGTGCAGGGGCCCATGGAGTCCTTGCGCCAGGCGATGATCCGCGCCGAGGCGGGAGATCTGAGGGCCGAGGCCCCGGTCAGGCGCTCCGACGAGATCGGCTTCATCGCGCGGCAATACAACCAGATGCTCGCGCAGATCCGTAGGACTCAGGACGAGCGGGAGGAGCTCCTCCTTCGGGTGCAGGGGTTCAATGAAGAGCTGGCGAAGACCGTGGAGGCGGCGACCGCCGAGCTCAAGGCGCGCAACCAGGATCTTTCCCGGCTAAACGAGGAGCTCTACCATCTTCAGCGGCGGCTCCTCAGCATCGAAAGACGGAGCGTCGCTCAGCAGATGACCGCGCGCCTCGCGCATAAGATCGGGACGCCCCTCAATCTCATCTCGGGCCACGTACAGATCCTGAAGCGCAGCCGCGCCGATGACTCCGAGCTCCAGGAGAAGCTCGCCCTGGTCCAGTCGCAGATCGAGAAACTGACCGACACCGTCCAGGACATCCTCGACGAGACGCGTGCTTCGCTCCGGCGGGAGCCGCTCGACCTCGATCGAATCCTGGAGAACATCGGGGCCCTTCTCGGTCCAACTCTCGTCTCCCGCGGAGTCGAGCTTTCGCCTCGTCTCGGAATCCATGCCGCCGGGGCGCTGGTCGAGGGGGTCGAGGACCAGATCGAGCAGGTGTTCCTCACCATCATGCACAACAGCCTCGACGCCATGCCCGGCGGGGGACATCTCACCGTGTCGACCGAGCCTGCGGGCGAATGCGTGCGAGTGCGCATCGAGGACGACGGCGAAGGGATACCCGAGAGCGTCCTTCCTCAGATCTTCCGGCCGTTCTTCACCACCAAGGCCGAGGGGCGCGGGACGGGGCTGGGTCTCTCCATCGTCCAGGAGATTCTCGCCTCGCACCGGGCGACGATCCGAGTCGAGAGTAACGTCGGAAAAGGAACGAGGTTCACCATCGACTTCCCACGGGTCCCGGGTTAGGGAAGCGGATCGGGAGTCAAAATCGAGAACCGGCCGAAGGAGTACTCCCGGTTCCCGTCGGTGAGGACGAACTCGGCTTCGGAGGCGGCGATGGCCTCGAAGGCATCCCGCATGCGGACGAGGACTCCACTTGGCACCAGCGGCTCGTTGTGGGCGGGAAGGACGAAATCGACCTCGTCTCCAAGCTCCGCGAGCCGTGACGCCGTTTGCCGATAGAGGGCAAAGTCGGACCCTGGCAAATGGGCGTAAAGAGCGGCGGGGTAGAACGTGTCGCCGATGAGGAGCAGCCGGTTCTCCCGATCGAGCAGACAAAGGGCATCGGGCGCATGCCCGGGCGTGAGGAGAACCTCGAGCTTTCGGCCCCCGAGATCCATCACCTCGCCGTCCTCGATCGTCTTCGTAATCGCAAAGGGTTTGCTCGCGTAGCGTTCCCGGTCGAAGCCCTCGGGCGTCTTCTTCCAGATCCACCCCTCGCCCACGAACTCGGCTAGGTCCTCGTGCTTGCGGCCCTTCGCGTTCGCCTTCGAGTACTCGGTAGCGGTGGCGTAGATGGTGGGAAACTGGTGGTTTCCGCCCACGTGGTCGTAGTGAGTATGGGAGTTCACGACGATCGGCTCGAGCTTCGTCAGCTCGGAGACGACCGCTCTCATGTCTCCGATGCCGAGGCCGGTGTCGAAGAGGAGCGCTTTCTCAGTCCCGACGACGAGATACGAGATGACTTCCTCGAACTGTCCCGGCTCGTGGATGGCGAAAAGGCCCGGGCGGATCTGGTAGACCTCGAACCAGCCCTGGCTCTCCAAGACCTTCTGAAACTCGTTCCAGGCGGGGCGCGGCAGCGCGTCCCACCAGTTGTCCTTGGAAGCACCACGGTTTTGGATGAGGGTGTTGTCCGCCGTCCCGCAGGCGGCTACGACCGCCAGCGCTACCCCCAGGATCACCCACGGAAGGCGGGCTCGAATCACACCGTCGCCGGCCTGGGGCTCCGGATCTTCGAAGCGATGAGTCCCGCCAGCATCCCGGTGCCGACGGTCCAGATGCAGACCCAGAAGACGAGCTGGGCGACGACGCCGCCAAGGAGGAATTTCATCAGCGGAGACATATCCGCCATGTTCGGCGGAAACGCGTCGTAATGGGTTCCCCAGTTCCCGAAGGTGGCGAAGCCCATGATCAGGATGACGGGAATGCGGGCCGCAAGCCCATAGGCCAAGAGCGTTTTCAGTAAGTTCATCCAGAGTTTTCCCGGGGCGTCCGCGAGCTTCCCGGCAAAGTAGACTCCGAAAACCGGGGCGAGCCAGGCGATGCCGATGAGAGCGCCGGCGCCTCCCGCCTCTTTGTTCGCGAGCCAGTCGGGCAGGTTCATGAACTCCCCCACCAGCCGGAGAAGCGTGACGGCGAGCGTGATGACCGCGGGGACCGCGATCAATTTTCTGATGTTCAGTTCGGTTCGTTCAGCCATGCGACCTCCTCGAGGGGGGAACGGGCACACTCTTACTCCTCCTGGAGCGTAAGAGCAAGCGGGAGAGGCGGTTTGCTTTCCCGCGGCGAGCGCTCGTATCCTCGTTCGCCGGACCCCATGAATATGAGCTCATGCCGAAACGCATCCTGGTGACCGACGACGACTCCTCGACCTGCGAGTTCTTCGTGGAGCTCCTGGACGACGTCGGCTGTGCCATCGAGACCCGCCAGGATCCCCGCGCGGCGATCGACCTCGCGACCCGGGAGCGCTTCGACGTGGTGGTGAGCGACATCAATTTCGAAGACACCCTCTCGGGCATCGACGTTCTCAAGGAGGTCAAAAAGGCCCACCCCGATACCGAAGTCGTTCTGATCTCGGCCTTCGGGACGCTCGATACCGCCATCGAAGCGGTGCGTCTCGGGGCCTTCGATTTCGTGAGCAAACCGTTCGACGTCGAAGGGGTGAGGCAGACGATTCGCCGCGCACTCTCGGCGCGGAGCGTCCCGCCCTCGGCCGAGAGCGAAAAGCCGGCGCTTCGCCGCGAGCCCGAGGACGCGCTCATCGGCGCGAGTGCTTCGATGCTCTCGGTCTACAAGAGCATCGCTCTCGTGGCGGAGTCGAAGACCACGGTCCTGATCCAGGGTGAGAGCGGGACGGGAAAAGAGCTCGTGGCGCGAGCCATCCACGCCAAGGGCCCGCGCGCCGCGGCGCCGTTTCTCGCCGTGAACTGCGGGGCCCTGACCGAGACCTTGCTGGAGAGCGAGCTCTTCGGCTACGTGAGGGGCGCCTTCACCGGCGCGACCGCCGACAAGGAGGGATTCCTTCACGCGGCCCGGGGCGGAACGCTGTTCCTCGACGAGATCAGCGAGACCAGCCCCGCGCTCCAGGTGAAGCTCCTGCGCGTGCTCCAGCAGGAGGAGTACACGCCCGTCGGCGGGACGAAGGGCCTCGCGACCGACGTCCGAGTGATCGCCGCTTCCAACCAGAACCTCGAAAGCCTCGTGGCCGAGGGGCGGTTCCGGAAGGATCTCTACTATCGTCTCAACGTGGTCACCATCGTGGTGCCGCCCCTGAGGGATCGACCCGAGGACATCCCCAAGCTCATCGCGCACTTCGTGCGCCGGATGAGGGCGGACGGGGTCGCCGCGCCGCGTCTGTCGGCGAGAGTTCTCGACCGGCTCATCGCCTACCCGTGGCCGGGGAACGTCCGCGAGCTCGAGAACACCATCGAGCGGCTCGCGCTCTTCAGCCGCGGCCGGACCATCGAGGCGGAAGACCTGCCGGAGAGATTCCGGGAGGCGAAGCCGAAGGTGGAGGAGTCCCTGTTCGAGGGGCTTCCGACGCTCGATGAGATCGAAAAACGGTATCTCGTTCACGTCCTCGGACGGGTGGAAGGAAACCGCACTCGTGCGGCCGAGATCCTGGGCATCGATCGGCGAACGCTCTACCGCATGCTGGAGCGCTTCGGGATCGGAGATCGCGATCTGGGGGATACCTCGGATCCCTCCTGAGTACTTCACCTCCATCAACGCAGGGAATTCAAGAAGGAGTGTAAGAAGGGGGATGTGGAGATAGGAGGAGATGGGGGGATAAATCAGGAATCCTTAGTACTTGTCCTATCTCCTCATCTCCTCCCGTCCCCCTATCCCCCTTGTATTGGATTTCTTTCTTGGCGTCTTTGCGTGGAGACTCTTCCCTGGCTTCGCTAGGCCTTTCGGCTGGGCTTCGCGGGGAAGTGGTTG
>Ga0326597_10004909_pt1 | contig 18699 bp, 14 predicted proteins | sample RVTome_12_FD_203789 | JGI IMG/M metagenome (GOLD analysis project Ga0326597, IMG submission 203789) | Soil microbial communities from uranium-contaminated site in the Upper Colorado River Basin, Wyoming, United States - RVT100D185 | ecosystem: Environmental > Terrestrial > Soil > Contaminated >... | reverse complement strand
TCCAGGTCCTGAAAGTCGCGGGCGGCGGGAGCCTGATCCAGGACATCCCCTCTCAGGTGGCCGGGGCCCTCGATCACACCCTGCTGCCGCCGGCGCACCAGGCGTTCGACCTCGCACACGAAATCTGGCTCGATCGCGACACCCTGCTCGCGCGACTGCTGCGCGAGGCGATCGGCACCGGCGACACCTGCGCGGTGAACAGCCGCCACCATCAGGCGGTCAAGGATCCCGCCCCGGGGTTCCGCGTGTCGGCGACCGCGCCCGACGGCGTCATCGAGGCCATCGAGGATCCGCGCCTGCGCTTCTGTGTCGGCGTCCAGTGGCACCCGGAGAATTTCTGGCGCACCGGCGAGTTCAGGCCCCTCTTCGAGCGGTTTCTCGAGGCGGGCGGGCGATCGTCGCGGAGGTGAAGTCCACCGCTCAGGGGCGGTCGAACACGACGACCGTCTCGACGTGCGGCGTGTTCGGAAACAGATCGAACGCATCGACTCCACGGATGACATATCCGGCGTCGAGCAGGCGACGCGCGTCGCGCGCGAGCGTCGCGACGTCGCACGAGACGTAGACGACCCTGCGGGCCCCGAGCCCGATGGCCCCGGTGAGCGCCTCGCGCGTCATACCCGCCCGTGGCGGGTCCACGATCAGGACCTCGACGGGCGCGCGCGCGCGCCCCGCCAGATCCCGCGTGAACGCCTCGACCGACTGACGCGTGGGTGCCACGCGCCCCCCCGCGGGCAGGCTGTTTTCTGCGAGGTCGAGGGCCGAGAGACGATCTCCCTCGACAGCCACCACACCCGCCCCTCGAACGACCGCCGCGCTCACCGCAAAGAGCCCGGTTCCCGCATACAGATCCACCACCCGGCTGCCGACGGGAATCCGGTCGATCACATGGGTGACGAGGTCATCGACCACGTACCGATTGCCCTGGAAGAACGAGAGCACGTGGCGGCGCAGGGCGATCGAGTAGCCGCCGATGACCATGGCGTCCCTCACGTACGGGCTGCCTGACAACTCGACCAACCGATCGGCACCGGGCACGTGGGCCGGCACCGTCAGGCCCGTGAGCCCCGGTGGCAGGCTGCCTCCGCGCAGCCAGCCGCTGGCACCCTGCGGCGTGACGTCCAGATGGGCGACACGCTCGGTCGCCTCGGCATTCTCTGCGAGATCGATCGTGCCCGACAGCCGTGTGCCTCGCCCGCCCATCGCCTCGACCAGGCCCTCGACGGCGTCCATCGTGGCAGGCAGAAGCTGGCGGGTCGCGCGCGCGTCGCACACGTCGTTGGTCTCTTCCCGGAAGAAGCCGACCTGCCCACCGCGAACGTGCAGCCGTGCCCGCATCCGGTAGCCGTCGACGCGCGAGGGTGCCACGGGGATCGCCATGGACCAGGCGATCCGGCCGATTCTCGTGAAGGCGTCGGCAATCACCTCGGCCTTGAGGTCGAGCTGTCTCTGGTAGCCGATGTGCGCGTACAGACAGCCGCCGCACAACGGATCGGTCGCGGGATCCACGCGATCGGGAGAGCCGTCCTCGACGGCGACCGTGGAGGCGTACGCCACGCCTTTCCCCACGCGATCCACACGGACGGCCACTCGTTCACCCGGGATCGCACCCGACACGAGCACGACCCGCCCGTCCACGCGCGCGATCATCCGGCCGCCAGCGGCTGGCTTGTCAATCGACACCACGAGTTGGGATCCGGGCGGGAGATCGGTGGCGGACACGGAGGTTCCCCGGGGGTCAGTCGATGCGGGTCGACGCGCGGGCTATCTCCACCGACGAGGACGCCGCCATCGAGTCATAGTACGACACGAACCGGCGTGTCTCGGCCGCCTCGTACCGCCGGAGGTTGGCGGCCCACCGGAACGAAATGGGCTGGAACCGCAGCTCGGCGTCCACGGTCAGCGGACCCTGCCGGCCCTCGAGGTTGACCACGTACCGGACCCGATCGCCGCCGGCCCTGAAATCCGCGTCACCCGCCGCCGCGCCGCGGACCGCAATCGCGGGTGTTGCGCTGGCCTTGTCGAACCCGCGCGGGAGCAGTCGATTGTCCTTGACGAATGCCATTCCGGAGAGCAGGCCGGTCGTGACCTTCCCCCCGGCATCCGTCATCACGGCCTCGTAGACCTGCACTTCGGAGGCTTCCCGGATCTCCTCATAGTGCGGCTCGAACCTGGTCGCGTCGGCGTCGTGATCGTTGCCTTGAATCGAGCCGTCCGGCCGGACGGCTCCCGATTCGAAGACGATGCTCTCGCCGCGCACGGTCACGTGCAGCCACGCACGTCTCGATGGGTACCCGGTCGGGAACTTGTGTCCGGTCAGGTTCTCCACGGTGACATCGAACCGCAACGTTCCCTCGTCGCGCACGACGTTCGTGACGCCGACTGACGCCGTCGTCGACTGGAGCTGACCGATCGTCGCCCGAGCCGCTGCCTCGAGTTCGGCCGGCAACGCCTCGACACCGAGCTCCGCGCGGTAGCGGTTCAGCATGCGCAGCATCAGGAAGTTCCCGCCGATGAACCCGTGCCGCGCGATCTGGCGTGGCTGGCCGAGCACCGAGGAGGCCGGTGCCTGATCCGCCACGATCGGCATGTGACAGGACTGACAGCTCCGCTCCGTGCGGAACGCACTGTGCCGCCACTCGAGGTACGGCACCTGCTCGGGCAGTTCGCCGACGACGCGGCCAAACGAGTCGAGGGCCTTGGTGAACAAGGTGTGGCACGTCGCGCACACCTCGGACTGGGTGAGATGCGCGCCTTCACCCGGACGAACGCCGGTCGCCGATCGCATCAGCGTCGTACGTCCGGCGTCGACCTCGAAGGGCCCGAACATCACGCGTTCGCCCGGAGCCGACGGGGTCACGTCGAAGCCGCCCGTGAAGCTTTCAGGGGTGCCGAGGCGATTCGGGCCGATCTGGTGACAGAGCGTGCACGAGACGCCGTCGGCTGCCAGACGGTCCTGCTCGGTCGTGCCGGATCTCACCGGCAGATGCGCGAAGATCTCGCCGGTCCCTCCCGCCGCGCGCGCCAGGGTCGTCGCCATCGGCATGTGGCAGATGGAGCATTCGTCCTCGATGTGATCGCTCGCCGCCGGATGGTCGACCATCTCGCGCCGTACGGCGGCCTGCCAGTACGGATCGCGCGACGAGTTGGCCATCATCGAGGCCCGCCACGCGGTGCCGATCGAGACATCCTCGCCGGACGCCGACGTCAGGCCGTTATGGCAGGCCAGGCAGTCGTGGGAAGAGAGGAACGGGCGGTCGTGAAGCGCACCTGCCGGTGCCGGCCCCTGCGCCCCAACGGTCATCTCCACCTGCCAAAGGAGCGTCACGCACGCCAGCCCCGCGAGGGCCCACGCGGCGACGGCGATCCGGAGCGGCAGCCGCCCTGGATCAGCGCCAGCCATCGAGGAATCCCCCATCGAACCAGTCCCAAAGCACGTAGGCGAGGAGGGCGGTGTGCCGCCCGCTCCGCTCGTTCACCGGTATTCGCACCCCGACATTCATCATCACGTGCTGGCGTCGGCTCAGCGTGATCTGGACCTGCGGTACGACATCCCACGCCGTGGCGTGGCCGGACCCGAGTTCACGGGCCCCGAGCACTTCGACCATCGGCGACCACGTCCGTCCGAACGCGCCCTCGACCAGGCTTCTGCCGACGGTGAGGCGCCAGAAAGCCTCGTTCTCAGCCCGATCCTGATTTGCCGGCAGTTCGAACCCCGCCTGCGCCTGCAGGAAGCTGTCGGTCCCGAGGATCTGGCCGAACGTCACGAAGGGCTCGAAGACGGTGACGCCCTTCCCCAGCCCCTCGTTCTCCTTGCCGGTCGGGAACACGACCTCCGCGCTCGCGCTCAGGATGCGCCCGGACTCCAGGCTGTGAAAAAGGGCGTGCTTGACGGCCACGGCGACGTCGCCCAGCCCCCGCCGCCATCCACGCCCGTCCTGCTTCGCCACTTCGACCGGTATGACCAGTTCGACCTGGCTCCGCGGCCCGAATCGCTTCTCGTACAGGAACTCGTGACCGACACTGCCGTGAGCGGCCGCCATCGAGAGGACGGCTTCGTCTTCCGGGTAGGCCTTCTCGGTGACGAGCGGGCGCGGCAGGTTGAGCTCCCCGCGCGGCCATGCGCGATCCGCGCAGAACGTCCGGATGTGGTCGAGCGTGAGCTGCAGGTCGTCCGGCGCCAGGGCTTCGCCGAACGCGGGCATCCGGCGATCGAACGCGCGGACCGGACCGCCCTGATGGGCGATCGCCAACCAGTCCGCGTCAGGCTCACGGGTCGCGAAGCTGCAGTCCGAGAAGTCGGGCAGCGGCGTGTCGAACCCGACCGTGCTCGGCGCGACGCCCGCGCCATCCGCGCCGTGGCACGCGGCGCACGCCGCAAGGTACAGCGCTTCTGCCGGCGTCTGCCGAGCGGGCCCCGGTGATGGTGCGGAGTCCTGCTGCCCCGCGAACGCGGGTGCTCCGGATACGAACCCGAGCACGCATGACATCACGGCGAGCACCACGGGAATCCGGCACCTCACGACAAAAGACTCCTCAGTCGACCACCACATCGCGCTCGAGCCGCGCGACCTCGGCGTCGCTGACGTACTTGCCCATCTCGCGCCGGACCTGCTCGATCGCCTTGTACGGGCGGTACTCCTCGAACTCGCGAGCCATGCGCGGACCCGCGTTGGGAATGAGCAGGATCAGCGGGACGAACTGGAAGGGATCATCGACGTGACCGATGAGGAGCACCTCGATGCCGATACCGGCTACACCGACGATGAGCACGCCGAGCAGAAACCGCCGAACGCCGCTCGTCATCACGCCACAGCCTGAGCGAGAGGCTACCACGCAGCACGCTTGCGCGCGCGATCGTTGCCGCATCGCGTGCGAACCCAAGACCGAGTCTCATTACCACTCAGTCATGCCGGCCTGAAAGGCCGGCGGCCACAGCGTGAGTGTCTACAGCGTGAGTGTCGGGAGATCGAAGCGATCGCGGACGAGCCGATCCAGGGCGTCTGCGACGGCCTTCGCAAACGCGGCCTCGAGCATACGCTCGCGGAACGGCTGCAACTGCTCGCGCGCTTCCCGTTCCAGTACGAGACGCTCGCCTTCGTCGAGCGCGCGTCTGGCCATGGTCATCAGCTCCACGTCGAGGCCCCTGAGGCGTTCCGCCAGTGCAGCGCGCGCCGCGCCGCGTACGGCCCGGCCCGACTGGCGAGTCTCATCCAGCTCGCGCGCCACGCGGTCCAGCAGGTCATCAGCCGCCGTGCCGAGGCGACCGCTCGCTCGGGCGCTCGACAGCTTCAGCAGCGCCCGCTCGAGATGGGCCGGCGCCGAAGGTCGACGCGGCGTCGGACCGGCCGATGGGCGATCCGCCTCGTCGGCATCGGCACGAGACAGGCCGACGGCCCGGCGCCACGCGTCGAACGCGTCGAGGACGTCGGCCTCGCAGAACTCGATGCGCAGCGGACGCCGCCGTGGACCCTTGCGGTTGTGACGCTCGACCGCGCGATCGATGCCGCTGAAGGCGACCTTCAGGGGCACGCCGTCCACTTCCCAGCGCGACACCATGTCGAACGCGGGCCCGACGACGCGGACCAGATGTCCCTCGTTCTTCCGGCAGAGGTAGGCTTCTATCTCGCGGCAGTACGATTCCGCTCCCACACCAGTCTCAGTCCTTCCAGCGTGAGGTTCCCGTCGACGTGATCGATGAGCCGGGTCTCCGCGGCAATGAGCGCCGCGAGCCCTCCGGTCGCCACGCAGGCGGCGCGCCCGCCGAGCTCCCGCTGCATCCGGACGATCAGTCCCTCGACCAAGCCGACGTAACCCCAGAACAGCCCCGACTCGATGGACCCGACCGTCGTGCGGCCGACGACGGTCGCCGGCTTCCGCACGTCCACGCGCGGCAGCCTGGCGGCGCGCTGGAAGAGCGCGTCAGCCGAAATCGTCACGCCCGGGCAGATCGCACCGCCGAGGTACTCGCCCTTGTCCGAGATCGCGTCGAAGGTGGTCGCCGTGCCGAAGTCGCACACGATCACGGCGCGCCGCGTCTCACGACCGAAGCGTTCGTATGCGGCGACGGCATTCACGACACGATCGGCGCCCACGTCGGCCGGCGGGTCGTACAGGACGGGCATGCCGCTGTTGCCGGCCGGATCGACGATGAGCGCATCGACGCCGAAATACCGCTCGACCATCCCCCGCACGACGCCTGTGAGCGGCGGCACCACCGAACTGAGAATGACGCCATCGACCGCGGTCCGATTGAGCTCGCGATCGGCGAAGAGGCCGCTCGCGAGCAGGCCGAGCTCATCGGCGGTCCGCTCACGCAGGGTCTGCAGGCGCCAGTGCTCGACGAGGGTCGTTCCATCGAACACCCCGAGCACGATGTTGGTGTTGCCGACGTCAATCGCGAGCAGCATGGGGCGTCCAGTGAATCTCGCCGGCGATCAGGCGTTCGAGCCCCTCGTCGGTTCGCACGAGGAGCGCGCCGTACTCGTCGATGTCATCCGTCACGCCGGTGCGCGACCCCGCCGGTGTCTCCCAGGTCACCCGTGCCCCGCGCCGCATGGGCGCACGCCTCCGCCAAGCGTCGAGGATAACATCGAAGCGTCCTTCGACGAGATCGCCGTGGCGCGCGTCGAGCGCCGCCAGCGATTCCGCAAACAGCATGGCCCGCTCGATCGGCCGGCCGAGTTCGGACTCGAGCGACGTGGCACGGTGGGCGATTTCCGGCGGATGGGTCATCGGCCCCACGTTGATGCCGTAGCCGAGCACGACGAGCGTCACTCCTCTGCCGCCGCCTGCCGCCGGCTGGTTCGTCGCGAGGCCTTCCGCCAGGATTCCGGCGACCTTGCGACCCTCGATCTGGAGATCGTTCGGCCACTTGATGTCCGGCTGGAGCCCGGTCGACGCCTCGATCGCTTCCGCGAGGGCGACGGCGGCGGCGAGCGTCACGAGGGCCGTCGCCCGATCGGACGACCGCGCGCCGTCGTACGCCAGGACCACCGAGACGTACAGCCCGCTCCCGGGCGGCGAGAACCAGCGTCGCCCGCGCCGGCCGCGGCCCGCGGTCTGGCGTTCCGCGAGCACCACGCGGCCTTCTCCGACACCGCTCGACGCGAGAGCGGTCGCCGCATCGTTGGTCGAGGCGACCTCTGTGAAATACAGCGGGGCCGCGCTCAGCCGGGTCAGGCGTGGACGCACCCGCTCGACCGCGTCGGCGAAGTCGCCGGGCAGGACGCCCGCGCCTCCGGGGCGTGAGGACGGCGTGACGCTCATGCGGATGGCCGCACGGAACGCGGCTCGATCTCGAAGCTGATGTCGATCGCGGGCGCCGAATGCGTTAACGCGCCGACCGACACGAAGTCGGCCCCGGTGGCGGCAATGGCCGGCAGGCGCTCGAGCGTCACGCCGCCCGACACTTCGACGCGCGCCCGGCCACGAGCGCGCCTGACGGTCTCGGCGATGAGGTCCACGGACAGGTTGTCGGCCAGGACAATGTCGGCACCGGCATCGAGCGCGTCATCCACCTCCGCCAGGCTCTGCGCCTCGACCTCGATCGGGGTGCGCCGATGGCGGGTGCGCGCCAGCGCGACGGCCGCCCGCACGCCGCCCGCCAGCCGGATGTGGTTCTCTTTGATCAGGATGGCGTCGAACAGTCCCACCCGGTGGTTGGTCGCGCCGCCGACAGCCACCGCATACTTCTCGAGCACTCTCAGGGTGGGCGTCGTCTTGCGCGTGTCGAGGACGACGATCCGCCCGGCCGCGGCGTCGACGAACTGACGCGACATCGTTGCGATGCCCGACAGCCGCTGCAAAAAATTGAGCGCGGTCCTCTCGCCGGCGAGCAGCGCGCGCGCCGACCCGGCGACCTCCGCCACCACGTCCCCGCTGACGCACCGATCGCTGTCCTGCCGCTGTCGCGTCACCGCGAGGTGGCGATCGAGCTGGCGCAGGGCCTCGATGGCCACGTCCAGGCCGGCCAGAACGCAGTCGGCCTTGACCAGAAACGCACCCGCGGCGCGGGTGCCCGGATCGACGATGGCCTCGGTCGTCAGGTCACCGCTGCCGACGTCTTCCGTCAACGCCCGGCGGACGATGTCGCGATAGGCGGCCGGGTCGAGGGGCGTCACGGCGCGTCGTAACCCTCGACGCGGATCTCCCGCGCCTCGCCAACCGCGATCTCGAACGCCCGTACGCGCAGGGCCGAAGCGAGGTCGGCCTCGATCGCCGGCATGCGCGCCACGAGCGCGGTCGGCGCGCGGACGATCACCCTCGAGATCGGGACCTTCAGAGCCTGCTTCGCCTCCGATCGCTGCTTGCGGACCTCGAACAGCACCTCGGTGGCCCACTCGTAGATCGCCCGATCCTCGTCGGCAGCGCCGGCCGGCGCGTCGGCGACGAGCGCGTCCAGTTCGCTTCTCGAGGGCCAACGCGAGGTGTGCACCGACCCGTCCTGCCACCAGGACCAGACTTCCTCGGTCACAAACGGCAGGAAGGGCGCGAACAGCCGCAGCAGCACGGAGAGCGCCGCCACGAGCGCCGAGTTGGCCGATGCAGCCCTTTCCGCTCCCTGCTCGCCGTACCGTCGTCCCTTGACCAGTTCGAGGTAGTCGTCGCAGAACCGCCAGAAGAACTCCTCGGTCCGCTGCAGCACGCGCGCGTAGTCGTAGTGCTCGAGGTCGCGGGTGGCTTCGTCGACAAGCACCGCCAGGCTGCGCAGGATCGCCCGATCGACGGGCGCGACAATCGGCCCCTGCGGTTCGGCGGATGCCAGGGCGAATCGCGACGCGTTCAGCAGCTTGATTGCGAGACGCCGGCCCACGCGCATCTGGCTGGCGTCAAACGCGGTGTCGGTGCCCGGCCGCCCGCTCGCGGCCCAGTAGCGCACGCCGTCCGAGCCGTGTTCCTCGAGCAGGGCCATCGGCGTGACGACGTTCCCCTTGGACTTGGACATCTTCTTGCGGTCGGGATCGAGCACCCAGCCCGAGATGGCCGCATGGGTCCACGGCAGCGAGTCGTGTTCGAGATGGGCGCGCAGGACCGTGTCGAAGAGCCACGTCCGGATGATGTCGTGGGCCTGCGGCCGCAGGTCCATCGGAAACGTCCGCACAAGGAGGGCCTCGTCGTCGGGCCACCCGCAGGCGATCTGCGGGGTGAGCGATGACGTGGCCCAGGTATCCATGACGTCGGGATCGCCGGCGAACCCGTGCGGCTGGCCGCGCTGGTCCGCGCGGTAGCCGTCGGGCACGTCGGTCGACGGATCGATCGGGAGCTGTTCCTCCCGCGGCAGGATGGGCCGGTCGTGCTGGATGCGGCCGTCGGGGGTGATGGGGTACCACACCGGCAGCGGGACACCGAAGAAGCGCTGCCGGCTGATGCACCAGTCGCCGTTCAGGCCGTTGGTCCAGTTCTCGAACCGCGTCCGCATGTAGGCGGGATGCCACTGGAGTTCACGCCCGCGGGCGAGCAGGGCCTCGCGGAACTCGACCGCCCGGATGAACCACTGCCGGCTGGTGACGATCTCGAGCGGCCGGTCGCCCTTCTCGAAGAACTTCACGGCGTGCGTGACGGGCCGCGGCTCACCGATGAGGTCCCCGGACTCGCGCAGCTGCTCGGCGATCCTCGCGCGGGCCTTGTTGACGGCGAGACCGGCCAGTTCGCGATAGGCGGCATCGGCGTGCGCGCGGTCCACCGATTCCCACCCTGGACTGCCCCAGGTGACCGGACCCAGCGTGCCATCCGGCTGGACGACGCCTCGCACGGGCAGGTTCAGCTCGCGCCACCAGGTCACGTCGGTGATGTCGCCGAACGTGCAGATCATCGCGATGCCGCTGCCCTTCTCCGGGTCCGCCAGCGCGTGCGCGCGGATCGGCACACGCACCCCGAAGAGCGGAGTGACGGCCTCCTGCCCGAAGAGCGGCTGATAGCGCGGATCGTCGGGATGCGCAACGAGTGCCACACACGCGGGCAGCAGTTCGGGCCGTGTCGTCTCGATCTCGACCGACGTACCGCCCGGGCCGCCAAACCGGACGCGATGGTAAGCTCCCGGGCGCTCCCGATCCTCGAGCTCGGCCTGGGCGACCGCGGTCCTGAAGTCGACATCCCAGAGCGTCGGTGCCTCGAGCTGATACACCTGTCCCCGAGCGAGGAGCCTCAGGAAGGCCACCTGCGAGACGCGCTGCGCGCGCCGGCTGATGGTCGCGTAGGTCCGCGACCAGTCGACCGACAGGCCGAGGTGCGTCCAGAGGTGCTCGAACGCCTTCTCGTCCTCCGTCGTCAGGCGCGTGCAGAGCTCGATGAAGTTGGGCCGCGAGACCGCAATCGGCGGCGACGCGGGGGTCGCAGGCGGGGTGAAAGCCGCGTCGTACGGCAGCGACGGGTCGCAGCGCACGCCGTAGTAGTTCTGCACGCGCCGCTCGGTCGGCAGACCGTTGTCATCCCAGCCCATCGGGTAGAAGACCGCCTTGCCGCGCATCCGCTGGAACCGCGCGATGACGTCGGTGTGCGTGTACGAGAACACGTGGCCGACATGGAGCGACCCGCTCACCGTCGGCGGAGGAGTGTCGATTGAAAAGACGTCGGCTCGGGGCTTCGTGCGATCGAAGCGGTAGGCACCCTGCGCCTCCCATCGGGGGATCCATCGAGCCTCGAGCCCCTCGAGCGCCGGCTTCTCCGGCAGGCGGAGGCGTAAGGGATCGAGGCTGGTCAGGGCGTTCGGCGACGAGAACATCTGTTGATCGTACTGGCTCGCCGCACAGGCTGCAAGGCGCGCGCGTCACTCCGCAGGCGGGGCATCGATCGACGCCCTGATGCGATCGATCTCGTCGCGCACCAGGCGCTCTGCGGTCGCCGAGACGAGGTCGGCGACCGCGGCGCGCACGGCCGTATTCGACAGACGTTCGAGCACCCGCCGCACGACCTCCTCGACGAGGGCCTCGGACGGAACCGCGGGCCGGCCCGGCCACCCGGCAACGCCCGCCGCCGTGTCCGTTTGCTCGGCAGCGAGCAGGGCGGCAAAGGCCTCGGCGAGCGGTGGCAGCGAGGTCGCCGTGGACGGCGCTGCACGCCCCGTCCCTTCCGGAGCCTGACTCCTCCCTCCGCCGAGGGCCTGGTCGAGCCGCTCGAAGTACTCGTCCACGCTGGGCGCTGCGGCGGCGGGTACGGGCGCGTCCGGCACCAGCACGCCCGGCGCGGGCGGGCTCACCTCGGTCGTACCCGGAGGACTGATCCCGGAGGGCGGCGTGCCTCGGGGCATCGACAGCAGCTCGCGGACACGCGCGATCACCTGCTGGGGTTCAAACGGCTTGACGAGCACGCCGTCGCATCCAACCGCCGCCGCACGGTCGCGATCGACCGGCTCGAAGGCCCCGGCCAGCAGGAGGACGCGTGTGTGAGCCAGTCGCGGCGTCGATCGGATGTACTGAGCCACCTCGTACCCGTTGCGACCCGGCATGCCCACGTCGGCCAGGACCACGTCCGGGGGCTGCGCGTCCAGGGCCGCAATCGCCTGATCGCCGGTGCTGACCGCGACGACGCGAACATCTTCGTCGGCAAACGTCAGCTCGATGACCCGCTGGATCGTGACGCTGTCGTCGGCCAGGAGCAGGGTGTGCATGTGCGGCTCAGGGCCCCGTACGCGACCGTACGTGGGCGCCGATGAAGTCGACGATCTCCCGCATCGGCGTCCCAGGCGGGAACACCCCTCCGACGCCAAGGGCCTTCAGCCTGGGAATGTCGACGTCCGGCACGATCCCGCCGACGAGCACGAGCACATCGTCGAGGCCCTGCTCCTCGAGCAGGCTCATGAGCTTCGGGACGATGTGATTATGCGCGCCAGACAGGATCGACAGGCCGATCACGTCGGCGTCCTCCTGCAGGGCGGCCGACACGATCTGCTCCGGAGTCTGGCGCAGCCCGGTGTAGATGACCTCCATGCCCGCATCGCGCAGGGCGCGCGCGATGACCTTGGCACCCCGGTCGTGGCCATCGAGGCCGGGCTTGGCGAGGACGACCCGCACGGTGCGCATCAGAACGTCGCTGGCTCCTCGTGCTCGCCCCACACGTCGCGCAGGACGTCGCACATTTCGCCGAGGGTGGCGTACGACCGGACCGCCTCCAGAATCGGCGGCATCAGGCTCGTCTCCGATCCGGCAGCCGCCCGAAGGGACGCGAGCGCCCGTTCAACGCTGTGGCGGTCCCGCTGCCGCCGCACCCGATCCAGGCGGGCGAGCTGCCACTCGGTGGCGTGGTCATCAATATAGAGGATCTCGACGGGCCGGTCGTCGCCCGGCGTGAACTCGTTCACGCCGACAACGACGATGTCCTTCCGCTCGACCGCCTGCTGGAACCGATACGCGCTCGCGGCAATCTCCCGCTGCGGCACACCCCGTTCGATGGCCGCCACCATCCCGCCCATCCGATCGATCCTCTCGATGTACTCCAGGACCCCGATCTCCAGGTCGCGGGTGAGGCGCTCGAGAAACCAGGCCCCGCCGAGGGGGTCGACCTCGCCGGCCACGCCGGTCTCGTGCGCGATGATCTGCTGCGTCCTCAGCGCCAGGCGGGCCGCGTCGGCGGTCGGCAGCGCGAGGGCCTCGTCGAGCGCGTTGGCATGAAGCGAGCTCGCGCCTCCGAGCACCGCCGAGAGCGCCTGAAGCGCCGTGCGGACGACGTTGTTCCATGGCTGACGGGCTGTCAGCGACACCCCGGCGGTCTGCGCATGGAACCTGAGCGTCCACGACCGCTCGCTCCGTGCCCCGAAGCGGTCCCGCATCACGTGCGCCCACACCTTGCGCGCGGCCCGGTACTTCGCGATCTCCTCGAAGAAGTCGCTGTGCGCGTTGAAGAAGAACGACAGGCGTGGCGCGAATGCGTCGACCTCGAGCCCGGCGTCGAGACCCCATTGGACGTACTCGATGCCATCCCGCAGGGTCATCGCGAGCTCCTGGAGAGCCGTCGATCCGGCCTCGCGGATGTGGTACCCACTCACTGAGATCGTGTTCCACCGCGGCACCTCCCGTGTACAGAAGGCCACGACGTCGGTCACGAGCCGCATCGAGGGACGGGGCGGAACGATGTACTCTTTCTGGGCGATGAACTCCTTCAGCATGTCGTTCTGGATCGTGCCGCTGAGAGCCGTCCAGTCCGCGCCCTGCTGCTCGGCGGCCACGAGGTACATGGCGAAGATCATCGCCGCGGGCGCGTTGATTGTCATCGACGTGCTGATGTCAGCGAGGCGGATGCCTGCGAACAGGGCCTCCATGTCGGCGAGCGACGCGACGTTGACGCCGCACTTCCCCACCTCGCCGAGCGCGAGCGGGTGATCGGGATCGCGGCCCATGAGGGTCGGGAGATCGAAGGCGACGCTGAGGCCGGTGCTCCCAGCGGCGAGCAACTGGCGGTAGCGCTCGTTGGTCTGTTCCGGCGTGCCGAAGCCGGCGAACTGGCGCATCGTCCACAGCCGGCCCCGGTGGCCGGTCGCGTGAATGCCGCGCGTGTAGGGAAAGGATCCCGGCGCGCCGATGTCACGCGCGGGATCCACGTCCGCGAGATCCTCGGGCGTGTACAGAACCTCGACGGGACGGTCGGAGATCGTCGTGAACGGCCCGCGCCGCCCGCCTGACGGCCGAGCGGCCGGATCGAGCGTCTCGCGCCGCCAGCGCGCTTTGGCGCCTTCGGTCCCGGCCCCCATCGCCGGCCATTATAGTGGGCCGTGGAATAGTGGACCGTCGACGTGCACCGGACGCGCGCGATTAGGCCTTGAAGCGGCGCCAGTCGATGCCGTACTTCCGCACGCGGTAGTTGAAGATGCGTTCGGTCGTCCCGAGCAGGCGCGCGGCCTTGGCCCGGTTGCCGCGGGAGCTCTTCAGCGCGTCGAGCAGCGCGTCCTTCTCGAACGCCTCGAGCGCGCCGCGGAAGGTCATGGTCTGCGTGGTGCCGGAGGCCTCCGCCGTCTGCAGCGTCGGCGGCAGGTGGTGAGCGTGGACGACCTGGCCGTCGCACAGGACGATGGCCCGTTCGATCGCGTTGGCCAGCTCGCGGACGTTGCCCGGCCAGTGGTAGGCGGTGAGCATGTCGATGGCGGGTGTAGAGATGCGCTTCACCTGCTTGCCGTGCTCGCGTCCGAACTTCTCGATGAAGTGGTCGGCGAGGAGCAGGATGTCGGGCTTGCGCTCCCGGAGGGGCGGGACGAAAATCGCGAAGACGTTCAGGCGGTAGTACAGGTCGTCCCGGAACCCGCCCGCGGCGATTGCCTGCTCCAGATCCTTGTTGGTGGCCGCGACGAGGCGGATGTTCGCCCGGATGGTCTGGGTGCTGCCGAGGCGCTCGAACTCCCGTTCCTGCAGGACGCGTAGCAGCTTGACCTGCGTCGACAGGTTCAGATCGCCGATCTCGTCCAGGAACAGGGTGCCGCCTTCCGCCAGCTCGAAGCGCCCCTTCTTGCTCGCGTGCGCGCCCGTGAAGGCGCCGCGATCGTACCCGAAGAGCTCCGACTCGATGAGGTCCTGCGGCAGCGCGGCGCAGCTCACCTTGATGAAGGGCTTCTTCGCGCGCGGCGAGTTGTAGTGGATCGCGTGCGCGATCAGCTCCTTCCCCGTCCCCGACTCGCCCCGCAGCAGGACCGTCGTGTTCGCCCGCGCCACCTGGGCCACCTGCTCGTAGACCTGCCGCATGGGGCCGCTCGTGCCCACGAGATTCGAGAAGTCGTACCGCTCCCGGAGTTCCTGCCGGAGATGGGTATTTTCATCGACCAGCCGCTGGCGATCGGCCCTGATCAGCCGGTGCACGCGGACGGCCTGCGCGATCATCGACCCGACGACGCCGAGGAACTTGGCCGTACGGTTGTAGTCGCGGTCGGTCTTGAAGCGCAGATCGATACTCACGGCACCGACCGTCTTCGCTTCCAGGGTGATGGGCGCCGAGATGAACGTCAGCTCCTGCTCGCCGAGCTCGGGCCGTTCGGCCGCACGGTGAAGGAACCCGGGCTCGCGGCTCACGCGCGGCACGACGATGGGCTTGCCGCTCTCGACGACCTTGCCGACCACGCCTTCGCCCACGCGATACCTGACGCGCCGGCCGCGCGGCTCGGCTCCGGCCGACGCCTCGAGCTCGACCTCTCCCGTCTCCTCGTTGAGCAGGACGACCGTGCTGCGAACGGCGCCGTGATGCCGGCCGAGGATCTCCAGGACGCGCTGCAGGGCCTCGTTGAGGTCGAGGGTCGCGGAGAGCGCCTGGCTGGCCTCGAGCAACGTGGACAGCTTCCGGACCTCGCCGGCGTGCGCCTCCGCGGGCTCCATCCACTTCGCAACCGGACTGGACATAGCGGTACCCAGGGGAACGTCCCCCTCGATCGGTAGCAAGGAAGGTTCCACCTGCAAGGCGGTCCTTCCCCAGCAGCGAGCACCGGGAGGCATCGCACAGGCCCACATTTTTGTGGGATCGTTCGTGTCGCTGTACAGGATTGTCGGATGGCCAGACCCGTGGCCCGACCGCTACGGGACGACCCGGAACGGCACGACCTCGCGGGCGGCGCCGCCAGCGCCGGCCGCGGTGATGTCGAGGCGGTACTCCCCGGCCACGAGACCCGCGAGCGGCACGTCGATCTGGCGGACGTCGGCCGACGGCCCGGTCCGTGCCGTCAGGGCACGCATGACGCGTCCGAACGTGGTCGTGAGAGCCGCCGTGACGACAAGGTCCCCCGCTTCACGGGACAAGACCGGCACGCGCACGACAAGACGCTCGGCCCGGCTGAACTCGCGGGACGCCACGGGCACGGCGTCCGCGTCCCCTGCAACCGCCCGGAATTCGCGCGCGTTCCGGGTTCGGAACACCTGAGCTGTCCCGAGCGCGAGGGCCCGGTCCGGCAGGCCCACGGTGAGATCCCGGACGTCGAAGTCCAGGTACTCGGCCCGATCGTCCTCGATGCGCATGTCGACCCGCAACCGTCCGGGCGGCGCGACGAAGATCGCCCTCGAGGACTCGCGGCTCCCGGGCCCCGTCGGCGTCACGACCCCGTCGAAGATCGTCACGCCATCCTCGACCGATACCCGCAGCACTACGCGCGCCGGCTTGCGGCTGGCCCCTCGCGTCCCCGGCGTCGGCTGCGCCGGTTCCCAGACGAAGCTGACACGAGATCGTCCGTCGCTGGTATGGACCACGCCGAACCAGGGCCGGATGAGCGCACTCGTGCGACGCATCGGCGGTGACAACGGAACGGCCGCGGCCCTGGCGACGACAGTGCCGTAGCCCTCCTCCGTCAGGGAGCCGGTCCAGTGCCCCCGCGACGACCGGATCGCCACCCCGGGACGATCGGTACTGACGCGCACGGGAGGGAACGCGCCGTCGGAGGTCGCCCGCGATCGGAACGTGAGGACGTAGTAGCCGCCCAAGTCATCGGCCATCTGCCGCAGCCCGGCGTCCACGCGATCCGCGCCCCGGATCGCGCGTCCATCCGTCGCCTCGGCCAGCAATGCCAGCCGCCGAAAAGGCTCGTCATCGTCACCGTCAGCGCGAGGGTCGATGGCATAGACGGCTACGCCTCCGCGATGCGCCGTACGCGCCGTGGCTTCGACGCGCGCACGCCACTCCACGCCACCGATCCCCTCGCTGACCACGACGAGGGCTTTCGGTCCGGCCTCGAGTCCGCCGAGATGGGCGACGAGCGCATTGAGCGCCGCCGTCGAGATCTGTACCCGCCCGCGATCGTTCGGCCCGGGCTCGGACGCCAGGAAATCGCGCTCGAAGGCGTTCCTCGGTTCGTACACGCCCTTCCGGCCCAGGAAGCTCCCGATGGCGTCGAGAGCCGCGTCCCGGTCGCGCGTCAGACGGATGTTTAGGAGCGAATCGAGCGGCTTGAAGACCACGAGCAGGTCACGCGGGCCCAAACGCTCCCGCACGAATCGCCCGAGGGCGCCGCGGACGTCTGCGGCGGCCTGACCCGGCGCAACATGGTACTCGTCGAGGAGGAAGGCAAACAGGCGGGCACCGTCGCGTGCGGCTTCCACCTGCTCGTCGACGCGCGAACGGATCGCGCCGGGAAATCCCTCCGGCGCCACCGCCGGACCGACCGTGGTAACAAACGTCGCGCCCTCGATGGCGCGCTCCACGCCATCTTCCGTGACCGTGAACTCGTCGACTCCGAGATCGTCAACGCGGCCGCCGCGCTCGTCGAGCGCCGTCGCGTACACGCGAACGACCCGCTCGTCCTCCACCCGAGCGGCAGGCTGCAGGGCCAGACCGGCGGCGAGCGCGAACCCGATGATGGCCGGCATGGGATCAGCCCGTCACCCGGAACCCCGCGAGTTCACTGGCCGTGTCGCTGCCTTGGGCGGCGGTGACCTCGACCACATAGTCGCCAACGGCCAGCCCCACGAGCGGTACTTCGATGACCCCGGCGGCACGGGCATCGGCCGCCACCGGGAGGTCCTTCATCGGGTCTCCCGCCCGGTTGAGCAGGCGGGCCGTCAGCACGGGCGATCCCTCCCCTGGACCGTACGCGGTGACTCTGATGAGCACCCGGTCGGTGCGGACGAACTCCCGCACGGCCGTCGGGGCGGCCTCCGGGTCGGCCTTGAGCGCCTGGAACTCGCGCACGGTTCTCGTGCGGAAGAACGCCGGGGTGCCGATCGAGATCCCCGGTCCGTGCAGGTCGGCGACCTCGACCTGGACCATCTCGACATCAAGGAGATCAGCCGCGTCGTTCTCGACCGCCACCCGCATCTGCAGGACCCCGGGCCGCGCGTCGAACGCGACCCGCGTCGCCGACGCCGGCAGGCGACCGCGAAAGTACGACGTGCCATCAGGGCCCGCGGCGATGAGCGACACGGTCGCCGGCCTGTCGGCATCGCGTCCACTGCGGCCCGGCGCCGGCGCCAGCGGTTCCCACAGGAACGTGACCCGGGTGTTGCCGCCTTCCCCACGCTCGGCGCCGACCCAGATCCGCACGAACCGGCCGCGGGTCGGCCGGCTGATGGCCGACAACGCCTCAGTCACCGCGGGTGGCGGTCCCGGCTTCGGTGGCGCCGCGGCCTTGGCCGCCTCTTCCGGGGCGAGGGCCCAGTACCCGCTCCTCGCCCTCACCTGGACGCCGGGCCTCGCCACCCGCACGCGGATCTGGTGGAACCTGCCATCGGCGGCCGCCGTCGACGAGTTGTAGCCGAGCAGGTAATACGCGCTCGCGTCGCGGACGATCTGCTGCATCGCCCTGCCGAGGTCGTTGCGGTTGACGATCGCGCGGCCATCGGTCTCGCCCGCAAGGACGCGCAGCGTGTCGACGGTCTGGTTGAGGTAGTTCCGGTCGATCTCGCCGCCGATGTTCTGGTCGATGCTGAATTCCGAGGCCCCGAGGCCCCGAGGGTCGATCGGATAGATCGCCACGTTGTTCCGGTTGGCCGTCGTGAACACGCGGCGAAGCTGCATCTGCACGTCGAGACCGGCGTTGGCCGCGACGCGTTCCTCCATCAGGCTGTCGGTCCCGGCCAGCGGATCGCCCATGGCCGGATTGGCGATGTCGGGGATGCCGGCGACCCGCGAGCGGAGCTGCGGTGGCACGATGCCCGAGTACCCCTCGCTCACGAGCGCGACCGACTTGCGGCCCTCCTTGAGGCCACCCATCCGCACCATGAGCGCATCGAGCGCTGACAGCGACACCTCGTTGCGGATACGCTCCACCGTCTCGGTCGGGTAGCGGGCGTAGTTCTCCTCGAA
>Ga0326597_10004908_pt1 | contig 18700 bp, 18 predicted proteins | sample RVTome_12_FD_203789 | JGI IMG/M metagenome (GOLD analysis project Ga0326597, IMG submission 203789) | Soil microbial communities from uranium-contaminated site in the Upper Colorado River Basin, Wyoming, United States - RVT100D185 | ecosystem: Environmental > Terrestrial > Soil > Contaminated >... | reverse complement strand
GCGCGCCGCCCTCACGGGTACCGGTACTTCGACACCTGGAGCTCAAGCTTGATGTACTCCTCTTCCAGCTCGTCCGCCTTGGTCCCCTTGCGCCAGCGCGCCAGCTCCGCCTTGGGCAGGCGGGCTGAGCGGGGCAGCGCGGTCAGCTCCGGCAGCTCGCGCAGGCGCGGGATCTTCCCGTTCTTGCGGAAGAGGGCCAGCGCCGCGCGCTCCCAGCCTCCGCTGGGCAGCGGGTAGCGGATGAGCTGCCAGAGGATCTTCTGCCAGTCGAGCCCGGAGTCGCCCTCCGCCGCGCTCACGGCCTCCAGCAGCATCTGTAGCACCGAGGAGGAGGCGACGCTCGCCAGCACCTTTGCGTCGTCGAAGAAGGGCGACGAGGCCAGCGTGTCCTTGGACATCAGCGAGTGGGCGCCGATGATCTCGCTGAACGAGCCGTTGTCGGAGGCCGGGTCGAAGAGCGCCGCTTCCCGCCCGTTGAGCCGCTCGGTGGCGGCGTCGCCTTCGTCGAGCACCTTCTGCAGGTCGATGGCGAACTGCATGAGGAACCCGCCGGCGCCCGGGGCGAAGCGGCTCTCCTTCTGGGACTTGCGGTCGATCTCGAAGGCGCGCCGTAGCGACGCCTGGCCGGCCGGGTTGAGGAAGCCGCAATCGCTCATGAGGCGCACCGCGCGCTCGTAGTTGCTCTCGCTCACCCCATCCGGGTACGCCTTCGGCTCCAGGGCCTTCGCGTGGCGGTCGACCTGGCGGTCGAGCTCCGACGGATCGGAGGGCTCGGCCGGGGCCGGGGGCGGCGGCCCGACCGGGTCGGTCCACTGCAGCGGGTCGACGTCGGCGACAAGGCGCTGGCGCTCGCTCTCGTGGAGCAGCGTCAGCACCAGCGGCAGCCACTCCCGCAGGACGTCGACGATGACCGGCTTGACGCGCTGCGCCGCAGGGCCCTCGGGCGCGGCCAGCGCGGACATGACGTCGACCGCGCTGATGCCGCGGGCCCGCGCCTTCTGCTCCACCAGCCGGCGCACGTCGGTGCGGATGGCGACCAAGCGCTCGAGCACGCAAAAGGCCCACGGCGGCAGCTCCGTGCGGTCGCCTCGCCCGCCGTGGCCCTTGCGCTCCAGGTTCTCCAGCGCGTGCAGCAGCGTGTGGGCGGTGTCCTGCTGCGACGGGAAGGCCGGGTAGGCGTGGTCCAGGCTGAGCGTCGAGGTCTGCTTGCTGGCGCTGCCGGCCGTGTTCTTGCGGTTCCCCCGCTCGTAGGCGGGGAAGCGCAGGCGGCGGTAGAGGCGCCGCTGCAGCCGCGCCCGCTCGGCCCGGCTCGCGGCGGCAAACACGGCCTCACCGCGCAGGCCCTCGCGGGTGAAGCGGCGGGCGAACGTCTCCTCGTCCTCGGCCTCTGCCCGGGTCGGCGCATGGCCCCGCAGTCGCAGCAGCTCGACGACGTTCGAGTGGAAGTACCAGTCCTCCACGCCGTGCAGGATCTTCCCGGTCCGCACGAGCAGCCGCCGCCGCGCCTCGGTGTCGCTCTGGAGGGTCTTGCGCCACTCCAACTCGATCTTCGACAGCCCTTCGGCCAGGTACTGCACGTAGTGCTGGTCGACCGCGTTCATCACGCCGCCCGAGCGGCCCGACGTGTCGCGCTGGCGGCGGCTCGGCGCGTACCATTTGGGCGCCTTGTCGCGCTGGCTCGCGTCCCAGACGAACGGCGGCTGGTCCGTGTGCTCGTGCGGGTAGTACTGGGTGAAGAACGCCTCGAGCACCGAGGTCACGCTCCGCTCCGGGATCCGCTCGATCCGGCCCCAGTCGCCCGAGACCTTGTGCGGGACCTCCGCCGCGAACAAGAGGTGCGTGATGCCCGCGATGAAGTGCTGGAAGAACTGGCCGATGTAGCCGTACTCCGCGTTCGACCGCCGCCGCCGCTTCCCGGGGGTGAGCTCGATGGGCTTGCCGAGCATGCGGTCGACCCAGTCGTCCAGCCCCAGGATGCCGGCCAGCCTGTCGTTGGAGACCAGGGACGGCAGCACGCCCAGCGTCGCGGCCAGGGCCGCGTTCTTGGTCCGCCCGGCGCCCAGCAGCGGCACGGCCGTGGCGTAGGCCGCCAGCGCAGAGAGGACGCGCAGCAGCGTGCCCTTGTCGCCGGTGCGCGGCAGGATCTTCTCGCGCCACACCCGCTGCTTGGCAAAGATGTAGGTTACGGGGTCGCGGAACTGCGAGACGTCCGTGAGGTAGTTGCCCATCTCCAGGTACGTCAGGTCGGCGCGCGCGATCCGGCAGCGGCCCAGGAGCTGGATCGGGATCGCCTCGCGGGTGTTGAGGTAGATGTCGCGGTGGCGGGAGATGTCGCCCACGGATCAGGCTTCGACCCAGTTGCCGTTCGCGTCCTGCTGCCAGCGTGGCAAGGCGTCGTCGGCGCGCAGACGGACCAGCGTGGTGGGGATGCGGACCAGCCACGGGTCGCCCTGCGGCACCTCGTCGGCCGGCCGGTCCAGCCGCTCGGCCAGCTCGTCGGCGATGGGCAGGTAGAGGTCGCTCGAGATCGGCGGCAGCGCGCCGCCGTTCCAGAGGTCGCCGTAGGTCATGAAGTGGTCGATGGCGCCCTCGAACCCCGGCCGCGCCGGGACCGACACCCGGCAGTAGCCAGACTTCAGGAACTGGTTGAACAGCGGGTCCGGGTCCTCGAAGCCCAGCCGCTCTGCCCACTGGCCCTTGCGGCCCCAGAAGTACGGGTAGGTCACCCAGGTCATGTGCTCCCACTCGAAGGCGTGCTCGAAGAAGCGCACGTAGGCGCCCTCCGCCTCCGCCTCCGACACATCGATCTGCGGCAGGCTGGTGCCGGCCGACGGGTCGATGGCGTCGAACAGGTCGAAGTGCTGGTCGGTGAGGATGCTGACGCAGTTCTTCTTGAGCTCGTCGCTCACGATCTCCAGGTTCGAGAGCGGGTGCCGGCCCTGGATGGCGATGCCCGACTGCATCTCGAGCGCTGCGAGCTTCTCCTCGTACTCCGCCAGCCGGGCCCTGTAGGCCGTGGTCAGCCGGGCGTGCGTCTCGGCGCGCCACTTCTCCATCGCCCGTTCGGTGCGCTCGCACTTGACCTCCACCGCCACGGCCACCTCGGCGATGTTCAACGTGACCAGGGCGAACGGGATCGAGTCCCGCTCGCCGTCGAGATCGGTGACCCACACCCACGGCGAGGGCGGCGTGAAGCGCGTGACCCGCCGCCCCAGGGCGATGTCGACGATGTTGTTGATCGAGCCCCAGTTCGTGCTGACCCGGCCGACCGCCCCCTGCATGGCGCGGTAGCCCTCGTCGATGGTGAGCTGGCCCGAGTGGCTGTAGTTCGCCCCGTCGTCGCCGCCGCCGGCCTTGAAGTCCAGCGACTTGGTCTTGTAGCGCTCTGGCGGCGGCGCGACGTCCGTGGCGCCGTAGACGCGGACCCAGTGGTGGTAGTTCTCCTCGTTGACGTCCTTCGGCCGCAGCGGAAACTCGGGCGGCTTCTCGAGCTCGGTCGAGCTGGCCAGCGCCGAGCGCAGCGCCTCCATCAGGAAGGCAGCCGGCTCGGGCACCATGAAGTCGAACATCGTGCGCAGGCCGTAGTTGAACATCTGGGCCTGGTAGACCTTGCTGACCCACTGGTAGACGCCGGAGATGTGGCCGCTGCCGCCCACGTTGCTCAGCTCGTGGACGTTCTTCTCGGTCACCTCGTTGGTCACGCGCAGCGAGGCCCGCTCGAGGACGCGCTCGGTGATCTTGGTCGCGCTCCGCTCCGTGACGTCTTGCGAGAACGACGAGGCGGCGCGCGTGGCCTCCTCTTTGGAGCGCGACACCGAGCCCTCGGCGCTGGCCGAGAACTCGACGCTGGGCCCGTATTTGCCCGAGACCGTCAGGCCGGCCTTGAGCGTGGCGTCCTCGCGGATCGTGGTGCTGGTCTCGCGGGTCATCTCGAAGCGGCTGGTGGACTCGAGCTCGCGTTCCTCGGAGGTGGTGACCTCGGTCTCGCGGAAGGTCAGCTCCTCCGTCTCGCGGCGCCGCAGGTGCTCGCGCAGCTTGCTCTCGCCGAGCAGCACGTTCTCGATGTGAGCGACGTCGGCGCCCTCGTAGCCGACGAGCTGCTGGCGGACGATGAGCAGGTCCGCCACGCCCGACGGCGCAACCCGGCCGCGCGTGTGCGGGATCGACTCGATCGGCTCGGGCTCGGGCGCGCCCACCGGCGGGAAGGGCAGTGGCCCGACGACGATGTCGGCCCAGCGGGTGGGGATCTGCGTGCTGACCGTCACCAGCGTGCCGCCGATGCGCTTGATGCTGCGCCGCGCCGTCGGGCCGTAGAGCACGTCCAGCTCCCGGGCCGCCGCCGCCTTCGCTCCTTCGAGCACCTCGACGAGGCGGTCCAGCGGCCGCTCGGCCAGAGCCAGGCCGCGTTCGGCGAGCGCGGACCGGGTGCCGTCCGAGAGCGCCTCGGCGGCCGAGTCGCGCAGCCGGAAGGTGACCTCGCCCAGCGCCATGGGCCGGAAGGCCGGGCTGCCGGCCAGGAGGCGCGGGCGGTCCGACAAGACCGCATCGGCCAGTCGCGCGGCCGAGGCCGCGCCGGCCACCCCCTGCGCGCGGAGCGGGTCGACGCCGTCGCGGTCGATGGACACCTGGAGCTGCTTCAGGCTCAGCTCGGACAGCTGCTTGAGGTACTCCGCGCGGCGGGCGAGCACCGGCTCGGCCTGCAGCCCGGCGGGCGGGTCGAAGCCGACGTGCGGCGCCTGTGGGGTGGTCTGGAAGTGCTCCGGGCCCAGGCCGGCCAGATCGTCGATGGCAGCCGAGAGCCGGCGGTGCTCGGCCAGGAGCCCCTCGGCCCGCTTCACGCGCTCGGCCTCGGCCTCGGCCAGCCGCTTGCGGCGCTCCTCGCGCAGGGCCGCGGTGGACAGCACCGAGGCGAGGCCAACCCGCTGTGGCAGCTCCAGCGACCGCCGGCGGTAGCGCCGCAGCTCGGCCCCGGAGCCGGGGAACGCGTCGTCTTCGGCCAAGCGGTCGAGCAGCTCGAGGTCGCGCAGCTGGCCCACCAGCGCCTCGATCGGCCGGCCGTGCTCCTCGGGCAGCTGCTTGATGGCCAGGATGCTGTCGCGCAGCCGGGCCCTGCCCCGCTGGAGGTCCGGGTTCTCCACGAGCGCGGCGGGCGCGTCGCCCAGCGTGCGCTCGACCGCGTCGACGACGTCCTGCCGGGCGAGCTGCGGCCGGCGCTCCAGCTCGTCCAGCGCGGCAGCGAGCTCCGCCAGTGCTCGGCTGGCGGGCGTTTCGGCCGGGCTGCCGAGGAAGTCCTCGCTCGCGACAAAGGCGCGGGCGATGCGCTGGGCGGCCTCGCGCGGGCGCTGGGTGCGCAGGGCGTCGGCCAGCGCCTGCTGGAAGTCCGACTCCTGGGCGGTGGGGATGCTGGGGTTGGCGGGGTCCTGGGCGACGGCGGGCCGGATGAGCGCGAGACGGAAGAGGGGTTCCATCCTGTTCACTCCTATCTGACGGACCCAAGGGCGTGGCCAACGTCCCCGACCCGTCTTGCGGTCGGATCCTGGGCCACGGGGGCAGCCGCCAGTATACGGCTTCGGACCAGGGGAGGGTACACCCCCCCTCCTGCCGGCTGGCATGGAACCTCCCACCCCCGAGCCGCGTCTCTCTCCCAGTTTCAACTCACGCCATGTGATCCACACGAAAGGAGCGTTCCATGGCAACCCTGTTCGAGGTGATCGCTGCCCACGGCCCCAAGCTCTGGGACGCCCAGCACCCGGACGATCCGCTGGAGCTGGCCAGGTAGGCGTCCTGGCTACGCTGATCGCTGATCGCAGATTGCTGAACCACAGATCTGCGCCTCCGTGAATCGTGGCCTCACGGCGCACCTCCTCGTCGTGAGGAGAATCTAACCCTTCAGCCGGGCCAGTTTTCGGGGAGCAGGTCCCGGGGTATGCGCGCGACTTTGCCCATCTCGGAGGCGAGGGGTAGGCTGACCATGTGACATTGGTCGAGGCACAGGCGAGTTCGTTCCTTGGAGCAGGAGCTTGGTACTCGGCTGGCCACGGCACGCGGGGGCGGAAAGGGGGTGGCCGAGTCGTGCGATTGACGGCAGCGCAGTTGATGCTGATCGGCGGCGTGTGGACTCTTCTCGTCGGTCTGTATTTGCGCGTTCCGGAGACGCTCTGGTTGGTGATTGTGGGAGGTGACCGAGGCGAAGCCATGTTTGCCCTGATTTGGACAGGCATACCTGTGCTGCCGGGTGTGATCATGCTCGTCGCCGGAGTCGGGATGTTCCTCTGGTCGTCAAGGAGTCCGCTTGGCTGACTTGGACTGACCTGGGTAGCCCGCGCCCCAGCGCTGGCCACCCCCAACCGCGGCGTTTGGCTCCGGTCCCCCGGGAGGCCATCATGCCGTGCGGTCCCGCCCCCATCCCCAAAGGAGCCGTTCGATGCCCATGTACCTTACGCGCTTCAGCTACGCCCCCGAGACGTGGGCGCGACTGGCCGAGCATCCGGAGGACCGCCGCGAGGCGGCGCGCGCCTACATCGAGTCCGTAGGAGGCAAGCTCCACGGGTTCTGGTATGCGTTCGGGGAGTACGACGGCTACAGCCTCTGGGAGGCTCCGGACAACGTCGCGATGGCGGCGGTGGCGGCCGCGATCGGCGGCGGTGGAGCGCTCTCGAAGTTCGAGACGACGCCCCTGCTGACCGTCGAGGAAGCCATGGAGGCGCTTGGGCGTGCCAAGAGCATTGGCTACCGCCCGCCGGGGGAGTGAAGGAGCGCGCGCGCTCAACGCGCCCGGCACGTACACCGGCCCCATCCTCAACGCCGGCAACCCCGCCCTACACCGCCACCATCCGCAAGGTATCCAGGTGCCGATGGATCTGCGAGATCGCCACCGAGCCCTCGCCCACGGCCGATGCAACCCGCTTGACGGAGCGCGCGCGGACGTCGCCGACGGCGAAGACTCCTGGGAGGCTGGTCTCGAACATTGACGGCGGCCGCTCCAGCGGCCATCCCGCCATGGCGTCCGCCCCGAGGTCGGTGCCGGTCAGCACGAAGCCGTAGGCGTCGCGCGCGATGGCCGGCGGCAGCCAGTCCGTGTTCGGGTGGGCGCCGATGAGCACGAACAGGGCGTCCGCCGCGACGGTGGTGCGCGCGTCGGTCTGCTGGTCAAGAGGCTGCGGATCTCGTGGCTGCGAGCCGACCACCGATCGGCCACGACGGTGATCTCGTGCGGCACCCACGCCTCGGTGCTCTGCCACTCCTGGAGGAGCGCCGCCAGCGAGCGATGGAAGCGTTCGTCCGGCGACTTCCAGGGCTTGACGACGTAGTCATCGATCCCACCCAGCGCGATGCCAGGCCGCGTCGCCGAGCCTACGTTCGGCTGCTCGTCATGACCGGGCCTTCCTTCCTATCGATGGATGTGCTGGGCAAACAGGATCGACGGCGTCGGCGAACCTACTGGCTAGTGGCGGGCGAAGACTTCTCCCGGGCCCGAAGCGTCGAAGGTCGTCACATCGAAAGGCCCCTCTGGCTGGCCGGGAACTTCCATCCCGGGTGATCCCACCGGCATACCCGCGACGGCAAGCCCTGCCACAGGCGGTCGCTCACTGAGGAGCCGAATCACGTCGGCTGCAGGCACGTGTCCCTCGATGACATAGCCATCCACGATGGCCGTATGGCAAGAGCGGAGCGATTGCGGCACGTTGTGCTGGGATTTCACCTCGTCCAGGCTGGAGGTGTTCTCCTCCTGGACGGTGAAGCCGTTGGCGCGCATGTGCTCCACCCAGGCCCCACAACAGCCTCAGGTGGGTGACTTGTAGACCGTGACCACCTGTCCCTTGGCGACCTGAAGCTCAGCGCCGCTAACCGGGGTGGGGGATTCGACCGACGGGGATCCGCAGCCAGTCAGGACTAGTGCAGCACCCGCAGCCAAGGCGATTGATCGTATCATGCTTCCTCCAAGAATGAATCCGCATGTACCTTCACCGGAATCGTAGCACAGTCGCGCCTGCCCCGGAACGTCGGCCAGACGTTGGCCGTGGCCAGCTCGGCCACCCGGTCGTGGCACGCCTCGAGCAGCACGGCCGCGGCCGGCAATTCCTGCTGCTCGTGTGTCCTCTACTGCACCCCTTTCACGGTCACGGCGGGCACGAGCGCATAGTGCTCGAAGGTTCACCCGCCGAGCCTCTTCGACCTGGCGCAGCGCACCGGATTCGACCTGGAGAGCCTGGTCTTCTGCTTCGCGATCGGGGGTCTCGGCGCATTCGGCTACAACGCCCTCGCGATACGCGCGCTCGTGCCGATGCCGCGGGAAGAGCGGCTTGCCTCGCGGCACCGCCTGCACCGGCTCGCGCTCGTGGCGCCGTTCGCCGCCTGCCCGCCGTTGTACCGGCTGCCGTGGAACCCGATCTACGCGGGCATCGCCGCGCTCGTGATCGGCGGCATCGCCAACGGCTACCGGCGCGAAGTCAGGCGCTCAGCCCCGGCCGCGCGCGTAGGGGCCGGGGCGAAGGCCTGCCGCCGAGCGGAAAGGCTGGTGGAAGTCCTTGAGTACCCCCAGCGCCGCGTCGGTCCTCGCAATCGATGCAGCGCCGCTGGGCTCAGCGCCAGCCAGCGCGCGGATGGCGTCCACCGTCTCGGGGATGACGATCGCTTGGTTGTCGACCTGATTGCAGAGGAACAGCTCACATCCCTGCACGGTCAGGATGTCCTCCCAGACAACCACTTCCCAGAGGTCGTTGCGCGGGCGCCCGAGGTCGTTCACCAACTCCTCGATGGCGTTCAACGCTCCGAGGCCGTCGGCGGCGCGCGCCATCGCCACCCGCGGCTGGCGCCGCAAGGCGTCGAGTACCTCCATGCGGCTCGCCGGCCGGGTCATCTCGATGTACCAATAGTGGAGGTGCCCGAGCGTCTCCGGCACCTTGCAGGCCATGGTCACGACGTCGAGGTCGGGCAGCACGGTCTTGGCGTCGGGTCCCTGATGGGAAGGCACCGAGCCCTCCGGGACGATCGTGTTCATGATGCCGCCCTGGTGGCTCTCCCAGGGGTCTGTGGCCCGCCGCAGGAGGACGCCGCGGGCCCGCGCGAGGAGATTGCTGCTGTCCAGTGCATGCAGGATGCGCACCGTCGCGGTGGTGTTGCACGACACCACGCGCGTGCTGTCGCGGCCGATCGCGGTCTCGTAGTTCGCCTCCGCGACGAAGCTGTGCCCGGTGAGCGAGTGCTTCTCGCCACCCTGGAAGATGTGCTTCGCGCCGGCCTTGCGGTAGGCCTCGGCATAGGCGGCGCCAACTTTCTTGGGCGTGCAGTCCACCACCACGTCGGCGGCGGCAAGGAGGTCGGCCAACAGCCCCTCGACACCGAAGCCCGCCGCCTCGAGCGTCGTCCGCGCTTCTTTCCCCGGCGCAAAGAGCGGCAGGCCCAGCCCCTCGGCGATCCTTAGCCGGTAGTCCGGCGAGAGGTCGCAGATGCCCACCACCTCCATGTCCTCCTGGAGCCCGACCGCGTCGACCACACGCTTGCCGATCACGCCGTAACCGTTCACCGCCACACGTGTTCTCTTCATCGCCAGGCTCCTCTTCGAGTGATTCTCAAGAGTCCGACCCCGTTGCTGTGGTGACGGCCGGATTGGTCGAGGCGCCCGATCCGACCGAGCGCAGCCGCGGAATCACGGTGGCTCGGCGCGTCTCGGTGCTTTCGGCTCGCGAGACTCACTTCTCCTCCGCTGGTACCAGCCCACGAGCACGAACACGAGGAGCAGGACGACTCCGCTGATGAGGGTCAGAGCTTGCTCGGTCATTCAAACCTCGCTTGGGTTGCTGCTCAGGGAGCGGGGGATGAACATGGGTACCCGGCGCTGATACTCGCTGTACTCGTCGCCGTGCTCGGTGAGCATTCGTCGTTCTTCCGTGCGCGCGAGCATCGTGTACGCTACGACGATCACCGGGAACGCGATCACCGAGAAGATCGTGGGCCAGTGCACGATGCCCTCCCCGAAGACGATCAGGAACAGACCGGTGTACTGCGGGTGCCGGACACGCGCGTACGCTCCTTCAGTGGCCAGTCGCCCCTCACGTCTCGCCCGGTGGACGCGGAACCAGCCGTCGGCCACCAGGTTGGCGCCCGAGAACACGATCGCATAGCCGATCAACATGGCGACGAGATGCGCCACCGGCGTGCCGAAGACCTGGGCCCAGAGATTGCCGCCCTCGGTCCACGCGAGGTCCAGGCCGAAGAACCGAGCGAGAAAGTAGATGGTCAATGGGAAGCCGTACATCTCCGCGTAGAAGGCGATGATGAAGGCTTGGACCACACCGGCGCGCGTCCACTCCTTCCAGCTCGCGGGAGCCAGGTAGCGATACATCAGCCAAGAGACGACCACGATGACGATGGCGGCGATGCCCCAGGTTCCAACGTGCATCAGGAGGCCCCTCCTCTAGCAGCCACCGGCCGGCCGCAGCACCGTCGGACGCCAGCGAAGGTCTCGTTCCCCGGCAAGGGCAGGATCAGCCGCCTGTCATCGTCCACCATTGAGCGGTGCTCTCTCGCGGCGGCCGGCGGGCGCGCTTGCGCCGCTGCGACGTGGCGGCCGGCTATCCTCGTCCCACCCGGGACCCCCCCCATGGGGATAGGGTCCCCACGTCCCGCCAAGAGTATAATCCCGCCGTTGGGCGTGTCCAGATCCTCGGGCACCAGGCCGCGCAATGCACGCGGATCTCGACGAGCTGCTCCCGAGCGACGACCCCCACCACCCCACGCCCACCTCCTGAGGAAAGGAAGACCCACCATGTTACGAGTCACTGCCTTCGCCAATGCCATCGCTTCGATCACCGCGGCCTTCTACGTGATCTGCGTCATCCTGGCCGCCGTCGCGCCCGATCTCTATCTGGGCATCGCACGCACTTGGGTCCACGGGATGGACATGACCGTGCTCTACCCGGAGGGGACCACGACCACGCTCGGCTCGTTCGTACTCGGTCTGGTGACCCTGACGGCAACCGGATGGCTGGCAGGGGCCAGCCTGGCCTACGTATACAATCGGCAGCTGAGCGGGTCCCGGCCGAGCTGACGCAAACGATCGCCTAGGGCATGTGGCGTCGTCGACAATCTGCCGAGTCGAGTTGGGTGAGATCCGGTGCCGGAAGCTCCGTGTTGTTGGCGGCCGCCTGAGCCTCCATCAGTGGACGGATGATCGCCGCGGGCCATGCCGGAGCCGCGTCATCTTCTGGCAAGGCCCACGCTGGCAACTCGAACACACTTGCGCGGACTCAAGGATTCAAGTATACTCTTGAAACCATGACTGACGCGGCACAGGATCCCAGAACTGAGATGTTCGAGCAGCTCGCGCGGATCGGTAAGGCGGTCTCCAACCCCCATCGGCTCGAGCTGATCGACCTGCTTGCCCAGGGCGAGCGGCGCGTCGACGCCCTCGCGCGGGAGACCGGTCTCAGTGCAGCCAACGCGTCTCTTCACCTGCAGGCCCTTCAACGGGCACGGCTCGTGGAGCGGCAGCGCGTCGGTGCCGAGGTCCGTTACCGCCTGGCCGACCCGCTGGTGATCCGACTCTGGCAGGCGATTCGGGCGGTCGGCGAAGCCCGCCTGGCGGAAGTCGCCGAGTTGGTGCGGTTGTACCATGCGGACCGGGAGCATTTCGAAGCGATCGATCTGGACACGCTGCGCCAGCGCCTCGCTCAGGACGCCGTGATCGTGATCGACGTGCGGCCCGAGATCGAGTACCGCAGTGGGCACCTACCCGGCGCACGGTCCATTCCGGTGTCCGACTTGCTCTCGCGCCTGCGCGAGCTGCCCCCAGACGAGTCGATCGTGGCCTACTGTCGCGGGCCGTACTGTGTCATGGCCGATGAGGCGGTCGCATTGCTGACGGCCCACGGCTACCGGGCGGCCCGCTTCGAGGGAGGCTTTCCGGAATGGCAGGTGGCGGGCCTGCCCGTGGAGCGGGAGGCAAAGCCTTGAGGAGGTTTCCTGGTGATCGCACGGCAAGCCGTTGCGTGGAAGAACGGTCCACGGTCAGACCCTGCGGCTGCTTCTTAGATGTCAGCCCCCGCAGAGAGATAAGAGCATGACTGAGCCGGTGAAGAACCTGTTGTTCGTGATCAATGATGCCCCCTACGGCAATGAGCGGCCCTACAACGCCTTGCGCCTGGCCCTGGACGTGGTCAAGCGCCCAAGCACGAAGGTGCGCGTGTTCCTCATCGGCGACGGGGTGATGTGCGCTCGGCAGGGGCAGAAGACGCCCGACGGCTATTACAACGTCGAGCGCATGCTGAAAGGCCTCGTGAACCGCGCAGACGTTGCAACCTGAGGCACCTGCGCGGAGGCCCGCGGGCTCGGGCCTGAGGATTACGTCAAAGGCGTCGTGGCAGGCGGCATGGACCTCCTGGGCCAATGGACGGTTGAGGCGGACAGCGTCGCGGTGTTCTAATCGGAGGCAGGAAGCATGAGTGCTAGCAAGACAATCGTCATCCTCGGCGGAGGCGTGGGCGGCATAGCGGTCGCCAAACGACTGCGCCAACTGCTGGACCCTCGTCACCGTATCGTCGTCGTGGAGCGGCATGCCGAGCACGTCTTCGCGCCATCGCTGCTGTGGTTGATGACCGGCCAGCGCCGAACGAACGACATCACCCGGCCCCTGCGAAGCCTCCTCGACCCGGGTGCCGAGCTGGTTCAAGCCGAGGTCGTGGCGATCGTACCGGACGAGAAGACAGTGCGCACCAGCGCGGGCGACCTGCGCTATGACTACCTTGTGGTTGCTCTGGGCGCCGAACTCGCCCCGGATGCCCTGCCTGGTTTCAGCGAGGCGGCGCACAGCTTCTTCGGACTGGAAGGTGCCCGATCGCTGTGGTCGAACGTCCAGGGCTTCGATGGCGGGCGGGTGGCTGTGCTCGTCTCGAGCATGCCGTACAAGTGCCCGGCCGCGCCCTACGAGGCGGCCCTCTTGCTGGATGACGCCCTGCGCCGGCGCGGCGTCCGTGACCGGTGCCAGATCGACGTGTACACGCCAGAACCGCTCCCGATGCCTGTGGCCGGAACGGCGATGGGCCAGGCCGTCGTGGGCATGCTCGCCAGGAAGGCGATCGGCTTTCACCCGGGCCTTCAGGTGACCAGCGTCGCCGCCGCCGCGCGTGAGCTGGTGTTCAAGGACGCCCCGCGTGCTGGATTCGATCTTCTGGCTGGTGTCGCGCCGCATCGGGCGCCACTGGTCGTCCGCGAGTCACCCTTGGCCAGCGAGAGCGGGTGGATCAGCGTGGACAAGCACACCCTGCAGACCGGCGATGCAGATGTCTACGCGATTGGCGACGTGACCGGCATCCGGCTGCTCAACGGCAAGATGCTGCCGAAGGCCGGTGTCTTCGCCCACGGCGAGGGCCTGGTCGTGGCGGAACGCATCAACGCCGCCATTGGGGGCCGCGAGCCGGATGCCGCGTTCGACGGCCTGGGCTATTGCTGGATCGAAGCGGGGGGCGGCTCAGCTGGCTTCGCCAGTGGGAACTTCTACGCCGAGCCCGATCCGGACATTGGCCTGCCCAAGTCCGGGCGCGTCTGGCATTGGGGCAAGGTGCTCTTCGAGCGCTACTGGCTCGGGCAGGGCGCGGCGCGCTGGTTTGCTCGACTGGGTCTCAAGGTCGGCGGGCGGGTGGTCGGAATCTCGGCCGAGTTGTAGCGTCGACGCTGACCCGGAGGATGCCCTGCCCGCCCGACGGGCTCGCAGGGACGATCACAGAGAAAGGAGTGTCGGGATGGGCCGTATCAACTGGACGCAGGTGGCCGTCTTCGGCCTTGTTGTCCTTGTCGTCCTGCTCGTAGCAACGAGCCTGATGACTCCCTGGATGGGTGGTGGCGGCATGATGGGCGGATGGGGCGTCCTTGGATGGATGTGGATGCTGCTCATCCCGATCGTCTTCGTCTCCGTGCTCGTCGCGGGCGTCGTCTGGCTGGTCCGGCAGGTATCGCCGCCACCGTCCGGTGGTGGCACCGGCGAGAACGCTGTCCCTTGCCCGCACTGTGGTCGGCTTGTCCAGGTGGGCTGGCGGGCCTGCCCGTACTGTGGCAATCAGCTGGTCGGCGGTCCGCCAGAGGGGCCGGCACCGCTAGCTTGAGCCGCTGGGGGCGTCGGTCACAGCCTCAGGCTGTGGCGCTGACGGCCTCGTTCACGTTCATGGACTACAGGCCCGGCGAGGCATTTCCTATCCGGGAACCCCCCCCATAGGGATAGGGTCCCCACGTCCCGCCACGCGTATAATCCCGCCGTTGGGTGTGTCCAGGTCCTCGGGCACCAGGCTGCGGGGTCGGGTCCCCGGCGCATTTGATCGACACCGCGTTCCGTTGCCGGTCCGATCGGTTCGGATCACACAGGCACTCTGGGGAGGTGGACGATGGCGAGCGAGATCCCTCCGGCCCAGCGGCCGGCGTCCATGCCGCTGCTCAGCGCGGCCTTCGTGCTTGCCTTTGGCGTCCTGCTCCTAGTGCCCGTGTGGGCCCAGCTCGGCGTGCTGGCGGAGAGCGAGCACGGTGGCCATGGCGGCCCCACGGCCGACCACGACGCCTTCGCCGCGCAGATCGAGGCGCAGGCAGCGGCCTTCGGCCAGCCGGACGGCTCGGTGCGCATCCCGGCGGGCGAGACCGTGTACATCCAGGCGCAGCAGTTCTACTTCACCCCGGCCACCATCCATCTCCAGCCTGGGGCCGACTACACCCTGGCCTTCCACGCCACGGACGTGGTGCACGGCGTCTCGCTGATCATGGAGGGCAGCCTCAACATGGTGCTGATGCCGGGCGCGACGGTGGAGGTCCCCCTTCGGGCGACCGAATCCGGCGAGGTGCAGATGCTGTGCACGGACTACTGCGGCCTGGGCCACCACCTGATGGCGGGCCGAATCGTCTTCGGCGAGTAACCACGAGGCTCGGACAGAAGAGGAGACTGATCATGGCGATGCTCCAGGCGACGGCGTTGGATCCCCGCGACCGGCGCCTCTTGTCGGCGTTCGCCCTCGTCGGGTTCACCATCCTGAGCCTGGGGGGCGTGTTCGCCCTGCTCATGAAGCTCGTGCGCACCCCCGCCCTGTCCGTGCTGCCGGCGCAAACGTACTACCAATCGCTGACCGGCCACGGCGTCCTCATGTTCATCTTCTGGCTGGGCTTCATCCAGACGGCCTTTCTGATCGTGGCGGGCACCGTGCTCGTGCGGCGGCCGCTCTGGAGCTACAAAATGGGTTGGGCGGGCCTTGGCATCATGACGCTCGCCGCCTCCTTGGCGCTCGTGGCCGTTCTGCGCGGGACGAGCGTCACCTACAACGTGCCGGTGCCGCTCAGCCAGCAGTTCCAGGGCACGTCCTTGGTGCTGCTCAGCTACATCCTGCTCGCCATCGGCATGGGCGTTGTGGTCGTGGACTTCATCCTGACCATGCTGGCCGCCGTGGAGAACAAGCGCAGCCTGAACTGCTGGGCCGCCTTCTTTCGGGACCTGCCCATCGCCACGTTCGCGGCCATCGCCGGGCTGTTCATCGCGGTCCCAGGCCTGCTGGCGGCGCTGAACACGTTTGGCGGGGCGCTCATGTGGGCGCTGGGCAATGCGTCCATCGACGCGGCAGCGTATCGCACGAACTGGCACATCGTGTTCCACATCTACCACTACATCCCCGCCCTGACGCTGGTGGGCGTGGCCTACGTGCTGGTGGAGGCAACCGCCGACGCGCACTCGATCTACGCCAAGCAGCTGGCCAAGGCGCTGTTTCTGTTGTATCCCATCTTCGTGCCGCCCACGTTCATCTATCACCTGCTGGTGGACCCGAGCCTGCCGCAGTATGTCAAGACGGTTGGCACCGTCCTATCGCTCCTGGTCGGCGTGCCAACGCTCTTGCACACGTTCATCATCCTCGGCATGTTGGAGTCGCGCATGCGCCAGGCCGGCTATGGCCGGGCATCGTGGCTGCGCCATCTGCCCTGGGGCAACCCAGCGTTCTCATCCTTGACCGTGGGCTTCCTGACGCTGTTCCTGGGCGGCACCATGGCCTACCTGCTTCTCCAGGCGCCGCTTGCGGCCATGCTGCACAACACGTTCTTCGTGCCCGCCTACATCCATCCGATCGCCGGCGGAGGCGCCAACATCATCTACATGGGCGCTATCTACCTGAGCCTCCCGGTGCTCCTTGGCCGTCGGCTGTGGGGTCTGCGCCTGGCTCGGGTTCAGCCGTACCTCATGGGCCTGGGCTTGACGATCATGGCGTTGTTCGGCGCCGCGGCCGGCCTGGCGGGGGTGCCGCGGCGCTACGCGCTCATCGCGGAGGATGCGCCGGAGCGATGGTCCACGCTGCTCAACATCTCGCTGGGCATCGGGGCGCTCCTGGCCATCGCGGCGGGCGTCCTGTTCGTGCTGATCATCGTGATGACGGCATTTGCCGGCGAGCGGGTCACCAGCGCGGACGACGCGCTGGCGGACTTGGCGCCGCCTCTGCTGCCGCGACTACCAGGCCCCATGCCCACGCCGATCGCGCTGATCCCATCGCTCGCGTTTCTGGTCGTCGTGGTGTCCTCGACCTATTGGGCATTCCAGCATCTGGCCGGGCTGCCGCTTCAGGCTCCGTAGTGCTGAGCCCCGTTGCAGCAGGCCAAGAGAGAGGGGTTGGTCATGACACCTGAGACGAGCCGAGCGGACCGCGTGTTGGTTTGGCTGATGCTGGCCGGGCTCGTCCTGGGCGGCCTGGCCACCACGGTGGTGGCCTTCACCGCGGAGGGCGTGCTGTCCGGCCTCAGCGCGACCGAGGCGGACGGCCACGATGCGATGGAAGGCATGCCCCACGACGCGCCCGACGAGGGCGATGCCCATATGCCCGACGACGGCCAAGCCGATATGCCCGCGGGCCATGATATGGCGATGCCATCGCACACCGCTCCGCCGTCGGACGGCCACGACATGATGATGCCGTCATAACCAACCATTCGTGAAGCCCGCCCGCCGCAGTCCCGTCACAACGTACGGGCACGCGCGCATCAGCCGCCAGAGCAAACCCGACCGGTAGTTCTCACACATCAGCACGACCGGTCCGAGGTTGATCCCGAAGTGGTACGGCGAGGTCCAGCCGGCGCCCGCATCGCCGTCGTGCGGAAAGGTCAGATTGAAGCTGCACCGGAAGCAATACTCGCCTGTGACCTGCGGATAGACGTCCTGAAAGTGCTGAACCGTTGGCAGGACGATCTCAGGGGCGAAGGGGATCGAGGCGACCACAGCCCACGGCGCCACAGTCCCGTCGTCCGGGCCATACGGTGCGCCGCGCGCGACGTAGCCAAAGAACGTGCGCTCGATGCCGCGCACTCGCTTGGTCGTCCAGCCTGGGCCATCGCTCGCGGTCAGGCCCCAGAAGTACTGGCCGTAGCCAACGAAATCAAGAGGGTTCCGGATCGCGTACGCCTGCTGGACGTAGGTCGCGCGGCGGCTGTTTTCGCAGTAGTCGAAGCCCTTATCTCGCGCAAAGGCATCCTGGATCCCGCGGAAGTCCACGAAGATGTGCGAATACTGATGGATGAAAAGCGATCCGCCATAGAGCACCTCGTAGCCGTCGATGTTCTTCCACTGATAGCTCGACGTCCACGCCGCGTAGCTCTCCGCTGGCAGGGGATACGTCGGTGAGCCGAGACCGAGCGCATACAAGAGCATGGCCTCGTCGTAGCCTTCCCAGCGATAGGGCAGAAAGCCGCTCTCGGGCTTCCACCCATGAGTGACCGTTGCTCCACCGTCGCACGCCCATTGCCACTCGACGCGACGGTACAGTGCGTCGGCCAGGGATCGGATCTCCCGCTCGGCCTCGCTGTCCTGATCGAAGTACTCCGCGGCGGCCAGCATGCCAGCGAGCAGGAAGCTGGTATCGACCGTCGACAACTCGCACAGGTCGGCGCGTCTTCCGGTCGTCATGTCGAGGAAGTGGTAGTAGAACCCTTTGTACCCGGTCATGTCGGGCGCCCTGCCCTGCGGGCTGGTCCAGAAGAACCGCACCAGCGCCAGCGTTCGCTCGATCGCGTCAGCGCGGGTCATCCAGCCCCGCTCGACGCCGACCGGATACGCCGCCAGCGCGAAGCCGATGGCTGCGATGCTCGCCGGAGCACCCGTCTGCGTTCTGTCCGCCACGAGACCGTTTGCCGCATTGGTCTCGTTCAGGAAGTACGCGAAGGCGTGACGTTGCAGCGCGTCCGGCTTCGCTTCGCCGAAGTCGGGTTGAATCTCATGGTCGATAGCTTTATCCATCACCGTCGTCCAGTCAGTGCTGTCGGCCATAGTCGCAACATCGGTCAGTTGACCATAACGGGGTGACTGGACGGGCATGGCCTGGCCCGATATCGTGTTGGTATCCAAGCCACACGAGGGGGACCAGGCCATGACAGCAGACGATAGCACGGACGCTCCGGTGAGCAAGGGACGGCGCCGGTGGACGCGCGAGGAGAGCACGGCGCTGATGGTGGCGTACGAACGGGCGGCGGCTGAGGGGGTCGGCCAGCGGGAGTTCGCGCGGCGTACCTGTTCAGCCGGTCTCCGGACGCGGACTTGCGCCCGGCGTGAGAGCGATCTAGCCTAGCCGAATGGGGTGTGGCCAAAAACCGTCCGGGTCACGCTGCGAGCGCCTGAAGTTCGGGCGGCTGCGGCGCGGCGTTCTCGCCGTAGAGATCGAGGTGCTGGCGATGCCGCAGGAAGCGCTGGTAGCTGTCCCAG
>Ga0326597_10004907_pt1 | contig 18701 bp, 14 predicted proteins | sample RVTome_12_FD_203789 | JGI IMG/M metagenome (GOLD analysis project Ga0326597, IMG submission 203789) | Soil microbial communities from uranium-contaminated site in the Upper Colorado River Basin, Wyoming, United States - RVT100D185 | ecosystem: Environmental > Terrestrial > Soil > Contaminated >... | reverse complement strand
CCGAGAGACCCTTCCGTGAGAGCACCATCGTCATCGCCGCCGTCAACGTCGTCTTCCCGTGATCCACGTGACCGATCGTGCCCACGTTCACGTGCGGCTTCGTCCGCTCAAACTTCTTCTTCGCCATGGGGCGACACCTCTCCTTTTCTGTTTCCCTTTGCGATTTTTCCGCCAGAGGCCCCTAGGACCCGCGTACCTTGTTCACGATCTCCGATGCGACGCTCTGCGGTACCTCGTCGTAGTGCGCAAACTGCATCGAATACACGGCGCGCCCTTGCGTCAGCGTTCTGAGGCGGGTGGCGTACCCGAACATCTCCGCCAACGGCACCGTCGCGGCGATCACCTGGGCGTCGGACCGTGGAACGATGCCCGCCACTTTTCCGCGCCTCCGGTTGAGATCACCGATGACATCGCCCATGTACTCCTCAGGCACCACGACTTCGACGTCCATCACGGGCTCCAGGATTTTTGGGCCGGCCTTCTTGGCGGCCTCCTGGAGCGCCATCGAGCCGGCAATCTTGAAGGCCATGTCGGAACTGTCCACCTCGTGATGCGACCCGTCCACCAGCTCGGCGTGAATGTCCACCAGGGGATAGCCGGCCAGAACGCCGTTCTCCAGGGCGCCTTTGACGCCCTGCTCCACCGCGGGTATGTACTCGCGCGGAATCGTGCCCCCCACGATCTTGTTGTCGAAGACGAAGCCTCCCCCCTTGGGCAACGGCCGGAACGTCATCACCACATGAGCAAACTGGCCGTGGCCTCCGGTCTGGCGTACGAACCGCATGTTGGACGTGGCCTCTTTGGAGATGGTCTCCTTGTACGCCACCTGCGGCCGGCCGACGTTGGCACCCACTTTGAACTCGCGCAGCATTCGGTCGCACAGAATCTCGAGATGCAGTTCGCCCATACCGGAGATGACCGTCTGCGCGGTCTCGTCGTCCTGGCGGACACGGAACGTCGGATCCTCCTCGGAGAGCTTCATCAGGGCATCGGAGAGACGCTCCTGATCGGCCTTGGTCTTCGGCTCGATGGCCACCGAGATCACCGGCTCGGGGAATTTCATCTCCTCGAGCACCAGGGGGTTTTCGGGATCGCACAGCGTGTGGCCCGTGGAAGTCTTCTTCAGCCCTACGAGGCCGACGATGTCACCGGCGTACGCTTCCTGGCGATCGTCGCGTTTGTTCGCGTGCATCTCCAGGATTCGGCTGACGCGCTCCCTCTGGTTCGTAACCGGGTTCATGACGTAGGATCCCGCCTTCAGGGTGCCGGAGTAGATGCGCGCGAAGGTGAGCTTTCCCAGGTGCGGGTCGCTCATGATCTTGAACGCCAGGGCGGCCAAAGGGGCGTCGTCGCGCGGCGGGCGTTTCTTTCGCTCCTCCCCCTGCGGCACGTGGCCTTCGACAGGCGGCAGGTCCGAAGGGGCCGGGAGATAATCGACGATGGCGTCCAGCAGTTTTTGGACCCCTTTATTCTTGAATGAGGATCCGCACAACACCGGAATAATGGTCCCGTCTATGGTGGCCTGTCTGAGTGCTTGCTTGATTTCGGAGACGGCGATGGGTTCGTCGTGCAAGAATTTTTCCAGGAGGTGGTCGTCGTAATCGGAGAGCGCTTCGAGCAGCTTCTCGCGGTGCTGCCGGGCATCCTCCAGGAGGGAGCGTGGAATCTCCTGGTCGTCGAACGTCGAACCCGCCGTTTCTTCGTGATAGACCCGGTAGGACATCTCGATCAGATCGATGACCCCGGTGAACAGCTCCCCCTGCCCTCCGGGAAGCTGGATCGGATGCACCGTAGCGCCAAGCCGCTTGCGCATCATGCTTACGGCATGGTGGAAGTCGGCCCCGACGCGGTCGACCTTGTTGACGTACGCGATGCGCGGCACGTTGTACTTGTCCGCCTGCCGCCAGACGGTTTCCGACTGTGGCTCCACGCCGCCGACCGCACAGAACAACGCGACCGCGCCGTCCAGGACGCGGAGGGAACGCTCCACTTCCACGGTGAAATCCACGTGGCCGGGGGTATCGATGATGTTGATCTGATGGTCACCCCAATAGGCCGTGGTGGCCGCCGAAGTGATCGTAATGCCGCGTTCCTTCTCCTGCTCCATCCAGTCCATGATGGCGGCCCCGTCGTGGACTTCGCCGAGCTTGTGGGTCTTGCCTGTATAAAAGAGGATGCGTTCGGTGGTCGTCGTCTTTCCCGCATCGATGTGCGCCATGATCCCGATGTTACGGACGCGTTCTATGGGTACTTTCCGTGGCATAAAAAATCTCCGGCCTTCCAGGGGGACCGTCTCGGTCCCCTGCATTCCGGAGCAGGAGGCTGCGAGTTCGATTCCCCGACTAGCGGCCCAGGTCCCTCATTCTGTAAACCGTGCTCAATTGTTGAAGTTATCTCCGGTGCGTACGGAAAGGGTCGCCCTCGGCCCCGGTATTCCGGTGGACAACTCACCTTCGCGCAAGCGCCCCCGAGGGGCCGCTCGCGCGCGAAATTTTATTCGCGGCGTTCCATCCTACCACCGATAGTGGGCGAACGCCTTGTTCGCTTCGGCCATCCGGTGGGTGTCTTCCCGCTTCTTCACCGACGAGCCCTCGTTGCGGGCGGCGGCCATCATCTCGGCGGCCAGCTTCTCGGCCATGGTGTGTTCGCCGCGCGCGGCCGAATAGGAGATCAGCCAGCGCATGCCCAGTGCGACACGCCGGTCGGAGCGTACTTCGACGGGCACCTGGTAGGTGGATCCACCCACGCGGCGGCTCTTCACTTCCACGACAGGCTTCACGTTGTTGAGCGCCTGCTGAAACACCTCCAGACCCGGCTTGCCCGCGGTCTTCTGGATGTGATCCATGGCACCGTAGAAAATGCTCTCGGCGATACTCTTCTTTCCGCGCTCCATCAACGCATTGACGAACTGCGTGACCAGCACGGACTGAAATTTCGGATCGGGGGAAATCGGGCGCTTGACGACCTGCTTGCGACGCGGCATGGTGAGTCTTCCTCGCTATTTCTTCGGGCGCTTGGCTCCGTACTTGGAGCGGCCCTTTTTCCGGTCGCCGACGCCGGCGGTATCCATGGTCCCGCGGATGATGTGATAGCGGACGCCCGGCAGATCCTTCACACGTCCGCCGCGGATCAAAACGATGGAGTGTTCCTGCAGATTGTGTCCTTCACCCGGGATGTACGCCGTGACTTCCATTCCGTTGGTCAGGCGCACGCGCGCAATCTTGCGCAGAGCCGAGTTCGGCTTCTTGGGCGTGGATGTGTAGACGCGCGTGCACACGCCGCGCTTCTGCGGCGATCGCGCCAAAGCAGGGGTGGAACTCTTAACCTGGACCGCCTTGCGGCCGTCCCGAATCAACTGACCAATCGTTGGCACTTGGCATTCCTGTGTTCGGCCTGCCCGCGGAGGCTCCGCGGGCCACAGCTCAATTTGCGAAAAGTGTTAGCGTACACTAATTTGTCTTGTCCGTCAAGCGTTTTCTTGGACCAGGTGTGCCTGGGCCTGAGCTTCCAGCTCGTCCGGCTCCGGCGCCATCTTGTCGATCACCTCGATCCGGCGGTGCTGCTCCATGCCGGTCCCGGCCGGGATCAAATGGCCGATGATGATGTTCTCCTTAAGCCCCTGAAGGTTGTCCGTCTTGCTCTGAACGGCGGCCTCCGTCAGGACTTTGGTGGTCTCCTGGAAGCTGGCCGCCGAGAAGAAGCTCTCCGTCGACAGCGAGGCCTTCGTGATCCCGAGAAGCAGCGGCTGGAACGTCGCCGGCTCCCCGCCCTGGGCGATTACGCGCTCGTTCTCCTCGAGGAAGCGATAGCGGTCCACCTGCTCGCCCTCCAGGAATTCCGTGTCGCCCGAATCCTCCACCCGGACCTTCTGCAGCATCTGGCGAACGATCACCTCGATATGCTTGTCGTTGATCTTCACTCCCTGCAGGCGGTAGACCTCCTGGATTTCGTTTACGAGGTACTCCTGCACCTCGTTGACCCCCTTGATGCCCAGGATGTCGTGCGGATCGACCGAGCCCTCGCAGAGCCGATCGCCCGCCGCGACCCGGTCGCCGCGGTGCACGCGCAGGTGCTTGCCGTGCGGGATGAGGTATTCCTTGATTTCCCCGTCGTCCCCTCGGACCACGATCTGGGTATTGCCGCGCACGATCTTGAAGCCCTTGCCCTCGGCTCCCTCCGCGGAATCCTCGGCATCGTACGCGATCACGCCGTCGATTTCGGTGACCACGGCCGGGTCGCGCGGCCGCCGGGCCTCGAACAGCTCGGCCACCCGCGGCAGACCGCCCGTGATGTCGCGCGTTTTGGAAATTTCGCGCGGGATTTTCACGATTTGCACACCGGCTGTGATCGTGTCGCCGTCATGGACCGCGAGGTGCGCTCCGGTGGGAATCGAGTAGCTGGCCATCTTGCGGCCGGCCTTGTCGAGGAGGTGGATCTTCGGAAGCAGCGTCTTGTCGCGCTGCTCCACGATGACGCGCTGACGCCAGCCCGTGGACTCGTCCAGCTCCTCGCGCATGTTCTCGTCCTGCACGATGTCTTCGAAGGTGACGGCGCCGGCCCGCTCGGAAATAATCGTCGAGGAATAGGGATCCCACTCGAAGAGGATGCCTTCCTTCTCGATTCGGGCGCCGTCCGCCACGTCGAGCTGGGCGCCGTACGGCACGTTGTAGCGGCCGCGCAGGCGATCCTGGTCGTCGACGATGTGGATTTCGCCGTCGCGCGAGACCACGATCTGGGTCCCGTCTGCGCGCTCCACGGATCGGACCTTGATGAACTTGAGCGTCCCTTCGTACTTCGACTTCACACCCGACTGCTCGGCGATGCGCGCGGCGGTGCCGCCGATGTGGAAGGTGCGAAGCGTGAGCTGGGTGCCCGGTTCGCCGATGGACTGTGCGGCCACGACACCCACGGCCTCCCCGATGCTCACGCGGTTGAGCCCCGACAGATTGCGGCCGTAGCAGGAGGCGCAGACCCCGCGCCGCGATTCGCAGGTGAGTACGGAACGGATACGGACCGACTCCACCGCGCTTTCCTCCACGCGGCGGGCCGTATCCTCGTCGATCATCTGGCCGGCCTTGACCATCTGCTCGTCCGTCAGCGGATCGAACACGTCATCGAGCGCCACGCGGCCGAGGATACGGTCGAAGAGCGATTCGATCACCTCTTCCCCTTCCTTCAGCGCCATCATGTTGATTCCGAGAACCGTCTCGCAGTCCTCCGACGTGATGATCATGTCCTGGGCCACGTCGACCAGGCGCCGGGTGAGATAGCCCGCGTCGGCGGTCTTGAGCGCCGTGTCGGCCAGCCCCTTGCGCGCACCGTGGGTGGAGATGAAGTATTCCAGCACCGACAGTCCTTCGCGGAAATTGGAGAGAATCGGGGACTCGATGATCTCGCCGATCTGTCCCGTAAGTTTCTTCTGCGGCTTGGCCATGAGGCCCCGCATGCCCGCCAGCTGACGAATCTGCTCCTTGGAGCCGCGCGCCCCGGAGTCGGCCATCATGTACACCGGATTGAATCCGTTGCGATCCTCCGAGAGCCGCCTGAACATCACCTCCGCCACCTCGTTGGTGGTGTGGGTCCAGATGTCGATCACCTTGTTGTAGCGTTCGCCGTTGGTGATCAGCCCGCGCGTGTACTGCTTTTCGATTTCCGTCACGAGCGCCTCGGCCTTCTCCACCAGCTGCTTCTTTTCGGGCGGCACGACCATGTCGTCGATGGACACAGTCGTTCCCGACGTCGTGGCGTACTCGAAGCCGTACTTCTTGAGCCGGTCGAGAAATTCGGCGCAGCGGGCCGCGCCCTGGGCCCGGAAGACTTCCATAACCAGATCCTGGAGCTTGCCACGACTGGCCACTTCGTTGAAGAAGGGCATCCCCTGCGGGATGAACGAATTGAATACGACACGCCCCACCGTAGTCTCGATCAGGCAGGGCTTTCCGGTTTCATCCGGCATCCGCACCTTGATTTGGGCGTGCAGATCGACCTGGCCCGCGTCCAGGGCGGCGTGCACCTCGACGGGGGAATAGAACGCCATGCCCTCGCCGGGAACCCCGACCTTTTCGCGGGTGAGATAGTAGCTGCCCAGCACGATGTCGTGCGTGGGCGCGGCGATCGGCCGGCCCGACGACGGCTGGAGAATGTTGTTTGTGGCCAGCATGAGCATGCGCGCCTCCAACTGGGCCTCGAAGGAGAGCGGAATGTGCACTGCCATCTGGTCGCCGTCGAAGTCGGCGTTGAATGCCGCACAAACCAAAGGATGCAGGCGGATCGCCTTGCCTTCGACCAGGCGCGGGTAGAACGCCTGGATGCCGAGCCTGTGCAGCGTTGGAGCGCGGTTGAGGAGCACGGGATGATCGTCGATGATCTCCTCCAGAATATCCCAGACTTCGGGGCGCTCCCGCTCCACGAGCTTCTTGGCGGACTTTACGGTCTGCACGTAGCCCTTTTCTTCGAGCTTCATGATGATGAAGGGCTTGAACAGCTCGAGCGCCATGTTTTTGGGCAGCCCGCACTGGTGCAGTTTGAGCTCCGGGCCCACGACGATCACCGACCGCCCGGAGTAGTCGACGCGTTTGCCGAGCAGGTTCTGCCGGAATCGTCCCTGCTTCCCCTTGAGGAGGTCCGACAGCGACTTCAGCGGGCGCTTCGAGTCGCCGCGCACCGAGTGCGTGCGGCGACCGTTGTCCAGAAGCGCATCGACGGCTTCCTGAAGCATCCGCTTTTCATTGCGCAGAATCACCTCGGGGGCGCGGATTTCGATGAGCTTCTTGAGCCGGTTGTTGCGGTTGATGACCCGCCGATAAAGGTCGTTCAGATCGGATGTGGCGAACCGCCCCCCTTCGAGCGGGACCAGGGGACGCAGATCGGGCGGAATCACGGGCACCACGGAGAGGATCATCCACTCGGGGCGGTTGTCGGACTGGCGGAAGGCTTCCACCAGGCGCAGGCGCTTCAGCATGTCCTTCTTGCGCTGGACCGAAGTCTCCACTTTGGACTGTGCCCGCAAAGTCCCGGAAAGCTCGCCCAGGTCGATCTTGGAAAGCAGCTTGTAAATGGCCTCCGCGCCCATCTCGGCCGTGAACTTCTTCCCTTCGCCCTTGAGCTCATGATACGTCTCTTCCGAGATCATCTCCTGCTCGCGCAGGGCCGTGTTGCCGGGATCGATGACGACGTAGTTCTCATAGTAGAGAATGCGCTCGAGGTCGCGGATGGTCATGTCGAGCAGGTAGCCCATGCGCGACGGGAGCGACTTGAAGTACCAGATGTGCGACACCGGCACCGCCAGCTCGATGTGTCCCATGCGCTCGCGGCGCACGCGCGAATGCGTGACCTCGACCCCGCAGCGATCGCAGACGATTCCGCGGAAGCGCACGCGCTTGTACTTGCCGCAGTTGCATTCCCAGTCCTTGACCGGGCCGAAGATGCGCTCGCAGAACAGGCCGTCACGCTCCGGCTTGAACGACCGGTAGTTGATCGTTTCCGGCTTGGTGACTTCGCCGTAGGACCAGGAACGGATGATTTCCGGGGACGCCAGCTGGATCTTGATCGCCGAAAAATCCGACGGCTTTTTACTTACGCGATATCCGAAATCGACCACGCGACTACCTCCTGGGTGCCGGGTTCCGCCGGGCGTTACCGCCGCCCGACGGCCGATCTGTAAACGAAAGGCCCACGGGGGTCCGGCCTTCTACTTCTCGAGCAGCTGGACGTCGAGGCCCAGCGACTTCAATTCCATGACCAGCACGTTGAACGACTCCGGGACACCGGGCTCGGGCGGATTCTCGCCTTTGACGATGGCCTCGTACACCCGGGAACGGCCCGACACGTCGTCCGATTTGACTGTCAGCATCTCCTGCAGCGCGTGCGCGGCGCCGTAAGCCTCGAGCGCCCAGACTTCCATTTCGCCGAACCGCTGCCCGCCGAACTGCGCCTTGCCGCCCAGCGGCTGCTGGGTGACCAGCGAGTACGGCCCGATGGAGCGGGCGTGGATCTTGTCGTCCACGAGGTGAGAGAGCTTCATCATGTAGATGTATCCGACGGTGATCGGATTGTCCAGGCACTCGCCCGTCCGGCCGTCGAACACATCGACCTTGCCGGTGGAAGGCAACCCCGCGCGCTCCAGCTCCTTTTTCATTTCTTCGAGCGTGCAGCCGTCGAACACCGGGGTCTGGTACTTCAGGTTGAGCAGCTTGGCCGCCCAGCCGAGGTGCGTCTCGAGGATCTGACCCACGTTCATTCGCGACGGCACGCCCAGCGGGTTCAAAATCAGATCCAGAGGCGTCCCGTCGGCGAGGTAGGGCAAATCCTCCACCGGGACCACGCGCGCCACGACCCCCTTGTTGCCGTGCCGCCCGGCCATCTTGTCCCCCACCGACAGCTTGCGCTTGACGGCGATGGACACCTTCACGAGCTGCTTGACGCCGGGAGGAAGCTCGGCGCCGCGGATCACCTTTTCAATCTCTATGTCGAGCTGCATCTGCTTCTTGTCGAGCAGCCGCTGCGCTTCGTCGATGACCCCCTTGACGCGGTTGTTAAGACGCGTATCCTCGACGTATCCCTCGTCCGCGATGATATTCTCGAAGTCCAGTTCCGCGGTCACCTCGGGGCGATAGACGGTTCCCGCCCGGACCGCCACCGAACCGTCGGCGGAGTGGCGCAACGTCTTCGCCGGATGCCCGTCAAGGACCTCGCCGACTCTGGTGTTGCGGAACTTGCGGACGTAATCCATCTGACGGTGGAACTCGCGCTTGAGCCTGGCGATGTCGTTCTTCTCTTTTTTCTTGGCTTCCTCCGTCCGCTCCTTGCGCGAGAACACCTTGGTGTCGACCACCACGCCCTTCATTCCCGGCGGCGCCTTGAGCGAGGCGTCGCGCACGTCGCCGGCCTTCTCGCCGAAGATCGCCCGCAACAGGCGCTCCTCGGGGGACAGCTCGGTCTCCCCCTTCGGGGTGACCTTCCCGACCAGAATGTCGCCCGCCTCCACCTCGGCACCCGGACGGATCACGCCGTCGTCGTCGAGATTGAGCAGCGCTTCCTCGGATACGTTGGGAATTTCGCGCGTGAGCTCCTCGGCGCCGCGTTTGGTGTCGCGCACTTGCAGCTCGAATTCTTCGATGTGGATGGAGCTGAAGACGTCGTCGTGTACCAGGCGCTCGGAAACAATGATGGCGTCTTCGAAGTTGTACCCGAGCCACGGCATGAATCCGACCAGCACGTTGTAGCCGAGGGCCAGCTCGCCGTGATCCGTGCCCGGGCCGTCGGCCAGAAGATCGCCGGGTTGGACGGTCTGGCCGAGCTTGACGCGCGGTTGATAGCTTACACAGGTGTCCTGGTTGGAGCGGCGGAACTTGGCGAGGTTGTAGATATCCGGCTCCGGGATGCCGAGTTCGCCCGCGGAACCGCGGCCGGTGGGCCGGATCACGATGCGATTGGCCTGAACCGCCTCGACCACCCCGGTCTGCGTGGCCACGATCGCACTGCCGGAATCGACGGCGACGCGACGTTCCATGCCGGTGCCGACCACGGGCGCTTCGGTCTTCAAAAGAGGCACCGCCTGCCGCTGCATGTTGGAGCCCATGAGCGCGCGGTTGGCATCGTCGTGCTCGAGGAACGGGATGAGCGAAGCTGCCACGGACACCAGCTGCTTGGGCGACACGTCCATGTACTGCACGTCCTCGGGTTTCACCAGCGGGAGATCGTCTCTGTGGCGCGCCCGGATGAGCGTGTTGACGAGCTTTCCGCCCTTCTCGAGGGGCTCGTTCGCCTGCGCGATGATGTAGCGGTCCTCCTGCTCGGCGTCGAGGAATTCGATTTCTTCAAGAACTTTTCCGTTCTTGACCTTGCGGTACGGCGTTTCGAGAAAGCCGAACTGGTTGATGCGCGCGTACGTCGCCAAGGACGCGATGAGCCCGATATTCGGACCTTCCGGCGTTTCGATGGGGCACATGCGGCCGTAATGCGTGTGGTGCACGTCGCGCACCTCGAAGCCGGCGCGTTCCCGCGTGAGGCCGCCCGGACCGAGGGCTGAGAGCCGGCGCTTGTGCGTCAGCTCCGCCAACGGGTTGGTCTGGTCCATGAACTGCGAAAGCTGGGACGACCCGAAGAACGTGTCGACGACGGCGGATACCGTGCGCGCGTTGACCAGGTCATGCGGCGTCACGTTTTCCGCGTCCTTCAAGGAGAGTCGCTCGCGAATGGAGCGCGCGACGCGGGATAAACCGACCGAGAAGAGATTGCTCACCAGCTCGCCGACGGAGCGGGCGCGACGGTTGCCCAGATGATCGATGTCGTCCGTGTGCCCGAGGCCGTTGCGCAGGCCGATCAGGTAGCGGATGATGGCCATGAAGTCCCCTTTGTCGAGGACGGTCTTCTGCGCGTCGATGTCGAGATTGAGGCGCTGGTTGATCATGTGCCGCCCAACGGCGCCGAGATCGTAACGCTTCTCGTTGAAGAACAGCCGCTCGAGCAGGGAGTGGGCCATCTCCATGGAAGGCGGTTCGCCGGGCCGCATCAAAGTGTAGATGCGCACCAGGGCTTCTTCCTGAGACTTGTCGGGGTCTTTGCGCAGCGTGTTGAGAATCACCCCGCTGGCGTCCTGGGAACTGGCCGGGTCCACCACCTGGAGCACCTCGACGCCGAACTCCTTGATCTTGACCAGGTGCCCCACCTGCACTTCATCGCCGGCGGAGAGCAGAATCTCACCGGTCTCCGGGTCGCTCACCGTCTCTCCGGCGATCCGACCTACCAGCTTCTCGGCTTTCTTCCCCTTGGCGGGAAATTCGTCGAGCTTGTAGAACAGGCGCATGATCTCCTCGTCCGAGGAGTAGCCGACGGCGCGCAGCAGGGTCGTGACCGGGAGCTTCCGGCGCGAATCGATATGCACATAGAGGATGTCGTTGATGTCGAACTTGAATTCGACCCAGCTGCCGCGGTAGGGGATGATCCGGCCCGAGAACAGGCGCTTGCCGTTGGGATGGATCTCCTCGTCGAAGAACACACCCGGCGAACGGTGCAACTGGGAGACGATCACGCGCTCGGCCCCGTTGACGATGAACGTGCCCGACGCGGAGATCAGCGGAAGCTCACCCAGGTAGACATCCTGCTCGACGATATCGCGCACGGGCCGCTCGACGTCCGGATTTTCCTTGTCCAGGGGCTCGCGGGATATCAGCCGTAACGTCGCCTTCAGGGGCGCCGCATAGGTCATGTTGCGCTCCCGGCACTCGTCGATGGTGTATCGCGGTTCCCCGAGGCCGTAGGCGACGAACTCCATGATGAAGTTCTCGTTGACGTCCGTGACCGGAAAAATCTCCGTGAAGATATGCTGAAGCCCCTGCATCTTGCGCTTCTCGGCCGGCACGCCGGCCTGCAGGAAGTTCTCGTAGCTTTCGATCTGCACCGAGAGCAGGTTGGGAAGCGGCACCACTTCCGGAATTTTCGAGAAGTTTTTGATGCCGTCCGGTGTCTGGGTGACTTGGGTCACGTGGACTCCTCCGAGGTTATATCACAATTAGGGCGTACGCACCCTACCGGGGCGGACGCCCGCCAAAAGACCAGCGATGTACGCAAACTCAAAGCCGGGGCCGCACTATGCGGCCCGCGGAACCGGCCTCTGGCCGGCACGGAAAAGGGCGACAAGTGCCGCTACTTGATGTCGACGGTGGCGCCGACTTCTTCCAGCTTGGCCTTGGCGGCCGCCGCTTCGTCCTTGGAAATGCCTTCCTTGACGGCTTTCGGGGCGGCCTCCACCAGGTCCTTGGCCTCCTTCAAGCCCAGACCGGTGAGTTCGCGCACGACCTTGATCACCTGGATCTTCTTGTCGCCCGTCGCGGTCAGCTGCACCGTGAACTCGGTCTGCTCTTCGGCGGCCTCTTCACCACCGCCCGCGCCCGCTGCCGCCGCCACGGCCACAGGAGCCGCTGCGCTGACGCCGAACTTTTCCTGAAGCGCCTTGGAAAGCTCCACCAGCTCCAGCACCGACATGCTCTCGATGGTGCCGACCAATTCTGCGATTCTTGCCGTCTCTGCCACGTTACCCAACCTTCTTGCGATGTACGGTTTTTATTGCCTTCGACCGAAACCCTGGAGCGCTCTCTCCCGAATTCCTGATCGTGTTCTTAGTCAATACCGGCCGCCCCTATCGCCCGCGAACATCCCGCCGGGCCCAGGGGCCAAGGCCGCCTCTCACCCTTTGGCGGATTCTTCTTTCTGCTCGGCAATGGCGGTCACCGTGCCGACGAACTCGCGCAGGATCGCCTGCAGGGTAAAGACGAAGTTCACCAGCGGCGCCTGCACCGAGCCCACCACATTCGCCACGAGCTCCTGCTTGGAGGGGAGGGACGCCACGGCCTCGAACTGCTCTCCCGGAAGGACATTGCCGTCGAGGATGAAGCCGCCGACCGCCGGCTTCTCGAGCTTGAACTTCTTCTTGAAATCGCGAATGATGCGTGCGGGCGCCACCGGGTCGTCGAATCCGAAGATGAACGCATTGGGGCCGTTCAGTACGTCCGGGAGTTTGTCGTAGCCGGCGGCCCTGGCGGCGCGCCTGACCAGCGTGTTCTTGGCGACGCGGATTTTGACACGCTCCGCACGCATGGCCGCGCGCAGCTCGGAAATCTGCTCGACGGTCATTCCCTGATAGTCGGCCACGTAAACTCCGGTGGCGGCCTGAAAGTCCGCTTCGAACTCGCGGACTACCGATTCTTTTTCTGGGCGTGCCATAGATCTCTTTCTTTTGACTTCTCGATCGCAACCCTAGTGTTTCAGGTCCGCCTGAAGCGTAGCCACGTCGAGCTTGAAGCCGGGTCCCATGGTGCTGCTGATCGACACGTTCTTCAAATAGGTGCCTTTGGCGGTTGCGGGACGGGCGCGGAGGATGGCATCGGCGAGCGCCGTGGCGTTCTCCTTGAGGGCATGGTCGTCGAACGATGTCTTGCCGATCGATGCCATGATGTTCCCCGTCTTGTCCACCCGGTACTCGATGCGGCCGGCCTTCAGCTCCGTGATCGCCTTTTTTACGTCCGGCGTCACCGTGCCGGTCTTCGGATTGGGCATCAGCCCCCGCGGGCCGAGGATCTTGCCCAGGCGACCGAGCTGACCCATCATATCCGGCGTGGCCACGATGGCATCCACATCGGTCCAGCCACCCTGAATCTTCTCGATGTACTCCTCGGCCCCGACCATGTCGGCGCCGGCGTCCTTGGCTTCCTGGACCTTCTCCCCCTTGGTAATCACCAGGACGCGCACCGTTTTTCCTGTGCCGTGGGGCAAAGCCACAGTGCCCCGCACCATCTGGTCCGCCTTGCGCGGATCGACGCCGAGGCGGAACGCCAGGTCCACCGACTCGTCAAACTTGGTGAATTTGACCGCCTTGAGCTTCAGGACGGCCTCGGCGAGGCCATACACCGGCTGCTCCTTGGCCTTTTCCCGGGCGGCGCGAAAGTTCTTTCCGTGTTTCATAGATCACGTTCTCGTGTGGTTGTGAGCCGACCGCCTACTCGACGTCGATGCCCATGGCGCGGGCCGTTCCGGCAATCATGCGCATGGCTGATTCGACATCGGACGCGTTGAGATCGGGCATTTTAAGTTCCGCGATTTCGCGCACCTGCGCGTGGGTCACCTTGCCCACCTTGGCGCGATTGGGCTCCATCGAGCCCTTTTCCAGCTTGGCGGCCCGGCGCAGGAGTACCGAGGCGGGCGGCGTCTTGAGAATGAAGGTGAAGGACTTGTCGGCATAGACCGTGATGACCACCGGAATGATCAGTCCCGCTTTCTCCTGCGTGCGCACATTGAACGCCTTACAGAACTCCATGATGTTCACGCCGTGCTGGCCGAGCGCAGGGCCCACCGGCGGGGCCGGGTTAGCCTGGCCCGCGGGGATCTGCAGCTTGATGAATGCCGTTATCTTCTTCGCCACGTGATTCTCTTCCCGTTACCTTCGCCCGGAACCTCTCAGTCCCAGGGATGTGCGCTACGTGCGCACGTTACTCGTTTCAAGGTTCCCCTCTTCCCATCCCCACCCCAAGTCTTCAACCTTGGCCTGACCCCTTGTGCTAGGCGGGCTGAACCTGCAGGAAGTCGAGCTCGACCGGCGTGGGGCGGCCGAAAATCGACACCATCACCTTGAGCTTCTTCCGTTCCGGGATGATCTCCGAAACGATGCCCGAAAAGTCCGCAAACGGCCCGTCGGTGACCTTCACGGCGTCCCCGGCGGTATAGGGCATGTCGTCCGATTTCATCACCGGCCCCCTTTCCATGTGGCCGATGATGTGCTCGACTTCACCGGGGTCGAGCGGCTGCGGCTTGCCGCCCGCACCCACAAAGTTGGTAATCCCCGGACAGTTCGTCACCAGGTGACGCGTTTCCTTGTCCATCTCCATTTCCACGAGGAGATACGACGGGAGAAACTTGCGCGTAGAGGTGCTCTTCCGTCCCTGCTTCATCTCCGTCACCTGCTCGGTGGGGACGATCACGCGCCCGAACATCTTTCCGAGACCGGCCGATTCGATCGCGCTTTCCAGGTGGCGCTTGGCCTTCTGCTCGTGGCCGGAGTACGTGTGCACGACGTACCAGCGCAGCCTCAAATTGGGCTCGGCGTCGTCGGCCGGCGCGACCTGGGGTGCGACAGGTTTCGACTTGGATGAGGACTTCGGCTTTCTGATCTTAACGCCCTGGTCCCCCGCGACTTCGGCGGAACGCTCCGTGCCGGGCGCGACACCGTCAGCAGCGTCTCCGTCGGCCCGCTTTTCCTCCTCGTTCATGCCAGCACGCGGAACAGGGTAATCACGACCTTGCTGATGCCGATGTCCGCTCCCCAGATGAAGATGGCGACCAGAAGCGAAATGACGATCGTCGCCATAGTCGATCCGATCATCTCCTCCCGCGTGGGCCAGGCGACCTTTTTTATCTCGAGCTGGGTCTCGGTCCAGTACTTCGTGATTTTGTCTTTAAACGTCATGACATTTTCTGGCAGGAGTGGAGGGACTTGAACCCCCAGCCGCCGGTTTTGGAGACCGGAGCTCTGCCAGTTGAGCTACACTCCTGCGACTCCAATTGGGTGTTCACCTAACGGGTTTCCTTGTGGTCCACATGCTTGCCGCAAAAGCGGCAGTACTTCTTGAACGTGACCCGATCGGGATGCTTGCGCTTGTTCTTGTTCGTCGAATAGTTGCGGCGCTTGCACCCCTCGCACGCCAGAATGACCAGTTCCCGCGGCATAATCTCAACTCTCCCGCCCTGCCAAAAGGCGTGTATGCGAAAACGGGATACACCCTCCCCTTCGGTGGGTCATGCGCGCAGGAAAACTTGTTTCCTTTCACCGCGCGCCAGGCGCATCCCCGACTTTCGTTTCAATAACTCGTGGTCCCCCAATGGGGTCTGGCACTTGCCTGTGGCGCTGTGCCAGTCAGTGACAAACAAAGATTATACAGAACCTCCAATTTCGCTGCAAGCCTTTTTTTGCCACCCTCCGTGGCCCCGGGTTCGGGATTTCGGTGGCCGGGCCGGCTTAGGGACCTTAGCTTCCCGTTCCATGTGCCCCCTGAGAATCGGCTTCGGCTACGACATCCACCGGCTGGAGACGGGACGTAGGCTGGTCCTGGGTGGGGTCGTAATACCGTTCGACAGGGGACTGGCCGGCCACTCCGACGCCGATGTCGTGTGCCATGCCCTGGCGGATGCCATCCTCGGTGCCGTGGGAGAGGGTGATATCGGACGCCATTTTCCGCCAGGCGACCGTAAGTGGAAGGATGCCAATAGCATGGATCTCCTGGAGCACGTCTGGCAGCTAGCTGCAGGGCACGGCGCGACGCTCGTGAACGCGGACATCACGGTGGTGGCGGAGCGCCCCCCGCTGGCTCCTCATTATAAAGACATGAGATCGAACCTTGCCGCCAGGTTGGGCTCGACTCCGGACCGCATCTCGGTAAAGGCCACTTCCAACGAGGGGATGGGGCCGGAGGGGCGGTCGGAAGGGATCTCCGCCAGTGCGGTCTGCCTCCTTTCGCTCCCGGGAGCCTGAAGCGGCTGCCGAACGTACTCGATAGAACCGTGGCGCTCATTTCAGGCAACCGCGGCCCTGGGCGAGGTCCCCGCCTGGCGGATGCCGACTTTCACCGCGGGTCTCCACCTTGCTCCTGAACGCGCTGATCGTGGGGGCGGTCCTGGCCTTCAAGCGCGACTGGCCGGCCATTTATGAGTTTGCTCGATTCTGCAACAGAGTAGTATCGTTGTCGCTTGGGGGCCTGGCCCTCGCGTGGGCAGGATACCGATGGTCGTCCCGCGGACGACGGGACGAAAGGATCTGAGAAATCGCGGAGGACCGGGGGAACCCGAGCGCATTCGACTATGCAAATACTGATTCTGTTGGGCGGAGATTCGGCCGAGCGGGACGTTTCCTTTGCAACGGGCGGCGCTGTGGCGCGTGCCCTGGCCGGCCGCGGACACACGGTTGCGGGTCTGGATCCCGCCACCGGGCGCTGGTTAACGCAACCGGAACTGTTGGACGTGAAAGACAAGATCCGCCGCGAACCCCCGCCGCAACTCGACTTTAAAACCGCCACGCGGCGGATGACCGAAAGTCTGGGCGATGTGCGCCTGGGCCAATTCGACGTGGCGTTTCTGGCCATGCACGGCGGAACGGGCGAAGACGGCACCGTGCAAACACTGCTCGGGCTGGCCGGCGTTCCCTATACCGGTTCCGGTCCCCTCGCGTCGGGCGTAGCCATGCACAAGGACACGGCTAAGCGGTTGTTCCGACAGGCCGGCATTCCCACTCCCGACTGGATCTTTCCGGTCCGGCCCGACTCCCGTCCGGTCGAGCTTCTCGGGCTGCCCCTGATCGTCAAGCCGGTGGCCGAAGGGTCGACCGTGGGCCTCACGCTGCTCAAAGAACCCGCCGCTCTCGAAGAGGCCGCCCGCATCGCAGGGCCGGACGCCATGTGCGAGCGGTTCATTCCCGGCCGTGAGCTGTCGGTGGGTGTGCTCGGCCAGCGCGCCCTGCCTGCCGTCGAGATCATTCCCGAGCACGAGATTTACGATTACGAATGCAAGTACACGGACGGGAAAAGCGAATTCGTCTGCCCGGCCCCGTTGAAGAGCGGCGAGGCCGAGCAGCTGGCGCACCACGCCAGAGAGGCCTTCCGCGTGCTCGGGTGCAGGGGGTACGCGCGCGTCGACTTTCGGCTCACGACCGCCGGCGACCCGTATTGCCTCGAAGTGAACACGCTGCCCGGAATGACGTCGCATTCCCTGGTGCCCATGGCGGCCGCCCAGGCAGGAATCGACTTCGCCGCGCTCTGCGAAGAAGTCTGCCTGCTGGCCCTGAATCGAACGGCACAGTAACTCACCGGGAAGAAGAGATGGCATTGCGCTTTTACAATACGCTGACCCGCAAGGTCGAGGAGTTCGCGCCGATCGAGCCGGGGCACGTGCGCCTGTACACCTGCGGGCCGACGATCCACGACTTCGTTCACATCGGCAATTTCCGCACGTTCTTATTCGAGGACCTGCTCCGGCGATACCTGAAGTACAAGGGACTAGAGGTCACCCAGGTCATGAACTTAACCGACATCGACGACAAGATCATCCGGAAATCGATCGCGGAGGGCACCCCGTTCCGGGACTACACCGAACGCTATCGCAGGGCATTCTTCCAGGACCTCGATACGCTCGGCATCGAGCACGCCGAGCACTATCCGGCCGCAAGCGAGCATATCCCCGAGATGGTCGAGCTGATCCAAGGGCTCATGCGCGAGGGGTATGCCTACGAGGTCAACGGCGACTACTACTTTCGCATCAACACCTTTCCCGACTACGGGCGGCTGGCCAACATCCAGATCGACCAGCTGAAAATGGGTGCCCGCATCGCTACCGACGAATACGAGAAGGAGCAGGCGGGCGATTTTGCGTTATGGAAGGCCTGGGACCAGGAGGACGGCGACATTTTCTGGGACACGCCTCTGGGGCGCGGCCGGCCCGGCTGGTCCATCGAGTGTTCCGCCATGGCGATGAAGTACCTGGGCAACCACTTCGACATTCACACCGGCGGTGTGGACAACATTTTCCCCCATCACGTAAACGAGATCGCGCAGTCGGAGGGAGCCACAAGGCAGAAATTCGTCAACGTCTGGCTGCACTCGGCGCACCTGATCGTCGAGGGGCAGAAGATGGCCAAGTCATTGAATAATTTCTACACGCTCCGAGACCTGATCGAGAAGGGGTTCGCGCCGCGCGCCATTCGCTACCTCCTCTTGTCGACGCACTACCGCCAGCAGCTCAACTTTACTTTCGAGTCGCTCAGAGGCGCCGCGGAAGCCTTGCAGCGCCTGTACGACTTCGTGGACAAGGTCTCGACCTCTACCTTGAATACCAAAGTGCCCAATTCGACCATCGCGCGGGCGGTAGAGACCGTGCAGACAGAGTTCGAGGAGGCCCTGAACGACGACCTGAACATCTCCCCCGCGCTCGCCGCGGTGTTCAATTTCGTACGCGACGTCAACCGCGAGATGGCCGGACGAAAGCTGTCGTACGAGGACGGGCGAAACGTGCTGGACACCATGGATCGCCTCGACCTCGTGCTCGGCGTTTTGACGCGGGAGGAGGTCTCCCCCGACCTGCAGGTCGAGGCGCTCCTGGTCGAGCGCCGGCAGGCGCGCGATGCGAAAAATTGGCAACGGGCCGACGAAATCCGCGACGAGCTT
>Ga0326597_10004906_pt1 | contig 18703 bp, 15 predicted proteins | sample RVTome_12_FD_203789 | JGI IMG/M metagenome (GOLD analysis project Ga0326597, IMG submission 203789) | Soil microbial communities from uranium-contaminated site in the Upper Colorado River Basin, Wyoming, United States - RVT100D185 | ecosystem: Environmental > Terrestrial > Soil > Contaminated >... | reverse complement strand
GAGGGTGAACGGGATGATGGAGGGGATTCTGCTCGAAGTGACCCATTGATGGTGACGAGTCGGTTGGCTGAAGCTCCGCCCGTCGTGCTGCGAAGATCGAACTACCGCGTCAGCGGTTTAGTTCAACTAGAATTCGACGACAGGATAGGCTGGTCCGCATAGCACCGCAAACGCTGCGCGCGCCTGCAGCCTATCCCGGCGTCGTGCTCAGGAGAGTTTAGCGCCTTCGCCCTTTGCTCACCACCCCTTCGCTCCGACATGCCGCGGCACACTCGGCCGGGATAGGCTGCACGCCCAAGCAGCATATCTTGGCAGACTGTCGCGCAAACGCAGCGAGGGCGTATCACGACGGGAACATCCGGTCGGCCGGGCTGCGGACCGCCGCCGGGCCCCGGTTGAGGACGTGCGTATAGATCATGGTCGTGCTCACGTCGCGGTGCCCCAGCAGCTCCTGGACGGTTCGGATATCGTGGCCGTCCTCAAGTAGATGCGTCGCGAACGAGTGACGCAGGGTGTGGGGGCTCGCGCGCTTGGCTGTCCCCGCCTGACGGACCGCGCGCTTCACGGCCCGCTGCAAGACCGACTCGTGCAGGTGATGGCGGCGGCGCTGGCCGGTGACCCGGTCCCGATAGATCCTGGTGGCGGGAAACACCCACTGCCAGACCCACTCCCTGCCCGCGTTCGGATACTTCCTCGCCAACGCCATCGGCAATTCCACCCAGCCGGCGCCCGCGGCGAGATCGCTCTGGTGTTGGGCCCGCACCGCGTGCAGATGCTGGGCGAGATCAGCCTTGGCCACGGCCGGCAGCATCGTAACGCGATCCTTGTCGCCCTTGCCGCCGCGGACGACGATCTGGTTGGTGGCGAAGTCGATGTCCTGGACTCGGAGCCGGCAGCACTCGAGCACCCGGAGCCCGGCGCCGTAAAGCAGGCAGGCCATGAGGCGCGGCGCGCCGTCGAGCCGCTGGAGCACGGCGCGTACCTCGTCGCGCGTGAGGACGACGGGAAGCCGCTCCGGGCGCTTCGCGCGCACGATGCCGTCGAGCCACGGGAGGTCGATCTCCAGCACGTTCCGGTACAGGAACAGCAGGCCGCTCAGCGCCTGGTTCTGGGTGGAGGCGGCGACGTGCCCGTCGACCGCCAGGGACGTGAGGAACTTCGTGACTTCCGGCGCGCCCATCTCGGCGGAATGGCGCTTGTCGTGGAAGAAGATGTAGCGCCGGATCCAGGCGACGTACGCCTCCTCGGTCCTGCGGCTCATGTGCCGGGCGCGGAGGGTCTGGCGGACGCGGTCGAGGAGGCGAGGGCTCGCGGGCTCTGGAGTGCTCGCTTCGCGGAAGGACCACGCGGCGATGTCCCCGCCGCCCGCTGGCAGCCTGGCGTACTGGACGGGCGAGCGGGCTCCGACGAAGGCCATCACCGGCATTCTGCTCCCTGTGGCCGCGGAGTATAGGGACCCGCGGCACGTTCCGCAAGTCTCCGATTGGATACACGCGAGGCGTCGATGATCAGAGAAGCCGAGGACAGGAGCTCGCGGAGAGGAACGAATCGTAGGAAAACTGCGGCGTCCACCGGTCGCTCTGGATTCCGTCGATCCGGTCCAGGACGATCCGCCCCAGCAGGGAGCTGAACTTGAAGCCGTGACCTGATCCGGCGGTGGCGAACCGGACGCCGTGCTTCTCGGGCAGGTCCTTGAGCGCGGTCACGCAGTTCGTGGCGCAGAGAAAGCCGGCCTCCCCCTCCAGGATAGCGCGGTGACCGCGGGGCCCGGCCTCGAGCGCCGTGCTGAGGCCGAAAACGCCCCCGCCGACCACGATGACATCGAAGTTCCGGCTGGTCATGACCTCGCTGCGGCGGCGCCGGCGTCGGAGCACTCCTGGTCCTGGAGGCCTGTCCCGCCTCCGCAGCCGATCCCTCCGATGACCTGGCCGCCGCTCACGATGGGCGTGCCGCCGAGCGTCGGGAGCGCCTGACCCTGCAGCACGGTCGGTACGAGTGCCCAGAACCCGCCCTGCGCCACCAGCTCGGCCAGCTCCTTCGTCGGCCGCTTGAACGCGGCTGCGGCCACCGCCTTGGCGCGCGACGTCTCGGGCGAGAAAAATCCTGTGCCGTCGCCCCGGGCGCTGAGGACCAGTCGCCCCGCCTCGTCGACAACCGTCACTGTCATCGGGGTCCCCAGCGCCTTCGCCTTGTCTTGCGCCGCACGGACCGCCGTCTCCGCCACCTGGAGAGTCATCTGGATCATCGCGAATCTCTCCTCGCCGCTGCTGTGTGATCGGCCGGCTACGGGTACAGGCCGCGGATCTGGTGGGCGTCGGCGACGCGGCGGACGCCTTCCATGAGGGCGGCGGTGCGCAGGTCGACGTTTTCCTTCTTCGAGGCGTTCCAGACGCGCGTGAAGGCGCGGGTCATGATCTCCTGCAGACGGGCGATGATCTCGCTCTCCTTCCAGAAGTAGAACTGGAGCCCCTGGACCCACTCGAAGTAGGAGACGACGACGCCGCCCGCGTTGGCAAGGATGTCGGGAATCACGAGGACGTCGCGGCTGCGGAGGATCGCGTCGGCTTCCGGGGTGGTCGGACCGTTGGCGCCTTCGACGATGATCTTCGCCCGGATCCTGTCGGCGTTGTCCTCGCGGATCTGGGAGCCCGTGGCCGCGGGCACCAGGATGTCGCAGGGCTGCTCGAGGAGATCGCGGTTGGAGATCGCGTCGGCGCCCTTGAAGCCCACCACGCTGCCCGCCTCCTTGACGTGCTCGCCCAGCGCGCGGATGTCGAGGCCCTGGCTGTTCCAGACGCCGCCCTTGAAGTCGCTGATGCCCTGGATCACGGCGCCGTCGCGCCAGAGCATGCGCGCCGCGACGCCGCCGACGTTGCCGAAGCCCTGGATGACGACCTTCTTGCCCTTGAGCTCCTCGCCCAGGCTGTGGGTCGCCTGGTACAGCACGTACACGATGCCGCGCCCCGTTGCCTCTCGCCGGCCCGCCGAGCCGCCGACCAGGATCGGCTTGCCCGTGACCACGCCGGGCACGCTCTTGCCCTGGGTCATGGAATAGGTGTCCATCATCCAGGCCATGATCTGCTCGTCGGTGCCGAGGTCGGGCGCCGGGATGTCGAGGTCGGGACCGATGAACAGCATGATCTCGGCGGTGTACCGGCGCGTCAGCGATTCGAGCTCCCGCTGTGACATGCCGCGCGGGGCGCAGCGGACTCCACCTTTCGCGCCACCGTATGGAAGGCCCATGAGCGAGGACTTCCAGGTCATCAGCATGGCGAGGGCCGTCACCTCGCCCATGTTGACCTCGGCGTCGTAGCGCAGGCCGCCCTTGGTCGGGCCGAGGGCCGTGTTGTGATGGACCCGGTAGCCCATGAAGACTTCGGTGCGGCCGTCATCCATCCGCACCGGGATGGACACCACGAGCGCGCGCCGCGGGTAGCGAAGCCGGAGGTGGGTGTCGTGGTCGAGGTGGAGACGCTCCGCGACCTGATCGAGCTGGGCCACGGCGGTGCGGTGCATCTCGGATTCGAATTCGGGCATGTCGGCCATCAGGCGGACTCCTTCACGCGTTGCCGGAGCACGGCCAGCGTGCGGCCTTCGAGCGGGTAGGGCTCGCCGCCCTTGAAGAGCCGTCCGGCGAGGACGGGCTCCCAGTCGCGGGTGTCGAGGAGCGGCTCCCACTCCATGCGCGGCTGGTGCTTCGGCAGGACGAAGGGCACGGCCTCATCGTGGGCGTTCAGCAGGATGAGGAAGGTGTTGTCCCGCAGGGGCAGCCCCTCGTCGTCGACCTCCTCGATGGCGTCGCCCGCGAGCTCCAGACCGAGGCAGCGGCTGTGCCAGTTGCCCCACTCCTCCTCGGTCATCTCGGTGCCGTCGGGTCTCAACCAGGAAAGGTCCTTGACGGCCGAGCCGTGGATGCGCCGCCCCTGGAAGAAGCGGCGGCGCTGGAACACGGGGTGGTCGAGCCGGAGACGGATCAGCCGCCGCGTGAAGTCGAGCAGGCGCGCGGCCGTTCCCGTCGGCGGCCAGGCGAACCAGGAGGTCTCGTTGTCCTGGCAGTAGGCGTTGTTGTTGCCGCGCTGGGCGCGGGCGATCTCGTCGCCGCCCAAGAGCATCGGTACGCCCTGCGAGAGGAGGAGCGTGGCGAGGACGTTGCGCTGCTGACGCTCGCGGAGCGCCCGCACGGCCGTGTCGTCGGTGGGCCCCTCGGCGCCGCAGTTCCAGGAGAAGTTCTCATCGGTGCCGTCGCGGTTGTCTTCCCCGTTGGCGTCGTTCCGCTTCGTCGTGTAGGCGACGAGATCAGCCAGGGTGAAGCCGTCGTGCGCCGTGACGAAATTGATGCTGGCCGAGGGGCGCCGCCCGCCCTGCTCGTAAAGGTCGCTCGAGCCGGTCAGGCGGTAGGCGAGCTCGCCGACCTGGCCCCAGTCCCCCTTCCAGTAGCGGCGGATGGTGTCGCGGTACTTTCCGTTCCACTCGGCCCAGCCCGGCGGAAAGTTGCCGACCTGGTATCCACCCTCGCCGAGGTCCCACGGCTCCGCGATCAGCTTCACCTGCGAGATGACCGGGTCCTGGTGGATGACGTCGAAGAACGACGAGAGGCGGTCCACGTCGTGGAGCTCCCGGGCCAGCGCGGAGGCCAGGTCGAAGCGGAAGCCGTCCACGTGCATGTCGAGCACCCAGTAGCGCAGGCTGTCCATCAGGAGCTGGAGCGAGCGCGGGTGCGTCAGGTTCAGCGTGTTCCCGCAGCCGGTGTAGTCGCGGTAGCGGCTGAGGTCGCCTTCCTCGAGGCGGTAATACGCGACGTTGTCGATGCCGCGGAAGCAGAGCGTGGGCCCGGAGTGGTCACCCTCGGCCGTATGGTTGTAGACCACGTCGAGGATGACCTCGATGCCGGCCCGGTGCAGGCGCTTGACCATGGTCTTGAATTCGGCGACCTGCTCGCCGCGGACGCCGGTGGAGGCGAGGCGCGCGGCCGGCGCCAGATAGCCGATCGAGTTGTAGCCCCAGTAGTTCGTGAGCCCGCGGTCGATGAGGTGCTTGTCCGCCACCGAGTGGTGGACGGGCAGGAGCTCGACCGCCGTCACGCCCAGCCGCTTCAGGTGCTCGAGCGCCGGCGGCGAGGCGAGTCCCGCGTACGTGCCGCGGAGCTCCGGCGGCACCTGCGGGTGCCGGGCCGTGAAGCCCTTGACGTGGACTTCGTAGATGACGGTCTTGTGCCACGGCGTGCGGAGCAGCCTGTCGTCGCCCCAGGAGAAGGCCGACTCGACGACGACGCCCTTGGGGACGAACGCCGCGCTGTCGCGCTCGTCGGGCGCGGTGCTCGCCTCGGCCTCGCCCGGACGGTAGCCGAATAGGGCGTCGTCCCAGCTGACGCTGCCGGCGACGGCCTTCGCGTAGGGATCAAGGAGGACCTTGGCCGGATTGAAGCGGTGCCCCTCGGCCGGCGCGTAGAGGCCGTGGACACGGTAGCCGTAGAGCAGGCCGGGCCGCGCTTCGGGCAGATAGACATGCCAGATCTGGTCGCTGCGCTCCGTGACGGCGATCCGTCGGACCTCGCGCGCGGGGTTCGCCGCGTCGAAGAGGCAGAGCTCGACCGCCGTCGCGTGCTCGCTGAAGAGCGCGAAGTTGACGCCGGAGCCGTCCCAGGTGGCGCCCAGCGGGTAGGGGCGCCCCGGGCGCGTACGGAAGGGCGCGTCGGCCACCGCGCCTAGCCCCCCACCGGCGTGAGCCACAGCGCGCCGAGCGGCGGCAGGGTCAGGAGGACGGAGTGGGGCTGGCCGTGCCAGGGGATCGGCTCGCTCCCGACGCCGCCGCCATTGCCCGCGTCCGAGCCGCCGTAGAGACCGCTGTCGCTGTTGAGAGCTTCCCGGTAGAAGCCGGGGCGTGGGACGCCGACGCGGTAGCCGTGGCGCGGCACCGGTGTGAAGTTGCAGACGGACAGCGTGAGACGGCTCCGGTCGCGGGCGAAGCGGGCGAAGGCGATGACGCTCTGCTCGGCGTCCGCGCAGTCCATCCACGCAAAGCCCGCCGGCTCGCAGTCCTGCTGGTGGAGGGAGGGCTCCGCGCGGTAGAGGCGGTTGAGATCCGCCACGAGGCGCTGGAGCCCGCGGTGGTACGGCCCCATGTCGAGCAGATGCCAGTCGAGGCTCCGGTCGTGGTTCCACTCGCCGGGCTGGCCGAACTCGCCGCCCATAAAGAGGAGCTTCTTGCCGGGGTACGCCCACATGAAGGCGTAGAGGAGCCGCAGGTTGGCGAAGCGCTGCCAGTCGTCGCCGGGCATCTTGGCGATCAGCGACCCCTTGCCGTGGACGACCTCGTCGTGGCTGAGCGGCAGGACGAAGTTCTCGGTCCAGGCGTAGAGCATCCCGAAGGTCAGCTGGTTGTGGTGGTACTTGCGGTGGACGGCCTCCCGGTGCATGTAGTCGAGCACGTCGTGCATCCAGCCCATGTTCCACTTGAGCCCGAAGCCGAGACCCCCCAGGTGCACCGGCCGCGAGACCATGGGCCAGGACGTGGACTCCTCGGCGGCGGTGACAACGCCGGGGTGGGTGCCGTAGACGACCTCGTTCAACCGCTTGAGGAAGGCGATCGCCTCGAGGTTCTCGCGCCCGCCGTAGACGTTCGGCACCCACTCGCCGGCCTTGCGCGAGTAGTCGCGGTAGATCATCGACGCAACCGCGTCCACGCGCAGGCCGTCCACGTGGTACCGCTCGAGCCAGAAGAGCGCGTTGCCGATCAGGAAGTTGGCGACCTCCCGCCGGCCGTAGTTGAAGACGCGCGTGCCCCAGTCGGGGTGCTCGCGCTCGCGCGGGTCGGCGTGCTCGAAGAGATGCGTGCCGTCGAAGTAGGCGAGCCCGTTCGGGTCCTGGGGGAAGTGGGCCGGCACCCAGTCGAGGAGCACGCCCACTCCGCGCCGGTGCAGATGGTCCACGAAGGCCATGAAGTCGTGCGGGCGGCCGAAGCGCCGCGTCGGGGCGTAGTAGCCGAGCGTCTGGTAGCCCCACGAGGCGTAGAAGGGATGCTCCATCACGGGCAGGAGCTCCACGTGCGTGAAGCCCATCTCCGTCACGTAATCCGCCAGCTGCTCGGCGGCTTCCCGGTAGTCCAGAGACCGGTGGCCGTCCTCTGGCAGGTGACGCCACGAGCCGAGATGCACCTCGTAGACGCTGATGGGCGCGTCGAGCGCCTGCCGCCTGTCGCGCTCGGAGAGCCACGCGCCGTCGGACCACGGAAAGCCGTCGAGACGCTCGACAACGGAGGCCGTGCGGGGCTCGTCGGGCTCGAAGCCAAAGGCGTAGGGGTCGCTCTTCAGCGCGAGCGGCGCGCCCGAATGGGACAGGATCTCGAACTTGTAGCGCGCGCCCTCGGCCACGCCCGGCAGGAAGAGCTCCCAGACACCGTTGCCCGGGTGCAAGCGCATCTGGTGCCTCCGCCCGTCCCAGTCGTTCCAGTCGCCGACCACGCTGACGCGCTTCGCGTTGGGCGCCCACACGGCAAAGATGACGCCGGCCACGCCGTCGAGGGTCGCCGCGTGGGCTCCAAGCTTGTCGTATACGCGATAGTGGGTGCCCTCGCCGAGCAGGTGGAGGTCGAAGCCGGACAGCGTCGGCGGGAAGCGGTACGGATCCTCGACGTCGGCGACGTGTCCCGCGCCGTCCGTCACCCGGAGACGATACGCCAGCGGCAGCCGCCCGGCGATCTCGCCCTCCCAGAGCCCGTCCGGGTGGATGGGTTTGAGCGGGTGGGCGAGGAGGGCGCCGCCGTCGGCCACCACCGCGACCTCAGCGGCGCCGGGCAGGAAGGCGCGGACGGTGACGCTGCCGTCGCGGAACGCGTGAGGGCCCAGCACCGCGAAGGGATCGCCGTGCTCCCCGGTGACCAAGGTCTGGATGGCTTCGGGCGTGAGGCTCATAGACGTCGCCTGGTCAGGCGGCCGCCGACGCTAGAAGGAGCGGATCAGACGTTCCACCCGCTCGTCGTGGCTCTGGAACGGGTCCTTGCAGAGGATCGTCTCGCGCTCTGGGTCGTTGAGCTTCAGGTACACCCAGTCCACGCGGTAGTCCTTGCCTTTGAGGTTGGCCTGCCGGATGAACTCGCCCCGCAGGCGCGCTCGCGTCGTTTGCGGCGGCAGGTGCTTGGCGCGCTCGATCGCGTCGTCCGTCGTGATCCTGTCGACCATGTCGTGCTTGACCAGCTGGAAGTACACGCCCTTGTGGGGGCGGATGTCGTGGTACTGGAGGTCCATGAGCGAGACCTTCGGGTCGCGCCAGGACAGCCGGTGCTTCTCCATGAAGGACTCGATGATGCGCTTCTTGATGACCCAGTCCACCTCGCGGTACAGGTCCATCGGATCGCCGTGCAGGGCTTCGATCACGCGCGTCCAGCGCGCGAGCACGTCCCGCGTCACGGGGTCGGCGTCGATCGAGTTGACGTAGCGCGTCGCGTGCTCGAGGTACTCCGTCTGCAGCTGCAGCGGTGTGATCGTCCGGCCGTCCTTGAGCCTGACCGTTTCCCGCAGCGTCGGGTCGTGGCTGATGTCCCGGATGGCCTGGACCGGGGACTGAAGGCTGTAATCCTTGTCGAAGAAGCCGTCTTCGATCATGTCGAGCAGCAGCGCGGTGGTGCCGACCTTGAGGTAGGTCGCCACCTCCGACATGTTCGAGTCGCCCACGATGACGTGGAGGCGCCGGTACCTTTCGGCGTCGGCGTGCGGCTCGTCGCGGGTGTTGATGATCGAGCGCGACGAGGTCGTGGCGCCGGAAATCTCCTGGCAGATGTGCTGCGCCCGCTGCGAGAGGCAGTAGTGGAAGCCGCGCGGGGTCTGGAGCACCTTGCCCGCGCCGGCGAAGATCTGCCGCGTGACGAAGAAGGGGATCAGCCCCTCGGCCAGGCGCTGGAACGATACGTCGCGGCTGACGAGGTAGTTCTCGTGGCAGCCGTAGGAGTTGCCCGCCGAGTCCGTGTTGTTCTTGAAGAGCAGGATGTTGCCCGAGATGCCGTCCTCGCGCAGCCGCTTCTCGGCCTGGTGCAAGAGGTCCTCGACGATGCGCTCGCCCGCCTTGTCGTGAATGACGAGGTCGGTGATGTCGTCGCACTCCGGCGTGGCGTACTCGGGGTGGAAGCCCGTGTCGAGGTAGAGCCGCGCGCCGTTCTCGAGGAAGACGTTCGCGTTGCGGGCGCCGGGGATGACTTTCTCGAACAGGTAGCGCGCGACGTTGTCCGGCGACAGGCGCCGCTGGCCGTTGAGCGTGCACGTCAGGCCGTATTCGTTCTCGAGACCGAAGATGCGGCGTTTCATGTGGGACTCAGCCTAGCAGGGCAGGGCGCTCAGGGCAACTATTCAGGCAGGGGGGGGCGATTTGTCGTCGGCGAGGAGCTGGTGGAGCACCTCGGGTGGGATGCGGCGGAACTTGCGGCGCTCTTTGCCGCGGTCCAGGACGGCAACTTCGAGGTCGCGCTCGGTCAGGGTCTTGTTCTGCGTCACCATGAGGGCCCGGACGCCCAGCTTGACCGCGCCCGTGAAGTCGAGCCCCTCCTGGTAATTGTCCTTGAGGTAGCGCCGGATCTCGTCGGACTGCCCTCCCATGGCGGCGTAGTTCCTCTCGTCCTCGATCGTGCCGTCGTAGAGGATGTGGTAGATCTCATTCTTCGTGCCGTCGTTGTCGCCGACCTCGACCACGAGCACCTCGACCTCGAAGGGCTTGATGTCCTGGGTGAAGATGTTGCCGAGCGCCTGGGAGTAGGCGTTGGCGAGCGACTTGGCCGTGACGTCCCCGCGGCTGTAGGAGTAACCCTTGATGTCCGCGTGCCGGACGCCCGCCACCCGGAGATTCTCGAACTCGTTGTACTTGCCCACGCCGGCGAACGCGATGCGGTCGTAGATCTCCGAGATCTTGTGCAGGAGCGTCGAGGGGTTCTCGGCCAGCAGCAGCACCCCGTCCCGATACTCGAGGGCCACGATGGCCTTGCCGCGGGCGATGCCCTTCCGGGCATACTCCGCCTTGTCCTTCATCATCTGTTCGGGCGAAACGTAGTACGGCAGGGGCATTACAGGCGACCTCGCTCGCCCAGGACCGACTCGCAGAATCGGCGGATCTCGTCGTCAGCCACGTCGCCGAAGCCCGAGCGGGTGATGGTCTTGACGGTCGGGTAGATCCCGCGCTGGAGATCGGGCCCGCCCGTGCCGAGATCCTCGTCGGCGGCGTCCATCAGGGCCTCGATGGCGACGCGCACGGCCTCGTCCTTGGACATATCGCGCTTGAAGCGCTTCTTGAGCGAATCGCGCGCGTCCTTGCCTCCCGAGCCCTGGGCGAAGTAGTCGGTCTCCTCGTAGCGGCCGCCGGTGACGTCGTACTTAAAGAGGCGCCCCACGCCCGCGCGCTCGTCGAAGCCCGCGAAGATCGGCACCACGACGAGGCCCTGCATGGCCATGGGCAGGTTCATCCGGATCATCTGCCCGAGCTTGTTGGCCTTGCCGTCGAGCGAGAGGTTTTCACCCTCGACCTTCTCGTAGTGCTCGAGCTCGGTCTGGAATAGGCGCGCCATCTCCATCGCGGGCCCGGCCGCGCCGGCGATGCCGACGCCGGAGAGGTCGTCGGACTTGAAGATCTTGTCGATGCGGCGGGAGGCGACCTGGTAACCCTCGCTGGCCTGCCGGTCGCCGGCCATGATCACCCCATCGCGGTAGCGGAGCGCGAGAACCGTGGTGCCGTGGGGTACGGACGCCCCGGCTCCGGGCCCGCCGTCCTCGTGCGGGACATCCTCGGCGTTCGGCAAGAGATGGGGCGCCGAGTGGCGCAGGATGTCCGCAAAGCTCGACGTGGCGTAGTCGAAGAACGCGCCCTGCCAGCCGTCGGGCGTCATGCTCACACGTCACCCGCCGGTTTGCCGAGGTTGCGCAGCAGGTCACCCGCGGTGGCGGATTCGGCGAAGAGCTGGCGGACGTGCGCCTCGGTGCCGCGCAGCGGCTCCAGCATGAAGATCTTCTTGAGCGGGCCTTCCTTGAGATCGAAGATCACCGAATCCCACGAGGCGGAGACCACCTCGTCCGAGTATTTCTGCAGGCACATGCCCCGGAAATAGGCGCGCGTGTCCTTGGGCGGGTCGTAGATCGCCTTGGTCACCTCGTCCTCCGAGGTCATGCGCTCGACCGCGTCGGACTCCTCGAGCTTGTAGTAGAGCCCCTTGCCCGGCCGGATGTCGTGGTACTGGAGGTCGATCATCGCCACGCGCGAGTCCGACCATTCGAGGTAGTGCTTGCCCATGTAGCTCTCGATGAGCGACCGCTTGATGACCCAATCCACCTCGCGGTCGAGGCTCATCGGGTCCTTCGCCAGGCGATCGAGCACCGAGCCCCAGCGCGTCATGACGTCGTCCACCCAGGGCTCGTGCTCGCGGGTATGGTAGTACGCGTGCGCGAGAGCGAGGAACTCCCGCTGGAGGTCCACGGCGCTGAGCGCGCGGCCGTCCTTCAACTTGAAGGTCTCGCGGCAGCCGAGGTCCCGGGAGACCATGCGGTAGGCGAGCACCGGGCTCTCGAGCGAGAGGTCCCGCTCGATGAAGTCATCCTCGATCATGCTGAGTACGATCGCCATGGTGCCGCACTTGAGGTAGTTCGCGACCTCGCTCATGTTTGCGTCGCCCACGATGACGTGCAGGCGGCGGTACTTCTCCGGGTCGGCGTGCGGCTCGTCGCGCGTATTGATGATGGGGCGGCTGTGCATGGTTTCCAGCCCCACCTCGGTCTCGAGGAAGTCGGCCCGCTGCGAGACCTGGTAGTCGCAGTGCTCCGTGTTGTTTTCGGCGCCGACCTTGCCGGAGCCGGTGAAGACCTGCCGGCTCACGAAGAACGGCATCAGGTACTGGACGATGCGCGCGAAGGGCACCTTGCGGTCCATGAGGTAATTCTCGTGGGTGCCGTAGGAGTTGCCCTTCGAGTCGGTGTTGTTCTTGTAGATGAGGATCCGCTGCTCGGGCGGCGAGACGGCTTCCGCCCGCACGCGCGCGAGATCCAGGATGCGCTCGCCGGCCCTGTCCCAGATGACGCAGTCACGTGGGTTGGTCGTCTCTGGCGAGGAGTACTCGGGGTGCGCGTGGTCGACGTAGAAGCGCGCGCCGTTCGAGAGGATCAGGTTGATGAGGCGCGACTCTTCCTTCGACGGCGTCTCCTTCTCCTCCATGTACTCGAAGCCGCGCGCGTCTCGGAGCGGGCTCTCGGCCTCGTAGTCCCACCGGATACGCGAGGAGCGGTACGTCTCGTACGAGTTGATGAGCAGGAGCGACGAGAGGATCGGGTTGAAGTCGGGCTGGTTCTTGACCGTGATCCCGAACTCGGTCTCGATGCCCATCACTTTCGGAATCGCCATGGGGCCCCCGGGCGACAGCTCGTGGTGAGAACAGAAGGCGGGAGAAGGCGCCGATGCCCCCTCCCGCCGGGATGCTTGCTTACAGGTACTGGCCGGTGTTGATCACTCGCTCAACGGCCCGCTGCTTCTCCTTCGTCTCGCCCATCAGCGGCTTGACGTAGACGATCCGCTCGCCCTTCTTGCCGGCGATCTTGGCCCAGTCGTCAGGGTTCGTCGTGTTGGGCAGGTCTTCGTTCTCCTTGAACTCCTCGCGGACGGCGTTCAGGAGATCGTCCAGATTGATGCCCTTCTCGCTCGTCTGGATGTAGCGCTTGAGCGCCAGCTTCTTGGCCCGGCGCACCACGGACTCGATCATCGCGCCCGAGGCGAAGTCCTTGAAGTACAGGATCTCCTTGTCGCCGTTGGCGTACGTCACCTCGAGGAAGCGGTTCTCCTCTTCCAGGCTGTACATCTCCTCCACCGCGGCCGCGATCATGCGGTCGAGCGCGGGCTGCACGTCGCCGCCGTGCTGGCTGAGCTCCGACTGGTGGATCGGCAGGTCGGCGGTCATGTACTTGTTGAAGATGTCCACGGCGGCCGCGCGGTCCGGCCGCTCGATCTTGACCTTCACGTCGAGCCGGCCGGGGCGCAGGATCGCCGGGTCGATGAGGTCCTGGCGGTTCGAGGCGCCGACAACGATGACGTTGCGCAGGTGCTCGACGCCGTCGATCTCGGCCAAGAGCTGCGGCACGATGGTCGTTTCCACGTCCGACGAGATGCCCGAGCCGCGCGTGCGGAACAGTGCGTCCATCTCGTCGAAGAAGACGATCACCGGCACGTCCTCGGCCGCCTTCTCGCGGGCCTTGACGAAGATCTCGCGGATCTTCCGCTCGGTCTCGCCGACGTACTTGTTGAGCAGCTCCGGGCCCTTGATATTCAGGAAGTACCCTTTGACCTTTTCGCCCCGCTTTTCGGAGATCTTCTGGGCGAGGTTGTTCGCCACCGCCTTCGCGATCATGGTCTTGCCGCAGCCCGGAGGACCGTAGAGCAGCACGCCCTTGGGCGGCCTCAGCTGGTGCTCGCGGTAGTAGTCGGCGTAGAGGTACGGCAGCTCGACCGCGTCCTTGATGGCCTCGATCTGGGTCGTGAGGCCGCCGATGTCCTCGTAATTGATGTCCGGCACTTCCTCGAGCGCCAGGTCCTCGACCTCGCTCTTCGGCAGCTTCTCGAGCAGGTAGCCGCTCTTGCCGTCCATCAGGATGTGATCGCCGACCTTGAGCTTCACCGAACGGAGCGGGTCGGCCACGATGCCGACCTTGTCCTCGTCGGCGCGGAGCGTGACGATCGCGCGGCCCTCCTCGAGCAGCTCCTTGAGGATGACCACGTCGCCCTGGATCTCGTAGCCCGCGGCCTCGACGACGTTGAGCCCTTCGTTCAGCACCAGCTCCTGGCCGGGCTTGAGCCCCTCCGACTTGATGGACGGATGCAGGTTGACCTTGACCTTGCGGCTCTGGGACAGCACGTTGACCGTCCCGTCCTCGTTGACCGAGAGGTAGACGCCGTACGTCGACGGCGGCGCGCAGAGCTTGTCGACCTCCTCCTTCAGCGAGGTGATCTGCTCCCGCGCTTCGTAGAGCGCGTTGACGAGCTTCTCGTTCTGGTTGAAGGCCTGGACGAGCTGGCGGTTGGCTTCGCGTAGCTTGTTCTCGAGGACCATGAACTCCTTCGGCGCCTCCTCGAGCTTCTTCCGCAGGCGACCCGTCTCGGCCTCGAGCGAATGCACGTAGGCCTGCAGGTCTTGGACCTGGACCTCGTACTCGGTCAGCCGGCGGCGGTAGTTGGAGTCAGACATGGGCAGAAACTTGGACAGGCCCTTCATCCCTTCCGACGACGGCTCCCGGCTCGGAGTCTTTTTTTCGAACTCCTTCATGTTCGCCCGTTCCTTTCTGGTGGTCCAGCGGGCGCTTCCTGAGAGCCGGCCCCTGCCCTCAGTCGGTCGTGCCGAAATTTTTCTCAGTATAGGGGGCCGTTTTGAAAGAAGTCAAGGGAATTGGCCCTGAATGACTGTTCAGAGCTATTGAATTCATTCGACTTTTTCCATTTCGTCCCTTCGGCTCCTCCGATGGCTCTCATCAAGTGCAACGTGCGGATGCCGGTGTCGGTTCCGGCATCACTCGATGGATTCCTCGGTCCCTGACAGGGAAACAAGCACGTTTGGTGCCACGACCTGATTCGAGCGGGAGGGCCCGAGAAGAGCGCCATGCCGGGGTAGACGGCCGTGCCGGTGCGGAAACGATGAGCAGCGGGTGCCGCGCCACGGCACATCGGAGTGCGCGCTTTGATATAAAGGCTGTATGTCTTGCACGGTCCGCGTCCTGGCCCTGGCCGTCCTGGCCGCTCTTGCGCCGTCCGCTTCGGCGGAAGCCCAAGGTGTCCCGTTCCGGGTCGGCCTGCCGTCCATTCCGGCCGATGTGGATCCAGCCACGGCCCTTGAGGGTTCCGTCCCCCTGATCGCGCGCCAGGTGTTCGACACGCTCCTCCAGTACCGCGAGGGCTCGAGCGACGTGGAGCCCGGGTTGGCAACTTCGTGGACGGTCTCCCGCGACGGGCTCCAGTGGACATTCCGGATCCGCGACGGCGTTCGTTTCCACGACGGTACCCCGCTCACGGCGCGCCATGTCGCGGAGAGCCTCGACCGGGTCATCGTGCCCGGCCACCCGCTGGCGCCGTCGCCGAATCCGGCGCCGTCCCGGCTCCTGCGGGGTTCGCCCGGCGTGGTGAAGGAGATCCTGACGCCGGACCAGCGCACGGTGAAGATCAACCTCGCCCTTCCCTACGCGCCGCTCCTCACCGTACTCGCGCACCCCGTCTTTTCCGTGGTGCATTCGGGAACGGGGGCCATGCGCTGGATCGGAACGGGGCCCTATTCCGTCAGCGAGGTCAGCCCCGGCCGCATCACGCTCGACGCCAATCCGGCCTACTGGTCCGCGCCGCCGCGCTCGGTGCGGATCGTGCTGATCGACGCCGGCGACCCCGGCAAGGCCGAGGCCGATCTCGACTCGCGCGCTCTCGACCTCCTGATCCCGGCGGGCGCGCCCTCACGGATGCAGGGAGCGCTGTCGGTGCCGGGCTGGCGGGTCGGTTACCTGGCCATCCAGGCTGAGAAGGAGCCCTTCAGACGGAAGAAAGTCCGTCAGGCCATCGCAGCCGCGCTCTCACCCGCTGCGATCACCACGTCGGTCGAGCCGCTGGCCGCCGCCCTCGGCTTCTTCCTGCCGCGCGGTGTGTGGCCGTGGACCGAGACCCCGCCGGTCGCGCTGGGCGACGCCGCGGCGGCGAAGCGCCTGCTGGGGGAGGCTGGTGTCGGCCAGGGCTTCACGGTTTCCCTGGTGGCCGACGCGGGCCCGGGGCCCGAGATCGCGCGGGTGGCCGAGACGATCCGGGAGGCGCTCGACGCCGCGTCCGTCACGGTCAAGGTGCGGGCGGAGCCGCAGGACGCGGCGCTCGCGGCCATGCAGAAAGGTGCCCACGACCTGGCGCTGGTCGAGGCGAGGGCGGAGGCGGGCGACCCGCACCTGCTCCTGTACCCGCTGTCGACCAGCGAGGGCGCGGTCCGTGGGCCCACCGGGACCAACTTCTCCTTCTACCGGAACGCGCGGCTCGACGATCTCCTGATCCGCGCGAGCCAGCTCTCTTTCAGGCCGGCGCGCCGGCGCGTCTACGCGCGGGTCCAGGCCCTCCTTGCCGAGGAGATCCCGTGGATCCCCCTCTACGTGCGCCTGCACTGGGCCGTGGCGCGACCCGAGGTGCGCAACCTCCGGCTGCACCCGAGCGGCAATCATCGGCTCGATCGTGCATGGGTCGAGTTCCCGCTTCAAGCTCAACCGCCCGCACCGCGTACGCAGTAGCGCGGCGGCCTCGCAGCTGGACTTGACGTGGGCCGCATGGTAGACAAATGAAGGACTTACGCCTGTCCCGGCGCTGACCCATGGTATCGATCAACGACACCGTCACCGAGATGGTCCAGTGGGTGTTCCCCGAGCACGCGGGAGCGCCGGGGCAGATCCACGGCGGACGCATGATGCAGTGGATAGCCACCGTGGGAAACATGGCCGCCGCGCGCGTGGCCCGCGGCCAGTGCCTGCTCGGCGCGATGGACGACATCGACTTCCTCCACTCGGTCAAGGTGGGGGAGATCGCGGTCCTGCGGGCTCAGGTCGAGGCTATCGGGCGCTGCTCGATCGAGGTCGGGGTTCAGGTCTTTGCCGAGAACCTGGCCTCCGGGCGCCGGGCCATGACGCTCAACTCGCACCTCGTCTTCGTGAAGGTGGACGAGCACCTCAAGCCCACCCCCGTGCCCACGGCCATCGCCCCCAAGGGGGCCGCCGAGGAAGCGCTGGTTGTCGCCGCGCAGGAGCGCCGGCGCCAGCGGCTCGGGCGCTTCGGCCGCCGGACCTCGGCCGCCGCGCAGGTGCGCGACGAAAGCGGCGAGGAGATCCGGTGGGCTTTCGAGTCCTGCCGGTCGGTGCTGCCCGAGGACACGATCTTCGGAAACACCATGTTCCCGGGCAAGCTCCTCATGGACATCGACGAGGCGGGTGGCATCCTGTCCATGCGCTACAACCGCGGCTTCGTCATGACGGCCTGCCTCGACGCGCTCGATTTCTACGCGCCCATCTCCACCCACCAGGTTGTCACATTCAAGGCGGCGCTGAACCACGTCGGCAACTCCTCGCTCGAAATCGGCGTCAAGGTTCTGGCCGAGGTGCCCTGGTCAGGAGAGGTCCGGCACGCCTGCACCGCGTACCTGACCTTCGTCCACCTCGGGCCGGACCTCCGTCCCCGGCCGTGCCCGCGCTTCGTGCCCGAGACCCCGGGCGAGAAGCGGCGCTGGGCCGAGGCCGAGGAGCGCCGGGGGCACAGGATCGAGCGCGTCAAGCGGCTCAAGGCATCCATCCAAGAGGGAAGGTGAGGATATGTCCGGACATTCCCGGTGGTCCCAGATCAAGCGCAAGAAGGGCAAGGCCGACGTCCAGCGGGGAAAGCTCTTCTCCAAGATCCTCCGCGAGATCACGGTGGCGGCCAAGCACGGCGGCGGCGACCCCAAGGGCAACGTGCGCCTCAAGGCGGCGATCGAGTCGGCCAAGGCGGCGAACATGCCCGCCGACAACATCAAGCGCGCCGTCGAGAAGGGCGTTGGCGGCGGCCCAGGAGAGCAGTACGAGGAGATCACGTACGAGGGCTATGGCCCGGGCGGCGTGGCGGTGCTGGTGCGGGTACTGACGGACAACAAGAACAGGACGGGGCCCGAGATCAGGCACATCTTCGAGAAGCAGAGCGGGCGCATGGGCACCGCAGGCTGCGTCGCGTGGATGTTCGAACGCCGAGGGGTGATCCAGGTGGACGCCGAGAAGGCCAAGGAGGACGAGGTGCTCGAACAGGCGCTCGAGGCCGGCGCCTCCGACGTGCGGACCGTGGAAAAAGTTTTCGAGATCACCACCACGCCTGATGAAATGGAGACGGTGCGCCACGCGCTCGAAGCGAAAGGGCTGCCGGTGCTCGAGGCGGAAGCCGCCATGGTCCCCCAGTCCACCGTGCGGGTGGAGGGCAAGGACGCGGCCGCCGTGCTGCGGCTCATCGAGGCGCTGGAGGAACAGGACGACGTCCAGGCCGTCTATTCGAACTACGACATTCCCGACGAGGTCTTCGACGCCATCTCCGCGGCCTAGCGGCCTGCGCGTGATGGGCGTGGACCCGGGGCTCGTCGCCACCGGCTTCGGGGTCCTCGAGGCCGCGCCGGGTGTCGTCACCGTCCTCGATGCCGGCGTGATCACAACCGCCAGCACGCAGCCGCTCGAGGTCCGCCTCAACGCCATCTACCGCGCCGTGCGGCAGATCATCGAGGCGCGCGCGCCGACCTTCCTCGTGGTCGAGGACCTCTACGCCGAGTACAAGTTTCCGCGCACCGCGATCCTCATGGGCCACGCCCGCGGAGTCATCTACCTGGCGGCCCGCCAGCTCGGCGTGGGCGTGACAGCGCTGGCCCCGTCGGAGGTCAAGCGCGCGATGACGGGCAGCGGCTCGGCCGGCAAGGCGCAGGTTCAGCGCAGCGTCCAGACGCTGCTCGGCCTCAAGGACCTGCCGCGGCCCTCGCACGTCGCCGACGCCCTCGGCCTCGCCGTCACGGGCCTCGCCCGCGTCACCGGCATCACCCCGAAGGCCAGGGCGATGCGATGAGCCCTGAACGGGTGGACTGCCGTCTGGGGGAGTACGGGGGCCATTGGACGAGCCCTGAACGGGTGGACTGCCGTCTGGGGGAGTACGGGGGCCATTGGACGAGCCCTGAACGGGTGGACTGCCGT
>Ga0326597_10004905_pt1 | contig 18703 bp, 16 predicted proteins | sample RVTome_12_FD_203789 | JGI IMG/M metagenome (GOLD analysis project Ga0326597, IMG submission 203789) | Soil microbial communities from uranium-contaminated site in the Upper Colorado River Basin, Wyoming, United States - RVT100D185 | ecosystem: Environmental > Terrestrial > Soil > Contaminated >... | reverse complement strand
GGTCGCAGATATATCGAGGGAGGCGAGCGGCAAGTATCGCTATGTTGTCAGCAAGGTGGGGCGGGACGTCGGTGTATCGGCCACTTGAGTCGGTGTCGAAACCTACCAGACGATCATGAGATGGGCATGCAGTCGGCTTCGAGGTTGCGGGGATTGAGGCGTTGATGGAATCGCCACAACATTCCGGAGGGCCGGGCCGGCATCTTGCATGGCCGGTGCCGAGAAAAGCTATGATGTGCCGCGCAGCGCCGCTACCGGCATACAGAAGCAAGGCAGGATTCTCGACATGTGCCCGCAGGAGCTAATGGCGTCCGCGGCCTATGCACAGGGCAGCCACCGCGACAGAATTACGCGCGCGCTGGCTCGGCGCTTCAGGGCCGCCTGCTTCGAGATCACCGGTCCGATCAGCGTGCGTGACAATTCCCAAGTGTTCCGGGCTTACGTGGCGACAGACCCACCCCGGGACCTCGCTGTGAAGTCGTGTCTGCTGCCGCACTCCGCGACTCCTGATCGACGTTCCACAGCCGAGCAGTACGCCGCACTGACGAGGCTACACGGGACATTCACGCAGGGGCGGCAGGGGCACGTCCCCGAGCCTGTATTCGTGGATGAAGAGGGCGGAATCTTCGGCATGTCCTGGATCGAGGGGATATCGCTCACGAGCCTGATGCGTCAAGCCGTCGTTCTCACCCGCGGTGCGCAGGCATTCGAGGCGGTGGGCGCGTGGTTGGGGACATTTCACAGTCTCGGACCCCTTCGGGAGGAAGTCTACGGATTCGGCGAAAGACTCGCCGCGCTCGACGAGTTCGCGAGATCTGTCCCTCCGCAGGCGCACATCGCGACTGCAGCTCGGTTTTTGATTCGCACGGCCCCTGGCCTTGCAGAACATCGGATGAGCACTAGCTGGCTGCATGGCGACTGCAAAACCGATAACTTTTTGCTGCAGGGCTCCGAGGTGTTCGGTATTGACATCAGCCTGAGGCACGAGAACGCCATCGAGCACGACCTTGCACAGTTTCTGAACAACGTGGAGTTGGCCTTTCTCGATCCCCGCTGCGTGCACTTGGTTGCCGCGCGCTCGACACTCAAGAGTGCATTCTGGCGTGGCTATAGCCGGACAGGGCCAGGCGTATGCGAAACATTCCTTTATTGGATGCGCCTCTACACCGCTTTGTCTCTCTGGCACTCGACTCTGGGCCTGCGCAAGCGCGGGCGCGTGCGGTCTTGGTACTTGAACAGAGGCTTTGCGCGGTTGGCGCGTCGATTGGAACGATGGCTGGCGCACAGGGTATCCGGGCTCGATGGCTGATCGGAGACACGCAGGCCCGCCCTCAGGCCAAGTCCCGGGCCCGGCGTCCTGGGGACTGGCGCTGAGTCGCGTTCCAGGGTTCAATCGCGGTGGCATGATGCAACATCTCGAAGGTATCGGGGTCTCCCATGCCGGGCGCTTGGAGTGTTGGCTTCAAGTAGGGGAGGTCCTTGCTCGATAAGGCTACTCATCGCCTCGGGGAGGCGTCCGGCGGTCATGGAGGCCAGCAACCCTTGGGACGTGATCCGAACATGGTACCGATCTTGCTCGAGTGGATCGAGCAGCTCGCGGCGGGTGGCGCAGGTTGTTGCTGCGCGTTGAATCTTGACCGGGGCACGTAATCGCCCGACGCTGGCTCCTCTGCGGATAAGTGTGGCGGTTATGGGCTGGGAGAGGCCCCCCATGGGCGAGGTTACGCGTGTGACGGGAGGCTTGGCAGAGGGTGCAGAGCAGGACGGAGACACCCTCTGGAGATCTACGGCTTATCAGTTCATTGAGATTTGCCGCTCTGGTGCGCTTTTTGTGATGAGTGGAGTCGGCAATGTCATTGGGATCACCTGGGTAAGGTAAGAATGAGATGCGCAGCGCCGATGTGAAGCAAGAGATGCTGTGTTCGGTGAGGGATCTGGAAAGCATTGTGCCGGTCGATCACCCGTTGCGTCCTGTAGGTCAGATTCTGAACACGGCGCTCAATGACGTGGGCCGGGTATTCGAGGCGATGTATGCCAAGAGCGGGCTGGTGGTCAATCATCGTCTCGCGCAGGACAGTGGGACGGCCGAGCGCGAGGCGGGCCTGCAGATGCTGGCACAACCCGCCCAGGGCCGCAAGACTGGCGGTGCCGATAAGGCTTATGATAGCGCGGACTTCGTCGAGGGGTGCCCGACAGATCGGCGTCGCCCCGCACGTAGCCCAGAATGCGACCCGGCGTGCCAGGGCGATCGTTCGGCGCACCACCCGCACCCTGGCTATGAGATCAGCCAGGTTGTGCGCAAGTTGATCGAGACGATCCTCGGGGATGCGTGCGAAGCAACAAGGGATGCTGCGTCAGTTCAAAGCGCGCGGCTTGGAACGGGTGGGTTAGGTGTTTTCCCCGGCGATGACGGTGGTGAACCGTCTCCGGATGCCGAAGCCGATCGTCGGGTCGGGCTGAATCACGCCAGAGGTGGCCTTTTGCACGCCGACCGACACCGAGCCAGCCCTCCAAGGGGACCCAAGGGCAAGGGCAAGGGGCAACTGCGTGGCCGATCGATTCAAGTCGCAGTGACTCGTCATATGAACTACGTGATGCTCACATTCGAGCGCTTTTCAATGAACTGTTAGAGACAGATCCTAGGAGGGAGTATGGCACCGGATTCATCGTTTAACCACAATGCCGCCTGGCGCTCGAAATCCGTCGCTGAGGCCTATGACGGTCAGCGCTTCACCAGCCTCGGCGGGCGCCTGTACGACGGCATGGAAAAGCGGGCGATCACGAAGCTGCTCGACTTGGCCGAGGGGCTTTCGCCACTCCGGGAAGTGCTTGACCTCGCCTGCGGAACCGGCCGAATTTCCGAGTTTCTCGGACGGCGGGGTTATCAGCTGACCTGCGGCGATATTTCGCCCGACATGCTTGCGGTGGCCAGGAACCGCCTCGCCTTCCTCGGTGACCGGGTGAGCTTTAGGGAGGTGGACATCTACGCGACTGGGCTTCCCGATCGGGCATACGACTGCGTGACCGCGTTCCGCCTGTTCCAGCATCTGGTGAGCGACGAGCGGGCCCGTGCGCTGCGCGAGATGGCGAGGCTGTCGAGACGATTCGTGCTGGTCAACGTCATGTACAGCTCGGCGTACTACGATCTGGTCCGCAGGCTCAGGTGTACACTCGGGCGGTACACGACCCGCTATACCTCGACCACCGACGAGATCCGCAGCGAGCTGGGGTTTGCGAGGCTGAGGATCGTCAGGACGATCTTCGCCCAGCCTGGATTCAACGGGAACTACGTCCTGCTGCTAGAGAAAAGCTGACATGCCGGCCCGGGAGGGCGGCGCGGGCGGGCAGCTCCCCGCAGTCGAAGGCGTGGCAGCCGGTCGCTCCGCGGATCCTTCGTCGGCCCGGCAGGCGATCGCGAAGCTGAAATCCGATCTGGATAGGCGCGGGATTAGCATCTGCCTGTCCGGAGTCGACGGTTGTGGCAAGAGCACCCTGGCCGGCCAACTAGTCGAGCTCCTGACACGCTCGGGCATCGCGGCAAGGCACCTGCACCTCTACCAGTGGTACGTCAATCTGGCGGTGACGCCGATCCTGCTGATTTTCAATCGCTACCTCGGGCGCAAGGTGCTGGTGCTCGACCGCAGCATCTACGACAACATTGCGACCCTGTTCCTGCAGGACGTCCCTGCTCTGCTCAAGCATAGCCTGCTCAAGACCATCCTGTCGGTCTATCCGGAATTCGACTATCGAATCTGCCCCATCGCACCGTTTGACGAGACCCTGCGGCGCCGACCGGATACTGAGATGCGGCGCTTTCGAGGCCTGGCGACCGCCTATGAGGAGATTTGCGCAGTCGCGGGACACGCGCGGCTCCCTTCGGATCCGACACTGTTCGAGGAAGTGCTGGCGTACATCGCCCGCGGCGCAAACGGGCCGCACGGGAAGCCGCTTGCCTGACACTTTCCGGGTCGGGCAGTGCGGGCCGTTCGCTGCGGGCGGCGGCGGCGCCGGGCGGCAAGCCCGCCCGCGTCGGGCAGGCTGCGGCTCAATGGCGCGGTTCGAGCTGGGGGCTAGCCGCTTCGCGCGGCTGCAATATGGCCTCGTCGAAGTCCGTCGCTTCCACCCATCGCGCCTGATTTTAAGCGGATATCCCCGGTCCTTTCGGGCACGGCGCGGGACGACGGTATTCGTGCTCGATCGAGCCGGGCAGTCGCGCGGCGAGAGCGCCGGATGTCGGGGCACACCCAACGTCCTGCGAGGATGCTTGAGTATCGTGATGGTGTCCGTGCTTCGAATGCGCTGTTCGTGACGAGCGCAGACTACGGCGCCGAGTGCCGCGTGAACCACATTTCTAACATCATCAGCACCCACGCCATCGTGCCGTAGTAACCCGCATGCTCCTGCAGTCGGCTGCTCATCAGGTCATCGATGAAATCAGAGCGGACAAAGCCGCGCTTACGCAGCGCGCCCAAGCTGTCCATGACCAGCTCGTACAGCGGCCGGTGACTGCGCAGCCACGGACCGAATGGCAAGCCGAATCCGTGCTTGGTCTTGGTGATAATCTCGTCGGGCAGGAAGCCGCGCAGCGCCTCCTTGAAGAAGTAGCGCAGCTTGGTGCCCTTGAGCTTCAGATGCGGCGCAAGGTGCGCCGAGAAGCTCACCAGTCGGTCGTCCAGCATGGGGAACTCGACCGGCACGCCGGCCAGCTCGCAGCTCTTCATGACCTTGGGCAGGTCGCTGTCAGCCAGGGTGAACTGGAAATCGTAGGCGAGCATCTTGTTGATGAGCGTTGCGGCCTGCGCGCCATTGTAGACGTCGCGCATCAGGCGCTGCGGCCCGCCGAGGTCAATGGTGGCGAGCATCTCGTGGGTGAACACGTTCTGCGGTCCCAGGCGCACCAGCAGGTTGTGGGCGTCCATGCGCTGCGGCATGGGCATCGAGGCGAGTTCGACCAAGCGGCGGTACCAGCGTATCGGCGGGACGACAGCACCGCCGGGCAGCGCGCGGGCGAGCGGTTCGATCAGACCGCAACGCAGCGGGCCGGGCAGCCTGCCGTAGAGCGAATAGCGGTATTGGGTGGCGTAGCGCTCATTGCCGCCGAACAGCTCATCCCCGCCGTCTCCCCCGAGCAACAGCTGCATTCCGCTTTCGCGGGCGAACTTCGCGCAGCAATAGGTGGGCACCGCGGACGAGTTGCCGAAGGGCTGGTCGTAGATCTCGGCAAGCTTCGGGATCGCCTCGACGATGTCCGCCGGCGTCACGTAGTACTCGTGCTGCGCGGTCTTGAAGTGGCGGGCGGCGATTCGGGCATATTCCATCTCGTCGTAGCCCGGCTCGGCGAATCCGATCGAGAAGGTGTCGGCCGGTTTGCCGGTGACCTGTCCGAGCAGACCGGAAACTGTGGAGCTGTCGGTGCCTCCGCTGAGGAAGGCACCCGTGCGACCGTGGGCGCTCATGCGTTGCACGCTGTCCCGGAGCGTCGTCAGGAAGGTCTCCTGCAACTCCACGAAGGGCCGCTCCTCGTTCTCCGCGAACTGCACTTGCCAGTAGCGTCCGACGCGGGTGCTGCCGCTACGCATGTGGAGGTAGTGGCCGGGCAGGAGCCGCTTCTCGTCGCTGAATGCTGTCGCCGGGCCGGGCACCATGTGGAAATGGACGTAATGATAGAGTGACTGCCAGTCGACCTGCGGCCGTATTGCAGGATGTCGGTGCAGCGCTTCTGCGCTCGTGCCGAACACGATGCCTTCGGAAGTCTGGGCATAGACGATATTGCCGATGCCCAGCCGGTCGACCGCGAACAGCGCCTCGCCGCTCGCATCGCACACGACAGCCAGGGAAAAGGGTCCGCTCAGTCGCGTGCAAACCCCCGGTCCTTGATCTCGAAACGCCGCGATGGCTGCAGCGGCCGGTCCCGACGCCTGAGCGATCCGCGCCAGAGCTTCATCGGTGAACGTCGGTGTACCCCAGACGACCGCGGAGCAGCCGTGTGTCACAGCCGACGATGCGCGTCCAGCGGTGCCAGCGACCGCCAGGCCATGGCGCTCACCTCGTTGCATGCTGGTCGGTGTGCCGTCGAAGCGGCTCAACACGCTCGCCATCGCTTGGATGACTTCGTCCGCAGAACCGGATGGTTCCATCCGCCCAACCCAACCACAGATACCACTCATCGCCTGCAATGCTCCCGGGATTCAGACCAGGATCTCGACCGCTGCCGGGTGACCGAGGAAGGCGGTCGGGCTCGCGGTCAGGCCGTACGCGCCGGACTGGAGCACCGCGACCAGGTCGCCAGGCTCGGCGCGCGCGAGGTCCATGCGTGACGCCAGCAGATCGAGGGGCGTGCACAGGGGACCGACGACGTTCGCAATCTCGCGCTCGGCGCCGTGCACGCGATTGGCGATAATCACCGGATAGTTTTTGCGCAGGACCTGGCCGAAATTGCCCGAGGCGGCTAGGTGATGGTGCAGCCCGCCGTCGGTTACCAGGAATACTTCGCCACGCGAGACCTTTCGATCGACAATCCGGCAGACATAAATTCCGGCTTCGCCGACCAGATAGCGGCCCAGCTCGATCACGAGCTGGGCCTGAGGCAGCGTGCGGTGCACGTGTGCGGCGAGCTCTGCAAGATTGCGTCCGATCGGCTCGACCTCGAGCGGCTTGTCGCCGGGGAAATAGGGGATGCCGAAGCCCCCACCGATGTTTAATAGGCGGATAGGTGCCGGCGCCTGTTCCGCCAGGCGCAACGCGAGATCGACGCTCTTTTGCTGCGCCTCGATGATGGATTCCGCGCGCAGGTTCTGCGAGCCGCTGAAGATGTGCAGGCCGATGAAGCGGACGTCGAGCTGCTTGGCGCGGGCAAAGAGCTGCGGCACCCGTTCGGCATCGAGGCCGAACTGCTTGGGGCCGCCGCCCATCTTCATGCCGGAGGACTTGAGCTCGAAATCGGGATTGACGCGCGCTGCGAAGCAGGGCGCGACGCCCGTCACCGCGCCACAGTGGGCAATGGCTTCGAGCTCGCGCTCGGACTCGATGTTGATCACGACGCCAGCCGCGACTGCCTGCATCAGCTCGGCATCGGTCTTGCCTGGGCCGGCAAAGCTGATGCGTTCCGGCGCGGTACCTGTGTCCAGTGCCACCTGCATCTCCCCGGCCGAGGCCACATCCAGGCCATCCACGCGTACCGCGAGATCGTGCACGACCGCAGGCATGGGGTTGGCCTTAAGGGCGTAGTGCAGATGGATCTCCGGCGGCAGCTGCCGGCGCAGCTCGTCGACCCTGCGCGCTATCGCGCTGCGGTCATAGGCATAGAAGGGCGTGCGCCCGACGCGGCGTGCGAGTCGGTCGATCGGCACGCCGTTGATCTGCAGGCGATCACCTTCGACCTCGAACGCGCAGTGCAGGGTATGCGAGGGACAGATCGATGCGCTCATCGGGCAGGTTCGCCGAAAAGGTCTTGCAGCCCCATCGTCATCGACTTGCGATCGATCTTGCCATTCGGATTGCGCGGCAGCGGTGTGGCGCTCACGCGAACCGCGGTCGGGACCATGAAGCCCGGAAGACGCCGGCGGCATTCGGCAAGCAGCTTGTCGGTATCGACCAGCTCCCCGGGCCTGGGCGTGACGACAACGACGATAGCCTGGTCCAGGGTAGGGTGTGGGATGCCCAGCGCTGCCGCCTCGCCGATCAAGCCGGTCGAATATACGACTTCCTCGACCTCGGTCGGGCTTACCCGATAACTGGAAGTCTTGATCATTTCGTCGCGGCGGCTGATAAAGTAGACGAAGCCCTCCTCATCGATGCGCACCGTATCGCCGGACCACACGGCGATCTCGGGCATCACCAGACCGCCGGGCTGACCGGGCGCTGGCTTGAAGCGCTCGGCTGTCTTTTCGGGATCGTTCCAGTAGCCGAGCGAAACTAGCGCGCCGCGGTGCACCAGCTCGCCGGGTTCGCCCGGTGCACAGGGCGTGCCGTCTTCGCGCACCACTAGGATCTCCGCATTCGGAATGGCCTTGCCGATTGAGTCCGGCCGGCGATCGACCTCGCTCGGCGGCAGATAGGTCGAGCGGAAAGCCTCGGTCAGACCGTACATGAGGAACGGCTTGGAGTTGGGCAGTGCGGCACGCAGGGCTTCCAGCGTCGCGCGGGGCATTCTGCCGCCGGTATTGGCGAAGTAGCGCAGAGATTCCTGTGCGGCTGCGGGCCACTTCAGTTGCGCAAGCTGTATCCAGAGCGGCGGAACTGCGGTCAGTCCGGTGATCCGTTCCCGCTCGCACGCGTTGACCACATCGCGGGGGAGCAGGTAGTTGATGAGAACCACGCTGGCGCCGGCAAGAAACGCCGTGGTCAGCTGGCTGAATCCTGCATCGAAACTTAGCGGTAGGGCGCTGAGGATCCGGTCGGACGGACGGTTCTCGAGGTACTGGGCCACGCTGCAAGCACCGGCGAACATGTTCCGGTGCGAAAGGACCACACCCTTGGGTCGACCAGTGCTCCCGGAGGTGTAGAGAATCGCCGCCATGTCGGTGTCGATCGTTCGATGAGGCTGCCGAGTGCCCGCCGCCTCCAACCCGCTGGGCCAGCCGACCGTGGTTTTGCCGAGTATGGCCGGCAGGCGTTCTGGGCTGGCCACGACCACGATACTGTGCAGATCATGACAATCGCCAAGCACTGGAGCCAACGTATCTAGGCGCTCGGGTGAGGTCACCAGTATTCGCACGTTGCAGTCGCGCAGGATGTACGCGACCTGATCTGCCTTGAGCAGGGGATTTACCGGGACAAAGGCGCCCCCCGCAGCCGCAGCGCCGAAGGCGCCCACGACCGTCTCGAAGCGCTTGTCGAGATAGACCGCGAGACGCTCGCTGCGTGCGAGCCCGAGATCGAGGAATGCCCGGGCTGCGCGATCGACCGCCTCGGCGAGCCGCTGATAGTCCCACGTGTCGGCACCGAACGTAAGTGCGGCAGCCTGCGGGGCGCGTTCTGCGGCGCCGAGGATGAGGTGATGCAACAGGTGGCTCATGCGTCGTGTCTGCCTGCACTACAGCTGCCGGCCCTTGGTCCGATCGCGTCGAGCCGCGACCAGGGATGGCAGTCTGCGGGCGATACCGCGCCGGCGGTGCCGGATAAGGGTAAGGTGCATCCGTCGGACTGCATCAGTGAATACATGAACCTACGAAGGTTGGAAATCATAAGGTTGCAGGCCTTGCTTTCTCCGGATCGCACGTGCAATGGGTCGGACAGAGGTTGAGCGCACGGAGTATGACTTGCGGTGCTGGGGCATTCAAGCCGCCCAGCGATCAAACCTACCCTTTGCACGTTAGCGGCAGCTGCGGTTCGCCTGTAAAGTGTCGCAACCTTCGAGGGCGCAGGTAGAGCAGGATTCGTCCCGATGACCTGGCACGCGAGACGTTGAAATCCGAACAATCGACCACGCATTTCGAGCACGCGCAATATCGACCGACCCAGGTGGGGCTGCACACCACCTCCTTTCGATCGACAGCAGCGCTCAGACGAGCCCGAGCATTTATGGACCGTATGCGAAAAGCAATATAGATGCCAGCAAGGAAAATCGCGAGGGATAGGCATCATGTTTGCTAATGCGTCCTACCCGAAAAACGCCAGGCGTGGTCGATGCATACGAAAGCTAAGGGGTGTTCGGCATGCAATTCGCTTCATCGCTCGACTGAGCGTGTCGTAACATTGTGGCGAGGCGGTATGTTCACCGTGCATTGCTGAGGAAAAAGGTATGTCCATCGATCAAGTACGTTCCGTCTTGGGACAGACATTGCAGCTTGGCGACCGCGTCGACCAGATGAACGAGAATACACCCTTGCTCGGTGCCATTCCAGAACTCGACTCGATGGCCGTAGTCAACGTGATCACCGCCCTGGAGGAACAATTCGGAATATCGATCGCAGATGACGAGATCGATGCGGCAGCGTTCGCAACCCTCGGTAGCATCGTTCGCTTCGTCGATCAGAAGCTGGCGCAGTGAGTGGCGGCGACGTCGAACCCCTGGTCAAGCCGTTCTACCTAGACGCGGCGCCTGGGAGACGGTTCTGCCTGGCGTTCGAGCCCGCAGGCACGCACTGCGCGGGTGGCGTGCTGTACGTCCATCCCTTCGCCGAGGAGATGAACAAGTCACGGCGGATGGCGGCGCAGCAGGCGCGTGAGTTGGCTCGGCAGGGTTATCGCGTGCTGCTGATCGACCTGTACGGATGCGGGGATAGCGACGGTGATTTCGCGGATGCCCGATGGGGGCTGTGGCTGGACGACCTGGAACGCGCTGTCACGTGGCTGCGGCGCACGTCGAGCGACCGAGTGATCCTGTGGGGGCTGCGGCTCGGTGCGACGCTCGCGATGGCCTTCGCTGCCCGGACAGCGAATCGGCCAGTTGCGCTACACCTGTGGCAGCCGGTGGTAAACGGCGAGGTGTTCCTCACACAGTTTCTGCGATTGCGCGTCGCGAGCGAGATGATCGCAGGCGAGCGCCAGGGCACGGGCACGAAGGATTTGCGAGCTCAGTGGGGGGCGGAGCGATCGGTGGAGGTGGGCGGCTACGAGATCGCGCCGCAGCTGGCTCGGGCCATCGATGACATCCGCATTGCGGATCTGCCCGCGACGGGCGCACCGGTGCACTGGTACGAGGTCGTAGCCGATTCGGCAGTGGGTGCGACGCCGGCGACCCAGCGGACAGTGGAGGCGATGCGCCACCGCGGGGCTGCAGTCGAGTTGCATGTCGTCAATGGTGCGCCCTTCTGGGCCACGGTGGAGATCACGGAATGTCCGCAGTTGTTGAAGCAGACGGCATCGGTTCTCGGGCACTGCCAGTAACGCCAGCGCAGGAGCTCGCTTCGACATTCGAATGCGATGGCGACATCTTGATCGCGATCACGCACCGTCCTGCGGTGTGTCGGCGGCAGGGGGTCCTGATCGTCGTTGGCGGGCCGCAGTACCGGGCTGGCAGCCATCGGCAATTCACGCTCCTGTCGCGCGACCTCGCCGAGCAGGGCGTTGCCTCCATGCGCTTCGACTATCGTGGAATGGGAGATAGTGCCGGCGCAGCATGCGCGTTCGAGCAGATCAATTCCGACATCAGGGCCGCGGTGGACCACTTCCTGTCGCAGGCGCCTGGCGTCGAGGAAGTCGTACTGTGGGGACTTTGCGATGCAGCTTCCGCGGCGTTGTTCTACGCACACCAGGACGAACGCGTTTCGGGTCTGGTTCTGCTCAATCCCTGGATCCGGACCACAAGCGGAGAAGCCAAGGCGTACCTGCGTCACTATTATGTTCGCCGGTTCCTCGATCGTGGGTTCTGGATGAAAGCGATCGGGGGGCGCCTGGCGTTCGGGCAGTCCTTGCGCGGATTGTGGAAGAACGTGCGGGCGGCGGGCGGCGCGGCGATGCCTGCACCGGCTGCCGCGTCGGACCAGTCGCACGACTCCGCCGCATTACCCGCGCGCATGCTGGAGGGGTTCAGGCGCTTCCGCGGTCGCGTTCTGCTCGTCTTGAGCGGCAACGACTTGACGGCGCAGGAGTTTCTCGATCTCGTCGGGTCGTCTCGGGACTGGCAGAGGGCGCTTGCGGCCGAGCGGGTCACGCGCGTAGACCTGCCCGATGCCAATCACACGTTCTCGACAAGAATCTGGCGGGATCGCGTGGCGGCCAGCACCGCACAATGGGTGACGTCGTGGTAGGCGCGCGGCAGGCTCGTGCGATTCCGACCCTGCCGGTACTCGGTTGGGCGACGTTCGCGGGCGAGCGGGCTGCGCCGTTGCCGAGCGTGCTCGATGCGCGATACCGGCGCTACACGATCAGCGGCCGCGCGGCGATCGCGCACGCACTGCGCTTACTCGAGGTGGCGCCCGGCGACAAGGTGCTGGTGCCGACGTATCACTGCCCGACCATGATTGCGCCGGTTGTACAGGCAACCGCGCAGCCAATGTTCTATCCGGTCACCGCCAGCGGTGCGCCAGACCTGCAGTGGCTGAACGCGGCCGACCTGACAGGAGTGCGCGTGATGCTGGCGGCGCACTATTTCGGGTTGCCGCAGCCGATGGGCCAGGTGCGCGGCTTCTGTGTGGGGCGGAGGATCGCCCTGATCGAGGACTGCGCGCATGCCTTCTTCGGTATGTCCGAGGGCCGGCCGGTGGGCGGGTGGGGCGACGTTGCGATCGCCAGCTTGACCAAGTTTTTCCCCGTCCCTGAAGGCGGATTGATCGTTTCAGACACACTGCCCCTGGATCGGCTGCACATGGAGCCGCGCGGCTGGTACGGGCAGGTCAAGGCTGCTGCCGATGCGTTCGAACTCGGGATTAGGTATGGCCGTTTCCACGGGCTGAATGGTGTGTTCGGCCCCCTGTTCGGCCTGAAGGACCGATTGCGGCAGCCTGAGCGCCCGGTGGAAAACGGCCAACTTCCTAGCCCACCCGGCTTGCCGGCCGCCAGCCGCCTGCTGTCTCTTTCGCATCCCGCGCTCGCGGCGCGATGGATCAGCAAGTTGGCGCATCAGGCGCGGATCGTCGCGTTGCGCAGGCGCAATTACGAGCGTCTGGCCGAACGTCTGGATGGACTTACCGGGTCGCGCCCGTTACGACCGATGCTTCCGCCGGCGTCCGCACCCTACGTGTTCCCGCTCCATGTCGACGATCCGACGGCGAGCTATCAACGTCTGCGCGGATCAGGGATTCCGATCTTTTGCTGGGATGAGGTATGGCCGGAAACGCCCCGGCTTGCCGGGGACTACGGACTCGACTGGTCTACGCGTGTCTACCAGCTCGGCTGCCACCAGGACCTGTCACTGGATGAGGTCGATGCAATTGCCGATCGCGTGTGCGAAGTCCTGGGCAGCGCGCCGGCCAGCGCTGCGAGCGCTACTCGTGAATTGAGGCGGTCGAGCGGCGAGATCGCGCGTATCGGGTCGTCCGTGGGTGCGGACTATCGTGGGTAAGCGGGAGTCGTGCAGGTGTGCGCGGCGCATTGCCGGTGTCAGGCCGCAGATGCCAGGCGATGCCTGTGGGCGCGACCGTCCGTGGCGGCCCCCATTGGCAGAAGCGAACGAGTCGACGTGAAGCGGATCCTGATGATCGCATATCACTTTCCTCCACTCGCTGGAAGCAGTGGCATCCAGCGAACGTTACGCTTTGCTCGCCATTTGCCGCAGTTCGGGTGGGAGCCGGTGATCCTCGGCGCGCATCCGCGCGCTTTCGAACGGGTCAGCAAAGACCAGATGGCAGACATCCCCGCGGGGTTTGTGGTGGAGCGCGCTTTTGCCCTGGATTCGGCACGGCACCTGTCGCTCGCCGGGAGTTATCCCGGGTTTCTCGCTCGCCCGGACCGTTGGGTGAGCTGGTGCGTGGGGGCGGTGCCGAAGGGCGTCGCCCTCATACGCAAGTACCAGCCCAAGGTCATTTGGAGCACGTATCCGATTGCCACCGCCCACAAGATCGGCGGGCTCTTGCATCGCTTGAGTGGATTGCCGTGGGTGGCGGATTTTCGGGATCCGATGGCGCAGGAAGGCTACCCAGCCGACCCCAAGACCTGGGATAGCTTCAAGGCGATCGAAGAACAAGCCGTGCATCGCGCAGCGGCGTCGGTGTTCGTCACACCGGGTGCGAAGCGATACTACATCGATCGTTATCCTGACGTTCCGAGCGAACGATTTGCCGTGATCGAGAATGGATATGACGAGGAAAGTTTCGCACAGTTGGACGAGGCAGCCAGACACCAGGGGCCATTGATGCCGGGCGCGTTCACGCTGCTTCATAGCGGCATCGTCTATCCTAGCGAGCGTGACCCTACGCAGTTCTTCAAGGCCCTGAGAGCGTTGATCCCCGAGGTCGAGGCGGGCGATTGCCGCTTGCGCGTCCGGTTGCGCGCATCAGCCCACGAAGGAGTGCTGCGCAAAATGATCGGCGAGCACGGCGTCGGCCAGATCGTGGAGCTCGCTCCGCCGATCGCATATAAGCAGGCGCTCGAGGAGATGATGCGTGCGGACGGCCTACTCATCCTGCAGGCGGCCAACTGCAACGAGCAGATTCCTGCGAAGCTATATGAGTATTTGCGCTGCCGACGTCCGATTCTGGCACTCACGGATCCAATCGGCGATACCGCCGGGTTGTTGCGTCGTGCAGGCATCGACAACATTGCACGGCTGGATTCGGCCGAGGACATTACACGCGCGCTGAAGCGGTTCGTGGATGGGGCGCGCCGCGGCGCGGCAGCGCTGCCGGATGAGGCGTTCATGGCGGGAGCGTCGCGGCTCAGCCGAACTCGCGAGCTGGCGCAATTGCTGGACAATCTGCAAGGTGGCTGAATGAACTGGACTATCCATTCCATCTCCGAATTCGATCCGCTGGCGCCCAGGTGGGACGCGCTGAACGAGGCAGCGGGCGGCCTTCCCTTTCTGCAATCGCGGTTCATCCGGCCGCTGCTGCAGGTGTTCGAGGACGCGTCGTTGCGGCTCGTGACATGCGACGACGCGGGCGAGCCGCTCGCGATGGGCATCATGGGCCGGCGCGGATTCGGTTGCTGGGAGACGTTTCAGCCCTCGCAGCTGCCGCTGGGCGCGTGGATCGTACGACCGGGGCAGGACTCCGCGCGGTTGCTTGCCGCACTGGGCCGCAAGCTGCCCGGTTTGGTGCTCCTGGTCGGTCTGACGCAGCAGGATCCGTCATCGGTTCCGCGCCCAGCCGATTCGGAGCGCCTCAAGACCCTCGATTACATCCAGACGGCACGTGTGCCCATCGTCGGTACATTCAACGAGTATTGGAGCCACCGAGGAAAAAACCTGCGGCACAACATGAAGCGTCAGCGCGCGAAGCTGTTGCAGGAGGGAATCACGCCGCGCCTGGAAGTGTTGGGCCGACCCGAGGATGTCGCTCCGGCGATCGCCGAGTATGGTCGCTTGGAGAGCGCCGGCTGGAAAGCGGGGCATGGTACCGCAGTGCATCCGGAAAACGACCAGGGGCGCTTCTATCGTGCAATGATGGAGGCGTTCTGTAGCGCCGGCGCCGGCCGGATATACCGCTACTTGTTCGACGACCGTGCGGTCGCGATCGACCTCTGCGTCGAAGGTGGCGGATCCCTGGTGATTCTGAAGACGACCTACGACGAGTCGATCAAGACGATATCACCGGCATTCCTGATGCGGGAGGAGTCGTTCCGCGGGCTTTTTGAGGAAGGGCGAGTGCAGCGCATCGAGTTCTTCGGCAAGCTGATGGAGTGGCACACCCGCTGGACGGATGACGTGCGTACGCTTTATCACTTGAACTACTTTCACTCGCGAGCGGCGCTGCGGCTGCGTAGCTTTGCCTCGCGCGGCGGCAGCAAGAACGAGTCGGTGGCTACTACGCAGTAGACCCGAGAGGAAATGAGGTGTCGATGAACAACCCTGGGCGTAGTACAGAGTGTGCGAGGGTCCGGCGCTGCAGTTTGGCGACGCCTCGATCCGATGTGGAGCGTGGAGATGAGTGACAAGCAGAATCTGGATCGCTGGGGCCCGCACCTGAGGGCGGCGAGACGGCAGGGCAAGAGCGTCGGGTCCCGTTTGTTTGGCGATCAGGGCTCACATGCTGCTACTCTCGAGCAACGAGCGCGCACAGCTTCATTTCGTTCCGGTCAAGGTTGCGCTTCCGTGCTTCACAAGGGTTGCCTGTGTCGAGCGACACTCCGCTGCTGTACCCTGCCTGATACGCACCCAAGCGAAATCACCGTCGGCATGAACGTCCCAGGCACTCATCGGGATAGAATCCTGTACGACCCGGACGAGCAGAACATCGACGAGATTGTCGCCCTCAATCCGGAAGGCAAGCCAGGAATTCATTCGAGTCGCCGATACTATTGACAGCGCAGAAGTAGTGCGTGACGACTGAATGATGAACGCGCATGGTTCGGCATCCGGTGCGATTCGGCAGCGCAACTGTGGTGCGGACAACAGTTCGCCATAGCTCGGTGATACCCAACCGCCGAGCGGATTCGTCGACCCGGTCAGAATCCGCGAATCATGCAATCCAGGGCCTAGGGCAATTCGGCACCAGGCGGTTCCGGCTCTGGCTTGGAACGCCGTGCCGATCGCTGTTGCGAGCTGGGTCTCGGGCGAGAACTGTAAGCCAATCGACGCGCCTCTCACGCGTGCCGCGTCGGGTACCAGGTCGTAGATTAGCCAGTAGTGCCCGACAATGTGAATGATTCCTCGACGATAACCCTGCGCTGTATTCGATCCCATCACCTCGAACTCGAGCCATCGCAACTCTGACCGCTCTATCCGGTGTCGTGACGCGATCCGACATGGAACATCGCGATCTCTGAAGTCCCCCTTCAAGGTGCCGTAAGGATCTGCTCCGAGTGCAAGCCCATTGTGTGATTCGGGTCCCATGAAATACTTGCGCCACTCGGGCGCGTGTGCCGGCCAATTCCTCGATTGAAATCGGTAGGTGTACGTCCCGGCATTCACGAGAAGCGGAATGCCATCCACTGTGAGGTAAATGCTGAGGATGTCGCTATGGGCGTGTCCTGCAGAAAGTGGGACGCCTTCGAGAGGGCCTGAACGGAACACGAGGCGCGTGCATGCGCCAGGCTCCGCCAGGATGTAATAACCACCGCGATCGAAGGAAGTGGGTAAGCTACCCGGGGTCCCATGACCGTAGGGAGCGAGCGCTCCGCCGAGCAGCCAGTATGCGCGCTCGATTGTGGGGTCAGAATTTGGGGCGGGCTCTATTCTGGGATCGACCAGCGCGCGATAGATTTCGCGGATTGCTCCCGTGCCCCAGCCATGCGTAGCATCCAGCGGAAATAGCGGATCCTCTGTGGTGTCGCCCAAGGTCAAGGGTACACATTCGGCTCCCCCCATGGCGGCTTGGAAAGCGAGCATGCGATGCAATCGCTCCACTACAAATGCAGCTGGTTCAATTCCGTTACGGCGCTCTAGGATCACGTAGGCGATGGCCATCTCGCAGCCGAGTTCATGATAGTGCATCGAGTGCTCGAATCCGGCGCCGTCTTCGTAGAACTGCCGGACTATTTCGCGCTCGAAGATCGTACTTCCTGTTTCGCGCATCGCGTCTGATCCACTGAATTCCGGATAGAGCGTGCCGCAGTACCACCCGGCAAAGCCGTCGGCCAGGAGGTGGTTGTTCGGATAAGAATGACCGATCGTGGTTCTTAAGTAATCGATGTCGGCGTGAAGGATCTTGAGTATTCGAAAGAGAGTCTCGTAATGCAACGCGCTTCTTTCCGCGTGCAGTCCCGCAATGAACGCAAACGTCCATCCGAGCGAGAGTACTCGGTAGAGAACCACCAGGGGGCTGAGGTAACTCATCCTGTTGCCGGCTTTTGTCACCGTGATCCAGTAATCGAGGATTGACAGGATGACTGTGGGTGTCGGCATGCCGTGGTGAGCCATGAGGGCCAAGCGCGGCATGAAACCGCATCGGTGGGGCTGGACTGAGTACAAGTCGTCCTCGCCCGGACCGTACGGAATACACGTCCAATCGAACCCGTCTTCGAGCGGCTTGGCACGGGTGGAGGCGACTCCTAGGCCGACTGTGAGATCCGCTTCGACGCGGGCCCGCATTGCCGCTAGCCATGCTGGGTGTGTTGTCCGAATCGTATCGACCAACCCGCTTACGTTTTCCGTGTCGCAGAAGAATTTCGGAGATCTACGTTCGATAAAGTGATCTACCAGCCAACGACGTGCGCTAGTGCGATCGCCAGCGCGCCAGGCCGCCTGCGCGGCATGGAGCAAGGGTGACGTCGGAAGCACTGTTTCTACGAGGGTGGCATCCGTGAGGACTGGCTGGTACGTGGGTGCAGGTGAATTAAGCAAAGGCTTGAGACGCGTCCTTAAGGCTTTCAGCAACTGCTGCATGCTTGGGATCCAGTCTTACAGGAGCCGGAGCAGCTCTCTGGCCGGCCGAATTATTTTTCGGTCGATCTCAGGGCGACTGTAGGCTAATGAGAATTCCAGCTGGGAGCAGATGCTGTGTAACCACCAGAGCGCAACCAGTTCCTTTTGGTACGTCGCGTCGAATCCCAGATACTCGAAGCTTTCGCGCAGAAACTGGCTTTCTGCCTCCACAGGCCACGCACCCCGCGCAAGTAGGGCGATGGCCTGTGCCGTGGGCAGGTCGGGATTCAGGGCTTGATGGACGCTCAGAACATACCCGATGGCGTCAAGGCCGGGCAGGCCAGCGCTATCCGCGTTGTCCCAGTCGGTTAGGCCGCTCAATGTCGTACCGTGGATCTGCAGTGCATCCACGCCGAATGTGCCATGAGTGAGACCCAGCACCAGCGGGATGCCGTGCAATCGCGTGCCCAGCACCTTCAGTACTTCCCTCGCGAGTTCCTGGTCGTCAAGGGCGCTCACGACCTTGTTTAATGGCGTTGCCACAAGTCGGTCGAAGTGCGTGTCTGAAAATCGGATCTTCGCGAGGGTTTCGGGCCTCGGGTTCAGTGCCCGAAGTAGACGAGAGACACCCGCCAGCAACACTGTGCGGTCATGCCTCGCAAGGTGCGTCCGCAGCGGTTGCCCCGGCAGCTCGCTTTCGACGAAGTAGTCGATTCTGCGGATCGACCCTCGGGTGATCGCGTTGGGAATGAATGGTGCTGCGCTCTCTACACCGCGAAGCTCACAGAGCAGGTCATAGTGTCGCGCTTGGGCCTTGGCAGCTGCTTCGTTGGCGGGGATGGTAATTACTATACGGCTAGT
>Ga0326597_10004904_pt1 | contig 18704 bp, 15 predicted proteins | sample RVTome_12_FD_203789 | JGI IMG/M metagenome (GOLD analysis project Ga0326597, IMG submission 203789) | Soil microbial communities from uranium-contaminated site in the Upper Colorado River Basin, Wyoming, United States - RVT100D185 | ecosystem: Environmental > Terrestrial > Soil > Contaminated >... | reverse complement strand
GCGTTAAGCGAGCGGTTCGGAGCACCCGGAATAGGAAAGTCGGCGTGATCGGCACCGAGGCAACCATTCAAAGCGGCGCCTACACCGGGGCCCTCAAAGCCGCCGATGGCAGGATCGAGGTCTACAGTCGGGCTTGCCCGCTCTTCGTGCCGTTGGTCGAGGAAGGCTGGACCGACAATGCGGTCGTCGAGATGACGGTGAAAGCCTACCTGGGCAGTCTCAAGCAGAGCGGTATCGACACGCTGATTCTCGGCTGCACGCATTATCCATTACTCAAAAAAGCGATTCGGAAGTATCTGGGTAGCGGCGTTCGTTTGGTGGATTCGGCGGAGGAGACGGCACAAGAAGTGGCGGTTGCGTTGAAAAAGAACACGCTCGCTAAGAAGAGCGGTAAAAGCATTCATAGTTTTTTTGTCAGCGATGCGCCCGAGCGCTTCATAAAAGTCGGCCGGCGCTTCCTCGGAGAAAAGGTCGAGTCGGCGGTGCGCATCGAGCGGTAAATTTCCTGAGGTTAGCCGACCCATATCTTGTAAGCGCCCGTCGGCTTCGTGTATTTTATAAGAAAGGCAACAGGCATTGGCCGGAGAAATCCTAATGCCTAGTCGCTGAATTTATGTTCAGTTTGATCAAAAAAATTGTCGGCACGAAGAACGACCGTGAAGTCAAGCGTATTCGTCCGTACGTGGACGCGATCAACGCTTTGGAACCCGGCCTTCAGAAACTGAGCGACGCGGAGCTTAAGGCCAAAACCGACGAGTTCAAGCAGCGTATCCGTGAAGGGACAGAGGAAGCGCGCGCTGCTCTCGAAGAAGCCCAAGCCGCCGCGTCGACGGCCGAGATCGAAGAGCGCGAGGAGCTTAAAAGCCGGGCTGAGGAAGCCGACAAAGCGCTGCGCGAGGCGGAAAACAACGTCCTTCAAGAAATCCTGCCGGAAGCATTCGCGGCCGTGCGCGAGGCCTCGCGGCGCTCCATTGGGCTGCGCCATTTCGACGTGCAATTGATCGGCGGCGCGGTCCTTCACGAGGGCAAAATCGGCGAGATGAAGACCGGCGAGGGCAAGACACTGGTGGCGACGCTGGCGCTGTATTTAAACGCGCTCACTGGCCGGGGCGCCCACTTGATTACCGTAAACGATTATTTGGCGCGCCGCGACGTGCAGTGGATGGGACCGATCTATCACAAGCTGGGTTTGACGCTGGCGTCGATCGTGCACGAAACCAGCTATCTCTTCGATCCTACCTATTTGACCAAGGATTATCGATATCTGAATCTACGTTCGATCTCGCGCCAGGAAGCTTATCGCGCTGATATCACCTACGGCACCAATAACGAATTTGGTTTCGACTACCTGCGCGACAATATGAAGTTCTCGCTTGAAGAATACGTCCAGAGAGAACTGAACTTTGCCGTCGTCGACGAGGTGGACAATATCCTCATCGACGAGGCGCGCACGCCGCTGATCATTTCCGGCCCGGCGGAAGAGTCGACGGATAAGTATTATCTCATTGACCGCATCATTCCGAAGCTGCAACGCGGCGCCGTGATCCAGGGCGATTCCTTGCAGGAGGATCGGGCGGCCATCGAGAAACAGGGGGACTATACTGTCGACGAGAAAAGCCGCTCGGTGATCTTGACAGAGACCGGTGTGGCAAAGGTCGAGCGGTTGCTCGGCGTGCATAACCTCTACGATCCGAGCCAGATCGACACGCTGCACCATGTGCAGCAGGCGCTCAAGGCCTACGCAATCTTCAAGCGCGACATCGATTACGTCGTCAAGGACGGCGAGGTGATCATCGTCGATGAGTTCACCGGCCGGCTGATGCCGGGCCGGCGTTGGTCCGACGGACTGCACCAGGCGGTGGAAGCCAAGGAGCGGGTGCACATCCGCGAAGAAAACCAGACGCTGGCGACGATCACGATTCAAAACTATTTCCGCATGTACAAGAAACTCGCGGGGATGACCGGCACGGCCGACACCGAGGCCCCTGAGTTCAAGAAAATCTACAAGCTCGATGTCCTGGTCATTCCGACGCATCGAAATATGGTTCGGACCGACCACGCGGACGTGGTTTACCGAACCGAAGAGGAGAAGTTTAACGCGGTCGTGGAAGAAATCGCCGAGCGCCACGGCAAGGGGCAACCGATATTGGTCGGCACGACGTCGGTGGCGAAATCCGAGCACCTCTCCCGCATGCTCAAGAAAAAGGCGATCAAGCACAACGTTCTCAACGCGGTGAATCACGAAGCCGAGGCGTCGATCATCGCCCAGGCCGGCCGCTTCGCCGCCGTCACCATCGCGACCAACATGGCCGGACGCGGAACCGACATTCTACTGGGAGGCAATCCTGAATTCTTGGCGCGCTCGGACATGGAAAATGAATGGATTAACCGAGCCGCGAAACTGCCGGGGCAGGAGGGGGCGCGTTATGAAGATTCGTTGCGCGAGTTGCGCGAAAAATTCGACGAAGAAGTAAAAAAGGCCGAAGCCCGCTACCAAAAAGAAAACGAGCTTTTCGATCGGCAGCGCGGCGATGCGCTCAAACGGTCAACGGAGATCCAGCGCGAAATCAGAGAAGTTTCTCCGTTTCGGGAGCTGCGTCAGCGCTATGAAGACCTTTCGGCGACGACGCTCATCGAAGCGCTGCACGGAATTCGCGCGATTCCGGAGGGCTATCTAAGAGGGAAGGAAGAGTTCGAGAGCGCCCTGATGGAAGACCGCAACGGAAGGCCTGGTCCTCCGGACGAGGAGTTCGCGGAAGCGCGGCGGGATTTTACCGAAGCGATTGTTCGCTGGCAGCAAAACGTCGGCGAGCGAGAAGCGACCGTCGAAGCGCTCGATGAAAAACGGCGTAATTATGAGCAGCGCATTCTCGATCTGGAGTTTCTAACCGCGCTGTCGAGCTTGGCCGAGGGCGAATACGCGCCGCTCGCACGGGAATACGAAACGGTGCGTTTAGCCTATGAAGAGGCGGAAAGACGCTGTGAAGAGATTCGTAAGCCCTACGAGGAGACCCTTCAATCGGCGCAAGACAATTATGAGAGCAAACGGCAGGAATACCTGCGCATGGTCGAGGATATTCGCGAGCAACTGGACAAGGCGCCCGATGAGTACCGCCACCGCTTCGATGAGATCTTGCAAGAGTATAACCAGGTATGCGCCGGAGAACGGGAGCGGGTGATTGCCGCCGGGGGCCTGCATATTCTCGGCACGGAGCGTCACGAAAGCCGGCGCATCGATAACCAGCTTCGTGGGCGCTCCGGCCGGCAGGGCGATCCGGGCTCGTCGCGCTTTTTTCTATCCTTGCAAGACGACCTGATGCGCATATTCGGCGCCGACCGGATTCAAGGAATCATGGCCCGTCTCGGCATGGAAGAAGGGGTGCCCATCGAGCATGGCTTGGTGACCCGGGCCATCGAAAACGCACAGAAAAAGGTCGAGGCCCACAACTTTGACATCCGCAAACATCTGCTGGAATACGACGACGTCATGAACAAGCAGCGCGAGGTGATTTACAGCCAGCGCAGAGAAGTTCTGAAAGGCGAGACCCTAAAAGAGGAAGTGCTCGATATGGCTCGGGGCCTGGCGGAAGAGGTGCTGTCTGGTTACGCCGACAAGGAGCTTCACCCTTCGGAATGGGATTTGAGCGGATTGCGCGAAGGGTTCTTTCACCGGTTTAATCTGCGACCGGACTTCGAACTCGATAAAGACAACCTGACGGCGGATGGAATCGCCGATTTGTGCGCCGAGCGGGTCGTTCTAACTTACGAAGACAAGGAAAAGCGTTTCGGCTCGCCGATGCTGCGGCAGCTTGAGAAAATCATCGTGCTGCAAACCATCGATAGCCTTTGGAAAGATCATCTCCTCAATATGGATCATCTGAAAGAGGGCATCGGGCTCAGGGGCTACGGACAGAAGAACCCTCTTCAGGAATATCAGAAAGAGGGCTTCGAAATGTTCGAAGAGATGATCCATCGGATTGAAGAGGACGTCGTGCAGAAGCTCTTTACGGTGGAAATCGCCCGGGAGAGCGCCGCGCAGGAAGTCGCCATTCAGCAGCGACCGCAACGAATGGTTATGAGCCATGGAGCGGAAAATATCCAAGCGCATCCTGCCGAACCCAGCAAACGGGAAGGCGAGAAAGTCGGCCGCAATGCCCCTTGCCCCTGCGGCAGCGGCAAAAAGTACAAGCGCTGTCACGGAAAATAGCAGTATCCGGGTTCGGCAATATCTCCATTCGACTCCTCGACTCGGCTCCGGGCCATGGCCGGGAACCCCCTCGCCCCGGATTCCGGCTAAGAATCGAGGGGTCGTCCTGAGCGAGCGAAGCGGGTCGAAAGCGGTGCCCCGGACTTACCCGGGGAAATCCACTCCTATTGCCCGCCATCGGCATACCAAGTTTCGAAAAATTTGACCGTAAAACAGAATTTTGCTAAGTCTTAGAGCGCAATGAATGCCCGCGACCTATATTCGAGCAATTTGTTAATTTCTGGAATGGTATGTTTCGTGCTGGGAATTGGCAATTGGATGGTTGGCGGAATTGAGACGGCCAAGTACCAAAATCTCTTGCACAAATCGGGACAAACGGGCTTGGAGGAGTCTTATCGCAATTTTCAGGAGCTCGATCATCAAAAAAATGAAGCGGTGCTACAGCGGATCAACGAGGACCGGGAGCGATATAACACGGCAAGAATCAAGCTGAATTTCTTCTTTGTGGTATTGACTGGCGGAAGGGTACTGTTCTTGGTCGGTGCGGTGATAATTTTATGGTCGCTGGTTCGGCTAATCAGGCGGGACGCGCGATTGAAAATAAGCAAGCTGGAGGCGACGCCCTGATGAATGATTCTCAAATCATAGATGGCAATGTAACCGAGGAACAATCACTTGGAGGGTTTTGATTTCTGGTACTTACGATAATCATACCCGGTTGCCATGGCGAGTAGAATGTCCTCCATGCCGCCACTTTTTTCGCGCCTCAGGATCAAGAGACGGTCATAAAATTCCTTGAAATCTTTGTCGACTCCAAGATTCTCGTTGGTTTTCTTGAGATAAAAGTCCTTGATACGCGTGACGGTGAATCGCAGCGCGGAAAAACGTAACTCGTTCGGAAACGAATCCCATTCTGGAAGGGACAAGGGTCTTAAGCTCTCATAGCCGGAAATCAAAGCTTCAAACCGTTCGATGCGGTAACGTTGTTCGACAAAACACAGCGCATTAACCGCCGTTGCAAGATCGAAAACAAGTTTTCCCCGACAGGCAGCTTCGAAATCCATTACTCCAACGAGTCGGCTTCCCTTGAATTTTACGTTATCCGGGAAGAGGTCGCCGTGAATAATACCCTTGGGGAGATTGTTGTCTAAGTAGTTTTCCAGATATGAGAACTCATCATCCAGAACTCGAACAATATGTTTTAGATGAGACGGCAGGTGGCGGCGAATATCTTTGTAAGTGGCGAGTATTCGATTAAAACCGAAACGATTATCGATCCCTTTCTTATAGCTCCTGCCGATTAAATGGAGATTGGCCAAGGCATGGCCCAGTGTTTCCAATTGCCCGCCGATCATTGATTCAACAGCTACCTCCTCCCCATCTAGGTAGCGACTCACAGTGAGACACTTCCCTTGGTGCTCTAAGTAAAACCTGCCGGTCTTGCTCTTGAGAGGTTGTACGCATGGAAACCCCTGTTTCTTGATGTGAAGTAACAGATCGATTTCTTGTTTTACCTCAATTTCGCTTTTCACCTCGTCAATTCTTACAAAATAGCAGCCCCGTTTGGTTTCCAAGCGATAGTGGGTATTAACCGATCCGTTCTTAATGCCAGACCACGCGGTCAAATCGCCCAAGGCGAATTCATCGGCAACCTTAACGAGGTCCTTTTTTGTGAGTACCGAGTAAATAGCCATCGATTTGCATGCCGGAATCGGTGAAGTGCTAAAGAACTCAACCTGAATTCGCCTAAGGCATTTCCCTTCCTCAGTGTGCTAACTACGCTAAATATAATGGAAAAATAGCCTTATGTCAATATTATTTTGGTTTCCTTTGTATTATCAATGGGTTAATGCCGATAATTAAGTATCCACCGTATATAGATTCTGGCGCAAAAGGGACCTGCCAGTAGTACTCTTGCCTATGCATGAAGGTCGAGGGCCATAGCGAAAAATGGGCGATCGTTATCACTTTAAGCCGGTGGGCTCGATATTGAACCATAGTGTGTAAAGCGGGCGAGCATCGATGTTTGACACCATCTGGCGATTTCCATATATCCTTAAACTACACTCTTGTTTCGACCCGAGGAGGAACAGCGGGCCATGATGCCGCAACACGATAATTTTTACGATGTTTACTCGAAGGCCACGAAGATCAAGATCAAATGGCCGCACAAGGCGAGGTTGGCGGTCGCCTTGGCGGGCAACTTGGAAGCCTGGACGGAAATACCGAATCCCAAGCACCGGCGCACGCACCACGTCGGCGGGTCCAATCCGATCAAGGAAGACGATGTCGTCTCGCTTTATGATTGCCGCACCGCCAGCGAGAACGATTACGGCGGACGAACGGGGGTCTGGCGCATCCTGCGCATCTTGGACAAGTACGGTGTCAAGGCGTCATTTAATACTAACGCGCTCTGCATCCATCGTTATCCCGAGGCGGTTAAGGCGGTGCACAATCGTGGCCATGAGATTGTCGGCCACTCCTACGCCGAGGATCTGCAGCTCATTCATCTTACCGAAGAGCAGGAGCGCGACGAGATCCGCACCTGCGCGAAGATGTTTCAGGATTTTGTCGGCGTCAAGCCGACGGGCTGGTTGACGTCGGGCATGCGCCATACGGAGCGGACGCTGGGCATCCTGGCGGACGAAGGTTTTAGCTGGCACGGCGACGCGGTGAACGACGACAATCCCTATCCGGTAAAGATCAACGGCAAGACCATGATCATCGTGCCGTATAAAAACGCGATCAGCGGGTTGAACGACACGGGCATGTACCGGCGCGGCATCGTCGCGCGGGATATTTTCCAGTCTTTCAAGGACGAATTCGACATCCTCTACGAAGAGTCGGCGGACGATCCCAAGATGCTGACGCTGGCGATGCACTGCCAGATGGCATTTCCGGCGACGGGGAAGGTTTACGACGATTGCATCAAGTACGCCAAGTCGTTTCCGGATATCTGGTTCGCCAAGCGGGGCGAGATTGTCGAGTGGGTCAAAAAAAATTGCTTGTGAATTATTACGGTGGCGATGAAATCGTTTCGAGTTTCGGGTTACGAGTTTCGAGTTAAACCCGGAACCCGAAACTCGAAACATGAGGAGTTTCTATGTGCGACACAGCGGATGATGGTGTAGGTATAAGCAATTCGGTTGGCGATGGCGAACGATTGAAGCGCGCGGGACTGCGCTCGGCGGATATCGCCGAATTGATGCCCTACGCACGCGCGCTGGCCGACGCGCGGGAGAACCGCGACAGCCACATCGGCTTCGTCGGCTACAACAAGACCGTTGCGGGCAACAAGGTGCTGATCGCTATCGACCGCGAGTACGATCTCGACGTGCCGCATGCCGTCGCCGCGGCGCTGCGGGAAAAGGGCGCGCATGTCGATATTCTCATCGCCGATATGGGCAACCCCGACCGGGAGTTCGATTATTTAGATGAAGTCGAAGTGATCATGCGGCGCGAGCCCTGGGAAAAAAACCCGCGCCGCTGGGAGGGAATGCCTTACATCGAAGACTTCGCGCTGCGCGGCGGCTACGATTTACTCATTCACGGCAAGGGCGGACCGATCCCCAAGACTGATTTCCGCTATGAGCAGATTCCCTGGCTACGCGCCGAGCATTTCCTCCAGCGCTCGACGACCTATCCTTTGGATTTGCATCTGCTTATCAACAAGAAAACCTGGGACCCAATTTGGGAGTATGGCCGGGGTGGTCGCGCGCGCTTGACGGACGCTGAGGGCACGGACATTTCCTGGACCTATTGGGACGAGTACTATGACGGCACCCGTTACGGCTTCTCTTCGACGCCGCGCAACGGCCATCTGTTCGGCCATCCGGTGCCGCCGATTATCGCCAAGGAGGACGCCGCCGGCGTCGTCTCCGGAACCACCAGCCATTTTTCGCGCGCCTTCCCGCAGGTCAAGGTCGAGTTGGAGGGCGGACAGATCGTCAAGATCGTCGGTGGCGCGGCATATGGCGATGCGTGGCGCGATCTTTTCGAGGAGAGCAAGTGCACGCAGTATCCCTGCTTTCCGCGGCCGGGCCTTTTCTATCTCTGGGAAGTCGCCATCGGCACCAATCCGAAGATTCTGAGGCCGAGCGGCATCGAAAAACATTCCTCCGGCGGCTTCGAATGGGAGCGGCGCCGCTCAGGCGTGATCCACATGGGCTTCGGCACGTTGTGGCGCTCGGCCGAGGAGAAGTGGGCCGGCGAGAACGGCATTCTCTACGGCCACCTGCATATTCATCTACTGTTTGCGACCTTCACGATCACGACTAAGACCGGTAAAGAATATACGATCATCCGCAACGGCAGGCTCACCGCGCTCGACGACCCCGAGGTGCGCGAGTTGGCGAAGAAGTATGGCGACCCTGACGATCTTTTGCGGGAAGACTGGATTCCGCAGATCCCGGGGATCACGTCAGCGGGTTTGTACCAGGAGTACGCGCGGAATCCGGGGCAGTGGATCTACGCGAAGGCTGAGAAACGAGGTTAGAGGATCGAAGATCGATTATCGATTATCGATCCTCCATCTTCTATCTTCCATCATCTCTTCTCCCCATCCCGCTCTTGAAGTCGCGAATACGGACCGATATGATCGCCGCGAAGGAGATTTTTGCGCATGGCCGGGAAGACACTTTACGATAAACTCTGGGAATCCCACAGCGTCGGCGTTTTGCCCACGGGTCAGACTCAGCTTTTTATCGGGCTGCATCTCATTCATGAAATCACCACGGCGCCGGCTTTCGACATGCTGCGCGAAAACGGCATGGACGTGGCATTCCCCGAGCGAACCTTCGCCACCCTCGATCACATCGTGCCGACGGATATTCGGGCTCGTCCGTTTCTCGATGCGGAGGCCGAGCAACTGACTCAGGCGCTGGAGAAAAACGTCAAGCAGTTCGGCGTCGAGTTTTTTGGCTTGGACAGCATGAACCAGGGCATCGTTCACGTCATCGGTCCTCAGCTCGGCTTGACCCAGCCGGGGATGACGCTCGCCTGCGGCGACAGCCACACGAGCACCCACGGCGCCTTCGGCACGCTGGCGTTCGGCATCGGCACCAGCCAGGTGCGCGACGTGCTGGCGACGCAGACGCTCGCCATGGACAAGCTCAAGGTGCGCCGCATCAACGTCAACGGCGCGCTCGGCACCGGTGTCTACGCCAAGGACGTGATTCTGAGCATCATCCGAAAGTTGGGCGTCAGTGGCGGCAAGGGTTTCGCCTACGAGTACGGCGGCGCAGTGATCGACAAGATGAACATGGAAGAGCGCATGACCGTGTGCAACATGAGCATCGAGGGCGGCGCCCTGGTCGGCTACGTCAATCCGGACCAGACGACTTTCGATTATCTTAAAGGCCGGCGTTACGCGCCGTCGGGAGCGGCGTTCGACCGCGCCGTGAATTACTGGAAGTCCGTGGCATCGGATAGCGCCGCCCAGTACAATGAAGTCGTAAGTATGGAAGGAAAGGACATCGAGCCGACGGTGACCTGGGGCATCAACCCCGGGCAGTCGGTGGGAATCTCCGAGCGGCTCCCCAAGCCGGATGAATACGCCGACCCGGATGGCGCGCGCAAGGCTTACGAGCATATGGGCTGGCAGCCCGGCGCGCCGATCCTCGGCACGGCGATCGATGTGGCATTCATCGGGTCATGCACGAACTCGCGCATGACGGATTTCCGGGCGGCGGCCAAGATCGCCAAGGGCCGCAAGGTCAAGCCGGGCATTCGCGCGCTGGTGGTGCCGGGCTCGGCGGAAGTGAAAAAGCTCGCCGAACAAGAGGGACTGCACGAGATTTTCCAAGCAGCCGGTTTCCAATGGCGCGAGGCCGGTTGCTCGATGTGCCTGGCGATGAATCCGGACAAGCTCAACGGCCGAGAAGTTTGCGCCTCGTCATCCAATCGAAACTTCATAGGCCGGCAGGGGAGCCCCGGCGGGCGCACTCTGCTGATGAGCCCGGCGATGGTGGCGGCGGCAGCGCTGAACGGTAAAGTCGTCGACGTTCGTGAGTACGAGTGAGATTGTGGGCTCTGCGAGAACGAGGTTCAAACCGTTCAAAAAGTTCAAGCCGTTCAAATCGTCCCCGATCTATAAACGGCTTGAACGGAGCGCAGCGGTTAAACGGTTTGAACGACTTGAACTGATTTGAACTGAGTGAGGGACCATGAGCGACATAGTCAAGATTATCAAGATTAGTGGCACGGCCGTGACCATCCGCGGCAACGATATCGACACCGACAGGATCATTCCGGCGCGCTACTTGAAAGAAGTCACCTTCGCGCGCATGGGCGACTACCCCTTTTTCGACGAGCGCTACGACGCGTCCGGCAAGAAAAAAGACCATCCATTCAACGATCCCGAGTACCAGGGAGCGTCGATTCTTGTCGTCAACAAGAACTTCGGTTGCGGCTCGTCGCGCGAGCACGCGCCCCAGGCGCTCTATCGATTCGGCATCAAAGCTATCGTCGGCGAATCCTTCGCGGGGATTTTCGCCGGCAACTGTACGATGATGGGGCTGCCGACGGTGACAGCTACGCACGACGAGGTGGCTCTGATGATGAAGACCGTCGCGGAAAATCCCAAGACTCGATTCAACGTCGACATCGAAAAAAAGATCCTCATGTTCGGCGATCAACGGATCGCCGTCGATTTGCCGGAAACCTATCGGATCGCGCTGACCGCGGGTTCCTGGGATTCCACGGGGCTGCTCCGCTCCAACCTCGAGCAGGTCAAAAAGACCGCCGCCAAACTCCCTTACATCGGCGGCTTCGCCGGTTAGGTCCCGTCGAAACCATGGCCGAAAGAATCGTCTCCATGCATGCCGCCTACCGCAGCGGCAAGGAAGTCGTTGACGGTTTCCTTTCACGGCCCACCGCCGGCGATCCGCGCGCGGCCATCGTGCTCGTGCATGGTTATCGCGGCCTGGACGACGGCCAGCGCGCGGTAACGCGGCGTTTCGCCCAGGAAGGATTCGTCTGTCTCTCGCCGGATCTTTTCCACGGCGAGACCTATCATACCCTCGAAGACTGCGCTCTGAAAAAAACCTCCCTGGATATTCCGCGCGCTGTTACGAACATCGTCGACAGCGTGCCGTATTTGCGCAAGCTCCCGTGGGTCGGCAAGAAAAAAGTCGCCGTGCTCGGTTTCTGCATGGGCGGAGGACTGGCGTTGTATGCATTGGCGCAATCCAAGGCATTTGCCGCTGGAGTCATTTATTACCAAAGCATGTTTCCCGACCCGGAAGATTTAAAGGGCATCAGCGCGCCGATGCTTTGCCACTACGGCACCGACGATCCCGGCACGACGAAAACCGAAATCGACATGTTTCGTGATGCCCTCGATGGACACAAGAAGAAATATGAGATCGAGATGTATCAAGGCGCCGGCCACGCGTTCCTGAACAATCCGCAAAGCAAGAACGCGGCTAACCTGGAGGCAGCGGAGAAATCGGTGGCCAGGACGGTGAAGTGGCTTCGAAAAACGCTGGATTAAATTAGAGACATCGCTGGAGGGACGGCATGGCAAATAAGTGGGACGAGCGCAAGAAGGCGCAAGAAGATGAATACTTCGTTAAAAAAGAGCGCGAGCTGCTCGCCAAAATGAAAGCGAAGCAAGAGGCCGAAGCCAAAGAGGCCGCCAAAAAGGCATCCTACATGAAATGTCCCAAGTGCGGCGAGTCGTTGAAAGAGCGCAGCTTTCAAAAAATCTTGATCGACCAATGCACCGGCTGCAACGGTATCTGGCTCGACGCGGGTGAGCTGGAAGAGGTTGCGGAAAAGGAAGGCGGCAGTTGGTTGGGCAAGTTTTGGCAGAAGAACGGGTAAACGGCGGTGGGGTACGGGTTCGGTTTCGCCAAAATTTGTAGGGGCAACCCTATGTGGTTGCCTGTTCGGAGGGCAGGCACCCATTCGACAGACTCAGGGCGGGCTCCGGCCTACCCCTACGCCGATGCGGCGTTGAAATCAAAATGAACCACTACCGGCGCTGGCCTCAACTCGATAGACGCAAAACAGTTCTCGTAGCTTCCCTATATTCGATCCCGAAACCTAAGGAGGTAGCAGTCATGAAAACCCTGATGCGGTATACGATGCTCTTCGTTGCTGTGGCATTTTCGCAATCAGCAGTGATCAACATGAGGTTAGCTCAAGCGCAAGAAGGCAAGATCGTTCCCTATGTGCCGACGCCGCAGGAGGTCGTCGAACGCATGCTTGATCTGGCCCAGGTAAAGAAAGGCGACGTGGTTTACGATCTGGGTTCGGGTGACGGTCGCATCGTGGTCACCGCGGCGAAGAAGTACGGCGTCAAAGCCATCGGATTCGAAATCGACCCGGAACGGATCAAGGAGTCCAAGGAGAACATCGCCAAGGCCGGTGTCGGCAAATTAGTTGAAATCCGCCAGCAGGATATAAGAACCGTGGATTTGTCGGCTGCCTCGGTGCTGACGATGTATCTCTTGCCGGAAGTCAATCTGATGATCCGGCCGAACATTTGGAAACAAATGAAACCCGGCTCCCGGGTGGTTTCGCATGACTTCGACATGGGGGACTGGAAGCCGCTTAAAACCGAACATATCAAAGACGGCTCGACCTGGGAGCACACGCTTTACCTCTGGCATGTCGAAACCGGTAAGAAGTGACGTTTGGCAAACGATAAGAGAACGACATGAATGCGCTGATCGCGGTTATTCTCGGAGCCGTCACGGTTTATCTCACCTACACGCGCTACGCGCGGCGCATCGACCGCAACGTCATCCAGTCCGATCCCAAGCGCGCCACGCCGGCCACGCTCTACATGGACGGCGTCGACTTCATGCCGACCAACCGAAATATCCTTTTCGGATATCATTTCAAGTCTATCGCGGCCGCGGGTCCGATCGTTGGCGCCATCGTCGCCGCCACGCTATGGGGCTGGTTGCCGGCGATGCTCTGGCTCATCTTGGGAGTCGCCTTCATGGGATGGGTGAGCGACTACAGCGCCATTGTCATGTCGGTGCGCAACGAAGGGCATAGTCTTTCGGCCATCGCGCACCGCCTGGTTTCGCCGCGCACGCGCACGATTCTTTTCCTGTTCATCTTCTTTTATCTGCTGTTGGTCGCCGGCGCCTTCGTCGGCATCATGGCGCAGGTGATGGAGTCCCAGCCGCGCACGCATCTCGGCATGATTCTTCTCGTCTTAATGGGCCTATTGCTGGGACAAATGCTTTATCGCTGGCGGGTCGGCTTAATTCCCGCGACTGTCGTTACGGTCGGTGTTACTCTTGCGGCGATCATGATGGGCGGCGCGAGCGAAGGGTTTTTCAAGGGACTCAACGACGCGTTCAATTCGTTGACCGGCGGAAATCCGCTTGTCACCTATTTCGATCCGACACTGGCAAACTTCAAGGGCGCCGAAGCGAAGATCATGCCCAGTCTACTTTTCTGGGCCGTGGCCATCAGCTTATTCTGCTACGCAGGTTCGGTGCTGCCGATCTGGCGCATGGCACAGCCGGTGGTGTATGTCGGCTTCTGGATCACCGCGCTGGCGATGCTCTTGGGATTAGGCGGAGCCGCCGTGGGCACGATCACCAAACCGGAGGTAGCGCAGTTCCAGATCCCGATGTTCAAGGGTTGGAATCCGCAGATGGGACCGGCGGGTGTCATGCCGCTTTGGCCGATGCTTTTTGTAACCATCGCCTGCGGCGCGATTTCAGGCTGGCACGCGCTCTTCGGCTCCGTCGGCACGGCGCGCCAGATCGAGAATGAAGCCGACATGCTCCCGGTGGGCGCCGGTTCGATGCTCGCGGAGTTTTTGCTCGGCTTGCTCGCGCTGTTGGCCATCTCGGTGGGCGCCAAGGGTTCTCCGGTGGCTGCCTTCGCCAACGGTCTTGGAGGTTTCATCAGCGTGTGGGGTTTCCCCGTGGAATACGCGGTGTCGCTCGCGTTCGCGGCGTTCATCGTGATCGTCTTGGTCGTGACGCAACTCCTGTTTCGCGTCATGCGTGTCACATTGACGGAGTGGCTCGGAGAAATCATTCCGCCGCTGCGCAACCAGCATTTTTCGTCCTTCATCTCGATTGCGCTGGCGATCTTGTTGGTGATGACCGGAACTTGGATCTATCTCTGGCAGCTGTTCGGCGCGGCGAACCAGCTAATGGCGGCGTTGTCCCTCTTGCTCGTGACGGTGTGGCTCGTCTCGGTGGGCAAGAACTGGGTCTATGCCGGTATCCCGATGATTTTGATGTACGTCACGACCGTCGCGTCGGTTTTGGTCACGGCGTACAATTTGTATTTCAATGTCTATGTACGCAACCTCGAGGCGGGCAGGATGCTCCCGAGCATCGGCTCAGGCCTGATGGTCCTGATGGCGATCTTGTTGGTTTTTGCCGCGATTCTCATTGGCATCGACGGGTTTCGCGCGTTCTTCAAGTACCTCGGCAAGCCGGCGCCGTCAGCGCAGATTGCGCCTGTGAAAGGCTAATCGCGCCGGCGACGGAGATTTAAAGATGTACTCGGCGAACGACTTCATTTCGAAGCGCAGATGGCAAGCCGTCAAGGACTTTTTTTACGGCCTGACCGGTTACGAGTTCGTTCATCACGCCCGCGAGATGAGACACGAGGCCGAGTCAATCTTTCTTGTCGTGACGCTGGGTGATCTGGTGGGTATTCCGGTTATGCCGCCGGTATATGCGCTGCGGCTTCTACCCTTTGTCGCGCCGGAAATCGCCGCATGGAAGCGCCAGTTGGCGCGCCGAAAAGAATTCTGGGAAAAGGATGAATACGATCTCCACGGGATTTAAAGAGGAGTTCAAGACGTTCAAAGCGTGTGAACTTCGAAGAAGGGATTAAACGCATGGCTGAACAGGACAAGCCCAAGAAGGGCGGCATTTTCCAAGTCTTCAAAGATATCGTTTACGGCATGTCGTCCCACGAGATGACCCGCCACGCGGTGCGCAGCCGCGCCAGCATGGAGCATCTGTTCATTCTCATCACCATGGGCGATCTGCTCGGCGTGCCGATTCTGCCGCCATACTATTCTCTGCGTTTGCTTCCCTACGTCACGCCTCAGATCAGCACCTGGAAGCGGCGCATGCTGCGCGAGCGCGATATCACGGACACGTTGGGGTGAAGCCCTGAATTGAGGATCGAGGATGGAGGATAGAGGATCGCCATCTTCAATCCTCGACCATTAAGTCCTTGAGTTATGTCGTTACGCGAAGTATTTGAGAACCACCCTGAGCGGCGCTACATCATGTTCGGCGGCAAGGGCGGGCTGGGCAAGACCACGCTCTCGGCGACCTGTGCTTACTGGCTCGCACGCCAGGGAAAACGCGTGCTGCTGTTTTCGGTCGATCCTCAAGCCAGCCTTTCGGACATCTTTCAAAAAGACATTTTCGGCAAAGGCGCGGTGCCGATCGTCGAAAACCTTTGGGCCCAGGAGATCGACGCCGATAAACGCATACGGGACTATCAAAACGAAATCCGCCAGAAGATCCTCGACATGTACGGCTTCGACAAAGTTCCCGAAGAGATCGACAGCTACATCGCGTCGGCTTCGGCCGAGCCGGCGATGGAGGAGAGCGCTATCTTCGACGCCGTGGTCGATATCATCGTCAAGGGCGATTACGACTACTACATCTATGATTTAGTTCCGCTGGGGCACGCGCTTTATTACCTTTCCATGGCGAAAGTCTACGACGAGTGGATTAATAAGATCACCAAGCTGCGCGAGGAGATGGGACAATACGATCGGGTCGCGGCGACGCTGCGCCGCCAGGAAAGCGTCGAAGAAGATAAAATCCTCGAAGAGCTCCGGTATATCAAAGGACGGATCAATGCGTCTTCGCAGATTCTTACCGACAAGAAGCGCGCGGCGTTTTTCTTCGTTTTGGTTCCCGAAGAGATGATCATCCTGGACACGCGCAAAGCGGCGGAGCTGTTCGCGCGCTTCGACGTGCCGATCTCCGGTTACGTCGTGAACCGGGTGTTGCCGCAAGAGTTGCGCACCGGCAAAATTCCAACTTATCTCAGAAATCGCATCGATATGCAGGAGAAGTATCTTGGCGACATTCGCAGCACCCTGGGAAATCAAGTCCTGGCTTACGTCCCGGAGATGGAGCGGGACATTACCGGGCTGCCGATGATCGAACGGCTGGCAGAAAAGTTGTTCAAATAGTTCAAGACGTTCAAGTCGTTCAAAACGTTGAGTGTGCCGAATCATATGAGTGAGATCACAACGACGATGACCGGCTACTTTCGCGGCCATTCCAAGCTTAAGTATCTTTACTTCGGCGGCAAGGGGGGTGTGGGTAAGACGGCACTCGCTGGCGCCACGGCGCTCTGGCTCGCTGGGCAAGGCAGGCGCACGCTGCTGGCTTCGACCAACCCCGTGCATAGTCTTTCGGGTCTGCTGGAAAAATCTGTTTTCGGAGCCCCTACGGCTGTGTCGGACAACCTTTGGGCTTACGAGATCGACACCAAGGAGACCATCGAACGGTCAAAAAAAGATATCCGGGAAAAGATTCAATGGTTTCTCAAGTTCGCCGACATCAGCACCAAGGCCGATGATTTCGTCGAGTCGGCGACGATGAATCCGGCCTTCGAGGAATCCGCTATGTTTGAAAACATGGTGGACTTGATGCTCAAGGACGACTACGACGTTTACGTCTTCGATACCGCGCCCACGGCCAACGCCCGGCGGCTGCTCGGCATGTCCAAGGTCTATTCGCTGTGGGTCGACAAGATGCTCAAATCCCGCGAAGAAGCGCGCAGCCTGCGCGAAATGCTCTCTTTCAGCAAGAAAAAAGAAGAAGATCCGCTGCTCGCCTATCTACTGCAATTCCGCGAGCGCATCGGCCAGGCGCGCCAGCGGCTCACCGACTCGGAACGGACCGCATTCTTTTTCGTCACGTTGCCGGAGGCGCTGCCGATCGCCGTCATCTCCCGTTTCATCGGCTGGTTCCAAGACTTCGGCATTCCCGTGGGCGGGGTGATCGTCAATATGCTGCTCGACAAAGAAGCCCTGGGTCAAGATTGCCCCGAGTTCGTCCTCAATCGCGTGCGCATGCAGGAAGAATATCTGAAAACGATCTGGCACAAATTCGATGGTTCCGTTCGTGCCTTGATCCCGCTCTTCGATCAAGAGGTCCGCGGTCTGACCATGCTCGGCGAAGCCGCCAAGCGGTTGATGGAGTGAGCCTGCCGTAGCGCATCAATTTCTGACAAATTTGGTGATTTTCGCCAAGAATCCCCTGTCGGGTGGGTATTTCTCTGCGACCTTTCTCCCGCTGACCGCCCTAAGCGCCTATAAATCCGAAGCTTTTGATCTCCCTCACGGCGGAGCCAGATGGCGCAGATCATGCTTCATTGGTCTCCCGCCGTAAGCCAGAGGAATATTTGGAGGGCCTGTGTCTATTGACGAAATTTTGACCGCATCCGAGGTAGCAAACCTCCTGCAAGTGCATCCACGCACCGTTTACAAGCTGGTGAAACAAGGCTCCCTGCCGGGAAGAAAATTCGGCGGCGGCTGGCGCTTCAGCAGACGGAACATCATGCAAATGATTTCATCCCGGGAGTCCGCTGCTCCTCTACAATCAGAAGACCTCGAAGGGAGGTAAGCGTTTCCATGGGCTACCATTGGGACAATTCCACACCCAGTAGTATTGGGTCGCGGCGGGCGGATTTTTATCTATGCGATCGAGTCATCGCCGCGCAATGCGATGCGATTCTTCTTGGGCTCGCCGCGATTTTCTTTCTCGGCTGTGAAAGCCGAGCGAGCGCTCAGAAAATCTTTTGAATAGGGTCACGAAATCAGCAGCTAATGAAAAGAATCGTTTCTTTTTTTAAAAGCAGCATCAGACGACGCTTGATGGCCTGGGCGCTCGCTCTTTTGGGAGCAGCTCTGGTGTTGAACACGGTCGCCGGGTCGATCTATACGCGCCGGCAGATCCTACAATTCAACGCGGAGCTACAGATAGAAGTGGCGTCGCTCACCGCGCGCCGTATCCATGCTTTGATGATACGGAAAATCGAACGGCTCCAGGATACCGGCGGCGCCATGACGCTCCACCCACAAGGAGCGAATGAACAAAAGCTGTTGGGGCAATTGCTGCTCAAGAACGACCACTCTTTTACCGAGCTTGCGCTCTTGGACAACAATGGCCGGGAGGTGCTTAAATTCTCCGAGCGGCGGGTTTATTTGCCCGGAGATCTCGGCGATCAAAGCATTTCACCGGCGTATCAGAAGGCCATGACAGGTCAATTTTACATCAGTTCGGTGAGCGCGAATGAGCATGCCGAGCCCTACGTGACGATGGCCGTGCCACTGCAAAGCGGGCCGCGCAAGACCATCGGGGTCTTGGCCGCCAAGGCCAATCTGAAGTTTCTTTGGGATGTCATCGGCGCAAGCCAATTTGGGAACGCCGGCTACTCTTATTTGATCGACGACCGAGCCAATCTCATTGCGCACCGGGACCCGTCATTGGTGCTCAAAGGTTTGCGCTTGAAAGATCGTTCTAAACTC
>Ga0326597_10004903_pt1 | contig 18705 bp, 21 predicted proteins | sample RVTome_12_FD_203789 | JGI IMG/M metagenome (GOLD analysis project Ga0326597, IMG submission 203789) | Soil microbial communities from uranium-contaminated site in the Upper Colorado River Basin, Wyoming, United States - RVT100D185 | ecosystem: Environmental > Terrestrial > Soil > Contaminated >... | reverse complement strand
CGGCCACCCGGAAAAGTTTATGCTTATCGATCTCTTCGATGCCACCACAAACAAGGCGGTAGGCGAATATGGCTTTGGCGGGTTTAAACTCTATCCACAGCGAGTTCTTGGCGCGGAGAGCGCGCAAGAGCGGCATTAGACAGCATGGGGTCGCGCTCGCGCCCACACAATGACGCTTTACAATCATCGCCGATCTGGCCGCCGATTTCATAACACGCACATGCGCGCCGTGAGATTACCGAGACTTATTGTTCGTTTGACGGTAAGCCTGATTTCAATGCTGGCTATTCCACTTCCCGCCTCCCCGCACGACGGCAAATTCGACTCCTTCGGATGTCACTACGGCAGAGAACGCAACGACTATCACTGCCATGAAGGGGTGTTTAAGGGAGGCCGTTTCGACTCTAAAAATCAGATGATTCGCCTCCTCAAAGCGCAATTCCTCGATCTAGGCCGTCCTTGGCCCTACGGAGAAATCATAGAAGAAGATATCACTTCTAACCACCCTGAGAAAAACTGACCGGCAGCGGGAAAGTTCCGTCACTCTCAATCTTTGGACAGCTCCAGGCGATTGCCGCTCGGGTCGGTGATATAAACCGAGTAACCCGGCCCCTGGCCGTGAAGGCGCATGTCTTCTACCTTGATGCCCTTGGCTGCCAATTCTTTGATCAACTCATTCGCATCATCGGGCCCTTCAATATCATCGAAGGTGTGGTGCGACACTCCGGCTGCGCGCTTCTCCGAGGCGTCGAAGAGGCCGAAACCGGTTTCACCGACGCGCAAGCGAGCGACTTTGACCCCGCCGATGGTTTGCTGGGTGCGCACCTCCGCCCCTAACGCGACCTAGTAGAAGCGTGTCATATCGTCAAGATTTTCCGCGTGAAAATTCCACGAGCGCAGCTTTAGTACCTTCATGGCATTCCTCATTGAATCAATTCTTCGGTAGGGGCGACCGGTCGCCCCTAGGATTTGCAGACCGCTCAAAAAGATCCCAGAGGCGAGGCGCGCGAAGGACCGACGAGCGGAGGCGTACTCTCTGCGGTACGTTGGAGCGAGGCGACCGAGCGCAACGAAGCATATGGGTCTTTTTCAGCGGCCTGCTAATTGACATGACTCCAGGCATGGTATGAGCTGCGCACCAGCGGCCCGGACTCGACGTGGCGGAAGCCGAGCTTTTCACCCGCGGTCTTGAATTCCTTGAATTCCTCGGGGCTCAGGTAACGCTCGACGCGCAACTGGCGATTCGACGGTTGGAGATACTGTCCGATGGTGACGATGTCGACTTCATGCTCGCGCAAATCACGCAGGGTCGTCATCACCTCATCGCCAGTCTCGCCAACCCCGACCATGAAGCCCGACTTGGTAAGCATGTCGCCGCGCATTTTCTTCGCTTCTCTTAAAATACCCAGCGAGCACTCGTAAGTGTGACCCGGCCTGACTTTGCCGTAGAGGCGTGGCACGGTTTCGATGTTGTGGTTGAGGATCTCAATTCCTGAATTGACGACGGTTTCTAGCGCGGCCAGGTTGCCTTCGAAATCCGGGATCAATAATTCGACGCGAATGCCGGGATTCAGGTTCTTAATCCAGAAAACCGTCTTGGCAAAGTGGCCGGCCCCGCCGTCGGGGAGATCGTCGCGGTTGACCGACGTTACAACGATATGATCCAAGCCGAGGTCTTTGACGACCAAGGCGACGTTGCGCGGTTCTTCGGGATCGAGCGCCAGCGGCTTGCCCTTGTCGATGGAACAAAAGCGACAACCGCGCGTGCAGGTATCGCCGAGGATCAGGAACGTCGCCGTTTTGTTGCCCCAGCACTCGCCGATGTTCGGACAGCGCGCCTCCTCGCAAACCGTGTGCAGGTTTTTCTCGCGCATGATGCGCTTGAGACGAAGATAGTTTGCATCTCCGGGAGCTTTGACTTTGATCCAGTCGGGGTGTCGGCGGGGCATAATGCTAGTCGTTCAAACCGTTCAAGACGTTCAAAGGGTTCAAATCGTTGCGGAGTCGATAAGCACGTTATGATCGTCCTGATCGCCCAAGTCTGCGAAGCCTTCTTTAATGTCGGAGTAACCGAAAAGTTCAGCGAAATGATAGAGAAATCTCTCCTTAACACCCTCCGCGCTTTGCTCCTTGCCCAGTTCCGTCGCCATTGACGTCACGTCGGCCCAGGCGAGTCCGCAGGGAACGATGCGCTGGAAGTATGAAAGATCCGTGTTCACGTTCAGCGCCAGCCCGTGATACGTGATGCACCGGCGCATGGCGAGACCGATGGCGGCGATCTTCCGATCACCGATCCAGATGCCGGTAAACGGCGGCCGGCGTGTTCCTGCGAGACCGAAGTCTTCGAGCGTGCGAATGGCCGTCATCTCCAAGTTTCTCAGATAGCGATGCACGTCCTTTCGCAGCTTCGAGCGTAAATCGATGATCGGGTAAGCCACCAACTGCCCAGGCCCGTGATACGTCACATCCCCACCGCGGCTTGTGCGGTAAACCGGCACTTCTTCTGGGGCGAGGACATTGGACTCATTACCACCGCGTCCGAGGGTATAGACGTGAGGATGTTCGACGAAGAGAAGGATATCGGGCGAAGGCTCGTGTTGTTTGACTTCGACGAGCCTTTCCTGCAGCGCCAATGCCCCAAGATAATCCAACCGCCCCAAATCTTTGTAAACCAGTTCAGCCATCGCGAGATCTAGTCTTATCGTCCATGCTGCAGTCTTTCAAGTTGCACGGCGTTTGGGATTACACCACACAGCGGCGCAAAGAACGCCAGATATTTTCTTCCCCCTCGACGGGGGAAGATTAAGATGGGGGTGATTAGCCGCTTATCTCTCCTTGCCCTCGCACCGGCAATTCGCGTAGAATCGCAGCAACTTAGTAAGTCAAAAGAGGTTCGACTCCTTGCCGAGAATCTTCGACAATATCGACCAGCAACTTCTTCCCGCGCTTCGCGAGACGATAGAGCTGTCTACTCGCTCTGATTTCTGCGTCGGCTATTTCAATCTCCGCGGATGGAAAGAGATCGACACACTGATTAAGGATTAGGCCGGTGGCCCATGCCACCAATTGAACAATGCCAGCCAAATCGAATACCATCTGCACAAAATTTGACTTTTCTCCGGTTCACCGGTGAGGTTGCGACGGCTGTTTTATGCCAGCAGAAGCCAAAGCAAGAATTAGAATTAACGAGCTGCTCAGCAAGTCGGGCTGGCGGTTCTTTGCTGATGAGAATGGCCCGGCCAACGTTCATCTGGAAGCTCACGTTAAGCTGACCAAGAAAATCCTGGACGAGTTCGGGAACGATTTTGAAAAGACCGCCCGTGGATACGTCGATTACCTGTTGCTCGATGCTCGGGGATTTCCGATAGCCGTGCTGGAGGCGAAATCGGAGAAGTTTGAACCCCTGGTCGGTAAGGAGCAGGCTCGGAAGTACGCTCGCTCGCAAAACGTACGGTTTGTCATTTTGTCGAACGGGAATCTTCATTACTTCTGGGACCTGGAGCAGGGGAATCCCGCCCTCATTACTGAGTTTCCGACCGCCGAATCTTTGGGGCACTTTACCGCCTTCAAGCCCAATCCTGAGACTCTGATCAACGAAAAGGTGAGTGACGATTACATTGCCGTCACACAGAACCCAATCTATCGCAACGACCTTCGCTGGACCAACCTCGCAGAGCGGGACGCCTTCCTTAAAGACACTGAACTTAAATTCCTTCGTCCCTACCAGCTACGCGCGATTTCAGCGCTGCAAAACGCCGTCAGGCAAGGTCAGACGCGCTTCCTCTTTGAAATGGCTACCGGGACCGGCAAGACACTGCTGGCGGCTGCTGTGGTCAAGCTCTTTCTACGGACGGGAAACGCGAAGCGCGTTTTGTTCCTGGTCGATCGCCTAGAGCTTGAAGACCAGGGTTGGAAAAGGTTCGTTCAGTTTCTTAAGAACGACTACCGCACGGTTATCTACAAAGATAATCGCGACGACTGGCGCAAGGCTGAGATTGTTGTCTCGACCGTCCAAAGCCTCCAGTTCAATAACAAGTATCGTAGACTGTTCTCCCCGACCGACTTCGACCTGCTGATCTCGGACGAGGCGCACCGCTCCATCGGCGGCAACAGCCGTGCGGTGTTCGAGTACTTCATCGGCTACAAGCTTGGCCTCACCGCTACCCCAAAAGACTATCTTAAGAAGATCGATCCGGCGAAAATCAGCTCCCGCGACCCGCGTGAGTGGGAGCGACGGCAATTGCTCGATACCTACAAAACCTTTGGCTGCGAAACCGGGACGCCGACATTCCGCTATAGTTTGATCGACGGAATGAAAGAGGGCTACCTGCTCAATCCCGTGGTCGTGGATGCGCGCACGGAAATAACCACGGAGCTGCTAGCCGAGCAGGGCTATGCCGTCATGGTTGAAAACCAAGACGGAGAGCTCGAAGAGCAAACTTTCTTCGGCAAGGACTTTGAAAAGAAGTTTTTCTCCGACGAAACCAACCGGGTCTTTTGCGAAACCTTTCTAAAAAATGCTCTACGCGACCCCTTGAGCGGCGAGATCGGCAAGAGCATCGTCTTCTGCGTCCGGCAAGATCACGCGACGCGGATGACCCACGCTCTGAACATCCTGGCGGATACGATGTTTCCAGGCAAGTATAACTCCGACTTTGCCGTCCAGGTCACGTCCTCGATTACCGACGCCCAACAGATGTCCCTGAGCTTTGCCAACAACAATTTAAACGGCCACACTCGCGTGCTTGAGGGGTATCTCACTTCCAAAACCCGTGTCTGCGTGACGGTCGGCATGATGACCACGGGCTACGACTGCGAGGACCTTCTCAATATTGTCCTGCTTCGGCCGATCTTCTCGCCGACTGACTTTATCCAAATCAAGGGGCGCGGGACGCGGAAGTACAACTTCCGATTCGTCGAGAAAGAAGGCTCGCAAGTTCAGGAGCACACCAAAGAGAAAGAGAAGTTCAAGCTTTTTGACTTTTTCGCCAACTGCGAATATTTCGAAGAGAAGTTCAATTACGACGAGGTCATCAAGCTTCCTCCGCCTCGTCCAAGTGGGCCACCTCCAGAACTGCCGCCACCACCTCCGGGCGGCCAGGGTGGTTATACGAACGTTGATCCCGATCCTTTGAAGAGCCAGGTCGAATACCAAGTTCCAGTGTACGGCATGAAGATTGACCGGAAGTTCTATGAGCAGTTTGAGGAGAAGGTAAAGCAAGATGAGAAGGCCCGCACCTACTACGAACAGGGCGACCTCCGCTCCGCTGAGGAGTACATCCGTAACAACCTCTTCGACAAGCCGGAGGAGTTCTTCAACCTCGACAAACTTCGAAAGGCGGTCCAACTTGATCGGCGGCTTACGCTACGCGAGATCATCGAGAAAATCTTTGGCGGCGTTGACAAGTTCAAGTCGAAAGACGAGCTTCTCGAAGAGGAACTCGCCAAATTTATCTCGATCCACAAACCGGACGCCGGTCACTTACCGCAAATCCGTCTCTTCTTCAAAGCCTATATTACTGATGGTGAGATTCGGGATATCGTGGAAAAGCGAGAATTTAACCGGCTCGCCACCAATCCTAAGCTAAATATGGCTGACTACCGGGCATTGAACAGTTGGCGCGAGGTTATTCCCGATTACGTCAAAGATTATGTTCAGTTGAACCAGTTCATGAGTTAGCCACAAAGAGGCACAAGAAGCACACTATGAGAACGGATAAAGAGATTATGGCGCTGTGCGATCGCATCCGTGAGACGAGCCTAGCTCTGCACAGTTTTCTTCGTCACGGACACTTGGAGAAGGTTTACGAAAACGGCCTCGCGCACCGGCTACGAAAACTCGGGCTGAAGGTCGAACAACAATTCCCAGTACGGGTGGTGGATGAGGATGGAACGGCATTAGGAGATTACATGGCAGACCTTTTTGTGGAAGACTCCCTAGTCGTCGAACTGAAGGCCGCTAAGACGTTAGCAAGTGAGCACGTGGCTCAATTGCTGGGCTACCTTCGGGCCTGCAACTTGGCGCATGGCCTGCTTATCAACTTCGGCGCACCCAAGTTGGAAATTAGAAAATTCAAGTTATAAAGAGATTCGGCGATGACGCATAAAAGCCAGGGGATAGTTTTTGTGCGTCTTGTGCGTTTTTGTGGCTGATTGCTCCATGCTCGACTCCGAAACCAAAACAAGAATCGACTCCGCGCGCGACATTCTGGTCGGCAAGGTGCCCGACCCGAAATCGCAGGTGGAGCAGATCACTATCGCTCTGATCTACAAATTCATGGACGACATGGATCGCCAGTCGCAGGATCTTGGCGGCAAGGCAACCTTCTTCTCCGGAGAATTCAAGCAATACGCCTGGAATCACCTCCTCGACAACAAGCTCAGCGGCCACGAACGCCTGTTTCTTTACCGCGAAGGCATCGAGAAGATGAACGAGAACAAGAATATTCCTCAACTCTTCCGGGATATTTTCAGGGGTGTGTTTTTACCATACCGCGATCCGGAGACGCTCAATCTGTTTTTGAAAGAGATCAACGGCTTCACCTATGACCACAGCGAACGGCTCGGCGACGCCTACGAATACCTGCTCAGCGTCCTCGGCACACAGGGCGACGCCGGCCAGTTCCGCACCCCGCGTCACCACATTGATTTCATGGTGCAGGTGATTGCCCCGCAGAAACACGAAACCTTCCTCGACCCCGCCTGCGCCACTGCCGGCTTCCCCGTCTCGGCCTACAAATACATCCTCAAGCACAATGAAAACCTGACCCCTGACGAACGCGCCCGGCTGATGACCAACTTTTGCGGTTACGACATAGCGCCGGACATGGTCCGCCTCTCTCGCGTGAACCTGTATCTGCACGGCTTCCCCAACCCGGTCATCCACGAATACGACACCCTCACCAGCGAGGAACGCTGGGACGAACGCTACGACGTGATCATGGCAAACCCGCCTTTCATGACTCCAAAAGGCGGCATCCGTCCGCACAACCGTTTCTCCATAAAGGCCAAGCGCAGCGAAGTGCTGTTCGTGGACTACATCGCCGAGCACCTCAATCCCGGCGGACGTGCCGGCATCATCGTCCCCGAAGGCATCATCTTCCAGAGCCAGAACGCTTATAAAGCCCTGCGGAAGATGCTCGTCGAAAACTACCTCTGGGCCGTGGTCAGCCTGCCCGCCGGCGTGTTCAACCCATATTCCGGCGTCAAGACCAGCATCCTATTCCTCGACCGCAATCTTGCCAGGCGCACCGACGCCGTGCTGTTCGTGAAGATCGAGAACGATGGCTTCGACCTCGGTGCGCAACGCCGCCCCATCGAGCAGAACGACCTACCGGAAGCGCTGAAGGTCATTGAGGTATGGAAGAAGAACCAGAAAGCACCGACGGAAGGAATTGCGCACGCCGTTTCTCGCAAGCGACTGCTCGAATCGCCCGACTGCAATCTCTCTGGTGACCGCCACCGCGTGACCGCCGCTCGCGTCAGTGGCAAGTGGCCGATGATGAAATTGGGTGAGATGGCTGAGATTCTTTCCGGAGGAACTCCCGCTAAAGCAAATGCCGAGTTTTGGAAAGGCTCTATTCCTTGGGTCTCCCCCAAGGACATGAAGACTGATCGCATCTACGAAACGGAGGACCATATTTCGGAGCTTGCTGTACGCAACTCCGCAGTCAATCTCGTCCCTGTGAGCTCGATTCTTTGCGTAGTCCGGTCCGGTATCCTTGCCCATTCATTCCCTGTCGCTATCGCTACCCATGCTCTCGCGTTTAATCAAGACATCAACGCCATTGTGGCAAAAGACAACAAGTTCCTGCCGGAGTACATCTTTCATTTGTTGAAAGGCATGGAGGCGGAAATACTTCAGTCGGGCGTGAAGAAGGGCGGAACGGTTCATAGCTTGCGAGGTCATTTCCTGCATGACCTTGAAATCCCGCTGCCGCCACTGGCGGAGCAGGAGCGGCTGGTGGCGGAGTTGGAGGGTTACCGCAAGATCATCGAAGGCGCCCGTCAAATCCTCGCCCACTACAAACCCACCCTCCGCCTCGATCCGAAGTGGCCGGGAAAAAAAATCGCGCAGTTGTGTGAACTTGTCAGGGGTAGTTCGCCCCGTCCAAAATCCGATCCGCGTTACTATGGTGGCAAAGTGCCCCGGCTGATGGTCGCCGATCTGACACGAGATGGGATGTACGTCACGCCGCAAATCGACTTCTTAACCGAGGAGGGAGCGAAGTTCTCGCGTCCCATGAAACGAAATGAGGTTGTCATGGCTGTGAGCGGGAATCCCGGCGTGCCCGCGATTCTGCAAGTGAACGCCTATATCCATGACGGTTTCGTTGGTTTCCGAAGCCTTAAGAATGAGATCCTGCCGGAGTTCTTCTACCACGTACTCTCCTACTACAAGGAGCACAGCGGTTCTCAGTCGATTGGTGCTGTGTTCAAGAATCTCACAACGGATCAGATCAAGGACTTTGATATTCCCGTTCCGCCCCTCGCCGTGCAGCGTGAGATCGTGGCGGAGTTGGAGTCTGAACGGGCGCTGGTGGAGGCGAATCGAGAGTTGATCGCGCGGTTCGAGAAGAAGGTGCAGGCCAAGCTTGCGGAGATTTGGGGCGGCGATGATGCCCGGGAGGGCGCCGGTCGACTGCCGGGAGTCCGGCAACTGTGATTATTGCACAGGGCTTGGTGCAAAAATCACTTGAACCTGACAAAGTCGCGGCGCGGAGGGGTACGCTGTGAAGAAGCGCGACCGAAACCGTAGCGGTGTGAGCGACTGGAAGTCGCTGATGGCGGCTTTGCGGCGGCGCGACACGATTTCCCCCGTGGAGATTGCCCAACTCGTGAGGCAATATACCGACGTGTCGCCGGACTACGCGCTGCGCCGGTTGCAGCGTGAGGGGGTGCTACAGCGGCTCGATCCCCAGCGCCGGGGTCTCTACCTCGTGGCCAGGGGAAAAACCGGCGCGTTCATCGCCGACCCCGTCGAAGCCGTGCAGGCGGTTTGCGGACCAGGGACCATCTTCGGCTATGGTTCGGCGCTCTTCCTGCACGGGCTGTCGCGCTATGGCCGTTTGACCGAATACTATGTGGTCTCATCAACCCGGCGGAATCAACTGCCGGTGGGAGAGTTTGTCGTTCGGTACGTCAAGACACCGTTGCCTGAACAGACGGGCGTCGTCACGCGGCGGCAGGGCAGGTTGCTCGTTCGCGTGACGGATGTCGAACGGACGTTGATCGACTGTATCCACCGCCCAAAGTACGCGCAAGGCTGGGAAAACGTCGTCCAGGCCCTTGATCGAGCCCGAGGGGTCCGTGCCGACCGCATGATCGAATACGTGAAACGGTACCGGACGCCGTCCTTGGTGGCGAAGGTCGGGATGGTGATCGAGCGCTACGCCGCGAAGTGGCGCGTCTCCGCGGATAAACTCCAGTCTTTGCGGCCGTACCTACCGGCAACGCCCGTGAAGTTCTCGCGCGGGACGGGGGGCACTCTGAACAAGGAATGGAACGTGTACGTTTTGGAAGGACTGTTCCATGCGTAAAGCGACCAAGGAAGCGCCACCGGCACCCGTTGCGCACAGTTCCGGCAGCCGGGGTCTCATCGAGGACTGGGCACGGAAGCATCAAATCGAGTTCCCGACCGCCGAGAAAGTGCACTGGCTCACGCGTGTGTTGCACGCGATTACGGCTACCGCGATGGGCAGGGACTTTGCCCTGATAGGCGGCTCGGCCATCGTCTTCCTGTATCGGGGCATGTACCGCTTTTCGACCGATCTCGACCTGGACTTTGTGGGCAACCGGAACCTTGGTCAAAAGGGCCAGGGCGAGGTTGACGAGCGGCAGAAACAGGATCGGAAAACGCTGGAAGGAATCGCTGGGGATCTGAGGATGACATTTAAGATTCGATCGGAGCCCGGGAACCGATTCGCCCAGTATGAGCTGAGCTATCCCTCAGCGTACACCCGCAAGGGGAGCGTCGAACTGGACATTTCCTATCGCTATGGTCATTCCGTCCTGGGGACCGTGATGCGGCCATGGCCGATTAAATCCCCCAGCGTTGCGCCCGACTTCAAGGTCGCTACGCTTAGGGAGGAGGAGTTATACGCGGGCAAAGTGATTGCGATGGTCGAAGCGAAGGAGCGCTTGGACTTCCCCAGCCACATCGGGCTGCTGACCAAGCGAAAAATCCGTCATCTGTTCGATATCTATCTCCTCGCTCAGGAGGTCTTTGATGGGGAAAGCAAGCTCAATCTGAGGCGATTCCGCGACCTCGTCCTCCTGTTCGGGATGACCCGGATCGGAAAGTTTGAGTATTTCCGCGGGAACGCCATTGGCTCCTACACGGAGGCCGACGTGAGAACTGAACTACGGAGCGTTGTACCGCGCGATTTTCCAGTCCCGGCGGTCGAGGAGATGAAGTGGACGGTCAGGAAGTTCCTCGACCGTCATGCCTTCAATTACACGGAGCGCGAGCACAGATTCATGGAGGATTTCCGGGTCGGACGGTTTAGGCCAGAGGACTTGTTCGGTTCCGGGGATACGGCTCGGAAACTGCGTGATACGCAGTATTACAGGGAAATCCTCGGCAAGGTGCGCCCCTTGGCGCCACGCGGATCGTCACGCGGAAAAAGGATGACCGGGAAAGGGCGGCCGTGAAGGGTATAGCCCGAACCGGTCGGAAGGTCGAGCAGTGTGTCCGGATTAGGCATGGTCAACGTTTCCTTGCGGCTATTCGGACAGAATTCCGGACAAGCCGTCCGGATCCCAACCAGACACTTGCCCGGAATCAGGAATCTCGCCAAAAATCCCGCCATTTTGGCGGGATAAGGATGCAGAAAACTCGCCCGACAGAAATCCCGACAAAACGTCGCGATACAGTGGTCACTGTGGGCAGAAATCCTGAACCGCGACACTGTACGATGCGATGAAAACCATTAAAGACATGCCGGAGCACAGCCGCCCGCGCGAGAAGCTGCGAGAGAAAGGCGCTTCGGCTCTCTCTGATGAGGAGCTGGTCGCGGCAATTCTCGGCATGGGGACCGCTGGCGTTGACGTGCGCACGATCAGCAAGCAGGTTGCCGGCCTCATCCGTGAACACAAGGAAACTTTAAAGCTCGATCATCTGCTTGGGGTTCCCGGCATGGGCCTCGCCAAGGCCGCTCAAATTCTCTCGGCGTTCGAACTTGCCCGCCGTCACCTACTAAAAGATACGGTGAAGATCTCCTGCGCCAAAGACGCACTGCCCCTTTTGGCCGACATCACCGGAAAGCAGCAGGAATACTTCATTTGCATCTCGCTTAACGGTGCGAACGAGGTCATAGAAAAGCGCGTGGTCACTATTGGATTGCTCGACAAAAGCCCGGTTCATCCACGCGAGGTCTTTGCCGACGTGATCGCGGACCGCGCCGCTGCAGTGATCTTCGCTCACAATCACCCATCAGGAGACCTCCAGCCGAGCCCGTCCGATCTCCAGCTCCAGGAACAATTAACCGAAGCCGGCAAGATTCTCGGCATCCGCGTTCTGGATCACGTCATCGTGAGTCGAAAGGGCTACTACAGCTTTCAGGAAGCAGGGCTGATTAAAACGTAGAGGGGATTAGTTGGACTTCCCTTCGTCAAAGCTCAGGGCGGGCATCCCTTCGGCTCACTGCTCTCAGGGTAGGCCCTTCGATGAAACTCAGGGCAGGCAACTACGACATCAAGTACCGGATGGGCCGTGACGCGGAAACCACTGAAGACTCGCTAAATGACTGAGAGTAGAGCCACGCATCCATTTTCAACATGATAACCGGGGATCTTCAAAACAAGCTGGACCAACTACTCCGGTTGGACTCAGAGACGGAATGGGTCGAGTTCAAGCGCAACAATGACAAGCCGGAAGAGATTGGCGAGTATCTATCCGCCATTTCAAGTGGGGCGGCGCTGCACGGCAAGAAATTCGGCTACATTGTCTAGGGTGTCGAGGCCGGTACGCACAAGGTCGTCGGCACTACGTTTCAACCGAGACGAAGACAAATCGGCGGTGAAGAGCTGGAAAACTGGCTTCTTCGCTTATTGACTCCTCGAATCGATTTTACAATTCACGCGTTCGAGAGAGATCAGCTACCGGTTGTGCTCTGTGAAATCCAGGCGGCGAACTCAACACCTGTTCGCTTTAAGCAGGAATCTTTCATCCGTGTCGGAAGCTACAAGAAGAAGCTTAAAGACTTCCCGGAGAAGGAGCCTAAACTATGGAAGATCCTTTCCAACACACAGGCGGATTGGTCAGCGGAAATTGTCGATTGCGCGGGTCTCGACGATCTCGACCCGCAGGCCATACAGTTCGGACGTGTGCAATACCAAAAGAAATATCCTCACCAGACCGCAGAGCTTTCCGGGCGGGATGATGCCACATTCTTGAACAATGCCAAAGTGTGCATCGGCGGCAAGCTGACTCATACAGCGTTAGCGTTACTCGGCAAGGGTGAATCCACCCACTTTCTTTCGCCGGCGCAGGTTCGGATTACGTGGGTGCTGCGAGACGATAACGATATAGAGAAAGACTACCGACATTTCACCGCTCCGCTCATCTTAGCGAGCGACCAGTTGCTCGGAAAAATTCGCAACCTAACCATTAGACAACTGCCGAGCGGGACGTTGTTCCCGCATGAGATCACGCAATACGACCCGTGGGTAATCCGGGAGACCCTGCACAATTGCATCGCTCACCAGGACTACCCGTCTGGCGGCCGGATCAACGTAGTTGAAACGCCGGAGTCGCTGCTCTTCACCAATCTTGGATCGTTCATCCCTGGAACAGTGGAGGAAATGATTAAGAGCAACGCGCCACCGGAGGTTTACCGGAATCCCTTTCTTGCCCAAGCTATGGTGAACTTGAATATAGAATTCTGGGGACATAGTACAATTTCAATTTGGTTGTCAGCTAAACTCGCGGTCCGGACCGGCGACGAAATCGACCGGATGCTGGCGGCGCACTACGGGTTGACAGAGGAGGAGATGGACTTCATTATCAACTACGATATCAAGTACCGGATGGGACGCGACGCAGAGAACGAAGAGGAATGAAAGCCGCATACATTATGCCGCCTTTGATCTTCGACAAAACTAAGGACGAGTTCTAGGCGGTTAATCGAATTTCAGTTGCCAGGCGTCCTCCTTTTGCCCCCCTTGCGAGGATGTGGCATACTTTCAGACGAATGTGGGCCAAGCTCTCAAAAGAACGGGCTGACGGATGATTTTCGATGCAACAATAAAGAACATTCTTAACGAGAAGTTAGCCGAACTGGAAAAGAATTTTAAGGCTGATGCTGTTTTTTACTGCGGAGAAATACATCCAAGTTTAATCCGCCCTTTCCGCGATTTGATTGAGGATCTCATCAAAGACCCGGCCAAAGGAGACAAAACTCACCGTCGCCTCGTTATAATATTGAATACCGGCGGCGGTTCCGCCGAAATCGTCGAAAAGATGGTGGACATTACCCGCTTTCACTATGGTGAGGTCTATTTCGTTGTCCCGGATTTTGCGATGTCGGCGGGGACAATTTTTTGTATGTCGGGCAATAAGATTTACATGGATTATTCGTCCTCTCTCGGCCCAATTGATCCGCAGGTGTGGAATGGCACGCAGTATGTCCCGGCCCTCGGTTACTTGGACAAGGTTGAAGAGCTGCTCGAAAAGGCAAAAACTGGAAATCTTACAAACGCGGAATTTCTGATTCTACAGAACCAGGATCTAGCGATGTTGAGTCGTTACGAGCAAGCAAAGCAGTTGACCATCACGTTATTAAAAAAATGGCTAGTCGAGTTCAAGTTCACGGACTGGATTATTCATGAAACTGACCCAGTTAAAAAGGGACAACCGGTAGCCCAGGCGGAAAAAGAAGCGCGAGCCGAGGAGATCGCCAAACAGTTGGGAGATAACCATTATTGGCATTCGCACGGACGAATGATTGGAATAAGCACCTTACGTGACTTGTTGCGGCTGAAGATCGAAGATTACTCAAAAGATCCGGTGTTGCAACCTCTCATACGTTCATATAATGATCTCATAACCGAGTATATCGCCAAAAACAATTTCCCCTTTTTCTTGCACAGTAGAAATTACTTCTAATGGAGGACTTTCATGGAAATCATTGAAAAAGTTAAGCAAGTTCTCACCGAAGAAGAAGAGGAGAGAACAGGAAATCCTAATTTTCAGAAACTTCGTGATTTTTACGAAACCATGAAAAGAGAAGGTATCGCGATTAATCAGGGGTATAAGCTTCCGCCAATTGATACCATTGGCCGGAGGTTATACGGGGAAACGGCAAGTCAGGCCGGGCAGAAGAAATAGCTCAACCGTATTTGATTGGATTATGGAGGCATGGGAGTTTTCTCATGCCTCTTTTTTTGGTTTGCGTTCGAGTATCGAGCGTGATTTCTATTTATCCACTGTTTTAACTAGAAAGAGCAGCCTTCGCCCTTCTTACGAAGACAAAAAGCTCTCGGACGCCCTAGATGGAAAGCAGAAGAAGCGCTACATCACGAACCTCTTACAGGAGATTAAGAAAGAAGGTCACATTTTCCCAGACGGGACGACGCGATGGGCGAAGTGGCGTATATCTAAACCTAAGGCCAAAGGGAACGTTTAGCCATAAATTTAGACAAAGAACGTTGAGTCCTTGTCCGAAACCGTAGAAAAATGCGGGTGTTGTGTATGTATGAAGAGCATAAAATTATTTCTGCAAGATATATAAAGAAGGGAAAAAGGAAACGCGAACCTTTTCACCACCGCGCTATTCGAAAACCGGCAAGCTCATCATCCACGAAATCTACCGCGTCCGTGGTTCCACGCCAATTGAGCCATCGTTCCGCCGCTCTTCGAACGGAAGAATCGAAGGTTACGGTCTGGTTAAATTTCCTAAAAAAGGTTGGTAAAAATGAAAAAGGCGCCGTGTCGGAGGTTTCCCTCACGATCCTGCTAGTAACGACGCAGTCACGGCGTACAGGGACAATAAAGCCACATAGGCAACGTGTCAAGGCTCTGAGTTTGACGTCGATAGCGCTACTCGCAAAACGTATTAGGGATTGTATAGGGTGGAGGACAATCTCACGGATTAGACAATCTTTTGTACAAAGAGAAACGGGGGTATTTGGTCTAACTTGTTAAAAACAGGATTTTTTTGATTATTTAAATTCGCAAAAGATATAAGAAAATTAGAAAACGATGAGAGGCCATATGACACCCACTCTAACCGCCGAGGGTTGACCCGGATAATGGCGACACGTCCGTTTCAGGTGGCGACTTTGACGCCAGCGCACCTCCGTTGGCCCGCCGATCTTGAGAAGAGGCTAGGGCGTGATGTTCCTTCTCAACTCTGGGCCGTCGGAAGCCCTGAAATTCTCGGCGAGAAGAAGGTCGGCCTGTTCTGCTCTGTCCGTTGCCATGGTGATGCCATTCTCGGCGCCTACGACGCTGCACGAAAGCTACGTGATGACGGCGCGACTGTCATTAGCGGTTTTCATTCACCCGTGGAAAAGGAATGTCTGCGGATTCTCTTGCGGGGGAAACAACCCATTATTATCTGCTTGGCACGGGCATTAGAGAAAATTCGCCCGCCGGCTGACTGGCGTAGCGCTGTTGAAGCCGGCCGCTTGTTGTTGGTTTCGCCGTTTGAAAAGCGTCCACGGCGTCCGACAATTGAGTCCGCGCAACGTCGCAACGAAATTGTCGCCGCCTTGTCCGATGAAGTTCTCATTATCCACGCCGAACCAGGCGGCAGGATCGAGCATATTACTATGTTGGTTGATCGCTGGAGTATCCCAAGACGACACCCAAGGATCAACGGCTAGAAGAAATATCTTCTTGCTTTGATCTCTGCTTCTGCCAACCTTGCCTTACGCGCAGCTTCTGTTGTTTGACAGAAAAGAGCGACTACGACTACAGTCGGCGAAGATTCATCGGGAGATTTTTACTCTGATGCCACAAGCTACTTTCAATCCCCCCTGATTCGTCCGCAAAGATATCGACGGGTTTTTCGGTCTGATGATCGATAACCTGATCCAGCTGATCCTGATCGTCAGTCTGTGCCGCGAGCTGATTCATCTGCCGGACAGCTACATCTTCGGCAAGATTTTGCCCGGCGCGGCGATCTCGATCCTCGTCGGCAACTTCTTTTATGCCTGGCAGGCGCGCCGGCTTGCGCGCGAAAAGTTAATGGGGTCGGAGTCTTTCCCAGTCTAGGAAAGATAAGGGAGCAATTTTTTTAGTTGCGTCTGTTCGCTAATGCGCTTGAGCGCGGATTTGAGATCATCGCCTTTCTCGAACGGGCCTCCGGCGCATCATTCCAGCGATTTTACGAGGCCGACGCAGTCGGAATCGAAACGGTCCATGCGGTGACGAGCAAAATTCGACGATCAGCATCACGTTGCTAATGAAGTTTGAAAAAGTGTTATGGTAACCTTGGGATTCTGACCTTGTGAGCCGGTAAACCAACACCCGCGACGCCAGTTAATCCAACGGCTCGATTTCATCGATTCCCGACAGCAACCTCGACCAGTTTACGCCGCAATGCACACTCAGTTCAAAATGTTCGATCGCCCGACAGGCGGCAGAGCGGAAGTGAGTGTGCGCGGCTGGATGAACGCGGCGATCGCCGCGGCGAAGGACAAGTAAATCCAAGACTGCCTCGCCAGGCCAGCAAGACTTGGCACCATTGGAACTTTTCTCCCGTTCGAAGCCCCCCCATAGAGATGCTGGCGAAACAAATTCGAGGTTAATCTGTATGGCGGCGGCGAAAATCGACTTTGCGAAGGGCGATGGGGTTGTTCCCGTTATCGTCCAGGACCATGGCACGGGGAAGTTCTGGGGTCGCTTACACGCAAGCGACTATGGAACTCAAGACTACCGCGTTCTTGGTTAACCTGCCAGGCGGAACCCCTCAGCCCTGTTTAGATCGAGACGGTCACGCAGGAATTTTCTCAACAAGTGGCCTGGACCGCAAGCGATGAGAAAATCCGGGAGTGAATTTCGCAGAGCAATCATCACGACCAGTTCCGATGGGGGAATTCCGGGTCTGATGGTGCAAAGCCAGGAGCCAAAGCTGGACCAAACGAGGGCGGGGGTAGTGGTGGCGATGCATTGAAGGACACCCTGCGAGATCAGAGCAATCTGGATGTAGCGATGGTAGGCGGCCAGCTTGCGCCGGATGGCGTTGCGGTAGTGGTCTGTCTTGCGGTAGAGATACTGATCGCCAGAGCGGGAGCCGATCTCGTCCATGGCTCTCATCCAGAAGTGGTAGGCGTAGGCGCCAAGGGTGCGAACGGCCTGCTTGAAGGAAAGCTCGATTTTGAAGCGCAGGCCGTAGAGCCGGATGATCTCGATCGGGTTCAGACTGAGGTCCGTGCACAGCAAGATGATGCGTCCGCGGTCCGGGTGTTCCACGAGTACGAAGCAGGCCAGCCGGCGGATCGGTCTCCACAGCAGATCCAGACAGAGATAACGGATCAAGACGTCCTTCTCGCCGTAGACGGGGCTTGAAACCGTGATCCAGCGGTCACCGGATGTTTCAAACAGGGTAAACAGGCGGACCTTGCCTCCATACAACCTGGGACAGCCGCGCTTAGGTTTGGCCTCAGTCGGGGGTATGGGCTCGAACGCGACGGAGTTTTTGCGCAGCCGGGAGATCAAGTGGCTGCCGGCTTGGGTCAGTCCCAAGGCCATCGTATGGCAGGCGTAATAGGCGTCGGCGACGAGGTAGACCGGCTCGGCAATCCCGAGAGCCTCGACCAGGGAGAGGAATTTGTTGGGGAGAGTGCGCTGGTCACGGTTGGTGAACACCAGCCCTTCGTGAATGCGCGCGGACAGAGGAACGGCGAAAAACGATGATGCCGCCGACACCAACACCGAGACGGCCTGAATGGAATGCCCCATGATGTATTCGGGTTTGGTATTACTGTCCGAGACCTGATGAAGCAACTTGACGGCGGGCATCTTACGGCCACGCTTGGGGATCTTGATGCCATCGCCCAAAAGCACCGGCCTGCCGTTGACTCGATAAATGCCCGCCATCCGCGCAAAGACGGTCTTGACCCAGCATCGGCATAAGGCATCAGGGTCGACCGCCTTGGAGTGAAAAAAGTCCAGCAGCCGGTCATAGCCGTACCCGCTCAACCCCAGCGCTCGAACAATGCTGGTCACACCGAGAAGATCACTCCGGATTGAAATCCCCGCGAGCGCCGCCAACAGCCACAGAAAGCTCCGCGACCTCGAACAGGCGGCCCGCAACGGCTCCACCCAAGACCACCACTGCGTCCAAATCCGCATTCACGCCTCCTTTGCTCTTGACTCCGAATATGTATCATTATAATGATATATACATGTCTAAAAGGAAACTCGAACGGTTGCAAGAGGCGATGCATGGAATAATACGGGAGATTGGAGAAATCGGACCGATGAGGCCAGGCTCACTGAGTAAACAGGCTCGAAAGACCAAGAATAAGTACGGGGCGTATTGGCATCTGAGCTACACCCACCGGGGTAAGGGGCATACCCAGTATATCCGCGATGGCTTCGTAGCCCAGGTGAAGGCCGAGATATCCCATTTCAAGCGTTTCAGAAAGCTCATCGACCGATTCATCACTCTATCGATTGAACGATCGCAGCTCAGGATGAAAATGGATAAAGAGCAGTGAAAGAAGTGTGTCAGATTAGTGAGAACTCGGTAGTCT
>Ga0326597_10004902_pt1 | contig 18706 bp, 17 predicted proteins | sample RVTome_12_FD_203789 | JGI IMG/M metagenome (GOLD analysis project Ga0326597, IMG submission 203789) | Soil microbial communities from uranium-contaminated site in the Upper Colorado River Basin, Wyoming, United States - RVT100D185 | ecosystem: Environmental > Terrestrial > Soil > Contaminated >... | reverse complement strand
ACTCTGCGAGAAATGCCGGGGCCTTATCCTCGATCTCCTTCTGAGTGGGAGCGGGGATCAATTCCTGCAGAGCCATGGAGGCATCATGGTGCACGACTCCGGACGGTTTGCCGTCCGGACCCTTTACAATGCCCACCATCCCTTCAGGATAATGTTTTTGGAAGATGGCCAAGGTCTGGCTATTAACGACCGCGGGATTATATCCGCCATTTCCGCCGCAGACCGCCAACGGGTTGTTCGGAACAGCGGCGTCCAACTCGGCGAGACTGGGCGTGGCTGCGGAATACATCAGGTTGGTGGACCCTTCAGCCATCGCCCTCACAGATGTCACGATCCATTCGCCGGGCTTCTTTGTGGCGGCAATGTTGCGGAGCTGAGAGAGCACCTCGGCCTTGGTTTTCCATTCGACCGGCCCAACCGTCATTCCCCAATCCCGAAAACCCATCTCCCGCAAATGGTGTGAGGTCTGGGTATGCACGTGGAGGTGTGTTTCGATCATGCCGGGGAGGACGGTTTTGCCCTGCAAATCAATCTTCTTGGTCTGGGGTCCGGCCACGGCCAGCGCTTCCTGATTGGTCCCCACGACAACAAACTTGCCGCCGTATATCGCCAAGGCCTGGGCGGTAGTAAACTGTCCGGGATCTTCGTTGTCCACAGTGAGAATCTTGCCGTTGTGCAGGACCCAATCGGCTTCCAGCCCCGCCGCCTTCGCGGAGGGGAGAATCCAAAACAAGCTCAGCAGAGCAAGCGCAGCAGCACGAACAAAATACTTTCCTGGAGTCATGGAATCCTCCTGCGTGATCGAGATCGAAGACATCCGATCCGTTCCGAGCCAGTGTCAATGACGGCGGCTGACCCGGAACGAACGGAAGCAGTTTAGAAATTCAACTTCAGCCCCAACTGAATTTGGCGGGCGTCCTGCGAAGTGCTGCGGATGGCTCCGGCCGTGTCCGTGACAGCGCCGGTGCGCGTGAAGATGGTCCGGTTGGGAACGCCGAAGTGCGTGCGATTGAGCAGATTGAACCCCTCGGCGCGGAACTGCAATCCCATTCTTTCCGTAAGGGGGAAGTTCTTTTGCACCGAAGCATCCCAGGTGGCGATCCCTTGCGTGATGCCGGTGTTGGCCCCCAGGTTCCCCAACTGCAAATCGGTGGGCATACCGAGGCTGGCCGGATCGATGTAGCGCGGGCAAGGCACACCGCTGCACATCTCATTCGGGAATCCCAGGATCTTTCCTGTGGTCGGATTGCCGGGCAGGGCAATCGGTGTCCGGTAGGCGTAACTCATCCTCGCCAGCGCTGCCGAAGTCTGAACTTCCCAGGTGAACGGGGACCCATCCTTGAGCGTGAGGATCCCGCCGAGCTGCCAGCCGCCCAGGATGTGCGAGGGAATGCCGCTGTTCATCAGGGCCTTGCCGGGACCGAACGGAAGCTCATAAACATAATTGAACTTCAATACGTTTCTGGCATCCCAGGAGGAGAGCGACCTGGAGGCGTCAATGTGGGCCGGATCGAGGAAGTATCCCGATCTGCGGTTGGAGGTGAGCTGCGCTCGCGAAGTTTGCTCCGCCGTGTTGATGGATTTCGACCAAGTGTAGGCCAGTTGGAACTGCAACCCGGCGGCCATCCTGCGCCGCAGGTCCACCGTCATTCCGTTGTACCAGGCATCGGCCTGAGTGCCCGTCGCGTCCATCACCTGCACCGCGGGGTTTCTCACCGTGCCGCCGGTCGGGGCGGTCAGCACCCCGTTGACCATCGTCGTTTCCGGAGCGTTGAAGTTGGAGATGCTGGCCAGATTAATCCCCCGGCTTCCCACGTAGCCCACTGCCAATACCGTGCTGTCATCCAGTTGCTCCTGCACATTCAGGTTCCACTGCCAGGTGTGCGGGGTCGAGATGTCGAACAGGGTATTGAAGACCTGGACGGTCCCGCCCGAGGAGGTGATCTCCGCCAGCCCGTCGGGGAAGCGGGAAGGAGTGCCCACGGCAAACCCCTTGGCGATGAATCCGTCGCGGTTGCCCCAATTGTGGCGAGCGTCCAGCCTTCCAAAGAACAGACCAACTCCGCCGCGCACGGTCGTGGAGCGGTCCGTCCAAGGAGTCCATGCAAACCCAAGCCGCGGAGCAAAGTCGTCCTTGGTCGGATTTTGCCACAGCGGATCGCCAATGATAAATTCCCCGGTGGCGGCAAAATCTCCGCCTGCAGTAAGCGGACGGAAATTCGAAATCTTTCCGTTCGCCTCGGTGGGCACGGATTGAAAGTCATACCGAAGCCCCAGGTTCAGTGTCAGGTTCGGCAACACGCGCCAGTCATCCTGAATGTAAGCTCCTAGATACGAGATGCGGAAGCCGCGAATCCAGTCAGTCAGGCTGGCCGGCGAACCCCGGAACTGGCCGAGCGTGCTCTGGTTGATGGCCAGGAAGCCCTGAACAGAGGTAAAACTGTACTGGCCGTTGGGTATGTTCGGGAAGGCTTGATTGGCCTGCGCGCGCTGGAAGTTCCCCCCGAACTGTATGGAGTGGTTCCCGCGCGTCGTGACGAAATCGTCGATGAACTCATACCGATTGGTGATGGCGTAGAAGGTCGGCCACAGCCCGATGGAAAATCCCATGCCGATGCCCGTAACACTGAAATTACCCGGCCACGGCGAGTCTGCGAAGAACTTCAAGGCCGGAAGGTCTGGGGTGATCTTATCTTCCGTCAGGGCGTTGCGGTTAAATGCCACGCGCGCGGTGTTCAGATTCGTGCCCGATATAATCCGTGTGTGCGAGATCGTCGCGAAGCGGCTACCGTTCGCCGTGGAGGTGATGTAACCCGGCGTCGACCTAGTATCCACTTGCTCCACATGCATGTACGTAAACCTGCCGAACAGGGAGTCCTTGTCAGAAAGCTGATAGTCCAGCCTGCCTTGTGAAAAATCGCTCCGCACTTCCAGAGGTGTTTCGGTGATGAACTCCTGAGTGCCTGCGGGAAAGACCACTCCATTGCCCTTTGGCCAGAACTGCATAATCGCAGCCGCAAGAGGCTTGGGCGTAATCTGGCACTTACCGCTCGGAAGTATGACGCCGTTATTGGGGGCGCTGGTGCACGTGGTGGCCGAAAATCCCGTTGCCAGTGGAATGATTCCCTGCCGCATTTCATCCCCCGGAACGGTGGGCCGCGCCGTAGTCGTGCGCTGCGAGATCAATCCTTCATACGAGGCGTGAAAGAACAGCTTGTCCCGGATGATGGGCCCGCCTAGGCCGCCGCCAAACTGGTTCCGGACAAACGGCGGCTGCTGGTCCCCATCGAAAAAATCCCGCGCATCGAGCGCGTCGTTGCGAACAAAATCAAAAAGTTCGCCATTCAGGGTGTTGCTGCCCGATTTGCTCACCGCGTTGAAGACGCCCCCCATGGACCGCCCGTATTGGGCACTGAAAGTGCTGGTCTGCACCTGGAACTCACGCGTGCTGCCGGCGCCATACATGACGTTATTCGGTCCGGTGGGCGCGTTATTCTGATAGTCGGCCAGGTCCGTGCCGTCGAGCAGGAAGATATTGTCATCCGAGCGGGCGCCGGAGATGTTGATCTGCGTCCCGTAGCCGCGATGCGTGGCCACCGCCGCGCTCTCCAGCTTGGATACGCCCGGTTGCAAGAGCACCAGATCGGAAAGGCTGCGCCCGTTGAGGGGAAGCTCGCTGATCGTCTCCGAAGTTACCAGTGCGCTGACCATGGACTGAGTCGTGTCAACTAGCGGGGCCTCGCCGGTGACCTCCACGGTTTGCGAGACCGAGCCCACCTCCATCTGGAAATCGACGATGGCCTGCCGCCCCAGCGTCAGCACGATGCCGCTGCGTACTTCCGATTGGAATCCTTCCTGTGAGATGGAGATCTTGTAATTGCCAACCGACAGCGATGGAGCGGTATAGCGGCCCACGGAATCGGTCGTAACCAGGCGGTTGATGCCGGTGTCCTCGTTGGCGATCGTTATCTTGGCTCCCGGCAGCACTGCGCCGGAGCTGTCGGTTACCGTTCCGGAAATGGTGCCGGTGGTGCCTTGGGCATGACCGAGCACGCTGGCGAACAATACTAGCCCCACCCCAACTAGCACTATTCTATTCATGACATTTTCCTTTCTTGCGTGGCCAATCCGCTTGTCGGAAGACCTATTGTTGCAAGCTGTATCAGTTGCGAGTTGATTCTTGCGCGTCCTAGATCGAGGCCAGGAATTCCGAGATTCTGCTGCCCGAGTTCCCCATCTGAATCGATGGTCAGGCAACGAGCGTGACTACCGCCCGAATATCCCGCCAACTCTACCCCATATCTACTAGCGATGCGTCCCAATAATCATGGACATTTCACCAGTTATGCTGCCATGCTACGGACCTGGTTGGCGGATGTCAAGCGCCTAATTTTCCGTGTGGGCTAGGCTGGCCGACGAGGCCGGGCGGGGTTGACAAACGGCTCCGCTTGCGGTATTGTCGTAACTTCATGGCGCAGAAACGGCATCATCATCTCCACCATCATGGGCACCAAAGGGTGTTCTAGCGGAGCCGTTTCTGTCAGAGTAATTTGTAGGAATCTCGGAATCGAGCGGCCCGCTGGAATTCAACCAGCGGGTTTTTTGTTGTCCGGAAGAGATGCGAGGTCATCATGGAACTGGATTTTGACAAGGGCGGCGGATTGCTTCCCGCCGTGGTGCAAGAGGCCGGCACCGGCAAAGTACTGATGCTCGGCTACATGAGTGCGGAAGCCTATCGGAGGACGCTGGAGAGCGGCAACGTCACTTTCTTCAGCCGCTCGCAGAACAAGCTCTGGATGAAGGGCGAGAGCTCCGGGCACGTGCTGAAGGTGAAGGAGGTCTTGGTCGATTGCGACCTCGACTCGCTCGTCGTCGTCGCCGAGCAGCTCGGACCAGGCACTTGCCATGAAGGCTATCGCACCTGCTTTTTCCGCCGCGTCGAGGGAGAAAACTTCGTCGAAGCCGAGCCGCGCGCTTTTGATCCCAAAGCGGTCTACGGCTCATCTTCCAGCAAGGGCCCGAACACGGGAGTCGCAAAATGAAAAAGCTACGCCTGGGGATTCCGAAAGGCAGCCTGCAGGACGCGACGATCGAATTATTCCAGCGCGCCGGGTTCGACATCAAGGTGGGTTCCCGTTCCTACTACCCGACCGTGGATGATGAAGAAATTGAATGCGTTCTCATCCGCGCACAGGAGATGGCCCGCTACGTGGAAGACGGCGTGCTCGACGCCGGCCTCACCGGCCATGATTGGGTGATCGAAAATGAAGCCAATGTGGTCGAGGTCGCCAATCTGGTTTACGCCAAACAGAGTTTCGGCAAGGTGCGCTGGGTGCTGGCAGTGCCGGAAAACTCCTCCATCCAGGGACCCAAGGATTTGCAGGGCAAGGTAGTGGCCACCGAACTGGTAAAGGCGACGGAGCGATATCTGGCGCGCTTCGGCGTTTCAGCCAAGGTGGAATTCTCCTGGGGCGCAACGGAAGTCAAGCCGCCGCTCCTGGCCGACGCCATCGTCGAAGTAACCGAGACCGGCTCCTCGCTGCGCGCGAACAATCTAAAAATCATCGACACCGTGCTCGAATCAAACACGGTCCTGATAGCGAATCAGGCGGCGTGGGGGGACGCTTGGAAAAAGGAAAAGCTTTCGAACGTCAAGATGCTTCTCGAAGGGGCGATGCTGGCGCATGGGCGGGTGGGCTTGATGCTCAACGTCCACAAAGACAGCCTGCGCGCAGTGCTCGACGCATTGCCTGCGTTGAAGCGGCCCACCATCTCCGAACTGAGTGAATCGGGCTGGGTGGCCGTAAATACCATTCTGGAAGAGAAGCTCGTGCGCGTCATCATCCCCAAACTCAAGCAGGCCGGGGCCCAGGGCATCGTCGAGTATCCCTTGAATAAGATTGTGATGTGAACCTTTGACTGCGGATCCCATCCGAATCATATCGGCGAGCGATCGCAAGGGCGTGGAGCGGGTCTTCACGCGGCGGACGCGGCGGCTGGACCAAGCCGAACGCACCGTCCTGCCGATCCTCGACGCCGTCCGACGACAAGGCGACCGGGCCTTGGTTCGTTACGCCCGCAAGTGGGACGGGTTTGCAGGTACCAGCGCGGCACAACTGAAGATCTCATCCGAACACATTAGCGCCGCGGCGAAGAAGGTCTCGCCGGCATTTCTCCGTGCGGTGCGGATTGCGGCGCGAAACATCCGCCGCTTCTGCCGCCTGCAAATGCCGCATCAGTGGCGCAAATCCCCCGGCCCCGGAATCAGCACTGGCCAGCTTGTGCGGCCGCTCGAAAGCGTCGGCTGCTACATTCCCGCCGGGCGCTACCCGCTTCCATCGACGCTGTTGATGACGGCAATTCCTGCGCAGGTCGCCGGCGTCCCGCGGATTGTGGTTTGCACACCGCGCCCGGCGCCGGAGATATTGGCGGCGGGTGGCGCACTGGGCATCGAGGAGATCTACAGCGTTGGTGGCGCTCCCGCCATCGGCGCCCTCGCTTTCGGAACCAAAACGATCGCCCCGGTCCAAAAGATTGTCGGACCTGGAAATGCTTATGTCGCAGCCGCGAAACGGATTGTATCGCGCGACACGGCAATCGATTTTGTCGCCGGGCCGTCCGAAGTTTTAATCATTGCAGACCAGGGCAATCCTGCTTGGATCGCTGCCGATCTTCTCGCTCAGGCGGAGCACGACACCGCCGCCGCCGCAATTCTTTTGACCACATCCAAATCGCTCGCTCAACAGGTGGCCCGCGCGGCGACTGGACAACTGGCGGATTTGCCGGTCGGCAGTCCTGCCGCTCTCTCGCTTCGCGAAAACGGAGCGATCATCGTCGTTCGCAATCGAGAGGAGGCCGTCGAGCTTGCCAATCGCTTCGCCCCGGAGCATCTGTGCGTGCCGGACGATTTTCCCCTCGACCGGATTCAGAATGCAGGCAGCGTTTTCATCGGCCCTTACAGTCCGGAGGCCGCTGGTGATTACGCCTCAGGCCCGAATCACGTTTTGCCCACCGGCGGCATGGCGCGGCTGCGCGGCGGGCTGTCGGTGATGGATTTTGTGAAGATCGTTTCGGTGCAACGATTGCAGCAGAACGGATTGCGGCGGCTGGCACCGGCCATTGTCAGCCTGGCGCGCGGCGAGGGATTGGAAGCGCATGCGCGGTCCGTCGAGATCCGGCTGAAGAAATCGTAACAGCAGATCCCTCGCTACACTCGGGATGACAGCGGAGTAGCTATGGCGAAGAGAGAAAAACTATTAAAACCGCGGCAGGCCATCGCCAAGATGGACCCATACCGGCCGCCTTCGAGCGGGCGCGGCGGAAAGATGCGCCTGGACTTCAACGAGAACACGGAGGGCTGCTCGCCACGAGCGCTCCAGCGGCTCAAGGGGCTAGGCGGCGACACACTCGCCGTCTATCCGGAGTATGAAGAGGCGCTGCCGCAACTGGCACGGCACTTCCGCGTCGCGCCAAACCAACTCACGCTGACAAACGGAACAGACGAGGCGATTCAGTTGGTGGTCAACACCTTCGTAAACCCGGGGGATCGCGTGCTGATCCCGCGCCCCACATACGCCATGTACCGATTCTATGCGCAGGTGATGGGCGCCGAAATAGTGGAGGTCGACTATCGAAAAGATTTGAGCTTTCCGCTCAAGGAGCTGATGTCCCAGATCAATTCGCGAGCGCGAGCCGTTTTTATCGCCAATCCGAATAACCCTACGGGAAGCTCCGCCTCGCCTGCGCAATTGAGATTCCTGTTGCGCGCCGCGCCGCGTGCAGCAGTACTTGTTGATGAAGCCTACTTTGAGTTCTCGGGGCAGACAGCGTTACCGTGGATGGATACCTATCCGAATTTGTTTGTCTCGCGAACCTTCTCCAAGGCCTATGGACTCGCGGGTCTGCGAGTGGGTTGCCTGTTTTCCAATGAAACCAATATCGCCGCCATCCGCAAGGGCCAGTCGCCTTACAGCGTCAACGTCGCGGCAGTAGCGGCAGCGCTCGAAGCAGTCAAGGACCGCGCATTCATCCGGCGATATGTCGGCGAAGTTCGCCGGGCCCGCGCGATGCTCTGCACTGAGCTTACACGGCTCGGCTGGAAGTATTTTCCAAGCGACGCCAATTTCATCCTGGTCGATTTTGGCCCCCATGCCCGCCGGATGCGGGACGCCTTGGGCGAGCGCGAAATTCTTGTGCGCGACCGCAGCTACGAGCTGCCCGGTTGCGTGCGCATCACGGTGGGCGCCGAGGCACAGACGCGCAAACTGGTAAGCGTCCTGCGCAGCGCCACAAAAGGCGTCGCCCGGTGATGACCATGCGCGGAGTGCTGATCTTCGACATGGACGGCGTGCTCGTGGATGTGAGGGATTCCTATCGCCAAACCGTGATCGAAACGGTGAAACACTTCACCGGCGCGGCGGCGACCAACCACGAGATTCAGAAGCTGAAGAATCGCGGTGGCGCGAATAACGACTGGAACCTGGCGTTGGAGATGGTCCGCGAGCGCGGCGGCATCGCCACCCGCGAGGAAGTGATCCATGTGTTCCAACGGATTTCTTATGGAGAAAACAATGATGGTTTAATCAGCCGGGAGCGCTGGCTGGCTGAAGCTCAACTCTTGGAAGGGCTCGCGCGACGGTGGCGCTTGGCGCTCTTCACAGGGCGGATGCGCTGGGAGGCTGAGCACACTCTCCGCAGATTTTCACCACAGACAGTGTTCGATCCGATGATTTGCATGGAGGATGTGGCCCGCGAAAAGCCCGACCCGGATGGATTGATCAGCATCATGCGGGCAACCGATCCGCGAGAAGCGTACTATATCGGAGATACGATGGACGATTGCAGAGCGGCTCAAGGAGCCAGCGTGCCGTTCATTGGCGTGGCCGGAGCGGAGATCCCGCTGCGGGAGGAGCTCGTGGAGCGATTTCGTCAGGCAGGCGCGTATGCGGTCGTTTCCGACATCAATGAACTGGAGCACACCTTGCCATGAAAGCGAAGACCAAAGCCAGACGATCCAAGCCGCGCACCGGCAGCATGGAACGCATCACCACCGAGACGCAGATCCGCGCGCGGCTGGCTCTGGACGGAAAGGGTCATTACAAGGTCAGCACCGGCGTGCGGTTCTTCGATCACATGCTGGAGCTGTTCACCAAGCACGGTGGATTCGACATCGAAATGAAGGCCACGGGCGATCTGGACGTGGACCAGCACCACACGGTGGAAGACACCGGCATCGTGCTTGGCGAATGCTTCAAGCAGGCGCTCGGCGACAAGCGCGGCATCAATCGCGCCGGATACTTCATCATGCCGCTCGATGAAACACTGGCCGTGGCTGCCGTGGATCTGTCGGGACGGCCGTACCTGGTCTGCGACGCCAGGTTCCCCCAGCCGATGGTTGGCGATCTGCAAACGGAGCTGGTGGAGGATTTTTTTTACGGATTTGCGACTCACGCTGGAGCGAACGTGCATCTGAAGCTGCTCTACGGCCGTTCGACGCACCACGCCGTGGAGGCGCTATTCAAGACCTTTGCGCGCGCCATGAAAATGGCGGTCGCGCGCGACGCCCGCATGAAGCGCGAAATGCCCTCCACCAAGGGCCTGCTTTAGGGAAACACCATGATCACAATGATTGATTACGGCGCCGGCAATCTGCGCTCGGTAGAGAACGGGCTGAGGCATTTGGATGTTCCCTATCAAATCACCTCGAAGGCTTCTGACGTCGCAGACGCCGATGCGCTCCTGCTGCCCGGCGTTGGCCACTTCGGGCAGATGATTCGGTCGCTCGAAACATTGGAGATCATCGATCCTCTGCGCACCGCGATCGCCGCGGGTGTGCCCTACCTGGGAATTTGCCTGGGCATGCAGGCTCTATTCGAACGCAGCGAAGAAGCCTCCTCCTGCAAAGGCCTGGGAATATTTCCGGGCACAATCCGCCGGTTTCCCGAAGGACTTCCGCATCCGTTCAAGGTGCCGCACATGGGATGGAACCAACTGGAGATCGCACCGCGAAGCCGGCTGTTTGCAGGGGTCACCGCAGATCCCTTCGTATATTTTGCGCACTCCTACTACCTGCCCGGACAGCGCAACGGCGCCACCACAGGCGCAACGGCGGCCTGGTGCGATTATGGGCAGCCGTTCGTCGCTGCCATCGAGCGCGAGAATGTTTTCGGCGTGCAGTTCCATCCGGAAAAATCCGGGGATATCGGCTTGCAGGTGGTAGCAAATTTCGCGCGTGTCTGCGGTGAAAAGGCGGGCGGCGAACGTGCTGGCTAAACGGGTCATCGCGTGCCTCGACGTCAAAGACGGCCGCGTCGTCAAGGGGATCAACTTTGTTTCGCTGCGCGACGCCGGCGATCCGGCGGAGCTTGCTGCCGCCTATAATCGCGAAGGTGTGGACGAGGTGATCTTCCTCGACATCACGGCCTCGCACGAGCAGCGCAACCTGATCATCGATACCGTTGTGCGCACCGCCCGGCAGGTATTCATTCCGCTTGCGGTCGGAGGCGGAATTCGCTCGGTGGCCGACGCGCGCGGCATCCTTACCTCCGGCGCCGATAAGGTTTCGGTGAACACGGCGGCCGTTGAGAAGCCGGAGCTGATCACGCAGTTGTCGGAGGAATTCGGCTCGCAAGCGGTGGTGCTGGCGATCGACGCACGGAGAGAACAAACGCCCGATGGCCACGGCTGGCGAGTGTTCACCTACGGCGGCCGCACGCCAACGAAGCTCTCGGCAGTGGAGTGGGCGCAGAAGGGCGAGGGTTTCGGGGCCGGGGAGATTCTGCTCACTTCGATGGATTGCGACGGCACCGAAAAGGGCTTCGATTGCGAGCTGACGCGGGCCATCTCGCGCGCGGTAAAGATCCCCGTGATTGCCTCAGGCGGCGCGGGCTCAGCCGAACATTTTGCCGAAGTGCTGACCGCAGGCGAAGCCGATGCTGCGCTGGCCGCTTCGATCTTTCATTACGGAAAGGTGCGCATCGCTGACCTCAAGTCGCATTTACGGCAGCGCGGCATCCCCGTGCGTCTTTGAGAGGGAGCCAAATGGATCACGATCAGATTACGGCCGAGGAATTCAAAAAGCGGCTGGCGCAGCTTTGCCTCTCGGGCCGGTCGAATGAATTGCCGCGCAAACAGCGCGACCGGCAGATCATCCTGAAATCCATCGCGCTGTACCTTGCGCCGTTCCTGGCGAAGGAGCAGAGCTGCTCAGAGCGGGAGATCAACGCCGCGCTCAGCCGCTGGGTCGGCGACGTCGGCCATTCGCTTGAGCCGGACCACGCCGCGCTGCGCCGCACGCTCGTCGATGAAAAATATTTGGAGCGGACCGAAGGCGGCGCTGCATACCGGCTCTCGTCTTCCGCCGGCGCGGGCTTGTTTGCCGCCGGTGTCGATCTGATCAACCCCGCTCTGGTGATCGATGAAGCGATTCTCGAAGCCGCAGCGAAGCGCGAGAAGTACCGCAACCGGCCACCTGCTTAAAGCTAAGATCGCGCCGTTGCGAATGAGTGCTGCGTCATGTGCGCTCTGAATTCCGATCGAACATCGTTTACTGAAACACCACCCAAAGCGGGCTTTGGCAAGCGCATCCACGCGTGGCTCCTGGCGCGTTGCGCCGTCCGCTACGAGCGCATGGTCGCTGAGCGTAAACGCGGGCTATTCGCTGGGCTCCGCGGAAACATTCTGGAGATTGGACCAGGCGCGGGACCGAATCTTGTTCATATCCCCAAGGACTGCCGTTGGATTGGCGTCGAGCCGAACCCTTATATGCATCCTTACCTTCGGAAGGCAGCGGAGCGCGCGGGCCTGCGCATCGAGATCCGCACGCTCGTCGCTGAAAAATTGCCCGCCGGGGACGAAACTATCGACACCGTCGTCAGTACTCTGGTGCTTTGCTCGGTGCGCGATCCGGAAATGGTTCTTCGTGAAATTCTGCGCGTGCTAAGGCCCGGCGGCCGGTTCATCTTCCTGGAACATGTCGCGGCGGCGCAGGGGACGCGTCTTCGAAAAATTCAACGCATCATTCGGCCAGTGTGGAGGCGGCTGGCCGATGGATGCCACCCGGACCGCGATACGGGACTCGTGATCGAGCGCGCAGGTTTCGGACTGGTTCATTACGAAAACTTCCGCCTGCCGCTCGGCCCTGTGAGCACCCAGATCGCAGGATTCGCGACAAAGTGATACGGTAAGCGCGGTACATCAGTAAACGCGGTACAGCGGATTGGACTGTTTGGTCTGGCAGGCGGCTGCGAGATAGAGCAACGGATCCACTCGTCCATTCCATCTGTTCAAGGCGCGCGGCCTTCGCTGGCTTGCCGACGGCGGCGCTAATCCTGTATCTTTAAGTATGCAATGGTGCTTACCGCGAAGGCTCTTCAGACCGCCTATTGACGGGCGGCCAACGAGGATCCAGCATCGGCTCAGAAAGGGGCGGCGTAGCTCAGTTGGCAGAGCGAGGGTCTCATAATCCCTAGGTCACAGGTTCGATTCCTGTCGCCGCTACCAAACTTCTCAATGACTTACACCCCTGTCCTTTTTCCGCCAAATTTCCACTGTGCCCATTTTTGTGCCCACCTGACTACTGAATTTGCATAATTGCATTGGTTCCTCGTCAAAATTCAGATTGATGATGCCAGTGTTAGCGCGCTTCGGGTTGCGCCACGCGGCGCACTCCATTAGACTGTGTAGACGGAAACGGTTGCGACTGAGAGGGCCATCCTAGCTCAATTGGCAGAGCGCCGCATTCGTAATGCGGAGGTTCGGGGTTCGATTCCCCGGGATGGCTCCAGAAAATCCCACGGCATCCCGGCGCGCCGGGACCGTGGCTACCCGTTATCCATCGCCCTTTGTGATGTCAACCTGAGGGGCGAAGCGACGAAGGACCTGCTTTTGCTGTGATGCCCACGAGCCCATGATTCCCTACGCACTCTGGTTTTACTGGATCTCGGCTCGCGGCTGCCGCCTGTGGCCCTGGCGCAGTCCTTTGCTGCGCTGGCGCATCGAAACTTACTCCGGTATTCCCGCCGAGCAAATCACCTTCAGCGTCTTCTGGAAATTCATGTGGGCAGAGCGGCGCTCGCTGCGCGATTTTCTAAAATGGGGCGCCCGCATGCGTAAACTGGAGCGCCAGCGTCACCGCGAGTTCCGGCAATCCTAGAAACCCACGGCACAAACGTCGTGCCGTGGGGTTCACTTAGCGGGAACGTTTGCGCGCAGTCGGTTTCTTGCGGCTGCCCTTTGGTGAAGCGGCGGGCAGGGCGTAGCGCGCCAGGAGCTGCGCGCCGATCTCTTTCGAGCGGGCGGTGGCGGTCTCGACGGCGCTGATGAGCATTGCGCGCAGGCCGTGGCGTTCGAGCTCGTGCATGGCCGCGATGGTGGTCCCGCCGGGCGTAACGACTTCATCGCGGAGAATCGCGGGATGGAGCTTGGTGTCGCGGACCAGCTTCGCCGCGCCGAGCACGGTCTGCTCGGTCAGGCGCGTGGCGACTTCCTGCGACAGGCCCATCTTCTTGCCGCCGTCGATGAGCGCTTCAATCACCATGTAGATGTAGGCGGGTCCGCTGCCCGAGAGCGCGGTAACGGCGTCGAGCTGCGATTCCTCCACAAAGACCACGCAGCCCAGCGCGCCAAAAAGCCTCTCGACAACTTTACGCTGCTCCGGCGTAGTGGCGTGATTTCCGGCCACGGCCGTTGCTCCCTCTTCCACGACCACGGGGATGTTCGGCATGGCGCGAAACAGCGAGACGCGATTGCCCAGCACGGACTCATAGAGCGCGATAGGAACACCGGCGGCGACGGTGATGACGATCTGCTTGGGCCGCAGCGCGCCGCGCAGTTCGTTCAAGACCGCGGGGACGATGTGCGGCTTGACCGCCAGGATGACCAGGTCGCGGCCCGCGACCGCCTTGCGGTTGTCGGCGCCCATGGTGCGCACGTTCCATTTTTCTTCCGCTTCGCGGCGGCGGTCATCGCTGGCGTCGGTAACGACCACATCCTTGGGCTCGGCCAGATGGCTCTTGATGATCCCGCCTAGCAGCGCGCCTCCGATGTTGCCCGCTCCGATCACTGCAATCTTGAGTCCCATATAATTCCTTCCTTACCCGCCCATACTAACAGAAGCAGATCCTCGCTCCACTGCCGCTGCGCTCAGGATGACCCCACGGCGGGGGCGCATCGGGCAAGCCGACATTGTACCTGAAACTGTCTGGAGAGAGGTATCGAACGGCTACGGGCGCGGTGGTGCGGCGCCGATCTGCTGGAGGTGACCAACCATGTGGTCCACGTAGTCCTTGGCAAGAAAGGCCAGGGTAACCGGCTCGTGGGTTCCGATGTGGCACTGGACATTCAACTTTTTCGGCGGGAGGTGTTCGATGACGTGAGCCAGATACCGGTTGTAGCTGGCCCACAGCGAGATCAGCAAGGGCCAGGCCATTTCCTGAACCGCGGCGGTGCGCACCATGCCGTCCTGATCGTAGCCCGGAAATTCCAGGGAGTCTTGCAGCGAGGCGCGCACAAAGCGCTGATGATTGTTGGAAGCCGAATCGATGAGGTGTCCGATGACCTGCTTGCGCGACCATCCGCCACTCAAAGCGGGGCGGATGCTCTCCGGCTCGCTCACGTTCCGAAGAATAGGCTCGGCATGATCGACCACGCGCCGGAGTTCCGCGCTGAGTGCTTTCATGGGCGCTACCGCCCCCAGCCGCCGGCGATGGAGGGGATGAGCAGGACTTCGTCGCCGTCCTGGAATTTATACTGCTCCCCGCCCAGGAAGCGGATGTCCTCGTCGTTGACATACACGTTGATGAAGCGGTTGAGCTTGCCGGCTTCGTCGCAGATGGATTTCTTGACGCCGGGATAGCGTGTTTCCAGCCCCGTCAGCAATTCGCTCAAATTGGAGACACTCATCTCCAGCATATCGCTGCCGCTGGCTCCCTTGGTGAGGGCGGGTGGGACTCGGACTTTGATGGACATTTCTTCGCGCTCCCTTGGTGATATGGTGCATTGATGAAAAGCCCACGGCATCCCGGCACGCCGGGACCGTGGCTACCAGTGCAAAAGCAGATCCTTCGCCCCTCGACTTCCACGGCATGCCGGGACGGGTCGCTCGGGTCTCAGGATGACCCCACGAACGGGTGATCGATTAACCGGCGGCAACGGCTGCGGAGCGCACAGCGGTCAGGACCTGGTTTTCAAACTCCTCCAGTCGGGGCCGGATGGTAATGCCAGGATCGAGTTGGTTATGCAGCGCATCGAGCGTCTTCAAGCCATTGCCGGTGACGGCGAGCACGGTCTCGGCGTCAGGATTCATCTTGCCCTGCTGCAGCAGCTTGCGCGCCGTGGCGATGGTAACACCGGCGGCGGTTTCGCCCAGGATGCCTTCCGTCTCGGCGAGCAACTTCATCCCAGAGACGATCTCCGGATCGGTCACGTCTTCACCAGTTCCACCACTCGACATGATCGCTCCCGAGGCGTAATAGCCGTCGGCGGGGTTCCCGATGGCGAGCGACCGCGCGATGGTGGAGGGCTTCTGTGGCTCGATCTCACGCGTGCCGCGTTTGACCGCAGTGGTAACGGGCGAGCAGCCCGTCGCTTGTGCACCGATGAGCGTTACGTTCTTCGGCTCGACCAGCCCGATGTCGCTCAGCTCTTTGAAAGCCTTTCCGACACGGGTGATCAGAGAGCCGCCCGCAATCGGAACAACGATGGAATCGGGCAAACGCCAGCCAAGTTGCTCGGCGACTTCGTACGCCAGCGTCTTTGAGCCCTCAGCGTAGAATGTGCGCAGATTTACGTTGACGAAGCCCCAGCCGTACTCACCTGCGATTTGTGAGCAGAGCCGGTTGACCGAGTCATAGTTGCCGCGAATCTTTATGACCTTGGCGCCGTAGACGGCTGAGCCGAGCACCTTGGCCTCTTCCAGGTCCTCGGGGATGAATACATAGGACTCCAAACCCGCTGCCGCTGCATGTGCCGCGACGGCATTCGCGAGGTTCCCAGTGGAGGCGCAAGCCACAACTTTGAAGCCAAATTCAATTGCTTTATTAATGGCTACAGCGACGACGCGGTCCTTGAAGGAGAGCGTAGGACAGTTGACGGCATCGTTCTTGATCCACAGCTTGCGGCAGCCGAGGGCTTTGGCGAGACGCGGAGCGGGCACCAGCGGAGTGAATCCCACGGAGCGGCTGACGGTCGGCTCGCCTTCGAGCGGAAGCATCTCGCGGTAGCGCCACATCGTCGGAGGCCGGCTCGCGATCAGTTCGCGGGTGATGACCCTCTTCCACCCGTCGAGGTCGTAGGAGACTTCGAGCGGAGCGATACAATCACAGACCACCCGCGGAGAGATTGGGTAGGTTTTCCCGCATTCTTTACACCGCAATCCAATTACGTAGGACACGCTATCCTCCCGGGAGGTTTTTCCTTCAGGCTAAAATAAAAAACCTCTTCCGCTAGGGAAGAGGTGGAAAAAACTCACCGCCTCCCCTGTTCTCATCTCTCCCCCATACGGGGCAGGAATTGGCACCGGCCTCTGGCACAAACTCCAGAGCCGGTTGTCGTGGCGTCTTCGGGCCTGTACCCTCTGCCACTCTGGATAAGATTCAGGGGACTGAATCAAACCGAAAGAAAATGGTACGCTGCGAAATCGGAGGCTGTCAAGTGATTTCCCGCGGTGCTCATGGAAGCTTCATCCCTTGAGCAGTTTGTCCTTGCGCCAGAGATATAAGTATAGGCCGCAGTTCGTGCCAAGGACAGCGAGCGCGGCCGGGATCATAGCCCATTGCGGAGCCTCTATGTATATTAATTGATTAAGATAATGGGCAATGAATGGCTCGTCGAACTGGCCCTGGCCCGCCTGTCGGCGAAGATACTGTTCCAGGTAGGTGAGCGGGCAGGGCCAGTAGAAAACCTCGATTAGTACTCCGTACATCATCGCGGCAATGTGGGCGATACGCCACCACCGATGGGTTCGGCCCAGAAGCACCCCGAACATCACAAAGGCGAGGAAGCCGAAATGCACAAGGGCAATGACATCGGCTCCGATTTCATGCCACATGGTTCCATTTTAGAGTGATCGTATCCGTGCGGCAAAGAGAACTAAAGAAAACATTTCCGGAACTGCGTGGGGAGTGTTTTCCTCTACTGACCTGACGGAGGCGACTCCGGCTGGGGTTGCGGCGTAGGTTGCTGAGGCCGGCCAGGAACCAATCCCGGGGGCAAGCCCACTCCCTGCGGAAAGACTCCGCCAGGAATTCCTTGAAACGGAGGCTGGCTAGGAACAGGGGCCGCGCCCGGTTGGGGTGTCTGTCCGGGAACGGGCGCCACGCCAGGCTGCGGGGCTGCTCCAGGCCCCGGCGTTACTCCGGGCTGAGGTGGCACGCCAGGCTGGGCGCCCGGTTGCGGAGGCTGTTCGGCAGGAACCGGCACGGGAGCGGGCAACCCAGTCAATTCCTTTCCAAAGAAGATGGCGCGCGAAGCGAACTCTTCTGCGGGTGCGGAGCGGACGATCATCGGTCTCACCAGGATAAGCAGTTCCGTGTCACTCTCCTGCCGCTCCCGGCGACCAAACAGCCAGCCGACGAGCGGCAGGCGCGAAAGCCAGGGGTATCCGGAATTATTCGCCCGGTAGGTTCGGTTGAGAATGCCGCCAAGCAGGTAGGCCTCCTGGAAGCCGAGGCGCACCTGATTGGTCATCTGACGATTGGTGAAGGAAGGAATGCCGTTCTCGGCAGTGGCTCCGACAGCCCGCAGGGCAAAGTCCAGTTGCAAGGTCATCTCGCCGGCGGCGTGCAGATGCGGCGTGGCATGCACGACGACGCCCACATCCTGGAACTGGATGACGGGAATGAAACCTTCGTTGGCGTCCTGCTGATTCCCGCCCTCTGCCAAACCGATGGGACTGATGCTGGCGGTGACGACGGGGAATCGCGAACCGACAAGGAGCCGGGCTTCCTGGCCATCCGATGCGCGCAAATGAAGCACCTGGTGGGTGCGCACGAGTGAGCTAGAAGAATTCAAGAATGCCGTCAAGCCGGGGACCTGCATGCCATATAGCGTCCGCACCTTGCCCCATTTGAGCAACGGGACGGAGGGCATTGCCGAGCCCGTGCCTAAGAACTGGAGCGGGAATGGCTGTGGCGGCGAGATGCCCAAGTCGCGTGCGCGGTTGGTGTCGATCTCCCATACATCGACTTCGAGCATTACTTCGCCGGCCGGCCGGTCGAGTGTTTGAAGGAATTGCCCGGCCACCTGCACCTGGCGGGAGCGACCGAGCACAGTGATCCAGTTGGTGCGCGAGTCCTGCGTCACGCGCCGCAGATCAACAATGTTGCGCAGCGCATTGCTGATCTCGGCGAGCTGCTGCGGCGTGAGCGGGTTTTCCAAATGGAAAGAGCCGAGAACCTGGCGCTCGTATTCGCCGCGTTTTTGGGGTGAATCGGCGGCCACAATCCCGGTACGCGGATCGGTCGGAGCAACAAATGTGTGCGAGATGCTCGATGCGGCCTCGAGGGCCTCTTTCAAGGAAACGTCCTGGAGGCGGAAGTCTCCCGAGACCGGCAGATTTCCGAGGTCACGGTCATAGACCAACCGAATCCCGAAGCTTTGCGCAATCGCGTCATACAGCGTGTGCAAGTCCGGACGACGCAGCTCAAAGCTGGCACGCGCCACTTGGGGCACAAGATCAAATGGCGCAGATGAGGCGAGCGCCGCCATC
>Ga0326597_10004901_pt1 | contig 18708 bp, 15 predicted proteins | sample RVTome_12_FD_203789 | JGI IMG/M metagenome (GOLD analysis project Ga0326597, IMG submission 203789) | Soil microbial communities from uranium-contaminated site in the Upper Colorado River Basin, Wyoming, United States - RVT100D185 | ecosystem: Environmental > Terrestrial > Soil > Contaminated >... | reverse complement strand
CTGCGCCCTTCCGCATGTAGGGCATGATCTTCCAGGATGTGGGTTACGGTGCCACGGCCCCATCTCCGTCGTTGGAGCTCCTAGCCGTAGCGAAGGCTATGCCGTCGTCGCTCCGCCTAGGATCTGGGGCCGTGGCACCGTAACGCGGTGTACCCCCATTCTTCAGCGACCTGCTAATGGCCCGCTAACTTAGCGGCCCCCCGAGCGGCGCGGCACCTCCGATCCAGAGCCTGATCCCTTGAATCCACTCGTCCGTACGGCGCTGGCGGCCGCCGAGGCGGCGGTCCGGGTCCATCGACGAGACGCGGGTCGCGTCTCGCTCCGGGGCGCCACTGAAAAGGCCCGCGCAGACTACGTCTCGAGGACCGATCTCGACGCGCAGGAGGCCGCGCTCGGCGTGATCGCGGAGCGACATCCCGACCACGCCGTGCTCGCCGAGGAGGGCGCCGGAAGCGTCGAGGAGCGGCTCGCCTCCTGGGACGGGCGGCCCCTGTGGATCGTCGACCCACTCGACGGCACGACCAACTTCCTCCACGGCCATCCGCTCTACTGCGCCTCCGTGGCGGTCGCGGTCGACGGTCGCCCGGTCGCGGGGGCGGTGGTGTCGGGCTCGTCGGGGGAGCGCTGGTGGGCCGCGGAGGGCGAGGGGGCCTTCAAGGGGGGGCGCCCCCTCCACGTCTCCGCGTGCGGCCGCCTCCGTGACGCGCTCGTCGGCACGGGCTTCCCTTTCAAGAAGATCGATCTATTGCCCGACTACCTCGGGCAGCTCGATCGGGTGCTCCGCGGGGCGTCGGGGGCTCGCCGAGGCGGCTCCGCCGCCCTCGACCTGTGTTATCTCGCTCAGGGATCGCTCGACGCTTTCTGGGAGGAGATCCTCATGCCCTGGGACTTCGCGGCGGGCGTCGTGCTCGTGCGGGAGGCGGGGGGTCAGATGGTCGGACCCGCGGGGGGCGAACTGACGATCGCGCCCGGGCCGGTGCGGGGGGCGAACAGCGCCGAGATGCTGTCGGCGTTGCGGCGCGTATTGAGGGACTGAGACGTCAGCCACGTGCGCGCACGCGCAGGCGCGCTTCCTTGCTGGCCGGCCTAGTGGCCACCCTCGTCGAGGTCTGCGCACAGGTCCCATTCACAGCATATCGGATACACTCGGTGATCGTGTAACCCTCCTGCACGGTGGCCACCACGCTGCCACCGACCGTGGCCATCCCGGGCCGCAGCTCGAACACCACCGCGCCACAGCGAAACGTCCGCACGCGCCGCTCGGAATCTCTCTGAAGCTCAGGTGGGGTCGGATCCACGCAGACCCCCTGGTGGCTGTCCAACCGCAGGGACTGGTCCGCCTCGATGTACAGATCGGCGGAGTATAGGTCTTGTTGCGTGCCGGCCCCGCCGTTGTAGGAGATGGTCGCCTCCACGTAGTAGGCGCCGGGGGACCAGACCAGAGGTACGGAAGGCACTCCGCCGGCGGATGAGCACGCGGCGGCGGAGAGGGTCACCAGAGCATATGCCGATCGGCGTCGCATGGTCCCTCCGTTCTCACCCTTCCCGTCGCAGCTCAGTTCCGGGGGCGGACCCGAAGGCCAGCCTGCTTGGTCGCTGCTCTGGTACTCACGTTCTGGATGGACTGCAGGCAGCTTCCGTTCGAGGCACGCTGGACGCATATGACCTCGGTATACGCCTCCTGCACCACGGCGCTGAGCTCCCCCAACACCGTCGCGGACCCGCCGGGTCGCAGCTCGAAGGTCACGTCTCCGCATCTGAACGTCCGCACACGCCGGCGTGCATCTCGGTCGAGCTCGGTCGGCGTCGGAGGCCGGCAGAGTGCCCCAACGTGGCTGTCCATGCGCATGGACCCGTCCGAAGCGATGAAGAGATCGGCCGAATACATGTCCTGCTGCGTCCCATTGGCACCGGCGTACGAGATGGTGGCCTCGAGGAAGAAGGACCCGACCGGCCACTCGAGGGGGGCGGAGGGGGCCCCGCCGGTGCCTGCGCAGGCACCGACAAGCGGCAGCAGCAGCACGTAGGGCAACGGGCGATACAAGGCGTACTCCGGCGAGATCCTTCTCAAAGTGGCTGGCACCCGGAGGATCTGCAAGCGAGGCGAGCCCCGAAAAGGACGCGGGTCCGGGCTCGCGCCCGGACCCGTCGAAGCTTTCGCCTCGTCGCTCCTAGTTCTTGGAGATCTCGATCCTGCGACCCTTGGCCTCGGGGGCCTTGGGCAGCCGTATCTCGAGGACTCCCTTGTCGAAGTGCGCGGTCGCCTCGGCGCCGCTCACCGCGCGTGGAAGCGAGAACGTGCGACGGAAGGAGCCGTACGAGCGCTCCCACAGATGATAGTCCCGCTCTTCGTCGCCTTCGGTGCGCTGCTCCCTCTTCTCGCCGCTGATCGAGAGCACGTCGTTCTCGAGCTCGACCGTCACCTGGTCCTCGGTGAGACCAGGGAGCTCCGCCGTGAAGATCAGCTCGTCGGCGGTCTCGGCTACGCTCACCGGTGGCGACCACAAGGCCCGGTCGCCGCGACGGAGCGACGAGTCGTCGAACAGTCGGGCCAGCCGGTTGGAGACCTCGTCGAGGTCGCGCCACGGCGAGTAGACGGCGTTGCGGAATGGGTATTTGACGATGGCCATTTCAGCCTCCGGATTTGGAGTGACAACGGAGCATTCCTGCTCGGGCGGAAATGCAACCGACGTGCCAACGCGCGGAGCGGCATCGTCTGCCGAAACGAGCGCGTCGCGCTGTCAGTTTGACACCGCGGAGGGTCGTCATCTGTCGATTCGACAACCCGCCTCAGGGGTCGAGGCGCGCGTCCGACAGTGTCGCCAGCGCCAGCTTCGCCGCACCCATCGCGGGATCGAGATCATCCGACGACAGCCTCACGGAGTACGCGTCGACCGCGTCGGCCACGGCGTCGCGAAGGGGACCCCCGTGTCCGATCAGCCCGCCCCAGAGCACCAGCTCGGGTGGCTCCGGCCACGGACCCGTCCGGTCCAGCACGGTGTCCAGGTGGAGGCAGAGATCGGCGACGGCCGTCGCGAGAATCGCCGCGGCGGCCGGGTCATCCGCGGTCGACGCGCGCGACACCAGCGGGGCCAGGGCGGCCACGGCTCCCTTGGTCGCCGTCGCGGCCCACCCGATGAGTCCGTCCGTGCGGTCGATCGAGAGATGCTCTAGGACCAGCTGGCGAAGAGCGGTGGCCGGTCCCCGCCCGTCATCGGCCAGCGCGATGGCGCGCAGCGCCCCGGCCCCGATGGCGAAGCCGCTGCCCTCGTCGCCCAACCTCTCCCCCCATCCCCCCACCCTGACCACGGCGCCCGTCGCGTTTCGACCCCACGCGATGGATCCGGTCCCCGCGATGAGGAGGATGCCGGGCCCCTGCCCGAAGGCATCGTGGAAGGCGGCTTCGACGTCCGTCCCCACCACGACTCGCTCCGCCAGCCCGGCGGCCTCGAGCTCGGCGGCCACCGTCTGTCTGCCCGCCGCGAGGCTGGCCCCGGCGAGGCCGGCCCACAGCCCGCCCACGGGGAGCGCGACCCCACCTCGTTCGGCCGCCGCGTGCACCGCCTCCGATACGGCCTTGGCCGCGGCTTCAGGAGCGCCGGCGGTGACCACGGCGCCCGACGATCCCCCTCGGGAGAGCTCCGTGCCGCGCCCGTCGATGAGGACGGCCCGCGTGAGCGTCCCGCCGCCGTCGACCCCGATGGCGAGCGTCACGGGGCCTTCCTGTCGGCGACCAAGGCGGCGAGCGACCCGACGGCGAACGTGACCACGGAGCCTACGAGCACGTACCACGGCCAGGCGATCTGGTCCCTGATCAGCGTCACGGAGCCGATGCCGACCGCGATCCCGACGATCACGGCGCCCTGCCCCGGCCGCTTCGTGAAGACGCCCAACGCGAAGGCGCCGAGCAGCCCACCGTAGACGAGGGAGGCGATGCCGAGCGCGACCTCGACCGCCGACGTGCCCTGCGACAGCGGGATGAACAGGATGGCGCCCCCGATCAGCAACAGGGCCCAGAGCAGTGTGAACGCCTTGCCGGCCCGCAGGATCCGCTCTTCGTCGTCCCGGGCTCCCGCCATGGGCGCCCAGTAGTCATAAGCGGTCGCCGAAGCCAGGGCGTTGATCGAGGAGGAGAGCGACGACATGGCGGCAGCGAAAACCCCGGCGATGAGCAGCCCCGTCACGCCCGGGGGCAGCTGCTCGACGATGAAGAGCGCGAAGATCTCGTCGGGACGCGCGAACTCCCGCCCGCCGTAGAAGGACCAGAGCCCGAGCCCCACGAGGAGGAAGAGCGCGAACTGGAGGACGACCACCACGCCGCTCCCCACGAGAGCCTTCTGCGCGGAGCGCAGGTCGCGGCAGGTGAGCAGACGCTGCACGATGAGCTGGTCGGTACCGTGTGAGGCCATGGTAAAGACGGCCCCGCCGAGCACGCCGGCCCAGAGGGTATAGGTGACCCTGAGATCGAATGAGAAGTCGATCATGCGCAGCTTGCCCGCCGCGCGGCCACTGGCCAGAACCTCCGACCAACCTCCCGGCACCATCGACTGGATCGCGAGGATCGCCAGGGCCGCACCGCACAGGTAGAGCCCCATTTGCAGAGCGTCGACCCAGACGACCGCCTTGATGCCGCCGAAGTACGTGTAGATGACGGTGAGCACGCCGATCACCGCTATGGAGACCCCGTAGGGCCACCCCGTGATCAACGCGAGCGGGATGGCCGTGGCGAAGAGACGGACCGAGTCCGCCAGCAAACGGGTCACCATGAAGATGCCCGACGTGAAGCGGCGTGCCCCGAGCCCGAAACGCGCCTCCAGGAGGGCATAGGCCGTCGTGAGCGAGCCCGCGTAGTAGGCGGGGAGGAGGAGAAGCGAGACCAGGACCCGCCCGATCAGATAACCGAGCGTCAGCTGGAGGAAGACCAGGCTTCCCGTGTACGCCACCCCCGGAATGCTCAGGAAGGTCAGCGTGCTGGTCTCGGTGGCGACCACTGAAAGCATGACGGCCCACCAGGGCAGAGACCGGCTTCCGAGAAAATAGTCGGTGCCACCCTTCTGTCCGTGGCCGAGCCAGGCTCCCCACGCCGTGACGCCGACCAGATACGCGACCAGCACCGCCAGGTCGAGCGCCCCGAAGCTCACGGCCGTCGCGGCTCTACCACGCGGTCCGTGATGGAGAGCGCCACCGCGTCATGCACGGCTCGCCGGAGCGACACGTGCTTTTGGTTCTCACGGCTCGGATGGACGCGGTTGGTCAACAGGACGACCCAGAGATCCAGCTCCGGATCCATCCAGATGGACGTCCCGGTGAAGCCCGTATGCCCGTAAGCGTCGGCCGTCAGATAGTCGCCGGCTGACGAGCGGCCCCCAGGCGTGTCCCACCCGAATGCGCGCGTCGAGGTATCGTCGTACCTGGCCGTGAACTCGGCGAGCACGTCGGGGTCGAGCAGCCGAACGCTCTCGGGTCGGGCAGACGGGCAGGGTTCGCCGCCCGGTTCGGCGGGGGTGCACGCCGGGGCGACACCGCCGTTGAGCACCGTTCGCGCGAAGACCGACAGGTCCACGGCGGTGCTGAACAGGCCCGCGTGTCCGGCGACGCCCCCCATGGCATCGGCGTTCTCGTCGTGGACCCGTCCCCATACGAGCTCCCGACGCCACGTCGTGTCCAACTCGGTCGCGGCGATGCGCGAGAGAAGCGTGGACCCGGGGCTGTACAGCGTCTCCCTCATGCCCAAGCGCTCCCACACGCGCTCCCTGAGGAAGGCGTCGAGGGGCTCGCCTGATACTTCCTCGATGATCCAAGCGAGCGTCATCGCGCCGATGTCGGAGTACGTGGTCGCCGCGCCGGGATCCGTCTCGAGAGGCTCGTCGGCAACCGCGTCCTTGTAGGCCTGCTGGCCCTCGATGTCGAGGAACCAGGTGCGGAACGGGGCCAGCCCGGCGCGGTGGAGAAGCAGCTCCCGCACGGTGACGTCCGCCTTGCGAGGATCTCCGCGGGACCACCACGGCAGGTATGAGACGACCGCGGCGTCGAGGTCGAGCGACCCGTCCGCGACCAGCAGCATGGTCGCGGTGGTGGTCCCCACGACCTTGGACAAGGACGCGAGATCGAAGAGCGACGTCGGGGTCGTCGGCCGGCCGCTCCCATAGGCCAGCTCGCCGTACGCCTCGACGGAGACGAGACGCCCGTGACGCCCGATCGCCACCGAGACGGCAGAAGCAGCCGAGTCGGCGATCGCCGCGCGAACGATGGAATCGACGCGGGCCAGCCCCTCGGCGGACATCCCCACCTCGGCGGGGTCGGCCACCGACTGGTTGGCACCCAATCCGTCCCGCCGCGTGGCTCGGGCGGCGATCCCCACGACCCCCAACGGGTCGTCGGTCGCGTTGACCATGAAGCGGCCTGTGACCTTGGCGCGCTCGAGTCCTTCACCCAACCCGTGAAAAGGAGGCAAGGGGACCGGGAGTCGGCCGCCGATCGCCTCCTCGCCGAAGAGCGCCGCGACGGCGGCGCGTTGCGACACCTCGCGATCCCCCCAGGCGATCAGGTAGCTGCCCACCTCAGGGACCGACGACAGCAGATAGGGATTCCCGAAGGAGACCAGCACCGTGGGGCGCTCCGCGGCGCTGCGTCCGATCAGATCCCTGAGGCGTCTCGCCAGTACGCCCTCACCTGCACCCGCGGAGGGAGACACGTAAGCGCTGACGACGACCCGCGCGGCGCGCTCCAGCAACGCGCCGGCCGTGGCGTAGGCCGCGGAGTCGCTCCGCTCGTCGAGCTCGATCTCGGTCACGTCGACCAAGCGATCGAGGAAGCTTGGCGAAAAGGACCGGCTCGCCCACAGCGCACCGGAAGAAGCGTAGACGACGTGCACCGTCATGCCGGTGGCTGACGGGTCGAGCGGTACCAGCCCCGCGTCGTCTCGGACCAGCGTCATGGAGCGCGTCGCCGCCGAATCGGCGAAAGCCAGGTGAGCGCCCGACCCCACGACGTCGCCCACCCGGTCGAGCGAGACCAAGCGCTGGCGGTGCAGGCCGAGGCGCGCCTTCCATTCCAGAAGGCGCCGCACCGAGCGCTCGAGCCGCGCGCGCGTAAGGCGGCCGCTCTCCAGGGCGTCCATCATCGCGCCGATGGCTTCCTCGACATCGGATGGATACAGGATCACGTCCGAACCAGCTTCGATCGCCCGCACGACGGCTTCGCCGGACCCGTACATGTCGGTGATCGATCGCATCGTCAACGCGTCGGTGAAGAGCACCCCCTCGAATTTCAAGTCGTCGCGCAGCAATCCCGTCAGGAGCTCGGGCGAGAACGTCGCGGGAGGCGCACCGATGCCGAGGACCGCCGGCACCTGGACGTGCGCGGTCATGATGCCGTCCACGCCTTCCTCGATCGCGCGCACGAACGGCACGAGCTCCACGCGATTCAGTCGCTCACGATCAGCCTCCACGACCGCGAGGCCCAAGTGCGAGTCCGTACCCGTGTCCCCGTGCCCCGGAAAGTGCTTCCCCGTGGTGAACGCGCCGCCGACTCGAGCTCCCCTCACAAAGGCCGCGCCGAGCCCGGCCACGCGCTCCGGGTCCGCGCCGAAGGAGCGCGTGGCGATGACCGGGTTGTCTGGGTTCGAGTTGACGTCGAGCACCGGGGCGAAGAGCAAGTGCACGCCGGTCGCCCGTGCCTCCTCGGCGGTGATCCTGCCGTACTCGAACGCGAAGCGCTCGTCGCCGATCGCGCCGAACGCCATGGTCGGCGGGAAGTCGGTGCCACCACCCTGCGGCAGCATGGATGGGAGCGCGTACGAGCCGTTGATGCGCATGCCCGGTCCGCCGTTCTCGAAGTCCGACGCCACGAGCAGCGGTACCTCGGCGAGGGCTTGGAGAGCGTTCAGCTTCGCCGCATAGGCGTGGGGCGTCCCGATCGAGGGCAGGACGCCGCCGATGCGGTCCTCTACGACCCAGCGCTCCATCTCTTCGAAGTCGGGACTCGACGGCGAGACGTAGCCGCCCGGAATCCACTGGATGATGAGCTGCCCGACGAGCTCGGCGTCGGACAGACCGGCGAGAGTGCGTTCGACCCATGCCCTCGCGTCGGAGTCGAGCTGCGCCGTCGGCGCCACGGGAAGCGCGGCTTCCGGGCCCCTACCGCACGATGTCAGGCCGAGAAGTAGGACTCCCGCCCATAAGCATCGTCCGTCACCGCGCACCGGAGGCCGTGATCTTCATGGGGACCGTGAGGCCGTCGCCCAGCGCGAAGACGGGAGGGATGCGCGTCGGTGCTCGCCCGAGCACGTCGAAGCGGCCCATGAGGGCACCCACGGCGGCTCGTTGACTGGCCTCCGATCCGTTCCAGGCCAGCATGTACGCCTGGGTCTCGGGGAACGCCGAGATGAGGTACGGATTTCCGAACGAGACCACCACGTGCGGCACGCTCATGCGTGCCAGCCCCTCGATGAGGTCCTCCAGCTCGTCACGATCGTCGACCCACCCCGCGTAGGTCGAGTAGGTGCCCACGATGACCAAGGCCTGACCCCGCGCGCGTCGCAGGACGGCATCGTACTCGGAGGGTTCGGCACCCGCTTCCAGGTCCACCGTGGTCAGGCGCGGGTACGTCGATCGCAGCGCCTGGTTGAAATACCGGCCCGCGAGCACGTCGGAGCCCCGCCGATGCGTGATCGAGAGCACGGCAGCGGTCCGTGTGCCGTTGAGCGGCAGGAGGTCCGAGCCGTTCTTCAGGATCGTCATGGACTTCTCGGCGATCTCGTCCGCAACCGCGACGTGATCCGGTGTCCCGACCAGCTCGCCGACCCGCTCGATCGGAACGGTGCGCTCCCGGTCCAGTCCGAGCCGCGCCTTGGCGCGCAGGACCCGGCGCACCGAGTCATCGATGCGCTCCTCGGTCAGTCTGCCCAACATGACCGCCGCCACGATCCCGTCGACGGCCTGGGCCACATCCGGCGGCATGAGAATGACGTCGGCACCCGCCTCCAGCGCTCGCACCGCGGCATCCCCCACGCTGTGGCGGCGCGCGATCGCGGCCATGTCCATCGCGTCGGTGAAGATGATGCCGTCGAAGCCCAACTCGTCCCTCAGGACGGTCGTCAGCACGAGCGGCGAGAGCGTCGAAGGCTCCCTCACACCACCGTTCAGCGAGGGTACCGAAATGTGGGCCGTCATCATTCCACCGATGCCGGCATCGATGGCGTCCTTGAACGGCCTCAGCTCGACCGAATCCATGCGTACCCGGTCGTGCCGAATGACCGGAAGATCCAGGTGGGAATCGATGTCCGTGTCCCCGTGGCCCGGGAAGTGTTTGCCCGTTGCGATGGCGCCGTTTTCCTGAATCCCCTGGATGAAAGCGACGCCCATGCGGGAGACCTCGATGGGATCCTCACCGAACGACCGGACGTTGATGATGGGATTGTTCGGGTTGTTGTTCACATCCAGCACCGGCGCGAAAGGCACATGGATGCCGACGGCGCGCGCCTCGATCGCCGTGATCCTCCCCATCTCGTACGCGAGCCGTTCGTCCCCCGCGGCGCCGACGGCCATGAGGGATGGGAAGTCGGTGGCCCCACCCAACTCGATGTTGCCGGGCATGTACACCGCGCCTCGCATGCGGAAGCCGGCCCCCGTCTCGAGATCGGCCGCCACCAGCAGCGGGATGCGGGAGTGCCTCTGCAGGTCGTTGAGCTTCGCGGCGATCTCGATGGGGGTCCCCACCGACATGATCACGCCGCCGATACCCTGCTCTTCGATGAAATCGACGACCCGCTCGTGACTCGGAGAGCCCTCCGGTGCGAAGTCACCGAGCACCCAAGGCATGATGAGCTGACCGACCTTCTCACTCAGCGTCAGCTCCGCGAGCGTGCGCTCCGCCCAGGAAAGCACCGGCTCCTCCAAGACCTCGGCTGGCTCCGTGACGAGCGGCGCCTCGGCAACCGCGACGACCGTCTCGACGGGGGTCGACTCGTCGACCGGGGCGGGTGGCTCTTCCGGCCCTCCGACGAACGGAAGCGACAGACCGCAAGCCGCCAGACCCAGCCCGATGGCGCAGGCGCCCAGGCCGGGCGCGAGGCCGCGGGAGACGAAACCTTTGCGCTGCTTCATGTCGTGGGGGCCGTCCGGTCCAGGGTCGGTGCGTTGACGCCGTCCAATGTGGGGCCGAAGCTTGGCAGATGTCACGCACCATCAATATACGACCCTACCGAAGGCGGCGACTGTCTTTCGGCTTGGCGGCCGTTCTGGCCGCGTCGTCGTGCGGGGGCACCGACGGTGCGCCTCGGGTCCTGCGCCCCGGTATCGAGGTCCTCCTGAGGGACTCTCTGCACCTGGTCTCGGGCCGCCGGGCTGGCCTGATCACCAATCACACCGGTGTCGACGCTCGAGGCCGCTCCGACATCGACTTGTTGATGGAACGACCCGAAGTCGAGCTGGTGGCTCTGTACGCCCCCGAGCACGGAATCCGGGGCACCGAAGAGGCCGGGGCTCGCGTGTCGGGCGAGATCGACGTGCCGACGGGCCTGCCGATCCACTCGCTCTACGGGGAGACGCTGAGACCTACGGCGGCGATGCTCGAAGGGGTCGACCTCCTGCTCTTCGACCTGCAAGACGTCGGGGCGCGCTATTACACCTACGTCTTCACCATGGCCTTGGCGATGGAGGCCGCGGGCCAGCAGGGGATACCGTTCGTCGTGTTGGACCGGCCCAATCTGATTCGGGGGGACGCGGTACAGGGCAACGTCCTGGATCCGGGGTTCGCCACGTTCGTGGGGATGTACCCCGTGCCGATGCGACATGGAATGACGGTGGGCGAGCTCGCGCGCATGTACGTCGGCGAGTTCGGGATCGCGGTCGACCTGCACGTGGTGCCCCTGGACGGCTGGTCTCGAAGCATGACGTTCGCCGACACGGGTCTCCCGTGGATTTCACCCTCTCCGAACATCCCGTCTCTCGAAAGCGCGCTCTCCTACCCCGGCACGTGTCTGTTCGAAGGCACGTCCCTGTCCGTCGGCCGCGGCACGGATCGGGCGTTTCAGTGGATCGGAGCACCCTGGCTGAACGGCGAGGAACTGGCCGCGTCGCTCAACGGATACGCGCTCGAGGGCGTGCATTTCGAGGCCGCGAGCTTTACACCGCGATCCCCTGGCGACGGCAAGTTCGACGGCCAGGTCGTACACGGCGTGCGCCTCATTCCTCAATCCAGCGACTTCGACGCGCCGCGGGCCGCCGTGGCGATGCTCGTGGAAGCGTACCGGGCCTCGGGACCCGACTGGTCGTGGCAGGTAGCGCACTTCGACCGACTCGCCGGTACCGACGCCCTCCGCCTCGGCTTGGAGGCCGGATTGGGCCTGGACGAGCTCACCGCCGGGTGGGTCGAGGCGGGTCGTGCCTTCGAGATCCAGCGGACCCGCTACCTCATCTACTGACGAGGACCCGAAACGGCCGCCTCCAGACTGTCCTCCGTCTTTCTCAGTCAGTACGTTTGGAGGAACGACGTCCCCGTCCCCCTGGAGGAGTTCCTACGATGAGTCCGCGACCCCTGTTCCTTCTGGCAGGCCTCCTGCTCACGGCGGTGCCGACGATCGAGGCGCAGAGCGTCGGCGCCACGCCCAACTACGGCGACCTGCGGCTCAAGGAGTCGTTCCTCCCCGACCCGCAGAGCGTGACGGTCACTTCGGGCGGAAGCATCGATGTGGACCACGGGGATTGCTCCTATGGCTTCGTCTCGAACGCGCCCGACGTGGACCTCTACTACACGACGACCGGAGGCTCGGGCCTTTACATCTACGCCGAGGGCGACGGCGATACGATGCTGCTGGTCAACACGCCCAGCGGTAGCTGGGTGTGCGACGACGACTCGCACGGGGACCTCGACCCCGTGGTCTATTTCGCGAGCGCCGCGGACGGGCTCTACAACGTCTGGGTGGGCTCCTTCAGCAACGAGAGCCACCCGGCGACCCTGTATGTGTCCGAGATCAACCCGGCCGGTGGCAGCTCGTCGGCGGGCGCGCCCGACCTCTCACTCGACCCGCGGTATGGCACGGTTCGCCTGGACGGCGGCTTTCTGCCCGACCCCCACACGGTCGCGGTGAGGGCCGGCGGCAGCCTCGAGGTCGATGTGGGCTCCTGCGGGTATGGAAACGTGGCCAACGCACCCGACGTGGACTTCTACTACACACCCTCGGGCGGCCGGGACCTGTTCATCTACGTGGAAGGGCGGGAGGACACGACGCTGCTCATCAACCGTCCCGACGGCACGTGGACCTGCGACGACGACGGCCACACGGGTAACAACCCTCTCGTGGCGTTCCCGAAGGCAGAGGCCGGCCTCTACGACATCTGGGTGGGGACGTACGGCGCCGAGCTGTCCGATGCGACCCTCTTCATCTCCGAGAGAGATCCGCGCTAATCGTTCACACCGAGGGGAGGAGGAACGCGTCGATGCCGGGTTTGGAGAGCACGCCCGAGATGAACGACTTGAGGATGTCCTCAGGAGCCAGGCCGCTCTTCGAGCAGGTGAAGGCGTTCATCCAGGATGAGGTCGAGCCGGTCACGGCCGAGTTCTTCCAGCTGGGCGCGAACCGGGAGGATCGATGGTCGTTCCCGCCGGCGCAGCTCGAGCTCCTCGACGGCCTGAAGGCCAAGGCGAAGGCGAAGGGGCTATGGAACTTCTTCCTGCCCGACGCCGCCTCCGGCGAGGGCCTCAAGAACCTCGACTACGCCTACATCGCGGCCGAGCTGGGGAAGAACCCCATCGCCTCGGAGTGCCTCAACTGCTCCGCCCCGGACACGGGCAACATGGAGGTGCTGGAGCGCGTCGGCACTCCCGAGCAGAAGGAGCGATGGCTGAAGCCTCTCCTGGCCGGTGAGATCCGCTCGGCGTACGCGATGTCGGAGCCGGACCTCGCTTCATCGGACGCGAAGAACATCGCGTGCAGGGCGGAGTTGATTGGGGACGAGTGGGTGATCAACGGAGAGAAGTTCTACATCTCCGGCGCCGGGGATCCCCGCTGCAAGATCTTGATCGTGATGGTGCTGACGAGCCCGGAGGCCCCGCCCCACCTCCGTCAGTCCCAGATCCTCGTGCCGACGGACGCCCCTGGGTTCGATAACTTGGGACCGATGCACGTGTTCGGTGAGGACGATGCACCGCACGGGCACATGCACCTGCGCTTCACGGACTGCCGGGTCCCGAAGGAGAACATCCTCCTCGGGGAGGGACGCGGCTTCGAGATCTCACAGATACGGTTGGGCCCGGGTCGCATCCATCACTGCATGCGCTCGCTCGGAGCCGCCGAGAAGGCGATCGAGTTGATGACGAAGCGCGGACTCTCCCGCGAAGCCTTCGGCCGACAGATCGCCAAGCTCGGCAAGAACACGGAGATCATCGCCAAGGCGAGGATCGAGGTCGAGGCGATGCGCCTCATGGTCCTCAAGGCAGCCAAGGCGATGGACGTGCTCGGTAATCGCGAGGCTCGGGTCTGGGTGAGCGCGGTAAAGGCCCTGGTGCCCGAGCGCGTCTGCAGGATCATCGACGACGCGATCCAGATGCACGGGGCGACCGGTGTGTCGCAGTGGACTCCGCTGGCCTCCCTGTACACGAAGCAGCGCACGCTACGGCTCGCCGACGGACCGGACGAGGTGCACTGGTTCGTGGTGGGTCGCGCGGAGCTGCAGCGCTGGGGGGCGGACGGTGCCGCCGACTACGACCCGAGAGCCGACTACGAGGCGGAGCTGGAGCGGGGGCTGGTCTTCAGCGGCCCGTAGGAAACAGAAACTCCGTCCCCTTCTCGGGGCGCCACCACTCGCCGTCGTGCACGCTTTCTAGCCTGCGCTCGAAGTACCGCACGTCGGTCAGGAGGATCGACTTGGTGGGTTCGTCGATCGGGACGAAGAAGTCCTCCCAGTGGCCAAGCAGCACGAAGCGCGGCTGCAGGTTCTCGACGAGGGCCTCCGGGTGCCAGTCGACTTGGTCGAACGTCGTCGGCACGAGGATCGCCACATCGACCGACCTCCCGCGAATGACCTCGTCGGGAGCGAACCCCGCAGGAGGAGGAGACACCGCGTCCTGGTAGTAGATGCGGAACGCCACCGAGTCCTCGCTCGCCATGAAGTCGATGAGGTAGGAGTAGGACTGACCCTCGACCCATTCGGTCGCCCACGAGGGCTCCTCCGTGCGCGGTGTGTCTCGCGTGCCGCGGTAGAGCGTGTACCCGTCGAAGTGGGGCGCGTGGTGCGACAAGAGGGCCATGATGCGCACCCCGGGCCCGAACCAGAGCCACGTGCCGACGTGCTTCTGGTCGCCGGCCACGTCGTTCACCACCCGTACGCGGTCCCCGACCCCCGACCACTCTCCCAGGATGTTGGCGGACGTGCGATTGGCGACGATATCGGCATCCGGCGCGAACCTCCGCGCGACCTGCGGGACGTCCATGAGGTGGTCGTAGTGGCCGTGTCCGACCAAGATGGCCGACGCACGCGACACGTCGTAGAGGTCGTCGTAGCGCGCCATGTGCCGGTTCACTTCAGCGGTGTCCGAACGGACGCCCAGAATGCCTGTGCGGACCAAGCCGGGGTTCGTGAAGAGAGGCCCGGACAGAACCATGTCTGCGCCGTGCTGCATGATCCAACCACCGCTTCCCATGTACACCATGCGCACGGTGTCCGGCGCCCCATCGGCGCGGTCCACGGAACCGGAGACGTTCGGCCTGACGGCCAGGAGGCACCCGGAGAGAAAGAGAAGGCTCAGGAGTGCGGCAACCGCCGAGCGTGTCATGACGTGACCGCTGCCGCGGCCTCCTTGGTCCGTGCGATCCGTTCCAAGAAGCCATCGGAGAGCGCACGGGTCACGGGTCCGGTGCGGCCCGCCCCCACCTTCGCTCCGTCGACCTCCACGCACGGCCGCACTTCACCCGTCGTGCCGGTGAAGAAGAGCTCGTCCGCGCCAGGGAGCTCCTCGACCTTGATCGCGCGCTCCTCGACCGGGACGTCCAGATCCCGAGCGATCTCGAGCACGACACCCCGCGTAATGCCCGACAGGATGAGATTCGTCTCGGGGTGCGTCACCACCGTGCCGTCGAAGACGCCCCAGAAGTTCTGGTGCGTGCCCTCGATGGCGATTCCGTCACGCACCAGGATCGCGTCGTCGACGCCGGCTTCTCGGGCGTCCTGAAAGGCCAGGCCGTTCGGTAGCAGGCAGATCGTCTTGATATCGACGCGCATCCAGCGCAGGTCCGGAACCGTGATGGCCGTGAAGCCACGACTCCAGACGTCCTCCGGTGGCCGACTCCACGTCTTCGCGAACGCATACACCGTGGGCGTTACCGACCCCTCCGGGAAGTAGTGCGTTCGCGGCGCCACGCCCCGGGTGATCTGCAGGTAGACGAGAGACCGCTCCTCGCCCTCGAGATCGTTCGCCGCCACGAGGTCGCGCAGCATGCCCTCGATGCCCGCGACGTCGAAGTCGATCCGCAGGGCCGCGAGACTACGCTCCAACCGGGCGAGGTGCCGGTCCACATAGAGCGGCACGCCCTCGTAGAACGGCGCGACCTCATACACGCCGTCGCCCAGGAGGAAGCCGCGGTCCTCCACCGAGACCTTGGCCTCGGCTGTCGGAAGGAATTCGCCGTTTAGGTAGACCGTACGCATGCCGTAACGAGGTCGCTCAGGCGTCGGCCTGCTTTCCCTCCAGCTTGTCGAACTCCGAAAGCAGCTCCGCCTCCGGGATGTGCGCGGCCTCCTCGTCGCTCACCACTTCGACGTCGGCCTCCTGAATGCCATCTCCCCCGCCCTTGGCCCCTTCGGACAGCTGTCTGGGGGCCGACTTCTCCGGCGGCGCGATCAGGCCCATCTCCGCCTTGAGCGCCAACAGTTGGTCCTCCACGCCCGCTCCTCCCCCGTCACCGGCTTCGAGCCTGAGGAACTCGGTCTCGAGCGTGTCGCCGACAATCGCTTCGGTCACCTCCGCCTGGGCGAGGGTCCTGCGCTCCTCATCCTCAATCTTGTCGGCCATACGGTTGAAGGCCTCGAACGCCGAGGTGTCCGAGAGACCCGACATCGTCTCATGGATGCGGCGCTGCGCCTGGGCGCGCTTCTGCTTCGCCATGAGCAGATTCCGCTTCCGCTTGGCCTCTTCGATCTTGTCGTTGAGCTGGCGCAACGAACCCTTCAGCTTCTCGGTCTCGGCCGACTGATTGTCCCACGTCGACTGGAGCATCTGAGCCCGCTCCGTATGCTCCTTCTGACGGATCAGCGCCTGCTTCGCCAAATCGTCCCGGCCTTCCTTGACGGCGAGCATCGCGCGGTGCTGCCAATCGCGCGCTTGTTTCACCTCGGCGTCGAGTTGCGACTTGAGCTTGCGCTCGTCCGCGATCGCGCCGGCCACCTCGCGCTTCGCCTTGGCGAGCTGGTCCCGCATGTCGAGGATGATCTGATTGAGCATCTTCTCGGGGTTTTCCGCCCGAGAGATGAGATCATTGATGTTCGACTTGATGACCGTCGACAGCTTCGTGAAGATGCCCATGGCTTAGTCCTCGACCCCGGCGGTGGAGCCCACGGCATCCAGCCCGGCCAGGGTGCGAATACGCTCCATGTGGCTCGACGCTGCAAGCTGGATCGATTCCATGGACGCCTGGAGCTCCGGAAAGTCGAGCGTCTCCAGTCCGAGATAGTCACTCAGGACCAGTTCGCCGTTCTCGATACCGTACGCTCCGTGCACCACGTCGGTGGCGTTGAGCTCGAGAAGTTTGCGGTAGAGCTCGAGGTTGCCGTCGCCCCCCTGGGGAAGGTCCATGACCTTCATGCGAATGAGCAGAAGCTCGTCTGCGTAGTGGACGACCACCGGAAGACCGTGGTCTTGGCCACGGATGAGAAACATCCCTGGGTCCACCTCTTCGTAGTCGAGCTCCATACGAATCAGGAAGCTCTCGAGATCCTCGCGGGTTACCATGACCGTCTCCGTATCGCTGTGGCCGCGTGCGGCCTGACGTTCGATATGTCGCTCAGGTCCCTACGGCCGCATGCGGAACCCGGTTTCTCGCCAGGTGGAAAGGTAATCCCTCGGCCCGCCACCTGCACGCCGAAGAATCAACGCCGCAAGAGCGAAGCCAGGTGCTGCCCCGTATAGGACGTCTTGGACTTCGCGACCTCCTCGGGCGTGCCCTCCACGAGGATGAGGCCTCCCTCCTCACCTCCCTCGGGACCCAAGTCGATGATCCAGTCGGCCGTCTTGATCACGTGGAGGTTGTGCTCGATCACGACGACCGTGTTCCCCCGGTCGGCGAGCTGGTGGAGCACATCCAGAAGGAGCCGCACGTCTTCGAAGTGGAGACCGGTCGTGGGCTCGTCCAGGATGTACATCGTGTTCCCTGTGGCCCGCTTCGAGAGCTCCGTGGCCAGCTTGACGCGCTGCGCCTCTCCTCCTGAAAGCGTGGTCGCCGCCTGACCGAGATGGATGTATCCCAGGCCCACGTCATGCAAGGTCTCGAGCTTCCGCTTGATGGAGGGGACCGCGTCGAAGAAATCGAGTGCCTCGGCGACCGTCATGTCGAGGACCTCGGCGATGTTCTGGCCCTTGTAGTAGACGTCCAGCGTCTCCCGGTTGTAACGCCGTCCGCGGCATACATCGCAAGGAACGTACACGTCCGGGAGGAAGTGCATCTCGATCTTCACCAACCCGTCACCCTGACAGGCCTCGCAGCGCCCGCCCTTCACATTGAACGAGAAGCGACCAGGCCCGTAGCCGCGCATCTGGGATTCGGGAAGCTGCGCGAAGAGGTCGCGGATCGGTGCGAAGAGCCCCGTGTATGTCGCCGGGTTCGACCGTGGCGTCCGGCCGATCGGCGACTGATCGACATCGATGACCTTGTCGACCATGGCGATGCCTTCGATCCGATCGTGAGGGGCCGCCACCAGCTTGCTGCGGAAGAAGTAGCGCGCCAGAGCGTGGTACAGCGTCTCGTTGACCAGGGTCGACTTGCCGGACCCGCTCACGCCGGTCACACAGAGGAAGGCCCCAAGCGGAAAGCGAACGTCGAGGTGCTTGAGGTTGTTGCCCCTGGCCCCCCTGACCACGATCGCCCGGTCGGGATCGATCGCCCTCCGCTCCTTGGGAATCGCGATCTCGCGGTCTCCCCGAAGGTACGCGCCGGTCAGGGAACGTTCCGAGTCGAGCAAGGCCTGGAGTGGACCGTGAGCCACGACCTCCCCGCCATGACGTCCGGCCCCCGGGCCCAGATCGATGATGTAGTCGGCAGCCCTGATCGCGTCCTCGTCGTGCTCCACGACCACGACCGTATTTCCGAGGTCTCGCAGGCGCATGAGCGTGTCGAGCAGCCGGCCATTGTCGCGCTGATGAAGCCCGATGGACGGTTCATCGAGAATATAGAGCACTCCGACCAACCTGCTTCCGATCTGCGTGGCGAGCCTGATCCGCTGGGCTTCGCCACCGGACAGCGTGCCCGCGGCCCTTCCCAGCGTCAGGTAGCCCAGGCCGACGTCGCGGAGGAAGCGCAGCCGCTCGGCGACCTCCTTGAGGATCGGTCCCGCGATCGCCCCCGCCAACAGCGGGTAAGTGGACGAGCGAGTGCGCTTCGGGCGTCCGTTCGTCGACGTCAGCTGAAGCCCGCCCAGGAAGGATGCAGCGTCGGTGATGGACATCTCCACGACGTCCCCCAGCGACGCGCCTTCGATCGTGACGGCCCGGGAGGCA
>Ga0326597_10004899_pt1 | contig 18713 bp, 20 predicted proteins | sample RVTome_12_FD_203789 | JGI IMG/M metagenome (GOLD analysis project Ga0326597, IMG submission 203789) | Soil microbial communities from uranium-contaminated site in the Upper Colorado River Basin, Wyoming, United States - RVT100D185 | ecosystem: Environmental > Terrestrial > Soil > Contaminated >... | reverse complement strand
AGCTTTGGCGATAGTTGGCCACCGATAAGGTGGCCCCTGAAACGGGACCGCGTTAGCGGTCCCATCAAGCCGCTTTGAGCGGCTCGCAAACTAAAGCCTCCGGCTTTGCCGGAGGATACTTACCCCGTCAGCGGCAGATCGTAAGCCGCCGCGTCCTGACCTTATTGCCCTCTACGGTGCAATCACCGAGTCCATTCGATCCGATGGAAGATTTCCTGGAGTTTCTTGCCGCGGGCCGAGTTCAGCGACGCTACGTAGGCGATCCGGCCCGAAAGATGCGCTTGGAAATCGGGCACGCCGTCGCGGTTCTGCGATGCGGGACCTTGATGTACGCAGTTCGTGAGCACGGCCTTCAGACGGTCGACATCCTGCCGCCGTACGTTCGGCTTCTCGTTCACGACCAAGCCGGTTAGGAACTGCCGCTGACTGCGATGCATGGAGCGAGTCTTCCGATGGTTGATTTCGAAGCCTTCCTCCACTGCGATCCTCGCGACCAGCGCCGCGATATTGCCGATTCTCCGCCGTAGCGATTCGCCGCCCGAGATGGCTAGGTCGTCGGCGTAGCGCGTGTATTGCCCTTCCATGGATTTCGCGAGTTCGTCCAAGCGAAGGTCGAGGTGAAGCGCGCAAAGGTTGGCGAGCGCCGGAGACGTCGGTGCGCCTTGCGGCAGGTGCGGGATACCGAGGCGCTTCGCATCGAGCCATGATGCCGCGCCGCGCTTCGCGATCGCCATGGGTACCACGTTCGTACAAAGGGCCGTGAGTGTGCGAGCTACGGCCTCCGGATAACCGAGCGTACCGAGGAGCGCGTGAATTCGCGAGGCGGGGATACTCGGAAAGAAATCGCGCAAGTCCATCCGCAGAACGACGTCGCGGCCCACGTGCGGCTCGACGTAGGTGCGGCAAGACTTGCCACGGTGGAATCCATGGGCGGCGCGATGTACGGGGACGGGGTCCAGGATACCGCGAAGAACCCTGCGCTGGATCTCGCGCAGGCGGATCTTCGGCACCTCTATGAGGCGCATGCCGTAGCTCTTCGGTACCCACATGAACCGGTAATGACATAGCGGTCCCTCGGGCGCGTTCATGCCACGTATGTCTGCGAACCAATCCAACTCCCTCGGCGTCACGCCGAGCCACGCAGCGAGATCGCCGAGTGTCGGCAGGTCAGGAAGGCCGCACGCGGCGAGCGCGCCACGGCGTGGGGACATGCGTGGCGGAACCAGCACGTAATGTGCGATGCGCGGCGGGCGGGCGGCTAGCCAGGCGTTCCGATAGCCCCGGTCGTCGCAGATCCACTCGGTGAGTCTCGTGCGATCGCGTTGCTCAAGCGACGAGCCGAACGAGCGGAACACGCGTTTGCACATCGGTGCGACCCACCGATGTTTGCGGCCGAGCAGCCGCGCCGTGTGCTCAATGAATCCCTCCACGTCGCACGAGCCCGCGAGTATTGCATCTGCGAGCGCTTGTGCGACGAGATGTTCGCGCTTCATCCGTCTCCTATCGACCGGTGCGGCGGAGTACTCCAACCCGTCTAGTCATCCGTGAGCAGGCGTGCATGGAGTGCACCGCCGCTCATGGGACGTCGTCGTACTCCTCAACAAGCAACCCCGGGGTAGCCCCGGAGAGGCATGCCATCGTCGAAGGGACCGGTGCGATGCCTGCTTGGAGCACCCGCCGCAGCCCAAGGCTAGGCGAAACCCCAGCGGGGCGTCAATCGCGTGTGGTTGCCCCGCGGCGTCCGCAGTTGGCCGAACGCGGAGGCTTGAGTTGAATCGTCCGGGTTACTGCGTCGTGCGGCGGTGCTACCAGCGCAGCAGGCTCGGACCCAGCACCGCGCCAAAGGCGGTCGGGATCAGCATGCCGAGCGGATACCAGAAGCCGATGAAAGGCGCCCCCGATTCCGGGCAGTGCAGGGAATACACCAGCGCGCCGACGGTGCCGGCAAGCAGCCCCGCACCCGCGCCGGCAAGCCGCAATCGCGTCGGGGCGAGCCCCCTCATCGCCCACATCACCGCGACAAACGCCGGCGCGGCCAGCAACGCGATCAGGAGCGGGCACGAGTCTGACGTCTCGCCGTAGAACAGCGCTTCACGCTGCGCGGGGTCGGCTTGCAGCAGCGCGACTGCCGAGAGCAGCCAGATCGCGATCACTGGCGCGGCCAGCGCGCCCGTTGCCCAGGCGAGCCGCCGGCCCGGCCGTGACAGGCGCGCGGCCGCGAGCAAGCTGGCCGCGGCAAGAGACGCGACAAACGCGAGCTTGACCCAGAACATCGGCTGCAGGGCCGCCGCGGCAATATCAGCGCGCACGCCAAGCAGGGAGACCATCAGCATCGCCCCGCCCAAAACGCCAAAGCCGGTCGCGGTCGCATAGCGGCGTGCTGCCTGGTTCGGCTCCACTGCGCCGGCGCCGGTCGCCAGCATGGTCACCAGATCGTCTGTTCTCATGTGTCGCCCCTGATAATTGACGCCAGCGCCTTCAGGCCGCGGTGCACGCCCACCTTGACCGCCGACTCCGACATGCCCGTGACCCGTGCGGCTTCCGCCACCGACAGGCCCTCCAGCTTCATATGAACGATGGGCAGGCGTTGCCGGTCGGGCAACTGCTCCAGCAGCTTGCGGACATCGCGGCGGGCGTCCGCGGCTTCGGTGTCCGAGGCGGCCAGAACGTCGAGCGTATTGTCGAGCGGATCGGTAAGCAGGTCGCGGCTCGCGCGACGGCGCAGCAAATCGACGAGCTTGTACTTCGCGATCGCGTGAACCCACGCCGTCAGCGGCTGGTTGGTGTCGTAGGTATGGCGTTGGTTGTGCACCGCGAGCATCGATTCCTGCAAGAGATCCTCCACCTCGTCCGGTAAGCGGACGAGACGCCTCCTCAGGAAAGCCCGCAAATACGCGCTCAACTCCTGCAGGAACGCGTGATAGGCGGGGGCGTCGCCTCCGAGCCCGCGCACCAGCAGATTCCTGAGACGTTCTTCGCTCGCGCTCGGACGGCCTTGTTCTTCCATTCGTTGCATCGAGGCTTCTGGTTACAGCCGCCTGAAAATAAAGTTGATGCGTGCCTGCTTGACAAGAATTGTGCCCGACAGTGTAACCATACGCCACTTTCGCACGAACTAGTCTTGGAATCGGACGAACCGAACTGCTCTTGATATGGAGCGCGCGCGGCATTGCGCGGGCGCCTGACATCTGATGAGGGTGTTCCCATGACTGACGACACGAGACCGATACACCCGGCCTGGCTGCGCGTGACGCACTGGCTCAACGCGCTCGCGGTGGTGATTCTCGCGACGAGCGGCTGGCGCATCTACAACGCGTCTCCGTTTTTCGACTTCAAGTTCGCCAATTCGATCACGCTGGGCGGCTGGCTCGCCGGTGCGATTCAGTGGCACTTCGCGGCGATGTGGCTGCTCGCCGCCAACGGCCTCGTGTACCTGCTGTGCAACGCCGGCACCGGGCGCCTGTGGACCAAGTTCTTTCCGCTGTCGCCGCGCGCCATCGTCGCCGACCTCTTCGACGCGTTGCGCGGACGGCTGCCGCACGCCGACCTGCGCCGGTACAACGCGGTGCAGCGCGCGGCCTACCTGTTCGTGATCCTCGACGCGGTGCTGCTGGTGCTCTCAGGCCTGGTGCTGTGGAAGTCGGTGCAGTTCCCGCTGCTGCGCGAGCTGATGGGCGGCTACGAGAGCGCACGCCGCGTGCATTTCTTCGCCATGGCCGCGATGGTGGCTTTCGTTGCGGTGCACCTGGCAATGGTCGCGCTGGTGCCGCGCACGTTGCTGGCCATGATCCGCGGCCGTTAAGGAGTGAGACAGTGATAGTCAAGAAAACTCCCCGCAGGCTTGCGATCGACGGCGACGCCGTGGTGAAGGAAGCGCTGCGCCGCGTCGAGATGCCGTCGCGGCGGCTGTTCCTGCGGCGCTCGCTCACGCTGGGCGGCCTGTCGCTGCTGACCGGCTGCGCGATCGTCGACGAGGACAGCGTCGAGAACGCGCTGATGAAGGTCTCGCGCTTCAACGACAAGGTTCAGGCCTGGCTGTTCGATCCCAAACAGCTGGCGCCCACCTATCCCGAGTCGATGATCACGCGGCCGTTCCCGTTCAACGCCTACTACGGCGAGGACGAGATCCGGCAGGCCGACGCGGAGAGCTTCCGGCTCGAGGTCGCCGGCATGGTGGCCGACAAGCGCGCCTGGACGCTGGCCGAGCTGCGGGCGCTGCCGCAGACCGACCAGGTCACGCGGCACATCTGCGTCGAGGGCTGGAGCGCCATCGGCAAATGGGGCGGGGTTACCTTCTCGAGCTTCCTCGCCCGCGTCGGCGCGGACACGAGCGCCAGGTACGTCGGCTTCAAGTGCGCCGACGACTACTACACCAGCATCGACATGCCCACCGCGCTGCACCCGCAGACGCAGCTCACCTTGAGCTACGACGGCCAGACGCTGCCGCCGCGCTACGGCTTTCCGATGAAGCTGCGCATGCCGACCAAGCTCGGCTACAAGAGTCCGAAGCACATCCAGGCGATTTTCGTCACCAACACCTACCCCGGGGGCTATTGGGAGGACCAGGGGTACAACTGGTTCGGCGGTAGCTGATTATCCATCAGCCGCGCTGAAACACCGGCATCACTGCCGCGCGCTTTTCCATCCATTTACCAAGGAGTTGACTATGATCAGGATTACCACAGCCGCGCTTTCCATCGCTCTTCTGCTGGCCGGCGGCAACGCGCTCGCAAGCGACGCGATGATGAAGAAAGACGCGATGGCCAAAGACAGCATGGCGAAAGATGCGATGAAGAAAGATTCGATGGCTAAGGACAGCATGAAGAAAGATGCCATGAAGAAAGACTCGATGGCCAAGGACACTATGAAGAAAGATGCCCTGGGCAAAGACAGCATGATGAAGTGATTTGCCCCGGCAGAACGGTGTTTGTGCGCTGCCGCCTCGGGCGAGGCGGCAGCGCGCCGTTCTATATCAGGGATGTCCGCTCAAGGTGAGCGAAGCCCGGCCCGGACCTGTGCGCGGGCCGCGCCGGCGTTGAGCCGCTTCCAATCGTTGAATGAGATGCCGTTGCCGGCAGCCGCAGCTGGCCCTTTCGGGCCTGTCATTCGCGCATCGCGCGCGCTTTTTTTGCCGCCGGGCGGTCCCAGCAGCGCTTGAACCACGCCTGCACGCGGGGCCACTTGCCGAGATCGAGCGTCAGCCCGCGATAGAGCGCCGAAGCGACGTTCAGATCGGCCACCGAGAACGCCGGGCCGGCGAGCCATTCGGATTTCGTGAGCGCGATCTCCAGCACGTCGAACGAGGCCACGATCTCCTTCCACGCCGCGTCCGCAATCTCCGGCCTGCGCTCGGCTGCGGGGAGGTCCTTCGTGTGCCGGCAGTAGTTGACGATCTGGCGGTCGAGCCGGTCGGTCTCCCACAGGCTCCACTGCCAGGCGAGCGCCTCGTGTTTCGGGTCGGAAGGGTAGAGCGGACTCCCGTGCTTCTTGGCCAGGTAAAGATTGATCGCCATCGATTCATACAGCACGAAGCCGTCGTCATCGATCACCGGCACGCGGTAGTTGGGATTGATCGCGTGGAATTCCGGCGTCCGCGTCTCCGGCGCGCGCGGCAGCCAGTCTTTATGCTCGTAGGGAATTCCGAGCTCGGCAGTCATCCATAAGACACGCAGAGTGCGGGATTTGGCGGAGCCGTAGATGCGCAGCATGGTGTTCTCCCCATTCAGGTGAAAAAGGGGAGTCTACGCGATGTTGGGCGCGCCAGCAGCGGCGCCGTGACCCGTTGTTCCCGGATCAGCTGGCCGAACCGGTCTTCGCCTGCAGTTGCGCTTTCGACTTCCTGCCGGGGGCGGCGGGGGGAATGTAGCCGGAGATTCGGCAGAGCATCGCATCGATTTCCTTGCCGTCCTTGTATCGGATCGAGCGGCACACCATGACGGCGCCGCGGGCATGCAGGTCGGTCACGCCGGTGCGGACCTTCGCCAGTGACAGGCCGGTCGCCGCGGCAATTTCCGAATCGAGTTGCTCGCCGGTTTGTTTCAGATAATCCAGGATTATTGCTTGCATATCGAATAGACCTCGTCGCAGCAGTCGCTTGCGCTCGGGCGTGGGCCGCCGTTCGCGTCGGAGGGGACGAATGATACAGGAATTCAGAGACCGGACCCGAGACCATTTTCCCCGGAGCTACCGTGACCAAGGGCCGCGGACGCTCCCATCAGGACAGATAATAACAGATAAATCAATTAGATACAATACTCTTCCCCGCTTTCTGCGGCTTCGCCGCTAAGGTGGCGGAAAAGAAAAGGAAAAGCCTCGGCGCCAAGGATCTCGATATCCGCTTGACGGGTACGCAACTCCGCCGGGGAAAGAAAACTGAGAACTCGGAGGAGGTGGCGCGCCGCGCTGAATGTGTGCGGGCGGACCGGCTCAATTTCCCCGCGGGGGCCAGATTCTCGACGGTTGCGACGTCCGCGCCATCGATGAACGCCGCGAGATCGTCATTCCTGGCCCGTATCGCCCTGGAGACGGACTCGGGCGTCACTGGCAATCTTGTGATCCGCACGCCAGCCGCATCGTGGATCGCGTTCGTTATCGCCGGTGAAACGCCGAACGTCCCGGTTTCACCGACGCCTTTCGCGCCGCAGGGACCGGTGTGCTGCCGCGCTTCAACGATTTCGTTCACCATGATTGCCGGGATATCACGTATGCCGGGAATCTTGTAATCGGCAAGAGACGCATTGGTAACCTGCCCGGCGTCGAACTCGATCCCTTCCGACATCGTGCAACCGAACTGCATCGTCGCCGCGCCGGAAAGCTGGGACGCCACGATCTGCGGATTGATCGGCGTGGTCTCCGCCGACAATCCGAGTTCTGCGGCAAGCGCGAGGAGCTTGTCGCGCGCGTCCTCCGCCGCGACCTTCACGGCCTGGCCCATGTGAAAGGTGGAGCGTGATCCGAGCGTTCCCATGTCGTAGGGCGTCACGTCTGTATCGGCGTGGACGACCCTGATCGTTTCGGCCGGCATGTTGAGCGTCTCACCGGCAATCTGCGCCATCGCCGTATCGGAACCCTGACCCATATCGACCGTATTGCAGCACACGCTGCAGCTGCCATCGCCGTAGACGTTCACAATGGCAACAGATGTCGTGTTGGAAATCGAAGCCTTGAACCCGATCGCGATCCCGCGCCCGCGCCGGATCGTGCCGTTTCCGCGGTCGAACGGCGCCTTCCAGTTCATGCGCTCCGCGAGCCGCTCCAGCACGGCATCGGTCGCCGCGTCCTTCATGACGCCGCTCTTGAGCCGTAGCGTATTCGCATGCTTGTTGATGGTGTAGAACTGTTCCTCCAGGCTCAGCGAGATCTTTGCCGGGAGACGCGTCAGCAGCGCGCAGACGGCAACCAGCGCTTCGACCTTGATATAGGTTTTCGCACCGAAACCGCCGCCGAGAAGCGCCGTCTTGACCCGCACGCGGTTCTCGGGCCAACCGAGCAAACGCGCGATCTCGGTGCGCACGACTGAAGGCATTTGTGAAGCAGTGTGAAGGGTCAGCGATGAACCGGTCGACTCGGCCAAGGACACGATCGGCTCGAGCGGCGTATGCATGATCTGCCGTGTATGGAACGTATGCTCGAAAGTGGATCCGAGGCGAGCACAACCGCCACGGGCTCCCCAACGTGGCGCACTTAATCCACGGCGAGAATCGGCTGGTCATGGAATATCGGCCCGTAGTACGGGTCCGGGATAATCGTCCTGCCGTCGTCCGCGGTAACGACACGATGCACGCCCGGCATCGCCGCGGCCGCGCTCACGTCGACAGACTGGATTCGTCCATGCGCGAGCGTGCTGCGAAACACTTTGCCGCACAGCATTCCCGGCAGGCGCATGTTGTGTATATATTCCGCGCGTGGTGACTTTCTCCCGGGCTTCGGCCCGCGGGATCGAGCGGCCGACTTGCATAGATTCTCTTGCGGCAGTCTTCATCAGGTACGTCGCCCGCTTCCAGTAGATGCGCCGAGTGCCTTGCGAACCGCGCGCTCCACGTAAACGCGCACGAGTTGTTTTTTGTACGGTGCGCTGCCATGGTTGTCGGAAACCACCTCGGCCTCATCCGCGGCCGCTTCTGCGGCGCGGCGCAGGACCGCGTCGGACGCGCCCCCGCGCAAAACTGCTTCTGCCGCGGCGAGTCGTGTCGGCTTCTGCGTCGCCGCGCTAATCACGATCCTTGCTTCCCGTATTTCGGCGCCGTCCGAGTCGACGGAAACAGCAACGCCGAGGGCCGGCCAGTCGTCGGCGGAACGCGTGGTGCACTTAAAATACGCCGCCCCTTTGCGTCCTTGGGGCGGCACGATGAGTTCGGCGATGAGCTCGTTGCGCTCGAGCGCTGTTTCGTAGTAACCGGCGAAGAGCTCTTCAACCGGGATCACACGGTCGCCGGATGGACCAAAGACCAAAACGCTGGCGCCGAGCGCAATCAATACGGGCGGCAAGTCCATGTGAGGATCCGCATGAGCGAGATGTCCGCCGACCGTCGCAACGTTCCGAACGCGCACGTTGGCCAGCGTTCGCAGCGCTTCGACGACCACGGGCGCGCGCTGGCGCACCGCTTCGGAATGCTCGAGGCTGGAGAGCGTGGAAAGGGCGCCGATCCGAAGCTCGCCGTCCGGTCGGGCCTCGGTGCGCGCGAAGCTCGTCTCGACTGAGCGCAAGCTGACAAGACGGGTGGGCCGGAACACGCCGGACTTCATCATCAGCATCAACGCCGTTGCGCCGGCCACCGGGCGCACCGCCGGATCGTCGGGGTCCAGAAGCCCGACCGCTTCCCGAAGCGAAGTGGGTTGCGCCATTTCAAACGGCATCATCGATTCACCTCGTCTGTGCGCGGTTCGAATGCGGCGCGCAGGTTGTCGCCGAACTGTTTGGCCATCTCCTTGGCCTTTGCCGAAAATGCGGACTGCCCCAGGCTGCCGAGCTTCCCGGTCAATGCAACGTCCATCGTATAGCGGAGCCGGGTTTCTCCGTGGCTTTCGGTGAGCGTTGTCACGGACACCGCGGTCAGGCGGCCGAGAAAGCCAATCGGCCTCCCGTCGATCCTTGCCTCGATTTCATGGGGCGGCTCGACCCGTACCAGTTCCACCGTCACTTTGAACTTGAACTTCATGAAGGAGAGCTTCGTCTCCATGACGGCGCCGTAGTGCGTCGAGTCGATCTCTGTGAGCTCGCTCACGCCTTCGATGCACGACGCGAAAAAACGCGCATCGCGTACTGCATCGAAGACGGCTTTCCGGCTCGATTTTACCGTGAATTCACCGTTGAGGCGCACGGTCTCTCCTGGTGGAAGCCATGCGGTAAACCGCCGCGAACTGTTGCTCTTCGGGTAGCGCGCGTGTCAAATCCGGGCCGCATGCCGTTCTTTGAGCATGCTATTACGGCCATACTTGTAAGATACGGCTCCTTTGTGACTTTGCCCACGTAGTAGCCGGACCACTCGCCGAACGGACCCTCATCGGTCCTATCGCCCTTCTGAATCCAACCTTCGAGCACGATCTCGGCGTTGGCGATGATGGGTAGGCCGGTGACGGTGCTCTTCACGCCTTCAGCGCCCGATAAAGAAACGGAAAACTCATGTCCATCCGGTAATCGACGTCGGAGTGGTTGTCGTCGAACTCCTCGTAGGTGTGACGAATGCCGGCCGTGGCGAGCCGCTTCGACAAAATCCGCGCCCCGTAATGGATGTGGTACTGGTCGCGCCAGCCACAGTCGATGTAAATTCCGCGCAGCGACTTCAGGGCCCTCCGGTGCTTCGCGACCAGATTGACCGGATCGTGCTCACGCCACTTCCTCCAGCGGCGCTCGATCAACTCACCCGATTCGAGGTTGAACGGCACGCGAAACCCGTTTGGCGCCTTGGGATCCGGATCGTAGGTGGCCGCCATGCAAATATTCATGATGCAGTGGCCTTCCGCTGTCGAGAGTTTTTCCTTCTTCCATACGTGCGCGAGAAAGCGCTTGATCCGCCCGTCGTCCAGCCCTTCGGCCAGGCCCTTGCGGCTGGACTCGCGGCGCACGTCGTAGGGGCCGGGTCTTCGCTCAGGCTGACGATACTTGGCGATCTCGTTCAGCGTGTTCGGCCAGTCGTGCCAGTAGACGAAATCGAAATACGCATCGCCCGAGTGATTCGCGATCGCCCCCCAGTATTTCGCGTACTTCATGCCGTGGATGATCGCGCCGTAGCCGCCGGATGATTTGCCGAAGCAGCCCCGATGATCGCGGCTCGCGAGCGTGCGGAACTCCCGATCGACGAACGGGATGATCTCGCGTGTGAGGTAGTCGGCGTAGTTGCCGATCGCCGAGGAATTCACGTACTGGTTGCCGCCGAGCGCCGTGAAGCAGTCCGGAAAGACCAGGATCGCCGGCCCCATCTTCCGCTCGTGGATGAGGCGCGCCGCGCGCTCCGGCACGTTGTCGCCGAACGGCCTCCAACTTGTGTGCGAAAGCCCGGCGCCGGTGAAGCCGACGAGATCGTAGAGCACCGGGAAGCGGCGCCTGCCCGGGCCGTCGTCATATTGCGGCGGCAGCCACACCGCGACCTTGCGCACGTGCGGATCGCCGAGCGGATTGCCTTTGAGGATGCTCGAGGTGTGCTCCAGCACGATGAGTGTGCCGGTGGGGCCTTTGGGGCGTTTGAGGGCCATGCAGATTTCCTTCGGGCGTGAGGATTATCAATGATGCGCTCGGGCATCGAAATTGTCAGCCGCGACAACCATGACGCCGCTGCGGAATTGGAGCGGGCACTGGCGGGCGATTTCGTGGAGCAATGCCCGGGCATCACCGCTTACGAAATGAAATGGCCGCACCAGCAGTACGCCGCCCGGCACGGCGCGCTCATTGAGCAGCGAGTACATGACCGCATGGCCCAGGCGCAAGCCATGAAACCGGCCGACTACACGGCGCGTCTCGCAACGAGAACCGCTATGTGCAAAAAAGCGAGGACGCTGATGCGCGTCGACGGCCTGCCGCTGGGCCTGCAGTTGATAGGCGCCGCCGGCAAGGACGGCACGCTGTGCGCCCACGCGCACTGGCTCATGCGCCAGTCCGGCGCCTGATCTGGCGGCGGCTTGCGGCTGCTGCCGCTAGCCGCCGCCCGCCTGAGCGAATATCGCGCGCAGGCGGTCGCGGTCGCTGGTGTGGGCGAGCGCCACCATCAGCAGGATGCGGGCCTTGATTCCGCTCAGGTAGCCGGAAGAAATGGCGCCCTTGTCGAGCAGGCTCTGGTACGAGCCCTGGTAGCCCTTCCCCGGATGCGGCGCGCCGGAAGGCAGCCGGATGCCCACCACCACGGGGATTCCGGCCTCCAGCGCGGCACAGGCGCCCTCGTAGAAGGGCAGGTTCACGTTGCCGCCGCCGGTTCCCTCGACCACGATGCCGTCGACGCGCTCCCGCACGCATGCGCGGAATAGCAGATCGCTGGAACCTTGAACCATTCTTATGACGTGGACGTTCTCCTTCACGTGATCGACGTCCAGATGGAGGCGCCGCTGCGGCATGGAGAAGAACGTCACGCCCTGCTTCGTCACCGTGCCGACTGCGCCGCCATCGCGAGCGCCGAAACAGGTGAGAATCTCCGGATTGACCTTGGTCGCGTCGCGCGCCGAGTGGATTTCCCCGCCGAGGGCGACCAGCACTCCGCGGCCGTGCGCGTCCGGGTGGGCTGCCACCATCGCCGCATAAAGCAGGTTGCGCGGACCGTCCGGATCCTTTTCGTCGAAATTGCGCTGGGCACCGGTTATCACGACGGGCTTGTCGCTCCCGAGCGTGAGGTCCATCAGGTAGGCCGTCTCTTCGAGCGTTGCCGTGCCGTGCGTAACTACGACGCCCGCGACGGAGTCGTCCCGCAGCACTTTACGCAGCGTATCGCGCAGACCGAAGGCTGTGCGCGTATCCATGAGCGCGCTGTTGATGTTGGAATGCTCGCCCACGCGGATGGTGGCGACGTCCGCCAGCTCCGGCACCGCGGACGCGAGTTCCTGCGCCGAGGCCGCGGACACGTGGCCGCCGATTTTTGGATCGTATTTCGACGCGATGGTGCCGCCGGTGCCGACGACGTATACGAGCGGTTTTTTCATTGCGTTCTCCAGACTCAGGGGCGCATTCTATTCTATAGGCCCTGGCCGCAAGACTTGCGAAATTGATAAGGGTAAATGGGGTGAAACCCAGCGAATGGCGTGAAGACGACCAGGTCGTAGAGCACCGAAAGGCACGATTGCCGGCGTCGTCATACCGCGGCGGCCGTTGGACCGCGATTGCTTCTCGCGAGGGAGATCACGGCCGCGTTCGTGGCCGCGTGGGAAAGCGATAAAGCGAAGGGTCGCACGCAAGCGTGACGTCCGTCTCGACCCCTCTGAAATCGCCTGTGAATTTCTGCTCGGAAGGCCAGAAAATGCCGCTTGCCGCAGGTCCCTTTTCCCCGCGATAGGGCTAGGATGGAGCTGCCTGTGAGAGGGCGGAAGCCGGGGATGCAGCCATGAATCGAACGCTGATCTTGTTGTTGTCGGGTGTTCTGACCAGTGCCTGGCCGGGTGGGGCCGCGGCGGACGGCCAAAGTGACCCAGGCGACCTGAGGAAACTGGTGGCGGTTTTCAGTTTTCTTATGCCCCACGTCACCGTGCCGCAGCACGTCGTGGCCTCCGAGAAGGACTCGTCGATCGTCAAGGACGGCGAGGCGAAACACGCTGCTCCCATCGAGAGCGACAAGCAGCTTCGCGAAGCGGCCCAGCACGTCGCCGAGCGCGAGCGCGAGCTGCACCTGGCGCGGGAGGCGTTCCGGCAAGAGACCAGCCGTGTCACGCAAGGACCCGAGCCCGCAGCCGGCGAGGATCCGCTGGAACTTGCCGCGCGCCGTATGAGCCAGCGCGAGCAGGAGGCTTACCGGGCGAAGCTGGAATATGGCCGCGTCGCGCGCGCGGTCCGGGAGCAGCGCCGCCGCGACGAGGCGAGTGCGTACGCGGGTCTCTGAGCGACATCAAGAAGGCGAAAGGCAAGACGCAAAACGCAGGGAGGAAGGCGAAAGGAGCAAGGCGCCATCGTCGCAGCCTTTTCTCTTTCGCCTTTTTCGTGATGGAGACGAAAATCGCTGGAAGCTCGGGTACTTCGCCTTGGAAATCCCTGACCGCGCTGCCTGTCTCGACGCCCGAATCGTGGATCGGTTCCAGCCAGTAGGCCGTATCGTCCGGTTCTTGCAGCCCACCCTCAGTCTTGCTCAGAAAATCGGGGATCGATTTGGCGTGTCGTGCCTCTCGATACCGAGCGCCAACGGAAGTCGCTGAATCAGCTCGCGCATGTAGAGGTACGCGGGCGAGGCTCGCCGCTGCAGGCCGATCATCGTGTGAAGCTTCAGCTTGCGGGCGAGCGCCGCGAGTTCCTCGGCATTCTCACCCTATGCCATTCACGGAAAGGGCAGGCTCAACCCAGCGGCCACGGCAGCTCGACCAGCCGCTGCAGGATGCCGCGCGGATAATCGAGCACCAGCACATGCGACAAAAGGACGAACACGCCGATCGCGCCGGATGCGGCCAACGCGGCCTGATGCCATGCAACTCGTGCCTTCACCTGCAGGAACACGGTGATGAAGGCAAAGACGCCGGGCAGGAAGCCGACCATGCCGACGGCGCCGAGCAGGCCCAGCATCCAGGCCTGGTAGTGCAGGTCGCCGTGCACCGGCCTCTCCTGGCCGCCCCACTCGCGCTCGCTGTCGTAGAACAGGTAAGACGGCTTTTTTCCCTTCCTCAGGAACGCGGCGGCCATTGCGCACAGCAGCGCCAGCGAAATCAACGCGACCGACAGCGGAAACACCCGCGCGAGAAACGTGAGGCGGGACGATTCGTACGCCACGTACGCGACCAACGCGGTCATGATGCCAAGAAAGGCCATCTCCGGCACCGGCTTGGCGGGCGCGTGCGGGCCGTCCGGCGCCAGCGGCGCGCGGTGCGGCTTCATGCGCACGGCGAGCGCGATGGATACGACGATCAGCGCGAGCATGACCAGCACGCCGGTGCGCTCGAGGAAACGCACGCCGTAGACCTGCACCGACTGGTAAACCGCGGCGTCGAGGCGCATCGACAGCACGTAACCGATGAGCAGCGCGGGACGCGACCACCCGAAGCGTTTCATGTACATGCCCAGCAGCCCCAGCACGAACAATGCCACGAGGTCGTACCAGCTGCGGCTCGCCTGGTACGCCGCGAAGTAGATGATCACGATCATGAATGGCGCCAGCATTGCGAACGGCACCAGCGTCAGCCGCGCGATCGGCTTCGCGAGGAGCAGGCACGTCGCGGTGCCGATCACGTTGGCCAGCGCCAGCGACCAGATGATGCTGTAGGTGAGGTCGAGGTGGCGCTCCATCATGCCGATACCGGGCTCGACGCCGATCAGGATGAGCCCGCCGAGGAACACCGCCATGCTGCCCGACCCGGGAATCCCGAACATCAGTGTCGGGATCAGCGCGCCGCCGTTGTCCGCGTTGTTGGCCGACTCCGGTCCGATCACGCCGCGAATGTCGCCCTTGCCGAGCATGCTGCGATCCCTGGCCGACTGGACCACGTGCCCGTAGGCGACCCAGTTGACGACCGAGCCGCCGAGGCCCGGCAGCGCCCCGATCAGCGTGCCGATGGACGAGCAGCGCACGATCAGCCACTTGTGCCGCAGCGTCTCGGCGAATCCGCGCAGGGTGCCGGATCCGAGCTCCGGCGTCGAGGAGATCGCCACCCGCCGGCGCAGGATCTCCACCATCTCCGGCACCGCGAACATCGCGAGGCCCACGATGACCAGCGGAATGCCGTCGCTCAGGTACACCGTGTCGAACGCGAGCCGGTATTCGCCGGTGGCGGGCGCCGCTCCGATGCCGCCAAGCAGCAGGCCCACGCCGCAGGCCCCCAGCCCCTTGACCGCGCTGTCCCCGGTCAGCATGCCGACCATCGTCAGCGCGAGGATGATCAGCATCAGCTGCTCCCCGAAGCCGACACCCAGGATCAGCGGCCGCGCGACCTGTATCGCGAGCGTCAGGACCAGCGCCCCGAACAAGCCGCCCAGCATGGAGGCGGAGAACGCGGCGCCGAGGGCCCGCGCGGCCTCGCCGCGCTTCGCGAGGGGAAAGCCGTCTACGATCGTGGCCTGCGCGGACGATGTCCCGGGTATGCCCATGAGCACCGCGGGAAACGTGTCCGAGGTGTTCGTGACTGCCAGCAATCCGATCATCATCGGCAGCACCAGGCTCGGATCCTTGCCGTAGACGAACGGCAGCAGCAACGAGAGCCCGACGATCCCGCCCAGGCCAGGCAGGACGCCGACTATGAGACCCAGCATCGTTCCCAGGCATAGGAACAGGAAATGCTCCACCGACAGCAGCGTCGCGAGCGCTTCCAGCAGAGTCGCGGTCATGGCGTAATCGGCCCGAATGGTCGGCGTTGCGGGTGCGAAACGCGCAACCGGGGCGGGCGGCGATCCCCCCGGCTGCGCGCCCTTCCCGCGAGAGCTGCAGCGGCCGCGGCTACAGGGTCACGTTATGCTTGTCCTTGAGATAGCCCTTGATCCAGTCCCACGTCTCGGGCGACAGGTTGGTCGCGTCCTGGATGACCGGACGGGCCGCCTCGCCGATGAACTGCGGATAGCCCTCCACGACAGCCGCCGCGTGCTTTTCGAAATCCGGGTCGCTCAGGACTTTCCCGATGGCCGTCCGCCAGGCTTCCACGACGGGCTTGGGTGTATCCGTCGGCAGGAAAAGCGCCTTGTTGGCCATGATGCCCATCTGCATGAGCGCCTTCCACGCGCCGTACGCCTTTCCGGAAGGCTTCTTGCCGTGCATCAGCTCGTAGGCTTCGGGAAAGCTCGGCAGGTCCTTGAAGTTCGGGTCGCGCACGACGTTTCCCTTATCGTCCAGGATGCCGAAGCTGAAGAGCGGCACGGCCTTCCCCGCCTTGACGAGGTTGGCGGCGTTCTTGAGGTACCCCGGCGCGGAATCGTAATTGATCGTCATCTCGCCGCGCTCGAAGGCAAGCCGCACCGGGCCGCGGCGCAGGCCCCATACGTGCTTCACGTCGAGGCCGAGCAGCTCCATCGACACGATGACGCGCAGCTCGCCCGACGTCGCGCTTTCGCCACCGAACACCAGCGGCTTGCCCTTGAGCATGGGCAGGTCCTGCGGGCCCTTGACACCGAGCGACGGCGCGGCGTAGACCACGGCGCCCTGCGGCGAGAGCAGGATGGGCTGCCACTTGTCGAGCTGGTAATTGATCTTGGACTTCCGGAACACGAAATTCGCCACCGTCGAAGCCGACACGACAATGGCGTGCAGCCCGTCCGGCTTCGCCCGGTCCTGGAACTGGTTCGCCCCCGGAATCGAGCCGCCGCCGGGCACGTTGCGCACGAGGATCGTGGGATTGCCGGGCAGGTGCTTTTCGAGGTACGGCCCGAGCGCGCGGATGTAAACGTCGCTGCCGCCGCCGGGAGCGAACGGAACGATGACTTCGATGCGCTTGCCGGCGAAGCTGACCTCCTGCGCCGCCGCCAGCATCGAGGGCAGCCCGGCGAGGCCGGCGACGATGCAGAGGCCGGCCGCATACCTCAACAACGAGTTGTTTTCCATTTCCGTCCTCCTCCGCAGTTTTCTCGGTCGCGGCTTTATCCCCCGCGCCTGCGCCGACTATAGCCCTGTTCACCGCGTGCCTCAACGCCTTGCGGCGGGCGTCCGGGGGCAACAGCGGGCGCAGCTCCGGTTCGGCCCTCGCGTTTCCGCTTTGCCGCTGGCAGCCACCTCGCGCCGCCCGGCCCGGATACGCTCGACGCAACTACTCGGAATCCAAGGGGTTTGTGCGGTGCAATGCACCATCGGCCGGTTCGGGAAAGCCTCATTGCGAAGGATCTCGATACCCCCTTGAGGGGTGCGCGAAGGACGTGCTTAAGACAGGCCGACGGCGCCGTGCTGAAATGCCGCAGCCGTTCCCGGTCACCGGTTTCCGCGGAACGATGAGTTTCCGCGGCCGAAAAGCTACACTGTCGCCACCTTACACCGGCCGGCCAAGGGGTGACCCCGGTTATCGACCCCGGCCCCGCGTCGTCCGACCACCCCCGGAGAACCCATGGCACTCGGACCGCACAAGCTGGAATACGAAGTCGTCGAAGGCTGGGAGCAGATGCCCGAGGGCTGGAGCTTCATCGAGGTCGCCGGCGTCGCCTGCGATTCGCGGGACCGCGTGTACGTATTCAACCGCGGCGCGCATCCGATCATCGTCTTCGACAAGGAAGGCCGTTTTCTCAACGCCTGGGGCGAAGGCCAGTTCGTCGGCCCTCACGGCATCTTCATCGACCGCAACGACCGCCTCTGGCTCGCCGACGACAAGGACCACACTGTCCACCAGTACACCACCGACGGTGAGAGGCTGATGACGCTGGGCGAATCGGGCAAGGCCGCCGACACCGGCTACAAGATCGGCGCGAGCCCGGTGAAGCGTGCGGCGGGTCCGTTCCACCGCGTGACCAACGTCGCCGTGCTGCCCAGTGGCGACATGTACATCGCCGACGGCTACGGCAACGCGCGCGTGCACAAGTTTTCGAAGGAGGGGCAGCTCCTGTGCTCGTGGGGCGAGCCGGGGAGCGGGCCGGGCGAGTTCATCCTGCCGCACGGAATCGGTGTCGACAGCGCGGGGCTGGTGTACGTGTGCGACCGGGAGAATTCGCGCGTGCAGATCTTCACGCCCGAGGGGGAGTACCTGCGCGAATGGACGTTTCTCAACCGCCCCTACGACATCTTCATCGACGACCAGGACATGATGCACATCGCCGAGGGCGGCTTTCACAACTATATGATGAAGCGCTCGGAAGGCCCGCTGCCGGCGCACGACCAGACGATGATCTACCCGCCGTGCGGGCACTCGCCGATCGCGCGCGTGACCGTGTGCGACCCGGAGGGCACGATCGCCGCGCAGGTCGGCGGCGAGAACCCGGTGCTGCCCGGCAACTTCGTCGCGCCGCACGGCATCTGGGCCGACAAGCGCGGGGATCTCTACGTGGGCGAGGTGGTGGTCAACGCCGGGGCGGTGAAGCGCATGGCGCCGCTCAAGCCGGCGGCGTTTCAGAAGTTCCGCCGCCGCAGCGGCTGAAGGCGCGCCGGTTAAGCCCCATGTCGCCCGAGATATCGGGTTTATTACGTGAAGCGCGGCGCGCTGCTGGTGATATTGCTGGCGGGTGGCGCCAAGCCGACGCAGGACAAAGACATCAAGACCGCGCTGAAACTGGCGCGCATGTTGTAGGAGTTCATCATGGCCAAGAAAACGGAAACGCGTCCTCACGACGCGGCCTCGTATCTGAAAACGGAGCAGGACTGCGCGCTGTATCTGCAGGTCGCGCTCGGTGACATCGCCCGCGCGCGCGGCATGATGCAGCTCGTGCGAGAAACAGGGCTCACGCGCGAAGGGCTTTACAAGGCGTCATCGCCGGAGGGCAACCCGAGTTTCGCGACGGTGATGAAGGTCTGCAAGGCGCTCGGTTTGAAACTGCATACCGAGCCGGCGTAGGGCGATGGGCCAAGAGGAACTGGGCTCCGTCTCCATATCTGATATCTGCTCGAAAAAGTTACCTGACTCGAATGGCACTTACTTAGCGATAAGCGTTTGATGTGCTGTACAAAAGCAGCTGGCTCGGTTGGAATAATAGATGGAGG
>Ga0326597_10004898_pt1 | contig 18714 bp, 13 predicted proteins | sample RVTome_12_FD_203789 | JGI IMG/M metagenome (GOLD analysis project Ga0326597, IMG submission 203789) | Soil microbial communities from uranium-contaminated site in the Upper Colorado River Basin, Wyoming, United States - RVT100D185 | ecosystem: Environmental > Terrestrial > Soil > Contaminated >... | reverse complement strand
CTTTCCGGGCTCGTGTCCGGACGCATGGATGCCGAGCACGTCGAAGGGCGTCGCCAACGTGCCTGCCGCGAGCGCTTCGACGACGGGCTGCGTGAGGTCGGTCAAGGTGCGTCCGCTGGATGGAGGATCCGCCGGTCGAACTCGACCGTCCGGTAGTGTATGTTGTCGCAAGGAGTTCCCCGGGTCCACCGCAAAGGCTGAGCGAGCGCTAATGACACCTCACACCGCCGCCCCCACGCCCGCGACCGACGCCGACCCGTTTCCTTCGGCCGGAGAGGCCGTGGTCCACCTGGCCACGGAGTACTGGCCCTATGCGCGCACGGGCGGCCTGGCCGAGGCGGTGAGGGGCATCGCCACCTACCAGGCGCGAGCCGGCCGGGACGTTTCGGTGTTCATGCCGCTCTACCGCCGTGTCCGGCAATCCTCCGCCGACCTCGAGCTCGTCGGCGACGCGGTCGACGTCCAGACGCCCCAGGGGACGCAGCGTGCGCGCATCTTCAGCGACCGAAACGCGCGGGAAGGGGAGCCGCGGATCTATTTCGTCGAGCACGAGGACTTCTTCGACCGGCCGGGGATCTACGGCGAGGGACCGGATTATCCCGACAACCATCTCCGGTTCTCGTTCTTCTGCAGGGCCGTGCTCGAGCGCCTTCCGGCGATCAGCGATGGACCGCTCCTCATCCATCCGCACGACTGGCACACCGCCCTGGCGCCGGTATTCCTGCGGACCCTATACGCAGGAGACCCGTTCTACGACGACATCGCCACCGTTCTGACCGTGCACAACGCGGGCTATCAGGGACACTACGGCCAGGGTGTCCTACCCGAGCTCGGGCTGGGCATGGACCTGTTCCGATGGGACCGGCTCGAGTGGTACGGGCAGGTCAACCTGCTGAGAGGCGGTCTCGTGTTCGCCGACATGGTCACTACGGTCAGCCCGACCCACGCGCACGAGCTGCGCACCCGCACGGGCGGGTTCGGCCTCCACGACACGTTCAATCAGCTCCAGGACCGGTTCGTGGGCATCCTCAACGGGATCGACTATCAGGTCTGGAATCCGGAGAAGGACCCGGTCATCGAGGCTAACTACTCCGCCGCGGATCTCGCGGGCAAAGCTCGGTGCAAGGTGTCGTTCCAGAAGCGCCTCGGGCTCGAGCCCGAGCCCGACGTGCCTTTGTTCGGCATGAGCGCGCGCCTGGTGGAGCAGAAAGGACTCGACATCATACTCGGCGCGGAGATGATCCCGAGACTGAACGCCCAGTGGGTCTTCCTCGGCGAAGGTGAAGAGCGCTATCAGTCGGCCATCGCGAGCCTCGCCTCGCGGGCGCCCCACCGGATCGGGCACAGCTTCGAGTTCACGGAGGAGCGCGAGCACAAGCTGCTGGCTGCGGCGGATTTCCTGCTGATGCCTTCTCTGTACGAGCCGTGCGGACTCACCCAGATGCGGGCCCAGCGGTACGGCGCGCTTCCGGTCGTGCGCCGGGTCGGCGGGCTGGCGGACACCGTCGAGGACCGGATCACCGGCTTCCTCTTCGACGAGTACGCGCCTTGGGCGCTCGAGGAGGCCGTGATGTACGCCATCGATCTCTACGAGCATCGCACGTCGTGGGAGGAGCGGGTGCGGGCGGCCATGGCCCGGGACTTCAGCTGGGACCGGTCGGCCGCGACATACGGGGAAGTCTACCGCGTGGCGTGCCAGCACCGACGCGCGAACCGAGGCCAGGCTCCGGGGCACGGAGCGAACGGCGCCTGATGCGACGCTCGGTGGTCCTGCACGGACACTTCTACCAGCCGCCGCGCGAGATCCCCTGGACGGACCGCGTCCCGCGCGAGGCGTCGGCGGCTCCCTATCACGACTGGAACGAGCGGGTGCTCGCGGAATGTTACCGGCCGGTGACCGAGGCCCGGATCCTGGGCCACGACGGGCGCATCCGGGACGTGCTGAACGCCCTGGAGTGGATGAGTTGGGACGCCGGGGCCACCCTGCTGCGATGGCTCGCCCGCGAAGCGCCCGCCACCTACGCGGCGTTTCTCGAGGCGGATGCGCGCAGCGTCGCCCGCACCGGCTTCGGCAACGCGCTCGCCGCGCCGTACCACCACGTGATCCTTCCACTGGCGTCGCGCCGGGACAAGGTGACCGAGGTGCGCTGGGGGATCGCGGATTTTCGCAAGCGGTTCGGCCGCGCGCCGCAGGGGATGTGGCTCCCCGAGACCGCGGTCGACATGGAGACCCTCGACGTGCTCCAGCGGGAAGGGATCTCGTTCACGGTGCTCGCGCCCCATCAGGTGAAGGCACCGCCCTCAGGCGGCCTGCCGGGCCGCGTGTTCCTCGGGGGCGGGCGGTCCATCGCGGTCTTCGTGTACGACGGCCCGCTCTCGCACGGCGTGGGCTTCGGCTCCCTGCTCGGCGATTCCGAGAAGTGGATCGGCGCTATCCTGGAGCGGGCGTCGGAGGCGGACACGCACCTCGTGTCCCTGGCCACCGACGGCGAGACCTTCGGGCATCACCACTCGTGGGCGGACATGGCGCTCGCGGCCACGCTCGTCGGGCTCGAGCGGCGTCCTTCGGTCCGCCTGGAGAGCTATACGTCGTTCCTGGCTCGGAACCCGCCTGTGGAGGACGTGACGCTGATCGAGCCCAGCTCCTGGTCGTGCCTGCACGGCGTCGAGCGGTGGCGCTCGGAGTGCGGCTGCAAGGCGGCGCCCCACGAGGAGTCGCAGCAGGCATGGCGCGGCGTACTGCGGAACGCGCTCGGCGAGCTGGCCGATGGCATCCATAGGCGCTACGAGGGGGAGTCCGGCGGGTATTTCGGGGATCCCTGGGCGGTGCGGGACGCTTACGGAGCCACGCTCGATACCACGGAAAAGGCACGCCGGGCGTTCGTGGCCGGGCGGGCGGCACGGGATCTGTCGGAGCGCGAGATCGACCGCGCGCTCGAGCTGCTCGAGGCGGAGCGGGACGCCCTCAGGATGTTCGCCTCGTGCGCTTGGTTCTTCGACGATCTCGCCCGGCTCGAGCCGCTTCAGGTGCTGCGGTACGCCGCGCACGCCCTCGACACGCTGGGCGAGGCCGGCGGGCCGTTGGAAGCCGCGCTCCGGGAGCGACTCGCCGAGGCCAGGAGCAACGACCCCGAGGAGGGCGACGGTCGTCGCATCTGGGATGAGCGAATTCGGAGGGGAGGGTCCGCCCTCGACGCCGAGAGCGGCGAGGGCCATGCCGTCGTGGTCGTGACGGGTGCGCGCGGGTCCCGCTCCGGCCAGGAGCGTCGTCAGCCGCGTGGGGCCGCGGTGCGCGACGCGCCGGTCCTGACAGCGCTGCGCCGGTTCCTCAGAGCGCCGGCGGCCGAAGCCTCGCGCGACGTCGTGGCGAGGGCACGCGCCCTCGGACCCTCCGAGCACCTCGCGTTGCTCGCGGCGCAGTCGCTGTTCGCCCGGAGTGTGTCGCGCACGTCGCTCGGGTCGGATGAGGCCGTCCGCGCCGTCGCCCATGCGCTCGGTTTTGGGGACGCGTTCTTCCAGCTCCGGGTGCTTGGCGGCACGGGCCCGGTCGGCTTCGTCTTCGGACTCCACCTGCATCAGCCGGTCGGCAACTTCGACTCCGTGTTCCGGAGCCACACCGACGACGTCTACCTCCCGTTCCTGGAAAAGCTGGCAGAGCGGGAGCTCCTGCCCGTCACGCTGCACGTCTCGGGACCCCTTCTCCAGTGGCTCGAGCAGGACGGCCACCCGCTACTCGACCGCATTGGCGCTCTGGCATCGGACGGTGGGCTCGAGGTTATGCTGTCCGGCTTGTACGAGCCCGTCCTGCCCGCGCTGGCACGATCCGAGCGGCTGGAGCAGATCGGGTGGATGAGCGACTGGATCGAGCGGAGGTTCGGGGTCGAGGCGTCGGGTCTCTGGCTGACGGAGCGTGTCTGGGAGCCGGACCTGGTGGAAGACCTCGCGGAGGCGGGCGTGCGCTACGCTTTCGTGGACGACCGGCATTTCCTGGTGGCCGGCCACGCCTCCGACACGCTGCACCGACCACATGTCACGGAGTCGGGCGGTCGGACCATGTCCCTGCTCCCCATCGACGAGAAGCTCCGATATCTCGTGCCGTTCCGGCCGGTGGAGGAGCTCGAGCGGTATTTTCGAGGATTGCGCGCCGAGGATCAGCCTCTCGCCATCCTCGCGGACGACGGCGAGAAGTTCGGCGGGTGGCCGGGGACCGCGGAGTGGGTCTGGAAGTCGGGATGGCTCGACGATTTTCTCGACAGCATGACCCGCCTGACCGAAGAGGGGGTGGTGAGGATGCTGCGGGGCGTCGACGCGATCGACGAGGTCACGCCCCTCGGGCCGTCCTATCTGCCCTCCGGATCGTACAGCGAGATGGAAGCCTGGTCGCTGCCGCCAGGGCCGGCGGTCGCACGCGAATCGCTCGAGGCGACGCTGGGCGAGGTCGGTGCGTCGGAGGCCGCGGCGCGTTTCCTGCGCGGCGGACACTGGCGCAACTTCATGTCGATCTACGCCGAGTCCGGCCGCATGCACCGGAAGGGCGCGCTCCTTACGGAGCTCGCACGATCGCGCGAAGCGGATGGGGCCGTCCGCCACGCCCTCGGACGCGCGCGGTGCAACGACGCGTACTGGCACGGCGTGTTCGGTGGGCTCTATCTCAAGCACCTGCGGGAGGCCATCTGGGCGAACCTCGCGGAAGCCGAGGAGCTCCTGCGGGAAGACGAGCCGACCAGGGTGGAGGGGCTCGGGTCCGAAGGACAGGAGCCGAGCGACCTGTGGGTCCACTCCCACGCGTTCTCGAGCCTCATCGACCTCGAGCGCGGCGGCGCGGTCACGGAGCTCACGTTGTTCGCCGCCCGCCTGAATCTCGCAGACGTGCTGACCCGCCGGTGGGAGAGCTACCATCGGGCGGGCGCGACCGGGGCCGGCGGCCCCCCGCACGGTGGGCATGCGGATGAGGGGGCGGGCACCGGTATGGCCTCCATCCATGACCTCGAGGAGCTGCTCGGGTTCACGGAGCTTCCTCCGTACGATCCCGAAGTCCGGACCCTCACCGTCGAGCGCGTGCTCCACGGCGAGCTCGACGCGGACCGCTATGCCGACGCGGATTACGAGCCGGTCCGCTCCTGGCACGGGGAGCGCCCGGAATGGGCCTACGAGCCAGGAGACCGCGGCATCCGCGTCGCGCTCTCGTTCGAGGGGCGCGGGGCGCTGCACAAGGAGCTCGCCTACGACGAGCACGGTACGCTCGAGATCGCGTATCGGTGGGACCCGGGGGCATTCCCCGAGGACGCCTGGTTCGCCCCGGAGCTGTCCCTGTCGCGCGATGTGGAGCTCGTCATGGATCCCGAGCCCGCGCAAATCTGGCGTTACGAGATCCGAACGATGTCGAAATCGGAGCGCGGCGCTGAATCCTCGGTCCAAGGCGTTTCGCTCACGCCCCTCTGGCCCTGTGCCGCTGGAGAGGCGCGAATCAGGATCGAGGTCGCGCGCGTGCGGTGAGGGACGGCCGACACGGCAAGGGGGCGCCAACGGCGGCAGGAGCGCCGACGCGGGCGGCCCCACCTCGGGACCGCCCGCAGTCGGCTCACTCGCTCATCGTCAGCGGGAGTGCTCCGCGACGAGCTTCCGGATCGCGTCGACCGTCACGTCGGCGCGGAAGTCGATGAGGCGACGACCATGCTCGAGCGTCTCCCCGATCGGCGTGATGGAAATCCCGTTGATCGACGCCTTACCCGCCTCGAAGCGCTCTTCGAAGCGCACATAGCGGGGATCGTCGTTCATGATGATCGACGTGATGTAGTAGTTGTCGTGGAACCCTTCGTCGTACTGGGTCTCCTGGACACCGAGCACGTCGATCTGGTACTGCAGGACCTCGGCGTAGTTGTAGTACTCGGGAACGTGCGCGATGATGACGTCCTCGTTGGCCCACGCCTCGGAGAGCTCGGCCGCCACTTCCTCCATGCCCCGCGTGTTGCCGCCGCTGTCGCCCATCAGGAAGATGCGGGTGAACCCCTGCGACTTCAGGCTCGTGGCGTAGTCACGGAGCACCGCACGATACGTCCCCTGCGAGTAGCGGATCTGACCGAGGGCGGTCGCCCGCTCCGGATCGCCTGGCTCGACGGCGATGATCGGCGCGACGAGCGCATTGCCCAGTTTACGCGCAACGGCGTCGCCCATGACCTTCAGCACGTGATTGTGCTTTCCTGTCGTGAGGTAGGGGCCGTTCTCCTCGATTCCACCCACGAGCACGAGCGCGGTATTGGTTCCGCTGGCCAGCCGATCGCGGACTTCCAGCGCTGTGAGCTCTTCGATCCACACGTTGTCGGCCATCTCGATGGGGCGCTCGAACGTGGACATATCATGACGTGCTTCCTGGGCGGCCACCGGCGTCATCGCGACGCTGAAGCCCACCACCAGCGCGAACGGCGCTCGGGACCACTTGTTCATGTTTCCTCCTTCGGGGTCGAATTGTCAGCATCATTATGTTCAACCGTGAGAGCATCCGACAGGACCGCTGTCGAAACACGCGCCCGGCTCGGGCAGGAGCGGCCGGCCCGCAGCGCCTTTCAGCAGCCCTCCCCGCCGCGGTGTCCTAGTGTAGTGTGACCGAAGTCCCATGGCATTCGAGCGACGCTGCATCTCCTCCAGCTGCGTTGCTTCTCCTCGACGTAGCGGTGCTATGCCTCGTCGTCGCGCCTTGCTGGAGGAGCGCTTCGTCACTCTCGATGCTCACGCGACTTCGGCCACACTACACTCGAAGGTCTCCGTCTATCGATGATCCGGTCCTCGAATCAGATTCGTATGTCCAATCTTCCTCACCGGTTCCTTCTGCGAGGAACGATCGCGGCGGCCGTGGCGTTCTCCTGGCTCGCGACGGGCGCCGTGGCGCAGTCCGTATCGGGCGTGCCCCGGACGCTGCTCGAAGAGATCATGCCGGCGGCCGACCGGTTCGAGAGCAAGTCGGGGGTCCCTCCGGTCATTCGCGCGTACAAGGGAGATCTCCTTCTCGGGTTCGTCTTCGCCACCGAGGACATCCCGCCCGAGCAGCTCGGCTACAGTGGACCCGTCCGGGCGCTCGTCGGTCTCGGCGTCGACGGCCTGCTCACCGGCGCGCGGGTGACGGACTACTACGAGTCGTACAAGAGCAGCATGGGCGACTTCCTGCGCCGTCGGGGGATCCAGGAGCAGTTCACGGGCAAGAGCATCGCCGATCCCTTCGAGGTCAACGCCGACGTCGACGGGGTCACGCGGGCCACCCTGAGCACACGGGCGTTCGCCCGTGGCATCCGAAACGCGAGCCGGAGGGTCGCCGAAGTCTACGCCGACGACATCCTGGGCGATGTGGAGCAGGGTCCGATCGTGCTCGAGGAGATGTCCTGGTTCGACATGCGGACGCGGGGCGTGCTCAAGCGCATGCTCATCGAGGACCGCGAAGGCTACCTCGATATCTCCATGACGCACCTCCCGAACGACTCCATCGCGGAGTTCTTCGTCGGTGAGGAGCACCTTCCCCGCATCACGGACCAGGCCCGCAGGCGGAATCTCGAGGACCCGACATACCTGATGTACGCGCTCGAGGGCCCGCGTCTGCGGCTCTTCCTGCGGGAGGGGTGGTACGTCGAGCAGGCGGGGGACACCCTGGCGCTGCCGGAGGGTCAGGTCTATTCGCTCGGTCTCACGCGGGGCGGGCGCGTCGAGGGCGAGGCGGTGATGGTCGGCGTCTTCATGCTCGATGACCGCGTGGACCCGAGCCAGCCCTTCACCATGATGTACGAGTTGGAGGGCCACGAGGGGCACTACCTGGCGTATTTCGATGCCCTGAAGCCGGGCCCCGTCACGGTGGCCGAGGCTCCGGCGCCCGCGCCCGCCTCGTCGCCCGCCGGCGAGGAGCCGGGTGCGGCGGGCCGAGACACCGCGACCGCGGAGCCCGCACCCGCCTCAGGGACGGGCGCGACGGATGATACCTCTGCCGCGTCCACGGGCGCGGGCGGGATCGAGCCGACTTCGGAGAACGCAGGGGCGGCGAGCCGGTCGTCCACCGCCGCGGTCGAAGCCGTGCCGGAAACCGCCGCGGCCGCGGGGCCCACCGAGCAGAGAGGCGCGTCGTCACTGCCGCCCGCCCGGCAGACGCCGTTCGATTTCTCCACCGTCGAAGAGGAGTCCGAGCTCCAGCGAACCCTCGCCACGACCGATTGGTCCCGTGTGGTGGGCCTCGGCTTCGTGCTTACCCTGGCGCTGGTGGCGTTCTTCCTGAAGAAGACCGCGCTCCGCTACGCCGCGCTCGCCGCGACCATTGTCTTCCTCGGCTTTCTCGACGCGAGCTTCCTGTCCATCTCGCATGTCACCGCGGCTATCTGGGTGGGCCCGGCGGTGTTCCTCCGGGACCTACCGCTACTCATCATGGTCGTCGTGACCGTGGGCACGACGCTGGTATGGGGGCGGGTATTCTGCGGTACCCTCTGTCCCTTCGGGGCGCTGCAGGACATGATCGAGCGGTTCGTGCCGAAGCGCTTCCGCGTGAGGGTGCCTCGCCGCCTCCATCTGCCGGCGCTCAAGGTGAAGTACGTCGTCCTGGCGCTCGTCCTCGTGCCCGCGCTGATGGGCAGCAGGGCGAGCCTGTACCAGTACGTGGAGCCGTTCGGAACCGTGTTCTTCCTGAGCCCGTCGTTCCTGCTGTGGGCGATTGCCGGGTCGCTGCTCGTGGCCTCGGCGTTCATTCCGCGCTTCTACTGCCGGTACGCGTGCCCGCTCGGCGCGGGCCTGGCGCTCGCATCGTTCGTATCGCTCCGGCGCATCCGTCGGGTCGAGCAGTGCGACGTCTGCAAGGTGTGCGAGCAGGACTGTCCCACCGGGGCGATCGAGGGACCGAACATCGACTTCAAGGAATGCGTCCGGTGCAACAGATGCGAGACGAACCTGATCGAGAAGGTCGGAGCGTGCCGTCACGACATGTCCACAATCCGGCCCCGGCTCGTGCAGCTCAGGGTCGAGCGGAAGGGGGAGGGCGCCGGTGTCTGAGTCGGGTGGCATGACGCGCCGCGAGGCGCTCCGGATCACCGCAGTGAGCGGCGTGGCGCTGGCGTTCGGCGGCGGCCTGACGTGGGAGCTCGTGCGGAGGGCGGGGCTGCACCGCGTGACGGAGAGTCGGGCGAGGCTCGGAACGCTCGTGACCATCACGTCCGTGCATGGGGACGAGCACGAGGCGCGCGCCATCGTGCAGGCGGGATTCGGCGAGATCGAACGGCTCGAGGCCGTGTTGAGCCGACACGCCCCCGGCACGGCCATGTCCATGCTGAACCGGGACGGTCGCCTGGACGACGCGCCGGCCGAGCTGCTCGAGGTCCTGGCGCGGGCGGGTGCCGTGCACGAGCTCAGCCGAGGCGCCTTCGACCCGTCCGTCCTGCCGATCCTCGCGCTCTACGAACGCCGTCTCGAGCTACAGGCGGGCCTCCCCACGGCGGCCGAGCTCGACCTCGCACTGTCCCGCGTGGGCTTCGACGGGGTCGAGACGCGCGACCGAACGGTCCGCTTCACCCGGCCCGGCATGGCGCTCACGCTCGACGGCATCGCGAAGGGGTTCGTCGTCGATCGCGCCGTGCGGGCGATCGCCGCGCGCGGGGCGGAGCGCGTGATGGTCGACGCCGGAGGAGACATCGCTTCAGGCGGGACGCACGTGGCGGACGAGCCTTGGACCATCGCCATCGAGGACCCGCACGACCGCCAGCGCGCGGTCGGCCGCGTCCGCCTAGCGGGTCAGGCGGTCGCGACGTCCGGTGACTACATGCAGGCGTTCACGCAGGACCGGCGGCACCACCACATCATCGATCCGCGGACCGGGCACTCCCCGGAGCACGCGAGCTCCGTGACCGTCGTGGCCGCCACGGCCATGGACGCGGACGCCCTGTCGACGGCCCTGCTGGTGCTCGGGCCGGAGGAAGGTCTCGCTCTTGTCGAGCGCGTCCCGGACGTGGAAGGGGTGATCGTCACCAAGGATGGCCGGAGGCTCGCCAGCGCCGGCATGGCCTGATGGACCACGCCGGCGTGGCCGGCCGGCTCAGAACCAGCGCTGCACCGTCAGCAGGTTGGAGAAGTCGTCCGTCCACGACGGATCGTCGGGCGATGCCGTCAGCTGGCCCCATCCCGTGTCGGGGATGTCCGCGAGGTCGGCGGGGCTCCGCACCAGGATGACCCAGTGCGAGCCGAAGATCCCTTCCTCCATGTTTGCCCGGGCGTCGACACGCTCGTACGCGTAGAGGCCGAGGTCACGGGCATGCGCCGCCAGCACGGGCGCGAGCGCGAGGTGTCGGTTGGACACGTGGAACAGGAGCGCCCCACCCGGACGCAGTCGCTCGAGATAGAGCTGCACGGCTTCCCGCGTCATCAGGTGAACCGGGATCGAGCCGCCGGTGAAGGCGTCGAGCACGATGAGATCGAACTGCCGGTCGGTCTCCGCCAGGGCGATGCGGCCGTCCGCGATCACGGTCTCGTACGACGCGCGAGCCTGCTGCAGGAAGGTGAAGTACCTGGGATCCTCGGCGATCTCGATGACCACCGGGTCGATCTCGTAGAGCACCACGTGCTGATGGGCGCCGGCCAGAGCCACGAGCGCCCCGGTGCCCGCCCCGACCAACGCGATATCGCGCTTCTCCGGGTTCTCGGCGAGCGCGGCCACTATGCTGCCGGCGGGGCCGCTCTTGTGGTAGTAGGCCAGCGGCTCCCCCGCGCGCTCCGGATCGCGGCTCTGGATGCCGTGCGCCGTGGCCCCGTGATAGAGCATGGTCATGGTGCCGCCCGGATCCGTCATCACGCTGTAGACGCCGAAGAACGTCCGGTCCTGGTGGAGCACGACGCCACGGTACATGCGGTCGGACTGCGCGAACACGAAGAGCAGCGAGAGTCCCAAAGCGTACCGAATGGGCCGGGGGGCGAACGCGAGCACCGCGATCGCGGGGAGGAACGCCAGGAGGAGCATGACGACCCCGTCGGGGAGCGACTCCATGGGCGCCACGAGCTCCTGGCCGAGCAGGATATACACCGCCAGCGCGACCGGAAGGGCTACGTCGAGCAAGCGAGCCCGGCCCGTCGTGCCGTGGGCCTGGGCGTCGGCCGGGTCGGCGTCGCCCGCATCGCCGGCGCGCGTGCGTGCGCTCGGCATCCGGAGGCGCAGCAGCGCGACGAGGGCCACGGCGACGGGGTACTCCGCGATGTCGTTGAAGACCGCCGGGGCGACGAGGGCGCTGAAGGCTCCGCCGAGCACCCCGCCGAGCGAGATCAGGAGGTAGAACTCCGTCAGGTGGGCGGGGTCGGGACGGCGCTCGGCCAGCCTCTGATGACACAGCAGCGCGCCCGCGGTGAGCACCGATAGATGGAGCAGCACGATGAGCCAAGTCGGATCGCCGAGCTGCGCGAGGAGTGCGAGCGCGAGGAACACGCCGAGGATGGCGACGATCCGCGAGACACGCTCCGTCGAGACGATACGGTACCGTGAGAACGCGATGATGAACGTGACCAGGTAGAGCGCGAGCGGAATCACCCAGAGCAGCGGCACCGGGGCGATGCGGCTCGTCAGGTAGTGCGTCACGCCCATCAGGAGGGCCGACGGGATGGCCGCGGCCGCCAGCCAGAACGCCCGGTCGCGGGCGCCGGGGACCGCGTGGTGCGCGGCCCGGGCGCCGTTCCCCTCGGCCGCGGGAGGCTCGTACGACAACGGTGCTTCCGTCAGCGTCGGGTCGACCGGCGCGGCGGGGCTCACCGGCGCCTTGGCCGGCACCATGCTGGCTCCGGAGCGCAGCGCGACGGACGCGCATGCCACGGCGAGGACCACGAACAGCACGTACCCGATCGCCCAGCCGCGCGATTGGGTGCTGAGCGGCAGGAGCGGCTCCACGAGGAACGGATACGCCAGCAGGCCGACCAGGCTCCCCGCGTTGCTGCCCGCGTACAGGAAGTACGGATCCCCCGCCGACTCGTGCCGGGTCGTGGCGAACCAGGTCTGCAGGAGCGGGCTGGCCGACGCGAGCACGAAGAACGGCGCGCCGACGCCCACCGTCAGCAGGGTCAGGATCCAGAGCGAGGGACCCGAATCCCCCGGCGGCGGAATGTCCGGCAGCGAGATCGGGAGCACGAGCAGCGGAAGCAGGAGCACCAGCCCGTGCACCAGGATCTGGCGGCGCGGGCCGAGCCACCGGACGCTGAAGTGCGCGTACGCGTAACCCGCGAGCAGGGCCGCTTGGAAGAACACGAGCGCCGTGATCCACACCTGGGGGCTGCCGCCGCCGCGCGGAAGGATCATCTTGCCGACCAACGGCTGGACCACGAAGAGGAGGGCCGCGGCCGTGCAGATGGCCGCGGTGAAGAGAGCGAGCGTCACCCCGCCTCGGGGCGACGACATTGCGCGAGTATCGATGGGAATCTCCGTGCGGTCGAAGAGAAGGCGCTTTACGGTACGCTCAATGGCGCGATCCGAGAACAGGCTCGGGGCGGATACCGAAGGAATCGCGGAGGGCGGCACGTCCCGCATGATGTCCGCACATGCCATGCACGCCCCCGCCCGGAGGGGTCGCGGCGGAGCATACATAGAGATGCTCGACGGGCGTAGACCACGGGCGCCGGGTCCATCGCTCGGGGCCGAACCACTGGCGGGCGGTGAGTGCACCGCTGTTCACATCGCCTCCGATCAGGTTGGCATCCCAGGCCTCGAGCGTGCTCGTCGTATGCACGTGCCGCTCGATGATCACCTCGCGGAACCCAGGTGCGAACCGCTCGATCTGCGCCTCGACGGCATCGGTCGCGTCGCCGGGCCAGCCGTTCGGCACGTGGCAGTAGGCCCACGCGGTGTGCTTCCCGTCCGGGGCGCGCGTCGGGTCGAAGAGCGAGGGCTGTGCGACGAGCACGAACGGACCGTCCGGCGCGTCCCCACTGACGACGCGACGCTCGGAGCGGGCGATCTCCTCGAAGGAGCCTCCCACGTGCACCGTTCCGGCGCGCGAGCACGCCCGCGAGGCCCATGGTATCGGAGCGTCGAGCGCCCAGTCGACCTTGAACGCGCCCGGGCCGTAGCGCCAGCTCGCGAGGCGCTCTCGGTACTTTCGCGGCAGCCGATCCCCTCCGACGCGCGCGATCTGCGCGGGCGTGAGGTCGAGCACGACCGCGCGAGCCTCGGGCAGCTCGTCGAGCGACGTGACCCGCTGCCCCGTCACGATCGTGCCCCCGAGGCTCCTGAAGTGGCTCGCGAGCGCCCCGGTGATCGCCCCCGCTCCGCCCCGGGGGAAGGGCCAACCGACCGCGTGGCCGGCCACCATCAGGGCGAGTCCGACGGCCGTGGGAGGAAACGTGTCGAGGGCCGCACCGGAATGGGCCGCATTGCCGGCCAGAAGGGCGCGAGCCTCCGTGGTCCCCAGCTCGTCGGCGAGACGGCTGGTCGGGCGCAGCGCCCGGGACGCGAAGCGGGCCATCAGCAACGGGGCCCGCGGCACCCGGAATGGCGTGTCCAGCACATGCGCCGCGAAGGTCGGCCACGCCTCCACGAACGGCTCGACCAGCGCTCGGTAGCCAGCGCCGGCATCTTCCAGCCTCACCGCCGTGTCGTCGAGCGAGCGGTGAAGGACTGCCGCCCGCCCGCCGTCGAGAGGATGGGCCAGAGCCGCGTCCGGATGAATCCACGAAAGTCCGAGCGCGTCCAGGGGCAACGAGGCGAAGAAGGGAGAGCCGATGCCCATGGGATAGACCGCCGAGCCCACGTCATGACGAAACCCCGGCCGCGTCAGCTCCTCGGTCCGGGCCGCGCCCCCGACCACCTCGTTGGCTTCGAGCAGGAGGGTCGACACGCCCTCCGCCGCCAGCGTGATCGCCGCGGCCAGCCCGTTCGGTCCCGCACCGACTACGACCACGTCCCAGCGCATCGCCGTGGTCCGGTCAGCGCGGCGCGGGGACGCCGAACCGGAGCAGCACCGTGGACGCGCCGTCTCCAGTCAGCGTGAGGATGTACAGGCGGTCGTATTCGGACTCATCGACGGGAGCTCCGGGATCGCCTCCGAGCACCGTCACCAGGGCCGGCGTCGTATTGCCGTGTCCCACCACGAGGTGTCTGCCGCCGGCCGCGCGAAGGCGGGCGGCCAGGCCGTCGAGATCCGACCCATCATAGTGCTCGACCGTGGCCGCTATCGCCTCCGCGAGCGGTGCGGCGGTGGCACGGGTGCGGCGGTAATCCGTGGAATGAGCGCGTGTGATGCCGGCGTCCGAGAGCATCCTCGAGACGAGGCGCGCGCGTGCCTGGCCCTCCTCCGAGATGGGCGGATCGCTGGTGCCGTCCTCGGCGCGTTCCGCGTGCCGCACGAGGTATACGACGGCTGGCGCCGTGGCGGCGGCGTCTGCCGGGGGGTTGGTCTGGGCGGCCAAGGGCCCCGTCGAGACGACGAGCGCCATCACCAGCGCGGCGACTGCGGCGCTCGCGCGCCGGATGCGACCGCTCGAGCACGGGGAGGCGGTGGAAGGGATCTTCATTCAGCGAAGCTACTTCTGTGGTTTCGTGGGCACCACAAGCTCATCCACCCAGGGCGACGATCGTGGAGGCGATGCAGAGGAGGAATGCCGCCGGCGTTCCGGTGACGCGCTCGCGCGCGCTCGACGAGGCGCTTTTGGCGAGGGTGCTGAATGCGAGGACCACCACCACGATCCAGATCCCCGTCTCGACTGCGGCGGGACTATCTCCCGAGCCTGCGCCACCTCCTGTCCCGGAGTGAGGCCCTCGCAAAGCACCCTGATCTCCTTCTGCGACTCCATCCAGAAGAACGCCGCCCAGAGCGAGGCCATCAGGAGCACGCCCGTGAGGGCAGCCCGGGTCAGAACATGGGACCTGACGGGGATGCTCGGATGTTTGGGAGGCATATCGGTGGAGCGACGGGGACGGGGCGGTCGGGGCGGCCGTCGGATCGTGAGGCACGACGATCCGCCCCTTTACCGGCAGCGCTAATTGTACACGCGGACGCGGCTGACCGGGACCATGGCGGGTTGTCATCGCTGAGCGAGGGAAAGCGTACGATGGTGTGGCCCCGACGCCCTCATTGTCCGGATGCCCCGGCTGAGCAGAGGCAACTGGACGCTCCCGCCGAAAGGATGCGGCTCCATGCGGGTTTCCACCGGGCCGGGCGTGAGGGGGCGCCTGCCGCCATGGATCCTCGCCACTCCCCCCGGGTTTCACAGGAAAGAGCGTGGCGAGTGAGGATCGCCGGCAGCTTCGGCTGCTGGAGGAAAGTCCGAGCTCCAAAGGGCAGGGTGCCGGGTAACGCCCGGGCGTCGAGAGACGACGGAAAGTGCCACAGAAAGCATACCGCCGATGGCCGCGAGAGCGGCACAGGTAAGGGTGAAAGGGTGCGGTAAGAGCGCACCGGGCCGCTGGTAACAGGGGTCGCACGGCAAACCCCACTCGGAGCAAGGCCAAATAGGGGACGAGGCGCGGCCCGCGCCACCTGAGTCCCGGGTAGGCTGCTCGAGGCCGTCGGTAACGACGGTCCCAGAGGAATGATCCTCCCCCGCGAGGGGACAGAACTCGGCTTATTCCGCGCGCTCCATTCGGCGCCCGTCGCGACATCGCGGCGGGCGCCGAAGCACGTAGACCCATGACGAACCCACCTCCACAGCCTCCGTCCCCAGTGGTGGAGCCCAAGCCCCGACGACGTTAGCTTACCCGTCTTCAACGCGCGCCCGTAGCTCAGTTGGATAGAGCGCATGCCTCCGGAGCATGAGGTCGCTGGTTCGAATCCAGCCGGGCGCATGAAAGAGCGCTCCGGGGCCAAAGGCCTCGGGGCGCTTTTTCATGGGTCTGGTGCGGAGACGAGCTCTGAGGTTCGAGCCGAGCGGCCGCAGAGGGTGTTCCCGATAGGGCCAGAGACGGTACTCCGCGAGACGAGCGAGGATCGCCGAAGGCGACCGCAGCTCCATCCAGCCGGGCGCATGAAAGAGCGCTCCGGGGCCAAAGGCCTCGGGGCGCTTTTTTATGGTTCTTCATCTGTTCCCGTCCGCGCATCTTATCCGACGAGTTCGTAGGGGGAGTGGTGTAGGGCGAAGATGCGGAGGTAGAAGAACTCGGTGTCGCGGTATCCGTAGGCCTGTCGCTGCAGGGTCTTGATCTTGTTGTTGGTGCCCTCGAGCGGGCCGGTGCTGATGGGCACGTCGTAGTGGGCCAGGATGCCGGCTCGATGCAGGCTGAGGGTGTTCGACATCTGGATCAGCTGTCGGATGCCGGTCGTTCGGGCCCGCTGGATCCAGTCCTCCAGGAAGCGGGTCGCGCGCTCCTTGTCGGGCTGTCTCCAGTGCTGGCGAAGGTCCTCCTTGAGGTAGTAGGCGGCAGCCAAGGGAGCATTGAGCTCGAGCGCGGCCTTGAGGCGCTCGACTTCGCTTCGGGTCTCGTCGAGGCGCTCAGGCGTTTTCAACAGGAGCCAGCGTGTGCCCTTGAGGACTTCCTTGTCCTGCTCGGCGGCCTGACGTGGAGCGTCCGACGTAGATCGGAGAGTTTGTCGTTCATCAGCTTGACCACGTGGAAGTGATCGAAAGGCGCGGCACCTTCAACTCGACCCACACCGCGCGCTTGCCGATCGGAAGCCCCCGAAACCGGCGCTCGCGACCGCCCCTGCGGATGACCCGCTTGCTCTCGCAGACCGAGCACTTCAATTCCGAGTCGGGCTGCTCGACCGTGAAGCAGATCTCGCCCCCAACGTACTCGGTCCGCTGGTAGACATAGCCGTACACGCCGAACGCGTGATACAATAGACTCGTGGACATGGTCGGGTCCTTGGTGTGAGAAGAGTTGCCGCTCAACTCCTCCGAGGATCCACCATGTCCACTTCTCTCGCTACACCCCCCGCTCTTCCTCGCTCAGCCCCGTACACTCTGCGCGGACGGAAACAGATGAAGAGCCTTTTTTATGGGGTCTGGTGCGGAGACGAGCTCTGAGGTTCGAGCCGAGCGGCCGCAGAGGTTCCCACTAGGGCCTTTCTTGGGTCTATCGCGGGGCGACTTGCCATCCGCCCGGCGATTCCGGCAACTTGCGATCATGCGAGCCCTAGAGCAGGAGACCGACACCCTTCGGCGGATGACCCCGGAGCATAAGCTGGCGGTCATGCACGCGCTGATTCGCCAAGCTTGGGAGCTCAAGGCGGCGGCGATCCGGGCACGGGATCCAGAGCTGTCCGAACCCGAGATCTCTGCGCGCGCCTGGAAGATGGTCGGCGGTGAGCGACCCTGACCTCATCCGGCTCTTCGTCGAGCCGCTCGAGGCCATCGGGGTTTCGTACATGATCACCGGTGGCGTCGCGTCCGTCATCTACGGCGATCCCCGGTTCACTCGCGACGTCGATATCGTCATGGAGCTGCACGGCTCGAAGATCGCCGCTCTGGAGTCGGCGTTCGATCCGGCCGCGATGTTGAAGTGGCCAGCCCCGAGACGGGATGTCTCCTGCTTGAGCGATGTCTACCTCGCCGGGAATGACCCACTTATCGGGTGGGGGTTCGGCCGGCGAGTCCGCCTCCGGCTCGGCGGAGCTGAGATCTGGGTCGCTCCCATCGAGTACGTGATTCTCCGCAAGCTCGAGTACTACGAGCAGTCCGGCTCGGACCGGCACCTCCGGGACGTAGCCATGATGTTCCGGATCAGCGGCGACACCGTGGATACCGATGAGCTGCTCCAGTGGGCCGAACAGCTCGACTTGCTGAAGACCCTGGAGCGAGCCCGTAGGTTCTCACCGGACCACTAGCTACGACCAACGGAACGTGCCGCCCACGCTGATGAACGCGACGGCCACATACCTCCGGACTCTTGGGCCCGGAATCTGTCTCTCTGCTGTCCGAGCCGATACGGCCGGAGCAGTCGCGCACGGGATCCGCGCGGACCCGCGTCAGTACCAGGGCAAAATCGATGCTGATTTGATCGTCTTGCACGTCGACGGAAGGGAACGGGTGTTTTCCCGAGTGCTTAGCGGGGTAGGACTCGCCGCTCCAGGCAGTGCAGCCGATCGGTGGGCCGGCGATCCCGACGTCGGGATCGCTGTGCTGTTCACCGCCGCGGGCTCACGGCACGCCGCCGCCCTCCCTTGAGTAGAAGGTCGAGGTCGCCCGTGCAGTCGACCCAACCCTCCCTCAACCTTTCTCCCCGACGGAGCGTCCATGGACTGGATCACCACTCCCGAAGCCTGGATCGCCCTCGCGACCCTGACCACGCTCGAGATCGTACTCGGGATCGACAACATCGTCTTCATCACGATCCTGTCGGAGCGCCTTCCAGAGAAGGATCAGGGCCGGGCACGGAAGGTGGGGCTCGCTCTGGCGATGGTGACCCGGATCGCGCTTCTCTTTTCGATCACGTGGGTGATGGGGCTCACCCGTCCGCTGTTCGAGTTGTTGGGGCGCGAGTTCTCTGGAAGAGATCTGATCCTGATCGCCGGGGGGATGTTCTTGCTCGCCAAGGCGACCCGCGAGGTTCACGACAAGCTCGAGGGAGACGAAGAGGGTCACGGAGCGGCTGCGGCGGTCGCGACCTTCGCGGGTGTGATCACCCAGATCGCCATCCTCGACATGGTCTTCTCGCTCGACTCCGTGATCACGGCCGTTGGAATGGCCGATGAGCTCGCGGTCATGGTGATCGCGGTCGTGCTGGCCGTCGGGGTGATGATGATCTCGGCGGAATGGGTCGCCGACTTCGTGGGGCGGCATCCGACGGTCAAG